>WNFW01003656.1_pt1 | contig 10704 bp, 8 predicted proteins | sample 5400131 | NCBI WGS metagenome assembly WNFW01 (sample SAMN13153362, study PRJNA577476) | soil metagenome | isolation source: 20 cm soil or saprolite under grassland replicate 1 | place: USA:California | collected 2016-06-15
AGAATCCAGCACCAAAGCGCCGATCCAGCAATGGTCATGAGACTGAACAGGCCGAAATTCATCCGAACAATCCCTGCCGGAATCGAGATCAGATGGCGTACTACTGGAAGAAGCCGGGCGAAAAAGACGCCGCCTGCCTCGTAGCGAGCCAGCCATTGTTCGGCTTGCTCCAGCTTTTTCTGACTCACCAGCACAAACCGCCCATACTTTACGATCAGCGGACGTCCAATTAATCGCGACGCCCAATACGTGATTGCCGAGCCAAGATACGATCCGAGCACACCTGCGAGCACCACGCCCGTAAAACTGAGTTTCCCCTGGGCTGCAAGGAATGCAGCAGGTGGAATGACGATTTCGCTCGGCACCGGAAAGATGGAACTTTCCATCGCCATCAACACAATGATGCCGATGTAACCGCCGGTCAGCACCCAATGGAACCAGGTTTCAAGAAGATGATGCATATTGTCATTCCAAGCGAAGTCGAGGAATCTCTCGATGTCGAGCTGCAATAAAGTTCGCCCTAGTTCAGTCTAAAAACGAAAATCTGCAATCCCAAATTGAGATGTCGATCTACCGGCGCGTTCTCCGTTACTACCGACCGTTTCTGGGTCAAACGATTCTCGGGTTGTTGCTGTCATTCGTTGGCATTGCCTTGAACCTGCTCAAGCCATGGCCGTTCAAGGTGATCGTTGACGATTTCCTTCGTCCAGGCCCGGCCGCGCGCAGTGACTGGCACACTTGGATCCCGCTGCTCTGTCTTGCTCTAATCCTGATCCAGCTTTTCTGGGGAATGATGAATTGGATCACAAACTATCTCTTCGTGAAAATCGGCCTGCAAGCATTGCTCAAATTGCGCACAGACCTCTATTCATACTTGCAATCTCTCTCTCTCAAATTTCATGACGCGCGCCGTTCGAGCGATTCCAGTTTCCGCGTTGCGTACGACTCGCAATCGATCCAGACGATCTACAATAAAGGATTCACCAACATCTTTTCGTCTGTGATCACTTTGATCGGGACCTTCCTCATCATGTTGCGGCTGGATTGGCAGCTCACCCTCGTTTCCCTTGCCATCGTTCCATTAGTTGTCGGCACAATCTATCTGTTTGCCCAGCGAATCCGTCGCGAATCGACGTCCATCCAGGAACGGGAGAGCGCGGTCCTTACGCAAGCCCAGGAAGGTCTCAGTTCGATTCGAATGGTCCATGCATTTGGTCGCGAGGAATTCGAAGTGCTCCAATTCCAGCAACAAGCCAGACAAAGTTTGCAGGCCAATCTGCGGCTCACGTTGACGAATGTGAATAGCGCCCTGGTCATCAGCACATTGATGGTGATCGGCACAGCCGCAATGTATTACATCGGCTCGCTGCACGTCCTGGACGGCACACTTACCCTCGGATCGCTGCTCGTTTTCAGCGCCTATTTGCTGATGCTTTATCAGCCGCTCGAGTCCCTCACCTACACTGCCTGGGCCATGGAAGGTGCCACCGCAGGCGCAAAACGCTGTTTTGAAGTGCTGGATCGGGAGGACGACGTGCGCGATTCGCCGAATGCTGTTGTCATTTCATCGGCCAGAGGCGCAATCGCATTTCAATCTGTGAATTTCGGTTACGCAGGCGATCGACAGGTCCTGCGTGACATCGACCTGCGAATCGAGCCAAATCAGATTGTCGGTCTCGTGGGCGGCACGGGCGCGGGCAAGAGCACTCTGATGAGTTTGGTGCCGCGATTTTACGATGCTTCCTCGGGTTTCGTCATGCTCGATGATCGAGATGTGCGGGAGATTACAAAAAAAAGTTTACGTGCGCAGATCGCGAACGTCTTACAAGACACACTGCTTTTTTCTACAACCGTACGAGAAAACATCGCCTACGGCCGATCCGACGCGACAGAAGAGGAGATTATCCAGGCGGCGCGCCGGGCGCAGGCGGACGAGTTTATTCGGCAGATGCCGGACGGCTATGGCAGCACCGTAGGCGAACGGGGCGGTCACTTGAGCGTCGGCCAGCGACAGCGCATCGGCATCGCCCGCGCATTCTTGAAGAATGCACCGATCTTGCTTCTGGACGAACCCACGTCGGCGCTCGATCCCGCAACCGAAGCTGCGATCATGGACACCATCCAGGAATTAATGCGGGGCCGGACAACTTTGATTGCGACACATCGCCTGGCGACGATTCATGGCCTCGATCAAATCATCGTGCTGGAACAAGGGCGCGTCGTCGAAAAAGGGCGGGGCCCGGAGCTGATCGCGCGCGGCGGGATTTACGCAAAACTATACGCATCGGGAAAATTTCCGACGTGACGCAGGTAGCCTTCCCTGCGATGTATCGAACTGCCGAGAGGATTGTCTGCAGCACGGGCTGCGCGCGAAATCATGAGCAACGTTAGGCAAGATCGACACGTCGAAGGCGACTGGTGGCCCGATCCGATTCCAGCAAACGTCGAGTTTGGCGAGGGATTCTATTGCGAGAGTGCGCAAATCTTCCGGAAACTCCGGAGCAAAGAATCAGGCGCCGTAATTATTGGCAAGCACGTTTCATGTTATGCGGGCTGTTCGTTTTCTGTCGGAGAGAACGGCCGCTGCACGATCGGCGACTTCACTTTGCTTAATGGGGCGCTAATCATGGCTGATGACAAGATCGAGATCGGATCGTATTGCCTTGTCTCCTGGAATGTCGGCATCGCAGATTCCGATTTTCACCCGCTTGAACCGGCCCAGCGTCTCGTCGACGCGCAAGCCCTGGCGCCCTATTTCAAGAATAGGCCCGAACGGCCCAGGTTGAAAACCGCCCCTGTGATAATCGCAGACAACGTCTGGATCGGAATGAACGCTGTGATATTAAAAGGCGTCACCATCGGGGAGAACTCGGTCGTTGCCGCAGGCTCGGTGGTCACCAAAAGCGTTGAGCCAAATACAGTGGTTGCTGGGAATCCGGCGATTGCAGTGAAACAATTCAAAAAATGATTCTCTTCAACGCCCAACGTTCAACGCTCAACGCTCAACGCTCGATTCGGAAGATTGGACGTTGGTCGTTGGATGTTGGGCGTTGAGCGTTTTCTTCTTCATGAAACGCAAGCGCATCGTCGTCATGGGCTTCATGGGCTCCATGCCCATCGCGGGAGTGATTTGGCAGCACATCCATTACATCGTCGGCCTGCAACGGCTCGGCCACGACGTCTATTACATCGAAGATTCAGCCCGCATTCCTTACAACCCGCAAACGTTTGAAGTCACCACCGAATTTGATTATACGGCGCGACTCCTGAACAAATTAGCGCGAGAATTTGAATTCCAAAATCGCTGGGCTTTTTGTGCGCGTTATTTGCGGAGCAACCCAACTGCCGGTCTGTCGCTAAAAAAAGTTCGGCAACTTTATCGCGAAGCGGACGCAATCCTGAACATCTGCGGCGCACAGGAGTTTAACGACGATCTGCTGGTTTCCGATCGCATTCTCTACATCGAAAGCGATCCTGGCGTTGAACAAATTAAGATCGACAAGGGCGTGAAATCGACAAAGCAATACCTGGGCCGGCATCATGCGCTCTTCACTTTCGGCGAAAACGTCGGCACCAAAAGCTTTCCGGTCCCGACCCATGGATTGAAGTGGCTACCCACGCGGCAACCAGTGGTGACCGATCTTTGGCAAACAAAGCGCTCCCCTTCCCGCGCGGCGGTGCTCACATCCGTGGCCAATTGGTCCACCAGTGGCTTAAAAGACATTACCTGGCGCGGCAAAAAATATCTCTGGAGCAAATCACGAGAATTTCTGCGTTTCATTGCCGCCCCAAAAAAAGCGGGTGAAACGTTTGAACTGTCAACAAACATCGAGAACGCCGCGACGCGCGCAAGATTTGAGCGAAACGGCTGGCGGCTGACATCGCCCCTGCAGATGAGCGTCGATTACTGGCTCTATCGGGATTACGTCCAGGGTTCCAAAGGGGAGTTTACTGTCGCGAAAGACCAATATGTGCGTCTAAATACCGGGTGGTTCAGTGACAGGAGTGTCTGTTATCTCGCAGCAGGCCGACCGGTTATAACTCAGGAAACCGGCTTTACAAAATTCTACGGCGGCGAGGCGGGGCTTCTATCCTTCCGAACCGTCGGCGAAATTGTGGATGCCGTCGAGCGCGTCAACGCTGAGTACATGAAGCATTCCCGAGCGGCTTACGCCCTGGCGCGGGAGGTCTTCGAGGCCAAAGGTGTGGTTAAATCAATTCTCGATCGCGCCGGAATCTGAGGGATGACGCAAACTCGTTTCATTCATCAGAGATTTGAACGCAGAAAGCGTCTATCGTGTCTCTTGTGTCCGAAAAGGCCACTTGCTAATGCAAATCCGAATCTTGATTTTCGAGTACGCTATTTGAGTTTGCAGTCTTTCCGCCTATGAAGCGTCTCCTTGTTTTCGTCTATACCACCTTGCTGTTTGCGCCAGTTTTGGACGCGCAGGAAAGCACGCCTGATCGGCCCCCCATGGAGCAGCAGGGTCCACGGGGACCACAGGCACCAGGTCCAGGGAGATCGAACCCACCTGCGCAAGAGGCAATTCCAGTCCCGGTTCCAATTGCACCGCCAAAGCCTAACGGACCCATCCAAAAAAGTTTGGTTCGGATTACTGCGACTTCCGTGGAGCCAGATTACAAAGCGCCCTGGAATGCCGGCGCTCTAGAACGAGGCGTCGGCGCGGGTTTCGTCATAAGCGGCAATCGTATCATGACAAACGCGCACGTGGTGGCCAACAGCCGTTACCTGACCGTGGAGCGCGACGGCGATCCCAACAAATACCCGGCGAAAGTACAATTCATAGCGAACGATTGCGACCTGGCGGTGATCAAGGTGTCGGCTCCCGACTTTTTCAAAAATATGTTGCCGTTGCAATTGGGTGCGATTCCCTCGCTGGAATCGACCGTCTCGGCGTACGGTTATCCAATTGGAGGCGAGCGGATGTCGGTCACCACCGGGATCGTCTCGCGGATTGATTTTCAACTCTACACGCACTCGTCGGTCGATCAGCATCTCGCGATCCAAATCAGTGCGCAGATCAATCCGGGAAACAGCGGCGGACCGGTAATGCAAGACGGCAAAGTGGTGGGCGTTGCCTTTCAGGGTTACAGCGGTGATGTCGCCCAGGGAGTGGCCTACATGATTCCCACACCGGTCATAAAACGGTTTCTACAGGACATCAGCAACGGGCATTACGACGAATATCCCGACCTCGCCATCACCTATGCGAAATTACAAAATCCGGCGCAACGAAAATTTCTCGGGTTACAAGATGACGATCGCGGCGTGCTGGTGAGCTCTGTGGTGGCGGCTGGACCGTCGGATGGCATTCTTTACCCGGGCGACGTTCTCCTCGCCATCGACGGTCATCCCATCGCCAGTGACGCGAATGTCGAAGTGGAAGGCGAACGCGCCCAGTTCGAGGAAGTCGTGGAGCGAAAGTTCAAGGGCGATTCGGTGAAGATGGACGTCTTGCGGAACAAGCGCCCTCTGACAGTGGAAATTAAATTGTACAAGCCGTGGCCCTACTCCGTGCAGGGCCACAGCTACGACGTGCGTTCCCGTTACGTCCTTTACGGCGGTTTGCTCTTCCAACCGTTAAACCTGGATATGCTGGAGGCATATCGAACAGCCGACCTGCGAGTCCGTCACTTCTTTGAATACTTTGTTATCGATCAACTCTATCTGCAGCACCCCGATGTCATCGTGTTGGCAAACATCTTACCAGATCCGATAAACACCTATCTGGCTCCATATCGCGGCGGGATTGTCGATGAAGTAAATGGCAAGAAAATTCGAACCCTTGACGAATTGGCGAACGCTTTGGCCGAATCGCCGGAGCAGTTGGTTATTCGAATGATTGGCGACGGACCCCCGCTGGTCCTTAATCGAAGTCAGGTAGAAGCCGCACGTGAACGAATCAAGACACGCTACAACGTTCTGAAGGAGCAAAATCTTGAGGAACAACCGGCGTCAAAGGGAACCGAACAGGCAAACAAAACCTAAAGATGACCAGGAATTCTCTTATCGCCTTTGGGCTCATCCTTTTCACAGTCAGTGGGGCCCTTGGAAAAAAGCAACCTGCCGTCCCATCTGTACTGAGCAAACAAAAACAGCTGGCGCTGGTCCGCGTTAATGTGACCGGACAGTCCTATGACTACTTTCGACCGTGGCAAAAGAAAGCGCCGTTTTCAAAACGCGCCCTTGGCGCGGTTTTGTCTAAAGGCCGTGTCCTTGTAACAGCGGATCTGGTTACAAACCAAAGTTACGTCGAGCTTGAACGCGCAGAGTCCGGCGAAAAAACTGCGGCCACTGTCGAGGTAATTGATTACGAAGCTAACCTCGCGCTGCTGCAACCGGTGGAAAAAACATTTCTTGATGGAATCACTCCGCTCGAAATCGCGTCAGACACGGTAGCGGGCGACCGACTGGCTGCGTGGCAGCTAGAACCCACGGGGGCGTTGCTCGCGACGGAAGGCTTAGTGACAACGGTCCAAATGATGCCGTATCCGATCGATGTCGGGCAATTCCTCACGTACCGGATCAGCATCCCAATGCAGTATCGGGAGAATAGCTACACGGTGCCGCTGGTTAAAAAGAACAAACTTGCGGGGCTGCTACTGCGCTATGATTCGCGCTCGCAGTTACTCGATGCGATCCCAGCGCCTGTCATCACACACTTTTTAAAGGATGCGGAAAGCCAGAATTATCGAGGCTTCCCTTCCGCCGGTTTCTCATTTTTTCCAACACGCGATCCGGCGCTGCGTCAGTTCTCCGGAGAGAAAGGCAAGGATGCAGGCGGAGTTTATGTGACAAATGTGGAGCCTGGAACACCGGCGATGAAAGGGGGGCTCCACGTCGGCGACATCGTGACTGCAGTCGCGAACAATGAAATCGATCAAAACGGGAACTATGTGGACCCGCTTTATGGCAAGATCGAATTTACAAATTTGCTCACAGCCCACGCGTACGCGGGTGATGTTGTTCCTTTTCGAATTCAGCGTAACGGCAAGCCAATACAGTTGAATGTCACACTCGAGCACCGCGACGCGAAGAATTATGTCAGCCCACCGTACAATCTTGATCAGCCGCCGCGATATTATGTTCTCGGTGGACTGATTTTTCAGGAGCTTTCCCGTCAATATCTTAAAGAATGGGGCCCGAACTGGCAAAGAGAAGCTCCGCAGCGCTGGGTATATCTCGACCATTTTCAGTCCGAGCTCTTTCCTGACAGAAATCGGCGCGTTGTTATTCTCAGTCAGGTGCTCCCCGCCAACAGCACGATTGGCTATGATGAGCTATCGTATCTGACTGTAACGAAGGTGAACGGGAAAGAAATTAAATCGTTGGACGACCTGGCTGAAGCGGTAAAACACCCGATCGACGGGTTCATCAAAGTCGAAACGGAAGAAGATCCAAAACAGATCGAACTCGACGCAGCACAAGTCGCCGCCGAGGCACAGGATCTCCAGAACAACTACGGCATTTCATCGCTGCAAAGATTGCAGTGAACTGGCCGCGATTGACCTCTCTCTAAGAGAAATCGATCTGCGCTGTGTCGACGCCCGACTATTCCTCTGCGTTGAATTTCATTGCCGCGTGCTGGCTGGTGTTCCTTGGTGTTTGGCTGGTGGCTTCAGTATCTACAAAACGCACTGTATATCGAGAAAGTGCGGGCGAACGTGCGCGGTACTGGCTACTGCTCGTCATCGCGTATTTCTTGCTAACCCAAGGAAGAAGATTTCCCTATCCGTTAAGCTTCATCCTTATCCCGCGAACTGCCTCCAGCGGTTGCATTGGTGCGGTCTTGTGTGGCTGCGGACTTGCACTCGCGATCTGGGCGAGAGCCGTACTCGGTCGAAACTGGAGCGGCGTCGTGACACTAAAAGAGGATCATGAGTTGGTTCGACGCGGACCCTATCGTTTTGTACGCCATCCGATCTATACTGGACTGCAGGGTATGTTCCTTGGAACTGCCATTGCCCTGGGTCACCTTGCAGGCTTTCTCGCCGTGCCGTTGGTATTCGTAAGTTTCTGGATCAAGCTTGGCCAGGAAGAACGCCTGATGCTAAAACAATTTCCGGACGACTATGCGGATTACCAGCGGCGAGTAAAACGCATTATTCCCTTTTTACTGTAGCTAGATCCAAATCAGCATCGAGCAGGGTGTGGGACGGCGCAGTTAATACAGAGTTCGACGCGATATTCGGTCGACAGACTGGGATGTTGACGACGTATGCTTGGCAACGAGCGTTTAGCTATCGTTGCCATCAATCGCGACGTCGCTCGTGCGGGGCTTGGCTAAAAAACGTTCTACTTCTTCGTTGTACGTCTGGAAGGGGTCGCCCATGACGAGAAAATCGCGGTTATCGCACGCGATGGAGTCCCAGTTAATGACGTAGGGCGAATTGCAATTCTGAAAAAAAGCCACTGCCCGAGCACGACCTGATGCGCGCGTATTTGCAGGAGGAACATGGGTCGCGCTGGTACGCCGGACACTGTTGTTCCACTCCGCAATTCGCTTGCCCGGTGTGACAGCAAAGAACAGTCCGCGACATGGATCGATGTTGTGATATTCGAGGTCGATACTTTGCAGCCATGGATCGCCCCAAGACACGCTTTCGGATTCGACGAACGCTTCCAGTAACCATTTCTTTGTGATCCAGTCCACCCCACCGATCAGCACCTGATGGTTGTTCGCAATTGCTTCGAGAACGAACCCCCAGTTTTCCAGTAACCAGTTTGTTTCCGGGCTGCTATTGCGAAGGTACTTTTGTGCCAGACGATGAAATTCCCACTGCACGTCGAGTGCCCCGATGGTCTTTCCGTTCTCAAGATGAACAATCCATTGCTGAGTTGGATCCCGAGAGATGTCGCGCGTGCTTTGCACCGCGTCGGCCAGCACCAGATTTCGGGGCAAACGGCCATCCTCGAGCAACGATAAAACGCAAGCCGTCGTCCCGATCTTTAGCGCCGTCGCATAGGGACTCATGTTTGAATCACCAATCAGCAAATGCAGCCGCCGATATTTTCGATAATCCGCCAGTGGTTCGTCGCGTGCATTAATGATAGCGCGGTTGAATTGCACCCATTGATAGATGTCGTTCACGATATGATCGGCGCGCTGGCTAAGCTGGAAATTGACCTGTGTCTCTTGTTGCGGCGGCTCGAAATCAAACGCCAGAGGATTGGACTGACCAACTCGACCGGCGCCAGTAAAGATTTGCCGGGTCGCCAGAAAAGTAAGCAATGTCCCAAGAATTGGCGGCGTGAATTGCGCCTCGCGCTTCATCAGATAATTCTCGTGACAACCAAACGTGGCGCCCGTGTGGTGATCGACATTATTTTTGATAAACGAGACGCGATTCTGCGCGCTAAGGGCAATCAGCGACGATTGTAGCAAGTCGTCTCCGGCCAATTCATAAGCCACCAAATCGTGCAAATGGAGGCATTCTGGCGACGCGTACTCGATGTGTCCCATATCAAGATACAGACGCCCGCCGTTACGAAGAAAACCTCCGTTACCCGGTGGCTCTTCATAATCGCGATAATGCAAATCAATCGTGCCGGCTTCTGCATTTCGGAAAAGATGATTTTTAACCTTCGCAGGCCAGAGTTCTGAATTCACGTGCGGCTCTTCTTCGCTCAAGAGGCAGCCGTATTCGGTTTCGATTCCAACGATCCGATCCATTGAAAACAATTAACGCACCGAATCGTGATTTGGCTAGACCTCATCACTTGGCTCAATTTTAGGGGACGCTGTCATGTTGAGCGAAGCGAAACATCTCTGGTCTGTTTCCGCTGGGGAGCGAGCGAAAATTGATCCGAGATTCTTCACTTCGCTCAGAATGACACCAAAGGCCGCCTTGAATGGTGACGGAAAAAGCTGAAACTTTTTTTATGGCGACCGTTGCTCTTCGTAGTCCCTCCGAAAAAGTCGACGCTCTCTTTTATTTTGGCCGGATGCTGGACAAAATCCGATTGCACGCCAAAGGGGAATTGCCCCTGGACTACCACGCGAACTTGGGAAAAGGATTCGACGAAAAATGTGCGAACTTTCTCCGGATTGATTACGGCCAATTGGTGGAGCGCATGAAACGCGGCGGAACGGACGAGGAAATCCTGCAATGGTGTTTCGAAAATGGGCGCAGGCCGGATGAAAACGAAGTTTACGTTTGGAACGAATTCATGCGGAAGCGCGGCTGGAACGACGAAGTTTCCGAAATATTAGAACGCCGCAAAAGGGAAGCGGGCATGACTAATAGGTCGGACATTCAGACATCGTTTCAATTCATCGATGCCGACGAAGGCCGTCTCCCTTAGCGGGAGAAGCTCCAAGTTCCGAATTCCAAACTGCTCTGAAGAGCTGTTCCGGGGCCTATTAATTTGAGATTTCTCGCCCGTTACTCGGCGAGCGTATCGATTCGTTCGGCAAGACCAAAATCAAGCTCGGTCAAGCCGCCTTTGCTGTGGGTCGAAAGAACCAGACGGACTTTATTATAACGAATGTCGATGTCGGGGTGGTGTTCTTCTTCGTCTGCCACTTCGGCCACTGCGTTTACGAAATCGATCGCATCGGCAAAATCATCGAACTCAAACGTGCGTTCGATGTGCTTCTTCTCCAGTTCCCACTCCGGGATTTTTTTCATTCGCTCCTTGAGCTCGCCCTGTTTAATGAGGTCTGCCATAACGGGACAACG
>WNFW01006604.1_pt1 | contig 10697 bp, 9 predicted proteins | sample 5400131 | NCBI WGS metagenome assembly WNFW01 (sample SAMN13153362, study PRJNA577476) | soil metagenome | isolation source: 20 cm soil or saprolite under grassland replicate 1 | place: USA:California | collected 2016-06-15
CCTCGCCGAGCGCGTGGCGCCTGCCGCGCGGGATCGGGGGTACCTGAAGCGACGAGAATTCCTGGACCTCTGCAGATGGAAAACTCCTCGGACCGCCAAGCGGTGTGCCTTGAATTCCTCGCAGCAGATCCGTGACGCCACACAGCTCTCGTTCAACACGTCCGATGAGCGAGCCAAGATCGGCATCTTGCGACTCTTAGATGGTGTAGATTGGCCGACGGCATCGGTCCTGCTTCACTTTTGCGATCGGCAGCCGTATCCAGTCTTGGATTTCCGCGCTCTCTGGTCGCTGGGCATTTCACACCCACCGACCTATACCTTTGAGTTCTGGTGGGCATACGCGAGCTTCACGCGTCAACTAGCGGCTTCATCTGGCGAATCGATGCGAACAGTCGACAGGGCGTTGTGGCAGTACTCGAAGGAGCATCAGCCAGCCCGCGGCCGCCTAACAAGCGCGTGACCTTCGATAGAGAACCATGACCTTGCCGCCGAACGAGCGGGTGAACCTGGACGTATCAGCTCGCCGCTTGTGGGTCCGGGCGATGGCCCTCGCCGCCGTGGCGTACGTGGTCATCGGCATCGTGTTCGCCGCCCTCGCCAAGTCGGCTGACGCCAATTATGTGCGCCTGTGGCGGCTAGCAGCGTGGGTGGCCAGCGCCGCCGTGGCCGCGGCGCATATTGGGTACGAGCACTATCGGCTGAGCAGTTCACCTCGCCCGACCGCGCTGCATGCGGCCGGGGCGGTCGCCCTGGGGGCCTTCGGCCTCGCCCTCGCGGCGAACGTTCACTGGCTGTTTGCCGGAACACCCGGCCAACCCGCGCCGCTCCTCGCACTCCCCGTCTGGCCGGTCATCACGGCTCTGCCGGCATTTCCTCTAGCACTTGCCGTTGCGGCCGTGCTGGCTCGCTTTTCGCGCCGCGCCTAGCCGAGCAATGCGATACCTCGTCATAGCGCTCCTCATTCTGACCGGAACCGCAGCCGCGGTGGCCCTCACCCCCTGCCGGTGCGCATAGATTAGAGAATGAGTCTTTCACGGCGCGCCTCAGGAGGCCCCATGAACTCCCGTCTCGCGGTCACACTCCTCTTCGGTCTCGTACCTCCGGTCGCATGCACGGCCGCCGCGCAAACCGCTCGTGTCGGCGCTCACTACGGCGTCAACCTCAGTGACGGTCATTGGGAGGACGAGCGTCTCGGCGCGCAGGCCTCTGTTCACATCGTCGGGCCCCTCGAGACCGCGGGCGCCTTCAGTGTCTTAACGGCGTGGCCCGGCGCCACTGGCTTCACCGGCTCCGCCTGGCAGGCCTACTGGACGATGCGTGTTAGGCCCCGAGGTCCATTGTCATTCGCCTCGGTCGGCTACGGATTCGTCCTGCTCCACAGCAGCTTGCGCAACGCGAGTCTCGGGCTCGATACGGCCGGCAGCGACTTCACTGACGCCATCGTGCTCGGTCTGGAAGCCCCCACCCCTCACGTTCGTCCGTTCGCCGACTTGTATCTGATCGACATCCTCGATCGTGAGTCCGCCGTCGGGGTGAACCTCCTGATGGGCATCCAAATCCCCGTGCCAACGCGTAACTCGAACTGAGCGTTGTGCCTCGGCGAGCAGGAACTATCGTTCACCTACCGATGAAGTTGCTTCTCGCCGCCGCACTGCTCGCCACGCTCGTTGCCGAGCGCGTTCCAGTTATGCAGGACCCCCAGCCGCGCGTTCTCTTGCGGCTGGAGGATGACTGGGCCCAGGCACTGATCCACCGTGACGCCGCGGTCTTTCGGCGACTCCTGGCGGACGGCTTCATCTACACCGAGGACGACCGCACTGTCAGCCGGGACGACGTTTTACACGACGTGGTCGCTGGACTCGATACAGTGACGACCGCGCATAACGAGGCCATGCGTGTCCATCGCTTCGGTGCGACGGCAGTCGTAACGGGGTGGTTGGTGGTCGGCGGCCATGGGCCGAGTGGCGCATTTGATCGCCGGTACCGGTTCACGGATACCTGGGTCAGTCGGGACGGGCGCTGGCAGATCGTTGCGGCGCACGACTACCTGGTCCCCTCTCGTCAGCCTTGACGCCTACACATTCCCAGCCCGTCGTCAAGAACACGTCAAGTCATTCGCCCTAGCGGACGGGCGGCTCGGCGGAGAGAATTGTGGCATGCGCGCACGTGCCCTCCTGGTCGCGCTCCTCGTCGGCAACGCTCGGCCGGGCAGGAGCCCGTCGACACCGCGCTCACCATCCAAGGCTTTCTCCAGCAGGACAACGAGGTCGGCCTGTGGACCATCGTCGTACCGCTGCCGCTCCAGGTGCTCGAGACGCGGACGTATGTCGTGCCGCTGGTCGGCCAACCGGAACGGTGGGGTCGCTACCTCAATCGGTACATCGAGGCCAGCGGGCGGGTCACGCGACTGCCGGAGCGCGGCAATCCCGGCATCGGCATGGAGGTGGAAAAGGCGAAGGAGCTCGAGCCACCAGGCACGGCCCGGGCGACGGTCGACCACGGGATGACCCTCCACGCCGACATCACGCTCTCCGTGATCCCAAATCGCTTCCGGTGGCGAGACACCACAGGCAGCTCGACGGGGGTGAATCCCCTCCTGGTGTACACGATCCTCAACCGGCGCTCCGCGCCGATCTTCTTCGTCCTCCCCACGAACCGCTTCCTGTGCGTCGCGGTCAAGTCGAGCGAAGGGATCAGCGTCTGGGACACCGCCACAATCGTTCGGAGGCTGGACGGCCGACGGTTTACGATGCAGCGCGGCGGGTGCGCTAGCCTCTCACGCCTACTGCCGCACCGCGTTCACCGCAGCCAGCGCATCGACGTACCCCGCTCCCACTTCCCACAGGGCAAACCCCGGGAGGGGGCGCGCCGTCTGCGTCAGCACCGATGCGATCCGATCGGGCGTCAGGCTCCCGCCCGCCGCTTCCTGCATCAGCGCCACTACCCCCACCACGTGCGGCGTGGCCATCGACGTGCCGGACGCGCAGGTGTAATACTGCTCGTTCGCGAGGCTGATAGCGCAGCTGCTGGTCAAATCAAAGTCGTGGTTCGCGTCGCTGGCGTTCAGCACCGTGCCGGTCGAGGCTCGCGTGGATACGATGTGCACGCCGGGCGCGGTAACGTCGGGGTGGTACAGCGCACTGCCCGGGATCCCGCGCGACGAGAAGTCCGCGAGCCAGGCCGGGCGGTTCTGGCCGGTCTGGTCGGCGCAGTGGACCGCCGAGTTCGTGGGGTCCGGAGTCACGAGTTTGCACCCCGCCGCCACGCCGATCACCCACGGCGCGACACTGTACGGATTGAGCGTGTTCTGGTCGGGGCCGTCGTTCCCGGCCGCGAATACGACCGTGATCCCCTTATCGTGCACCTTCTTGGTCGCCTTGTTGATCGGGTCCTTGGGATCGAACGGACCGCTCGTCCCCCAGGAATTGTTCACCACCTTGATGTTGTAGGCCTGCTGATGGTCGAGGATGTAGTCGAAGCCTGCGAGCGCCCAGAAGATGAACAGGATATCGCCGGTGCCGATGCCGAGAAGCTTCGCCCCGGGAGCGACCCCCGTGTAGTAGCCCCCCGACGCCGTCCCGAGACCGGCCGTGATCCCCGCGACGTGCGTGCCGTGGCCCACCGAGGTCTCACTGTTCGGCAGGTTCTCGACGAACAAGTCCGCTGCCTTCGCGGTCTTGTTGATCGAGCCCTTGAACGTGAAGAGATCCGTGAGGTTGAAGAGAATTTTGACGTTCTGGACGGTCTTGTCGGGATAGTGTAGATCGGGGTTGTAGAGGCCGTCGATGCCGGAGTCGAGAATGGCGATCCCGATCCCCTTGCCGGTGATGCCCGACGCCTGGACCGCGTCTGCGCGGATCGACGGGACGCTCTCGTGCAGCATCGCGGTCTCCCAGGTGAGCTGCTTGTTCGCATACACGCCCTGCACGCCCGCGAGCGCGTTGATCGCGGTGATCTCCGCCGGCGTCGCGAAGGCGGCTACGAGGTCCAGGTTGTTGAACTGAATCACCCCGGAACCGATGTTCATGATGGCAGCGCTCATCGCATCCGAGGTGGTCACCGCCCCGTCGTAGTTGACGATCACCACCAACCTGTCGCTGGGCGTCGCGATCGCGAGTGCCGCCGTGAGCGCGGGATCGACGGTGCGTTGCGGCGCCGCCGCGTCGCGTTGCGTGTCGCATGCCGCGCCGAGGACGAGTGCGGCGGCGAGTAGCCAACGTCTCATTGGAATCCCCCTCGTTTGATGGACTCCCACCGGGTAATGCTGCGGGCTGGTTGTGGCGGGGCCGCAAGAGAGGTGCCGCGCGCTGCGGTGCTTGGGCGATGGGGTGTCTGTGGCGGGGACGCAACTACGAGGGCAGGGTCTGCCTCCACCCCGATGCGATCGGATCGAGAGTCAGTGGCCCGCCGGACCGAAGGGGCCGCTCGCCCTCGGACAGTTGGTCGACCGACGTAACGAAGGCGCCGTACACAGCGTCGGACCAAAACCCGCGGCAGCTCGCGATCTGCGCGAGCGCCGCCGCCCGGGAGAACGCCAGCCGGTAGGGGCGCGCGGTCGTGAGCGCATCGTAGACGTCCGCGATTCCTACGACTTGGGAGGACAATGGGATCTCGTCTCCCCGCAGGCGATCCGGGTATCCGGTGCCATCATAGCGCTCGTGATGCCAGCGGATGATGGGCTTCAGGTCCCAGGGGAACTCGACGCTCGCGAGCAGCTCGATGCCCCAGATCGGGTGCATCTGTACCACCTCGAGCTCGTTGCGCGTCAGCGGGCCGGGCTTGTTGAGGATCTCGTGCGGGACGCGCACCTTGCCCAGGTCGTGGAGGTAAGCGCCGAGCCGCAGCGTCGTCTGGGCGCGCTGGTCCATCCCGAGCGCGCGGGCCACGGCGACGCCATGCCGCGCCACGCGCTCGCAGTGGCCGAAGGTGTACGGGTCCGCGGACTCGATGGACTGGCCCCATTCGCGCACCACCGCGAGGTAGGTGGCCTCGAGCTCGGCCATCTTGCCATTCACGTGGACCTGCTCGCGGCGTGCGTCGAGCCGCCCGAACAGGCGATGTGCGGCGTTGAGGAGGGTCAACGCCTCCTGATTGCGCCCCATCGCCTGGTGCAGCAGGGCCAGCTCGCGCGAGGCCTCCGCCTCGTGCAGTACCGCACCCGCACTCAGCGCCAGCTCGATCGCCGACCGCAGCCGCGCCTCGGCCAGCGCGGGCCGACCGGTCTCGCGGAACACCATGCCGAGCACGCGATACGCGTCGGCCTTGTCGCTGAGCGCCCCAAGTCGATCGAACGTGACGAGCGCGGCCTCGGCGTTGCGCTGCGCCTCGTCGTAGCGTTCCCGCTCGAGATGCACGTCGGCGTGGTTGACCAGACACAGCCCCTGGAGGTGCACGTCGCCCGCGCGCTCGGCGATCTCGTAGCTCTGCCGGAAGTAGCGCTCCGCATCGTCGAGCTGGTGAAGGTCCGCGCTCGCCATGCCGAGGTTGTGGTAGGCGATCGCACAACCGTGCTCATCGTTCGACGCTCGGTACGCGTCGAGCGACCGCCGGTACCGCGCCAGTGCTTCGTCGAAGTCGCCCTGGATGTTCGCCAGGATGCCGAGGTTCTGCTCCACCCGCGCGCGCAGCTCGCGGCTCTGTCCGCCGAGCTCCAGGGCGCGGAGGAAGTGTTGGCGGGCATCGGCGATGGCGTCGGTCTCCAGGTCGATCCCCCCGAGGGTGTTGAGGGCCTCGCCGGCGAGCACGGTATCGCCGGCCTGGCGCGACACGGCGTGACTCCGGCGGCACAGCTCCCGTGCGTCGGCCGAGTCACCCCGGCGGTGCCGGACGACGGCGAGGCGCCGGAGCGCCTCCGCCAGCACCAAATGCTCTCCCGCGCGCTCGGCCCCGGCGATCGCCGCTTCGTACGACGCGATCGCCTCGGGGACACGAGCCGCCCGCTCCCCGGCGCGGGCGTCGCGCAGCAGGTCCGCCGCGGAGCGCCCCGTCACGCACCTGTTACCAGGCAACGGCGTAGTTGGAGAAATGATCCACCCGCCCCGTGACCTGCTTGGCAAACAGGTTGTCGAGCGACAAGAGGTACGAGAGGATGTTGAGCGCGTCGCTGACATACGCGACCCGCTTCGGCAGTAATCGGCCGAGCAGGTTGCAGTTCGCGTAGCTCATCGTGAGAGACGCGGCCCGCTGGAACTTGAGCCCTTCCGGCTGGAAGTGGACGGCGTTGACGCCGCGGCCCGTCAGCGCACCCGTGATCGCCACCGGGGAGGACAGCGCTCCGGCGGGGACCGTCAGGGTGTGCGGTCCGACGCGAATCGTGCCGCCCGCAGACCCGATCGTCTGTGTGGCTGAGGCGTACGGGAGGCTGGAGCATTGCAACAGCCCCGTGGCCCCGAGCAGGTCCCCGATGAGCGACGCCTGGGGGGCGGCGGGCGAAACTGACTCAGGAGCGCTGATCAGGGACCGGTCGCTGCACCCGGACACGACCAGGGCGATCACCAGCCAACGAAGGGCTTTCATGACCTCACCTTGCTTTCTTGAGGGCGCGGGGTAATGGGGATTTCCTGCACGGTCCCTGTCACTGCCGGATGCTTGGTAGCCAGTAGGTCTGGAATCGCCAGCAACGCGTCCAGCTTCTCGGTCTCGACCTTCGCGCGCAGCCGGTCGAACGTGGCGCGCGCCGCCAGCGCGATCTGTTTCGCCGCCGCGACGTCCCCGACGAGGGCCAGCAGGTGGGCGAGATCGCGCTGGGCGGTCGCGACGAGCAGCGGGCGCTGGTGCTCGGTCGCGCGGTCGATCACCTGGCGGAGCATCGCTTCGGCGTCCTGCGGCTTCCCTGCGAGGCCGAGCGCGACCGCGAGGATGCGCAGGTCCTCGGTCTCGAGGACCGCGTCCTTCAGCTCACGATGCACCGCCAGGGCTCGCTCCGCGTCTCGGATGGCGGACTCGGGCTCACCCCGGGCAACGCGGATCTCGGCCAGTCCCGCGAGGGCCTGGGCCTGGAGCACCCGGTCGCCCATTCGCTCGGCCTCCCCCAGTGCCCTATCGGCGGCACGCAGCGCGCGGTCCAGCTGCCCCTGCTCGCGGTAGGTGATCCCGAGATTGTGCTGCGACTCGACGACGCCGCGGTCGTGGCTGACCTTTTCGTATGCCGCGATCGCGCGGGCGTACGCCCCAACCGCCCGGCCGTAGTCCCCCTGCATGTTGGCGATAACGCCGAGGTTGTTGGCACACCGGCCCACCGTGGCCATATCGTTGTCCTGGATGGCCTTTTCCTGGGCCCGCGTGAAGAAGTACGTGGCCTCATTGATCCCGCCGCGCTCCAGCGCGATCGCGCCGGACACGTTGAGAGCCCGCACTTCCAGCGTCCGATCGCCCAGCATCCGCGCCCGCAACTGCGCGACCATGGCCCACTGCTGGCCCAGGTCCAGCCGACCGAGTCGGGCGTGCGCGATGCCACACAGCAGGGTGAGCATTGGGGACTGCTCGAGCTCCTCCGGCGAGCGCTTGCTCAGATAGGCGAGTAGCTCGGCGTAGAGCCCGCCATCGGCCAATGCTTGCGCCGCATTGAGCGGCGCCAGCGACCCGCGCAACTCGGCCGCGAAATCGTCGTCCCACCCCTGGTTCGCCAAATTGCGGATTTCGTCTTCGGCTCCGAGGCGCGTAAAGACGGCCCTGGCGCGCCGCGCCGCGGTTTGGGCCTCGGAGGTCCGCCCGCTCCGCCGCAGCAGCACGGCGAGGTCCCGCGTCGCTTCGGCCAGGAGCTGAGGCCGCCCGTGCGGCTCCGCCCGCGCGATCACCTCGCGCAACGCGCGCTCGGCGGCCGCCAGCTGGCCCTCCGCCACCAGGAGCGACGCCGCGACCCGCAGATCCTCGGCCTCCCCGACTGTATCGAGCAGCCCACTGCGAAGCTCCTGAACGCGGTCGAGCTCGCCCCGCGCCCGCTCCAGCTCGCGGCGGGCCACTCGGATCTCCGCACGACCCCTGAGCGTCAGCGCCCGGAGTGTACGATCCCCGTCGGCGTCCGCTAGCGCGACGGCACGGTCGGCCGCCGCCAACGCCCGGTCGAGTGCCCCCTGCTCCCGGTAGGCGATCGCCTGGTTGTGGAGGCATTCGGCGACGCCCCGCTCCAGGCCGGCGCGCTCGAAGGCGGCCGCGGCGATCTCCCAGGACCCGATCGCCTCCGCATGCCGTCCCCGCAGGTTACTGATGATCCCCAGATTGTTGGAGCAGCGGGCGGTGGTAGAGGCATCCCCGTCCCGGCTGGCGGCCAAGAGGGCCTGGGTGAAATAGTCCGCCGCCTCGTCGATCCGCCCGCTCACCAGAGCGATGGCGCCCCGCGCATTGAGGGCGTTACGCTCGACCGCCTGCTCGTCCCGCTGGCGGGCCAGGTCGAGGGCGAGATCGAGCCACCGCTGTCCCTGATCGTGCCGCCCGAGTCGCGCGTGCGCGGTGCCGAACAGCAGTGCAAGACTCGGCGAGTCCGCCAGCTCGCTCGCCGGTTGCGCGCCGAGGTACTCGACGACCTCGGCATGACGTCCGGCGGCGGTGAGTTGCCGGGCCGTGTCCATTACGCTCGACGGCGAATGCATCGGCACGCTTCGCCCGGCTACCAGCAAACCGCGTACTCGGAGAAGTGCGGCAACGCGCTGACGAACGACTTGTCCGAGGGCGCTTGGACCGCCGGGATTCGCTCCCACACGCCGTCCGTGCCCTCGCGATACCACAGCCCCAGCAGCTGGCTCTCGATATAGGAGTCGGTGTCGTCCACCACCCCGTCGCCGTTCAGGTCACCGTCGGTGCCGCCATACGAGATCTGCAGCTGGCCGGGCTCGCCGAACAACAATCCCGTCGGCTCGAGCGACACCTCGACGTTGTCAGGGTCGATCGTCACTGTGACCAGAACAGAGTCGCCGGGCGCGAGCTCGCCGACACCAGGGACATATGCCGGATCAGTAGTGGTGAGCCGCAAGAACGCCGAGCTCGTGTCCCCGGTGGAGCTCAGGTAGTTGATCTGAACGGAGCGCGGCTCGCCGCGGACCGCCCAGAACGAGGCCGTGAAGCGATCGAGACTGAGCCCGGCGGCTCGAGGGGCGAGGAGCGGCCCGCCGACGAGCGGACCGGAGAGGGCACCGCTCGCGGTGAACTGCGGCGGCGAGCTCCCGGCCCAACGGAGAAAGTGGGGCGCCGGGGCCAAAGGCTGCTCGACCGCCGTGGGATGCGACCCGCATCGGGCCGCGATCAGCGCGAGCGCGAGCGGGATCAGGGAGCGACGAACGGACATACGATTCTCTGAGGCCATGTGACTCCTACCAGGCGACCGCGTAGTTGGAGAAATGCTGCAGCATCGCGACGACGAATTGCGTCCCTGGACCCCAGGGGCTCTTCTTGGACTTGAGGAAGGTTTGTAGGTATCCGAGGACGCGCAGCGAGTCGCTGACCTGAACGATCCGGAGCGTATCGCTCTTCGGCACTCCGCAGTCCTGATAGTTCGTATAGAGCAATGCGGACCAACCGTCCACCGTCGTCCGGAACACGAGGCCGTCGGGTCGCAAGCGAACCCACCTCACCGTGTCCGCCGGGGCCACGACGGTGATCCTCACCGTGTCGCTCAGCGCCAGAGAATCGACGAACACGTAGTGGGGGCCTACCGGAAAGGCCCCCCCGTTCCGTCCGATCAGCTGGGTCACCGAGTCGTAGGCTTGGACACACCGAACCAGACCGGACTTCCTGCTCGACGCCCTTGGGGCACGAGCCGCCACCACGGTTGGGATCGGCACTGCGGTGGGCGAGCGATCGCACGCGAACCCGACCGCGGCGACCACCAGCCCGACTGCCACTGGGCGGAGTGCTCTCACGGTCTCCCACGCACGGGCGACTGGACGGCGGCGGTCATGGTCCGCACTTTGTGGCCTGGTTGCGCCCCGCCACACGGTGTTTTCGGGACGCGTTACGGCACTAAACTAGAGACAATTTGAGAACTGTCAAGACTGAAAAGGGACCTATACGGGGACTACAACGTAGCAGGTTGGCTAACCCCTTGCTGCTCTAGTACCTCCCCTGCTGTCCGGAACACCCCATCCCACATCGCGCGCGTGAGCTTGCCGGTGTTCGTGTTCTGGCGACTGGGGTGATACGATGCAATCACGACGTGTCCATCGGGCAGCATGCTCGCGGCGCCGTGACGGAACGGGGGCCGGGCGCGCGGCGGGAGCCGCTCCCACCATCCCGCAGCCTTGAGAAAGGCCTCGTGCGCGATCCGCCCCAGCGTCACCACGACGCGCACGCGCCGGAGTAAGCGCAGCTCGGCGACGAGGTAGGGCCGGCAGCGGTCGAGCTCCACGCGGCTCGGTTTGTTACCGGGCGGCGCGCACCGCGCCGCCGCGCTGATGTAACAGTCATTGAGCTTGAGGCCGTCGTCCCGCGACAGCGATTGCGGCTGGTTTGCGAACCCGTAGCGATGCAGCGCCTCGTATAACCAGCTGCCGCTCGAGTCTCCGGTAAACATGCGACCGGTGCGGTTCGCTCCGTGCGCCGCGGGTGCGAGCCCGACAACGAGCAGCCGCGCATCGGGATCGCCGAAGCCCGGGACAGGCTTCCCCCAGTACTCCCAGTCGCGAAACTCGCGCTTCTTGTCTCGGGCGACGCGGCGGCAATAGGCGCGCAGCCGCGGGCAGCGGGTACACGCAACAATGGAGCGG
>WNFW01003659.1_pt1 | contig 10693 bp, 9 predicted proteins | sample 5400131 | NCBI WGS metagenome assembly WNFW01 (sample SAMN13153362, study PRJNA577476) | soil metagenome | isolation source: 20 cm soil or saprolite under grassland replicate 1 | place: USA:California | collected 2016-06-15
GTCTACCCGCCGCTGTTGCAGCAGGCGGGGATCGAGGGGCGCGTGATGGTGCAGGCGATCATCGATACGACCGGCCGCGTCGAGCCCAACTCGGTGCGCGTGGCCGAGAGCGCAAATCCCGGCTTCGATCAACCCGCCAAGAACGTCGTGCTCAAGTCGCTGTACCGGCCCGGCCGCGTATACGGCCGCGCCGTGCGCGTGCTGGTCGCGATCCCGATCGACTTCAAGATCCAGCGTAACCGTTAACCTCCACTCCGCGAGGAGCGCGCCCGTATGAGTTTGATGGATCTGTGGAACTCCATGCACTTTTTCGCCCGGAGCATCGTCATCCTGATGGTGCTGATGTCGCTGATCTCCTGGACGATCGCGGTGCAGAAGTGGACCTACCTGCGCAAGGCGCAGAAGGAGACCCGGAAGTTCGCCCCGGAGTTCTCGCGCTCGCTGCAGGAAGAGCAGCTCGACGCGGCGATCAAGCTCGCGGAGAAGAGCAAGAAGAGTCACGTGGCGCGCGTGCTCGGAGAAGCGTTAAATGAAGTGAAACCGCTGCTGCGCGACCGGGCCACGATCACGGCGGGCGACATCAACTCCGCCGAGCGCGCGGTGGAGCGGCAGATGCTGATCCTCACCTCGGAGCTCAAGCGCGGCCTGTCGATCCTCGCGACGACGGGCGCGACCGCCCCGTTCGTCGGCCTGCTCGGCACGGTGTTCGGCGTCGTGAACGCGTTCCAGGGCATGGCGGCCTCGGGCGGCGGCCAGTCGCTGCAGGCGATCACCGGCGGCGTGGCCGAAGCGCTGGTCACCACCGGCATCGGCCTCCTCGTGGCGATTCCGGCCGTGTGGCTCTACAACTACTTCACCACCAAGATCGACTTCATCACCGTCGAAATGACCTACACGTCGAAGGAGCTGATCGACTACCTCATCAAGAGCGTCGGCAGCGAGTTCGGCCGGTCGATCTTCACGAAGGAATTCCAGACGCAGAAGGCGTCGCAGACCAGTGGCCCTGTCAGTCACTAGCGGCCGGGTTCCGGTCAAGGCGGACATCAACGTCACGCCGATGATCGACGTGATGCTGGTGCTGCTCATCATCTTCATGATCGTGACCCCGATCATCACGTCCGGCTTCCAGGCCCAGATCCCGCGCGCGGAGAACGCCGAGAAGAAGGAAGAGGATCAGGGGGAGATCCGGCTGGGGATCGACAAGGACGGCAAATACTACATTGACCAGATGGACCCGGCGTCGGGCCAGTACACGGGCCCGCGCCTCGTTCCCACCGAGCAGCTGCAGGGGACGCTCATCGGGATCTACGCGGCGCGCACCAGGGACAAGATCATGTTCCTCAAGGCCGACGAGGGCATCGAGTTCGCCCGCGTGCAGGCCGTCGTGGAGATCGCGCGCAAGGCCGGCGTCCGGGTCATCATGGCGATCGCCGAACAGAAGCAGTCGCTCACGGCGAGGCACTAACCCATGGCCATGACCGCGGGGGGCAACGAAGGCGGCCTCTCCTCCGAGATCAACGTCACGCCCATGATCGACGTGCTGCTGGTGCTGCTGATCATCTTCATGATCACGCTGCCCCTGGGCCGCCGGGAGTTCGACGTCCAGGTGCCGCCCGAGCAGCAGACCAAGTCCAAATCGCAGAGCAGCGCGCAGATCGTGCTCGAGCTCACCGCCGATGGCGGCTACGCGCTCAACAAGCAGGCGATCCCGTTCACGCAGCTCGACGCCAAGCTGCACGAGATCTACGATCCGCGGCCGGTGAAGCTGCTGTTCATCAAGGCCGCGCCCAACCGCCGCTACGGCGACGTCGTGCAGGCGATGGACATCGCCCACGGCGCCGGCGTGCAGGTGATCGGTTTCACGCCGGCAGACGCGCAGACGGGCGGCCAGTAATCCATGCTCCGATGACCGGCAGGCTCGTCGCCTGCTGCACCCTCCTTCTCGCCGCCGCCGGACGGGCTCAACAGCCCGCTGGCGGCGGGGTCGTCTCGCTGCGCTTCGACGCGGGGATGCTCAACCCCGACGATCCCACCAAAGCCGACCTCGCCGCCGGAGCGAGTATCGGCTGGTCGCCGGGCGGCACCAACAGCTTCTTCGCCCGGTACCTGCACCAGGGTGCGTACCAGGACGCCGGGTTCTATGTCTTCGGCCATTCCCGGCAGTTCCTGCTGCTTCAGTGGGAACACGCGTTCGGCTCCAGCCAGCTGTACCGGCGTCAGTTCGCCAGCCGAATTGGATTCGGAGCCGTGACGGCGTACAACTGGTCGACGGCCTTCGTGGTCAGCGGCGGTGTCGTGCTCCGCTATCCGGTGGGGAGGCGCCTGGCGCTCGTGGCGGGTATCGACGATAACGTGGCCCTGCTGGCGCATCGCTCCTGCTTCAACGACAACTCCGGCGGCCAGGTCTGCGTCACCCCAGCGGTCGGGGGCTGGCAGCACAACTTCGGGTTGGTCGCGTCGCTGGAATGGCGGCCGCAGACCACGCCCTTCGAGGCGGCCGAGCCGGCGCCCGCCCCCGAGCCGCCGACCGCGCCGACGGAGGCCGCCCCCGGTGCCGTGTGTGGTAGTCTCGTCCAGGCGACGGGGAAACTGGTGCGCGTGAGCACGCATACCCGCAGCCCCACGGGCGTCCTCGTGATCCAACGCAGTAGTGAAATCGGACCGCTGGTGCGCTGCGCCGATGGCGCGATCGTGCTGGGCCCGACCCTGGGCCAGGAGTCTCCCCAGCTCATCATTCTCGAAACGTCGGTCACGCGGGCCTGGACGCGCGGGGATCAGCAGCTGCTCGGGACGCTGGTCGGGATCGGTGCCGGGGCGGGTATGGGCTACGTCGTCGGCTCCGCGAAGTCGTATCTCTGCGACGCGCGCCCCTGCGCGAGGCACCAGGGCACGAGCACCCTCATCGGCGCGGCCTCGGGCGCCCTCGTCGGTTGGATGCTGGGGCAAGTCACGCCGCGCTGGATCCGCCGTTACCCCTGACGGTCCTGCGGTGCCCCTCGGTGCATCCGGGGGTATTAGACTGCACCCATGGCCGCGCCTGTTTCCACCTTGCCACGCCGGCGTCTCCCGCCCGGCGCCCGCCTGCCGCTCGGCCGCGGCCGGCTGCGCACCGGCACGGCGGTCTCGATCGCGCTGCACGCGCTCGTGCTGGTCGTCGTGTTGTGGCAAACGACCGACCTCCTTGGCGGCGGCGGCCACGGGAAGGGCCCGCGCGGCGGCGGCGGCGGCGGTGGACGTCCCGCCGTGACGTGGTTCACGCTGCCACCGCCGTCGGGGCCGACCGTGGCCGTCGATGTGCCCGCCGTGCCCGCCGTGGCGATGAGCGACATCCCGCTCCCCGATCCCGTGCCGCTCAATCTCCAGATGGTGCCGCCGCCGCCCGTAGTGAGCTCCACGACGCCGGTGGGACAAGGGCCCGGCCAGAGCGGCGGCACCGGCAACGGACCGGGCACTGGTGGGGGCACAGGCACCGGGACGGGGCCGGGGACCGGCAGCGACGTGGGCCCTGGAACGGGAGGCGAAGGCGGTTACATTTTCCCCGCCGATCCGCGGGCGACGGTGCTGCCGCCGCCGTGCGCGCACGGGCTCTTCACGATTCGGTTCTGGGTGGCGGCGGACGGGAAAGTGTCGCGAGTGGAAGTGGACCCGCTGCCCAAGGACGCCGGCTGCCGGCGCGAGATGCTCGAGAAGATGATGGCGTACCGGTTCCGGCCGGCGCGGACCCGCGACGGTCAGCCCGTGGCCAGCGTGTTCCCGATCAACGTCGCGCAAAAATGACCCTGGCCCGCCCCCCCGTACGGCGGGCTTCACGTTGCCAGCAGTAACTCCGGAGTCATAACGACCATGCTGTTAGGCCTGGTTCTGGTGCTCAGTGTGTTCGCCCTGGCGGTGGCCGTCAGCCTCGCGCGCTGGGTGCTCAAGCAGGACAACGGGACGCCCGAGATGCGCCGCGTCTCCGACGCGATCCAGGAAGGCGCTCAGGCGTTCCTGCGACGCCAATACCGCACGATCGGCCTGCTGAGCGTCGCGCTCGCGGTGTTGATCTACGTACTGTACGCGTTCTTCCGGCGGCTGCATCCCGACGAAGTCGCCGCGGGCCTCACCCCCGTCAAGCTCGCCCTGACCACGACGTTCTCGTTCCTGTTCGGCGCCCTGTGCTCGGGCGTGGCGGGCGTGATCGGGATGTACGTGGCCGTGCGCGCCAACATTCGCACGGCGAGCGCCGCGCGCTCGAGCCTGAACCGCGCGCTGCAGATCGCCCTGCGGGGCGGGGCCGTGTCGGGGTTGTTCGTCGTGGCCATGAGTCTGCTCGGCGTGGGCGGCCTCTATGCCGTGATTCAGGGCCTCCACCTCGTGCCGATCACCAAGGTCCCGCTGGTGATCGTGGGGTACGGCTTCGGCGCCTCGTTCGTGGCGCTGTTCGCGCAGCTGGGCGGCGGCATCTACACCAAGGCCGCCGACGTGGGCGCGGACCTGGTCGGTAAGGTCGAGGCGGGGATCCCCGAGGACGACCCGCGGAATCCCGCCGTCATCGCCGACCTCGTGGGCGACAACGTCGGCGACTGCGCGGGCCGCGGCGCCGACCTGTTCGAGTCCACCGCCGCCGAGAACATCGGCGCGATGATCCTCGGCGCCACACTCGCCCTGAAAAACGAGGGCGCGTTCTCGAGCCCGCTCGCCATCGTCGGCGTGATGCTGTTCCCGCTCGTCGTCCGCGCCTTCGGGCTCGTGGCGTCGATCGTCGGCATCCTCATCGTGCGGGTGAAGGAGAGCGAGGACCCGATGAGCGCGCTGAACCGCGGCTACCTGGTGACGGCGGTGCTGGCTGCCATCGGCTTCTTCGCCGGGACGCGCTGGCTGTTGAACCCCGCCACGGCGCCCGACGCGTGGTGGCACTTCTTCCTGTGCGGCGTTATCGGCATCGCGACCTCGATCGCGTTCGTGTGGATCACCCAGTACTACACGGAATACCGCTACCGCCCGGTCAAATCGATCGCGCGGGCGTCGGTCACGGGCCCGGCGACCAACATCATCGCGGGGTTCGCGGTCGCCCTCGAGTGCACCGCGCTGCCGACGTTCACGATCGGGGCGGCGATCATCGCGTCCTATAAGGTCGGCGCCGCGAGCGGCCTGGCCCACGCGGGGCTGTTCGGGACCGCGGTGGCGACGATGGGGATGCTCGGCACGGCGGCGTACATCCTGGCGATGGACACGTTCGGGCCCATCACAGACAACGCCGGCGGCGTGATCGAGATGTCGCACCAGCCGGAAGAGATCCGCCGCCGCACCGACCGGCTCGACGCGGTGGGCAACACGACCAAAGCGCTCACCAAGGGTTACGCGATCGGATCCGCGGCCCTCGCCGCGTTCCTGCTGTTCTCCGCGTATCTCGATGAGGTGGCGGCGCTGGGTTCGCCGCTGTCCGGCGTGGACATCTCCAAGCCCGAAGTGTTCGTGGGCGGGCTGCTCGGCGCGATGCTGGTGTTCTGGTTCTCGGCGCTGGCGATCAGTGCCGTCAGCAAGGCCGCGGTGACCGTGATCGAGGAGGTACGACGGCAGTTCAAGGCCGATCCGGGCATTCTCAAGGGCACCTCGAAGCCCGATTACGGTACAGCCGTGGATATCGTCACCGTCGGCGCGCTCAAGGCGATGGTCGCGCCGGGCCTGCTCGCGGTGGGGATGCCGATCGCGGTGGGATTGTTCTTCAAGGTGTTCCACGTCGGGGCGGAGGCGGTGGCCGCGTTCCTCATGGTCGGGACGATCGGCGGCATCCTGCTCGCGACGCTGCTCAACAACGGCGGCGGCGCCTGGGACAACGCCAAGAAATTCATCGAGACGGGCGAGTACGGCGGCAAGGGCTCGCCGACCCACAAAGCGGCCGTCGTCGGGGACACGGTGGGCGACCCATTCAAGGACACCGCGGGCCCGTCGCTGCACGTGCTGATTAAACTGCTGAGTACCGTGACGCTCGTCTTGGCACCGCTCTTTGTATGAGACATCAGACGTCAGACGTCAGACATCAGCGCGATAGGTCTGACGTCTGATGTCTGGCGTCTGAGTTCTTTCTCATGAGCCAGTTACTCGGCCGCAAGCCGATCGCCGCCCTCCTCGCCGAGAGCGACGCCCCCGGGGGCCTGAAGCGCGTGCTCGGCGCCGGCGACCTGATCATGCTGGGGATCGGCGCCGTGATCGGGGCGGGCATCTTCGGCGCCATCGGCACCGCGGCCTCCGGCCAGTACGATGCCGCCGGCCACCTCGTCCGCAGCGGGGCCGGGCCGGCGCTGATCCTCTCCTTCCTGCTGCTGGGTGTGTGCTGCGCACTCGCCGGCCTGTGTTACGCCGAGCTGGCATCGATGATTCCCCAGGCGGGCAGCGCATATGCGTACTCGTACGCGACGCTGGGCGAGCTCGTCGCCTGGATCATCGGCTGGGACCTGATCCTCGAGTACGCGGTCGGCAATGTGGCCGTCGCGATTTCCTGGGGTGACTACTTCCGCTCGCTGCTGGACAGTTTCGGGGTCCATCTGCCGCTGTGGCTCACGACCGGCTATCGCACCGCGCTGCTGAGCCCCGATTCTGCGGTGCACGGGCTGCTGCAGAGCGCGCCCCATCTCGCCGGCATCCCGGTGCTCGTCAACGTGCCGGCGTTCGCGATCGTGATGGCGATCACGTGGCTGCTCCTCATGGGGGTGCGGGAGAGCGCCACGGCGAACAACGTGATGGTGACGATCAAGCTGCTGGTGCTCGCACTGTTCATCATCGCGGGGCTGACGCACATCGACACGGCCAACTATCACCCCTTTGCGCCCAACGGCTTCCGCGGCATCCACCAGGGCGCGGCGATCGTGTTCTTCGCCTACATCGGCTTCGACTGCATCTCCACCGCGGCCGAGGAGACGAAGAACCCGCAGCGCAACCTCCCGATCGGCATCCTCGGGGGCCTGGCGATCTGCACGGTCATCTACGTGATCGTCGGCGCGGTGCTGACGGGGATGGTGAAGTACACCGAGCTTGGCGTCGCCGACCCCCTCGCCAAGGCGCTGAACAGCGCCGGCTTCACCACCGTGGGGTGGATCGTGGCGTTGGGAGCGGTCGTGTCGATGTCGGCGGTGCTGCTGGTGTTCCAGTACGGGCAACCGCGGATCTTCTACGCGATGGCGCGGGACGGCCTGCTGCCGCCGTGGGCGGCGAAGGTGCACGCCAAGACTCGCGTGCCGCACATCACGACGCTGATCACGGGCATCTTCGTCGCGTTATGGGCGCTGATCGGGGACGCCGGTGAGACCTACAACCTCACCAACATCGGCACGCTGTTCGCGTTCGCGCTCGTGTCGATCGGCGTGCTGGTGTTGCGGAAAACCGACCCGCTCCGTCCGCGGCCGTTCCGGGTCAAGTGGATTCTGCTGGTCGCCCCGTTATCGGCGATCCTCTGCGTCCTCGTCATGCTGGGGCTGCCCGGGGAAACGTGGATCCGCTTCGCCGTTTGGCTGGTGATCGGCCTCGGTCTGTACGGGTTCTACGGCCATCGCCACAGCCGGCTGCGGCCGCCGTGAAGCTCCACACCAAGATCATCATCGGGCTGGGACTCGGCGCGGCGTTGGGGACCGGCGCTAACGCCCTGGCGCGCGACGCCCGGGCCATCGCATGGATCGCCGACAACATCGCCAACCCCGTCGGCCAGATCTTTCTGCGGCTGCTGCTGATGACGGTGGTCCCGCTCGTGTTCTGCTCGTTGACGCTCGGCGTGGCGCAGCTTGGGGACATCCGCAAAGTCGGTCGTGTCGGCGCGCGGGCGGTCGGCTACTTCCTCGTCTCGACCGCGATCTCCGCCACGATCGGCATCGTCCTTGTGAATCTTGCGCACCCGGGAACGGGGCTCTCGCCTGAGGTGCGGGACCAGCTCATCGCCAGCTACCGGTCTCAGGTGCAGGGGCTGCAGGCCGGCGGTGCGACTTCGTTCGGCGTAGACATGCTCGTCAACTTCGTGCCGCGGAACCCGATCCAGGCGGCGGCGAGCATGGACATGATCGGCCTGATCGTCTTCTCGCTGGTCTTCGGCGCGGCGCTCACGATGCTCCCGGAGGAAAGAGCGCGGCCGGTGGTCCGGGTCCTGGACGCCGTCGGCGAGGCGATCCTCAAGATCATCGGGATGGCGATGAAGCTCGCCCCGTACGGCGTGTTCGGACTGATCTTCGTCGTCACCTGGCACCTGGGCTTCGACATCCTGAAAAAGCTGGGGGCGTTCGTCGCGGTCGTGCTGCTTGGCTTGCTGTTGCACGGCCTGGGGTCACTGTCGGTGATGGTGCGGGTATTCGGGGGCCTCAGACCGTTGGTGTTCTTCAGCCGCATCCGCGCCTCCATCATCACCGCGTTTTCCACCAGCTCCAGTAACGCGACGCTCCCCACCAACATTCAGGTCGCGGAGCAGGAGCTGAAGATCCCGTCCAAGATCGCGGGGTTCGTTCTGCCCCTGGGGTCGACGATGTGCATGAACGGGACGGCGCTGTTCGAGGGCGTCACCGTACTGTTCCTCGCGCAACTCTTCGGCGTATCGCTCTCCCTGCCCACACAGATCGTGGTGATTCTCATGAGCGTGATCACCGCGGTGGGCGCCGCCGGCGTGCCCGGGGGCTCGCTCCCGCTGCTCATGGTCGTTTTGGCGACGGTGGGGCTCCCGCCGATGGCGATCGGTGTGGTGCTGGGGGTGGACCGGATCCTCGACATGTGCCGCACGACCGTCAACGTCGTCGGCGACTTGACCGCGACGGCCTATGTGGCGCGCACGGAGACCGACTGGGACCCGGAGGAGGTCAACCGCGCGGGGGTCAAAGCTCCGGCTACGGCGTAGGCTCGCGCGCCAGCCGCAACGCTCCCATGAGGGGATCGACGGGCCCGCTCGCCACGCGGGCCCGTGGCATTTCGGCGACGAGCAGCCGCTGAAAGCCGTCGAGCAACGCGGAGCCGGGCTGGAACAGACCGCCGGCGAGCGCCATCGGCACGGGCTCGCGTCCGGGGAAGCGGCGCTCCAGACTGCGGGCGAGCCCGACGAGCTCGCGGGCCGCGGCGTCGACCGCGCGCTTTGCCACGGCCTCGCCCTCGCGGGCGGCGTTGAGCACGTGCGGGGCGAGCGCGGCCACCTGCGCCGGCGTCGCGTTCGCCGACCAGCGGACCAGCCCGTCGAAGTCCTGGAGGCCCAGCGCCGCGAGCAGGCGTGTGAGCAGGGTCGAGCCCTCCTCCCGGGCGTCGAGCGCGCGGCCCGCGATCTCCAGGGCTCGGCGGCCCAGCCAGTAGCCGCCGCCTTCGTCGCTCATCTGCCAGCCGTACCCGCCGCTGCGGTGCACGTGACCCGTCGCGTCCCGCGCGTACGCGATCGACCCCGTGCCGGCGCTGATCAGGATCCCGGGGCCGTCGGAGAACGCGGCCGTGAGCGCCGCCTCGACGTCGCCCAGCGCTCGGACCTCGCGGGCGAGCCCGCAGGCGAGGAGCGCGGTCACCAGCTGGTCGCGCTCCGGCTCGCGGCCCGCCCCGGCGGCGCCGACGACCAGCCGGTCGGCGGGCAGGGTGACCTCGGCGCGCCCCGCGGCTTCGCGCACGATCTCGGCGATCACGGCCGCCGAGCGGCTCCCGCCGTCCGGGCGCATCGCCGCCCCCGGCCCGTCGCCGCGCGCCAGGATGCGAAGGTCGCCGTCGGCGATCGCCACGGCGGTCTTGCTCCCCCCCGCATCGACCCCCACCAGGACGGACGGTCGGACTGTCGGACGGTCGGACTGTGATTTCATCCGTTCACGCCTAACGGTCCGACAGTCCGACTGTCCGACGGTCCGACAAGGGAGCTGAGCATCCCTGCGAGCACCGTGACTCCGGTGCCGAGCGGCACGTACCACGGCCACGCGAGCCCCCGCAGCCAATGCACCGGGAAGTGCGGGACCACGGCGCCGAGCACCACCGGGGCCATGAGCGTCATGCCGACCGCGACGGCGACGATCGCATCGATCTGGCGCGGCCGGCGCACCGCGGCCAGGACGTACATCCCCAGAAGGCTGCCGTAGGTGAGCGAGGCGACGCTCAGAGCGAGCTGCACGACGGGCGTGTTCTGATCGCGGAATAGCATCGCGCCGGCGACGAGCACCAGCGCCCAGACGAGGCTCGCCGCGCGCCCGACGCGCAGCAGGCGCTGAGGATCGCGCTCGCCGGTCAGGCTGGCGTAGAAGTCGTGGGTCGTCGCCGAGGCGAGCGAATTGATCGCCGAGGCGTGCGTGCCCATCGCCGCGGCGAGAATCCCGGCGACGACGAGGCCCGCGAGTCCGGCGGGCAGCTGCGTGGTCACGAACGTCGGGTAGATCGCGTCGCTGCGCAGCCCCGGCTGCGCCGCGCCGGCGAGCCACAGGCTCGTGCCGACGAGGAGGAACAGCGCGAAGAGGACGATCACGCACAGCCCCGAGCCGATCAGGGCCCGCCGCGCGTCGCGGAGACTCCTCGAAGCGAGCAATCGCTGAACGATCAAATGGTCCGTGCCGTGTGACGCGGACGCCAGCAGGGCGCCGCCGATGAGACCTCCCCAGAAGGTGTACGTGCGCGTGAAAGAGAAGTGGAAGTCGAAGACCTGCAGCTTGCCCGCCTGCAGCGCGGTCGCGAACGCATCGGAGCCGCCGGCGAGGCCGAGCGCGACGACCAACGTGACCACGCCGCCGAG
>WNFW01003660.1_pt1 | contig 10693 bp, 10 predicted proteins | sample 5400131 | NCBI WGS metagenome assembly WNFW01 (sample SAMN13153362, study PRJNA577476) | soil metagenome | isolation source: 20 cm soil or saprolite under grassland replicate 1 | place: USA:California | collected 2016-06-15
TCGAGCGCGGCGATCATCACCACGATGCCGGCGAACAGCGCGAGGAATCCGAGTCGCACGACCCGGCGTGGCGAGGCGTTCGGGAACACCCTTGGAATGCCCGCGGCAGCCAACAGGAGCGTGATCGACAGCGGCAGCAACCGGACGCCCGTCGCGATCGCGGACAGGCCGAGAGCGACCGAGAGAAACAACGGCACGGCGAAGAACAACCCGGCTTGCAGGAGATACTGGAAGAAGAACGCCGTGAGCCCGCCGCGCAGCGTCCGGTTCCGCAACATCGCCGGATCGATCAGGGCGCTCTCGCCGCGTGCGACCCGGTGGTTCTCCCAGGCCAGGAACAGGCGCAGCACCACTCCCCCGGCCAGGACCAGCCAGACAACCGGCGACAGCCCGAGCCACTGCGGAGCCTCCGGCTTCGACTGCACGAATCCCCACGTTCCCGACCGCAGAATGCCGTAGACGACGAGACCGAGACCGACCGCGGACAAGCCCGTCCCGACGAGATCGAGCCGAACGCCTTGCTCGGCCGGAGTGTCCGCCATCCGCCGCGTCAGGGCGAGGATCACGAGCACGATCACGACCTCGGCGGCGAACACCAGGCGCCACGAGAGGTACGTGGTGAAGAGACCGCCGATCAGGGGACCCGCAGCCACGGCGATAGCGCCGGCCGACGCCACCAGCCCGTACGCGCGCGGCCGTTCGGCGCGCGCGAAGTTCGACGCCACCAGCGCGACGATCGCCGGCATGATCAGCGCCGCGCCGACTCCTTCGAGGACCGACCACCCGACGACCAGCACCGCGAGACTCGGCGCGATCGCGGTGATGAAGGAACCGCTGCCGTAGATGACACAGCCGATGGCAAAGGCACGCTTGCGGCCGAGGATCTGACCGACCTTGCCGCCGGTGATCATGAGCGACGCCATCACCAGGGTGTAGAAGGTGATGGCCGTTTGGATCCCCGTCACACTCGTGCCGACGTCCTTGGCGACGGTCGCGATCGACACGTTCATGACCGAGCTGTCGAGGGTCATCAGGAACTGACCCGCGGCCAGCGTCACCAGAACGATCCCGGCCGAGCTTGCCCGCGTCTTCGCGTCGGTCAGCTCAGAACGCTCTCTGTCAGACATTCGACTCTTTCAGCCCAGGGAGGTTGCGCGCGTACCGGGACGAAAGGTTCGACCCCTTGCGCCGACGAAGACCAACTGGGACCCTCGGTGACGAGACCGTTTCTTCTCCTCGTCCCCGGACGGGAACGGTCTCGTAACGGGCTGGAGGCTTCGGGGACAGAGTGAGGCAGCGATGTACTTGTTCAATCGTCAGATCCGTTTCGGGCCTGGCAAGACGCGTGAGCAGATGGAGTGGGCGCTGGAGCAGACCGAGAGGGTGAACCAGATCACCGGCCTGCAGGTGAGCCTGTACATGGAGATGTACTCGCCGCAAGTGGGCGCGGTGGGTTGGAGCACGTTCGTGCCCGACCTCGCCGCGTTGGAAGCCGCCGGTGACAAGCTGACTGCCGACGACTCGTTCGTCGCCGCAACCGACAAGGGTGGAGCGATGACCGTCGGCGGCGCGACCGACAGCTTGGCGCAGGTGATCTACGGAGAGCCGGACCCGAACCGCCAGATCGAGTACGTCACCGTGGTGCGCGCCGTCTGCGCAACCGGCAGCGTCGCTCGCGGCATGGAGGCCGGGGTCGAGCTCGCGCAACGCGCCGAGAAGATCATGAGCACACCGTCCCTGTTCCTCGCCGACGTGACCGGGAACTTCGGCGGCGTCGCGTGGGCAAGCGGCTACGAGAACGTGCAGGCACTCGAAGCGGCTCAGCAGGCGCTGGCAAGTGACGAGAGTTGGGCGAAATTCGTCGACAAGGCGACTACTGGCGTCTACGCCGAAGAGCCGTCTCTCACGACGCAGACCATCTATCGCCGCCTGGCCTGACGGCCCGGGAAGCACTCAGAGGGAGCTCGGCTTCGGCCGGGCTCCCTTTTCGTGCCGGCGATCGAGATGCGCGGCTTTCCAGCTAGTCGGCCACGGCGGGCTCGGCTTCGCGCAGGTGCTCGTGCACGAGGCGTACGACGGTCGCTCCCTCGCCGACGGCCGAGGCGACGCGCTTGATCGAGCCCTGTCGCACATCGCCGGCGGCGAAGACGCCGGGCATGCTGGTCTCGAGCGGCAAAGGATCGCGGTCATGATCCCATCGTGTGCCTGGCTGCTCGAGGACCTCTCGACCCGTCACGAGGTAGCCCTGCGCATCGCGCTCGATCTCTTCGGGGAGCCACTGCGTGTGCGGTTCACCGCCGATCATGATGAACAGCGCGGCCGCGGAAACCTCTTCGACTGCATCTCGCCCCCGATCGGCAAGGGTGAGGTGCTCGAGACGACCTTCGCCACCGCCGTCGACCACCTCGGTGCGGTGCCGGATGATGACGTTCGGCGTCGACTCGAGGGCGCGCACGAGATAGCTCGACATCGACTCGGCGAAGCTGTCCGTCCGGATGACCAGCGTGACTGTGCGAGCGTGCTTGGCGAGATGCACCGCCGCTTGACCGGCTGAGTTGCCGGCGCCGACGATGAAGACGTCCTGGCCTTGCATCGCTCGGCTCTCGCTCACGGCCGCGCCGTAGAAGACGCCGGATCCGACGAGCGCTTCGAGGGCCGGGACGCCGAGACGCCGCCACTCGATCCCGGTTGCGATCACGACCGCGCGCGCGGACACCTCGCTGCCGTCGAGGAGCCGCACCAGTCGGCGGTCGCCGAGCCGTTCGAGCCCGACCGCCTGCTGCGCAAAGACGATGTGTGCACCCATCAGCCACGCCTGCTCGCAGGTTCGCTCCATGAGAAGCCCCCCGCCGATCCCGTGCGGAAACCCGGGGTAGTTCCTGATGAGGGGGCTCGTTCCCGCCTGCCCGCCCGAGAGCACCTGTTCGAGCAGCACCGTCTCGAGCCCCTCGGACGCGGCATAGACGGCGGCCGTCAAGCCCGCCGGCCCCGCGCCCACGATGGCGACCTCGCACGTATCGACGTCGTTCTTGACGCTGACACCGACGGCGCGGGCGAGATCAGTCAGCCCGGGATCGACGATGACCTGACCGTCGTAACGAATCACAACCGGAAGACGAGACGCGTCGACGCCGGCCTCGTCGAGCAGACGCCGCCCGGCCTCACCCTCGACCGGATAGAAGCCGAACGGCATGCTGAAACGCGTCATCACGTCGCGCAACTGGGGAACGCGGCTGTCGCCCTCCTCGGCGATAATCCGAAAGAGCTCGAAGTTCGGGTCCTGCTCCTTCGTCCACGAAGAGAGGTATTCGCTCATCGCGCGGTACATCATCTCGTCGTCCGCCCACGGCCGCACAATGTGATAGTCGGCGCTCCCAAGGGCCATGGCCTGCACCGCCGGGCTCGTCGACGAGTAGTCGCGATCGACGAGGAGGACGCGCTTTGCACGCGGATGCAGATCGTGTGCCCGAGCGAGGAATTCGGACGAGCTGTCGTCGACGAGCAGCAACGCAACTGGCTCGTCGGCCGACGCCATCTGCTGCATTGCAGCAAGCGCGGCCTCGGGCGAGCTGTCGCCCTTCACGGTGAAATCGTTGCCGAAGCGCCGTGTCAGGTCCGCGACCAGCTCGTGCAGCGAGCTCGTGTCGTGGTCGACCACGAAGAGCACTGGCCCTGCCATCTCTCCGAGCCTACCGAGGAGTCCCGCGCATTTGGCTCGCCGTATTGCGGGCATTCGTCGGATGTGTACCGTGGACATGACGAGCGTGGCGCCCGTCGAATTGCGAGCGACGGAGGCGATGGCCATGGCGAACGAGAGCCGCAAGCCCACGACGACCGACGCCGGGACCCCCGTACCGAGCGACGAGCACTCGCTCACGGTGGGGCCCGACGGCCCGATCCTGCTGCAGGATCACTACCTCATCGAGCAGATGGCGAACTTCAACCGGGAGCGGATTCCCGAGCGCCAGCCGCATGCGAAGGGAGGCGGGGCGTTCGGGCACTTCGAGGTGACCCACGACGTCAGCGCGTTCACGAAGGCGGCGGTGTTCCAGCCCGGCGCGCGGACAGACACGCTGCTGCGCTTCTCGTCCGTGGCCGGCGAGCGCGGAAGCCCCGACACGTGGCGCGACCCCCGCGGCTTCGCCCTGAAGTTCTATACGAGCGAGGGCAACTACGACATGGTGGGGAACAACACCCCGGTGTTCTTCGTCAAGGACCCGATGAAGTTCCAGCACTTCATCCGCTCCCAGAAGCGTCGGGCGGACTCGAACGTGCGCGATCACGACATGCAATGGGACTTCTGGACGCTGTCGCCGGAGTCGGCGCACCAGGTGACCGTCCTGATGGGCGACCGCGGGATCCCCAAGACGTGGCGGAACATGAACGGCTACTCGAGCCACACGTATCTGTGGGTGAACGCCGACGACGAGCGGTTCTGGGTGAAGTACCACTTCAAGACCGACCAGGGCATCGAGATCCTCACCCAGGAGGAGGCTGATCGGCTCGCCGGCACCGACGGCGACTATCACACCCGCGACCTGTACACAGCGATCGAGCGCGGCGACCACCCCAGCTGGACCCTGGAGATGCAGATCATGCCGTTCGCGGACGCCGAGACCTACCGGTTCAACCCGTTCGATCTGACCAAGGTGTGGCCGCACGGCGACTATCCGCCCATCGAGGTCGGGCGCCTGACGCTCGACCGCAACCCGACCGACTACCACACTGAGATCGAGCAGGCCGCGTTCGAGCCCAACAATCTCGTACCGGGCATCGGCCCGAGCCCGGACAAGATGCTGCTGGCCCGTCTCTTCTCCTACGCCGACGCCCACCGCGCCCGGCTGGGTGTCAATTACAAGCAGATCCCGGTCAATCATCCGAAGGTGCCGGTGCACAGCTACAGCAAGGACGGGGCGATGCGCGTGGAGAACGTCTCCGATCCCCTGTACGCGCCCAACTCGAAGGGCGGCCCGAAGGCCGACCCCGAGCGGTTCCCCTACATGGAGAAGTGGGCCGCGAGCGGCGAGTTCATCCACGCCGCGTACACGCAGCGCGCAGACGATGACGACTGGGGGCAACCCGGCACCCTCGTGCGTGAGGTCATGGACGACAGGCAGCGCGACCGGCTCGTGTCCAACGTCGTCGGGCATCTCAGCGACGGCGTGTCCGCACCCGTGCTGGAGCGCGCGTTCGAGTACTGGCGCAACATCGACAAGGAGACCGGCGACCTCATCGCCAAGGGCGTCAACGGGGGCTGACTCTTCGCCGCTCGAAATTGCAGCTACCCGGCATGCCGCCGGGCGCTTTCCGTGAGATCGTCCCGGTATGAGCGTTCGATGCATGGTTGTCGACGACAACCCGGGGTTCCTCGAGACCGCGTCGAAGGTTCTCAGCAGCGGAGGACTCACGGTCGTCGGTACCGCGGCGACGAGCGCTGATGCGCTGGCGCGAGCGCGAGAAACGGAGCCGGACGTCGTGCTCGTCGATATCGACCTAGGGCCGGAAAGCGGTCTCGACTTCGCGCGGCAGCTCGCCGCGGAATCGGACTGGCACGGGACGAAGGTCATCTTGATCTCGACCCATTCCGCCGAAGACTTCGCCGATCTCATCACCGCGAGCCCCGCGATCGGGTTCCTGGCCAAATCGCGGCTCTCAGGGACGGCCGTCGAGGAGCTCCTCGCCGAGAGTGACAGCAGCGACGATCGCTAGTGCGCGGCGACGGCGACCGGTTAGCGGGAGTCCAGGTACGTCAGCACGGCGAGGACTCGCCGGTGGTCGTCTTCTTCTGCGTAGAGGTCGAGTTTGGTGAGGATGCTGCCAACATGCTTCTCGACGGTGCCCTCGGTGACCCACAGACGGTTCGCGATGCCGACGTTCGAGCGCCCCTCGGTCATCAGCGCGAGCACGTCACGCTCGCGTTCGGTCAGCGCCCCGAGCGGATCGTCGACGCGGCGCGTTGCGACGAGCTCCTGCACGACGGCCGGGTCGATCACCGAGCCGCCCTTCATGATCCGCTCCAACGTCTCCATGAACTCGTCCACGTCGGTGACCCGGCTCTTGAGGAGGTAACCCATCCGCTCGCCGGCACCGAGGAGGTTCGTAGCGTGCTCGACATCGATATACGCGGACAGCACCAAGATCCCGAGGTCGGGAAGCTCGTCCCTGATCACCCTGGCCGCGTCCAGGCCCTCCGTGGTGTGTGTGGGGGGCATCCGGATGTCGATGAGCACGAGATCCGGGAGGAGCGTCCGGGTCAGCGAGAGGAGCTCGGCGCCGTCACCGGCTCGCCCCACGACCTCGAACCCGGATCGCCCGAGAAGGCTCGCCAGCCCCTCTCGCAGGAGAACATCGTCGTCCGCGAGCACGACGCGTGGGGGCTTCGTGCCCGCGCCTTCCTGCGCGTTGGGCTCGGTACCGGCATCCGCCAAAGTGCGATTGATCACGACGAGACAGGCTCGCGGCGACGCCGGCGGCGCTGCGCATCGCCGTCTCCGCGCCATACGACCTGTCCCAGGGCGTGGTGGTGCTCGCGGAGCCCGCTCATCTGACGTTGCAGCCGCGCGTCGAGGGCGTCGATGGCCTCTGTCGTCGTCGTTGCCGCGGCACCGGCACAGAGCAGTTGATACTCATCGAGGACCAGGATCGCGTCGGCGCTTGTAGTGGTCGAGCCGTCGGAGTTGATGTGCGCGACGAGCACGACCCGACCGCGTGCGCTCCCGGCTCGCCGGCAAAGCGACCCGACGACTTCGTCGGCATACCCGCGCTCGGCAGGCGCAACAAACCCACCGGCGACCTGCACCGTCACGGGCGACGGCAGCACGTCGTTCATGGCTGCTCCTTCCAAACCGGATCCCTTCACGACCTCACCCTGACAGCGAGCGCTCGCCTTCACATCCCGCGACCGCGTATTGATCAAGCTGCTCGACCCACGGGACGCGGCAGCGTTCGCTGCCCGACGAGCCATGACCCCAGAGCGCCCAAGGCGACGAGCTCGGCGACGAATGCGACAACGGCTTCGGTGGTGAGTTGAGCGTCCTCGAATCCCAGAATCCCGACCGTGCGTGTCAGCAGGTAGGCCCCGAGCGTCGCGACAGCGAATCCCACGCCCGCGAGCGCGGCCGGCACGGCGAGCTTGGGAAACCGCAGCGAGACGACGAGCGCCCAGGCAATGACGAATCCGGCGATCGCATTGATGGCGAAGGACCGGCTGATCGTCAAGCCGGCGAAGCTTTCCGGCGCGATATCCCGGTAGCCGCCTTTGAAGTACAGGTAGTAGTGCACGTATCCGCTCACGAGCACAGAGGCCCCACCGAGGAGCAACAGCAGCGGGCGACGAGGTGTCATGGGGAGACCCGCACGGTCCCGGTCATGAACGGGTGGATCTCGCAGTGGTACGCGTACGTGCCGGCGCGCTCCTCCGTGACACGGTCACGATGACCGCTACCGACATCACCCGTACCGAACGCCCCGTCGTTCGCGGTGAACGTATGAGTGACGTTGTCGTCATTCACGACGATGATCGGCGCGCCCGCCCTCACAGTGATCGGGTTCGGCGAAAAGGAGAAGTTCTTGATGTTGACGGTGTTTGGGGAAGCCGCCGACTGCGCCGTCGCGCCGCCGTTCCCGGACAACGCGTCAGTGATGAACACCGCGATGACGGCCACCACGGGCACGGCCATTACCAGCACCCACGTGGGGACGCGACGCAATCGACGAACCGATCTCGCGGCATGGCTCTCACGCATGGTCCGATGGTCGCGGGGAAGCCCGCCCCTGTCTCCACGGTCAGCGTCCGTTTGGGCCCCCTGGTAGCAGGAAGGCCGCGCTTACCGCTGGTCTCAGTCGAAGCTGCTCGCTAGCGGTGGAGACAGCAGGCCGCTCGACCTAGACGATAACGGCACGGATCACTCCAGTCGCGAGGGGACCTGGAGATCAATGAGTCCCCCGGAACAAAGGGAGCGAGCTATGACTCGCAGCAAACGCGTCACATTCTTGGCTCGCGTGGCAGTCGTGCCGCTCGCAGCGCTGACCCTCGCCGGCTATGGCGTCGGCGCCGGCGCCGCGAGCGCGTCGACCGCCCCCGAGGCGGCCACAAAAGCCAAGGCGGCGACGGTCCGCGTCGCCAAGACCAACCTCGGGAACGTCCTCGTCAACTCGAAGGGCCGAACCCTCTACCTGTTCCAAGCGGACCAGGGGACGACGAGCGCGTGCTCCGGCGCGTGCGCTACCAACTGGCCGCCGGTGCGTGCGAGCGGCAAGCCGAAGGCCGGCAAGGGGACCCAGGCCTCGCTCCTCGCCACCAGCCCGCGGTCCGACGGAAAAGCGCAGGTCGTCTACAACGGCCATCCGCTCTACACCTTCTCGGGCGACAAGAAGGCCGGCGACACGACCGGCCAGGGCGTGAACGCCTTTGGCGCCCAGTGGTTCGCACTCTCCGGGACCGGCAACCAGGTCACGGGCCAGGCATCGACCTCGGGCGGATCGAACTCGAGCAGCGGCACCCCCGGCTACTAGACACCCCCCGCCGCTGCCACGGATCACGGCCGGCTGCAGCGAGCCGGTCGTGATCCGCGCCCTGGGTGCATCACTCGGCGCATTACACGCGCTCGCGTGATGTAAGTCGGGTGTCCGTTTTCTACGGTTGATTCAGGTCACAGCGACGGCGCGTGAGCAAACACCTTGGCGCTCGGCGCACGCTGCCAATGGATCAAGCGCCACGACGCGAGGAGAGATCGATGAGTACTGGCATGGTGACGACGCAAGACGGGACAGAGGTCTTCTACAAGGACTGGGGTATGGGACAGCCAGTGGTGTTCAGCCACGGCTGGCCGCTCAACGCCGACGCCTGGGACGACCAGTTGTTCTTCATGGCGTCCAACGGGTTTCGTGCTGTCGCGCACGACCGCCGCGGCCACGGTCGCTCGAGCCAGCCGTGGGACGGCAACGACATGGACCACTACGCCGACGACCTCGCCGCGGTCATCGAAGAGCTCGATCTGCACGACGTGGTCCTGGTCGGTCACTCCACGGGAGGCGGCGAGGTGACCCGCTACATCGGCCGGCACGGCACCTCACGTGTCTCCAAAGCAGTGCTGGTCGGCGCGATCCCGCCGTTGATGCTCAAGACCGCCGAGAACCCCGGCGGCACACCCATCGAGGCCTTCGACTCCATCCGCACGGGGCTCGCCACGGACCGCTCGCAGTTCTACAAGGACCTGAGCGCATCGTTCTACGGCGCCAACCGATCCGGCTCGACCGTCTCACAAGGTGTGCGCGACGCCTTCTGGCTCATGAGCATGCAGGTCGGGTTCAAAGCCGCCTACGACTGCGTCAAGGCGTTCTCCGAGACCGACCTCACCGACGACCTGAAGAAGATCGACGTGCCGACCCTGATCATCCAAGGCGACGACGACCAGATCGTGCCCATCGACGACTCGGGTCGCCTCTCGGTGAACATCGTCGACGACGCCGAGCTGAAGGTCTACCCCGGCGCTTCGCACGGTCTGTTCCAGACCCACAAGCAACAGTTCAACCGCGACCTGCTGACCTTCGTCAAACGCTGATCCCGCTTCCCCCATCCCCCCACATCGGCGGCCGGCTCGTTGAGCCGGTCGCCGATGCACCTTCGCGACGAAAAGGAGCACGACGCGCGTAGGACGCCCGATTCGTGTAGAAAGGGCGGAATGCGTCGGCATTGGGGGGTCGCGGCGCTCGTTGCCGTCGGCATGGTCGTCGGTGCCGGGTGCGTGCCCGCGCCGCCGAGTGGCAACCCGCCGCCACTGACGCTGTTTCCCAGCGACGCGCTGACGGTCCCGGATCCCGCCCAGGCGACAGGCAAGCGCGTCGATCTGCCCAAGCCCGCGGACTGCGTGGCGAACAAGTCCGAATGCGACGAGATCACGCTCATCGACAAGCTCGACGGCTTCGACCTCGATCCCGCCGTCTCGGTGCACTTCGCCGGCGCGATCGACGTCGCGAAGGTCACCGACGACAGCGTCTACGTGGAGCCGACCGGGGGCGGCACCCGCATCGGCGTGAACCGGCTCGTCTGGGACGGATCGACGACGACCCTGTACGCCCATCCGAAGCAACAGCTCCACGAGGCAACCGAGTACAGGCTCGTCGTGACACCGGCCGTCAACGGACAGACGGGCACGTCGACGTTCACGACCATGAGCGCCACCCGTGCACTCACCCGAATGCGACAGCAGATCGATGACGGCTCCGCCTACACGAGCGCCGGCATCGCCGACCGCGGTCTGCGTCTCGACCAGGACGGCGCCCATCAACCGGCCGCGTACTCGGCGGCAACCGTCGTCCCGGTCGTCGGAATGACACGGACAGAGGACATCGGAAGCGGCAAGACGCAGACCGAGCAAGTCTTCGACAGCGCCCTGCCGGGAGTCTCCAACGCCGGAACGTATGCGTTCGGCTCCTTCGACGCTCCCCAATGGCTCGATGCGAGCTCGCGCACGATCCCGACGCCGCCGACGGGGGGCCCGGGCCCCACGGCTGTACGCGCGGAACGAGTCGGGTTCGCGCTGGTCACCCCCACGGGAACACCGCCCCCAGGAGGTTGGCCGGTCGCGATCTTCGGCCCGGGCATCACCCGCTCGAAGTACGACGTGTTCCTCGCGTCCGACGAGAACCTCAAGAAGGGGATCGCGACCATCTCCATCGATCCCGTGGGCCA
>WNFW01011166.1_pt1 | contig 10693 bp, 13 predicted proteins | sample 5400131 | NCBI WGS metagenome assembly WNFW01 (sample SAMN13153362, study PRJNA577476) | soil metagenome | isolation source: 20 cm soil or saprolite under grassland replicate 1 | place: USA:California | collected 2016-06-15
TATCCCCAACGGCCGCGTCCCACGCAAGTCACTGGGAGCGGCATCTCGCTGTGAGAGGGAACCATGATGCTGGCGTTCACCACGCGATTCTGCTTGCATCCGACCAGTCTGTTCGCCCGCCATCACGAACACCATATGACCCGAGCGGTTGATGATCTTGATGCGTGGCACATGGCCAGTCTCAGTGAACTCAGTGCCCTCAATACACTGGGCCTCGAGAGCTTCGTCGAGCGTGATATAGTCCAGGCCGGTAATGCCGGGCCAACGCAGTTGAAAGATTTCGACCGCGCCGTCTTGCTGGTGGCCGGTGAGTTGGACGCGCTTCAGCGTATCGAGTAGGCCGGAAGCCTGGGTAGGCATTATGGCTCCTTTCCCTGCACTGGGGGAAAGCCGCGCTGGTCTCCGGTTTGTCGAAGCATACTCCTGTAGTGCTCAAGATTCAATGGTGGTTAGGACGCGAGCTTGGGGCTGTCAAGACGACATTTCTACTTTGCTCAAAGACGACATTCTCACTTTGCTGCCACAGCGATCACCGCCACGGATCCAGCAGTGACGGCATAGGAGGGGTTCTCGAACATCGTTCACGAAGTGGGCACCCGACCACGCCAAAAGTGGCACCAGCCGCGCCAGAAATTGGTTCCTGAACTTTGGAGCGCCCGCTCCCGTGTTGAGCTCCAAGAGCGAACATGACCATTCGCTGCTATTGAGCCTGCTGGTCCTGCACTACTCCATGATTTTCGCCAGCCTCTTGTATGCCCGGATCGCCGTGTTTTGAAACTCCCACGCTTGTTGCCCGGGTGGTGGCGCTCCGTTCCACTCGAGTTGCCAGGCGAATCCTCTCGAAAGCGGTCGTGCGATGACACGCATGGCATGCCTGGCGAACTCGGGATACTGTTGGGCCGCTTCGGCGAGAGCAAGGCGGTTCAGCTCAGGGTCGATCTCAATCGACTGCATGAGGCCATCATACCGTCCCTAGTGGATGCCGCTACGGCAGCCCCACGTCAAGCTACCAGCCTCGCGCCGAAGACGGACGGCGAGAATGAGCCATCTTAGACCGGCTCAACGCTGAACATCAGGAGCGAGACTGGCGGCGCGGCCAACTCCCCTCCTTTTGATCAACGTAGCAGGACCGAACGGAAGCGCACTGGCCATGCTGTACGATAACTGCGGAGGCTTAAATGGCTCCGACGTTTCGAATACCGATGTGACACGGAGCGGGTGAGGCGGAGGGGAGATATCGTTCAACGCTGCCCAACTTTTTTCATTGCGGCCGGCCTGATCGCAACAGTCCTGCTCTGCGCTTTCGAGGAGCCTTTCGCGGAGCAGAGAGACGCGATGGTCCGCGAACAGATCGAAGCAAGGGGAATCCGCAATCCGGATGTTCTTCGTGCGATGCGCTCGACGCCGCGGCATCTGTTTGTGCCAATAGCGGTGCGGCCCTACGCCTATTCTGATCAGCCTCTGCCCATCGGTTTCGGACAGAGCATCTCCCAACCCTACATCGTCGCGTTGATGACCGAGTTGCTGGCGCCGAAAAAGGCTGACCGGGTGCTCGAGATCGGCACGGGCTCTGGTTATCAGACCGCAGTGCTCGCGCGCTTGTCGAGGCACGTCTACTCGATCGAGATCGTCGCTGCGCTGGCGAAGCCCGCGAAGGAGCGGCTGGCCGCGATGGGTTATGGCAACGTCACGGCACGGCAGGGCGACGGATACCAGGGTTGGCCCGGCGAAGCGCCCTTCGACCGCATACTCCTGACGGCGGCCCCGCCGGACATTCCCGGAGCACTCCTCGACCAGCTCACCCATCCCGGCAGGCTGGTCGCCCCGGTCGGTGGAAAGTGTACGCGCAGGAACTGGTCGTCGTCGACAAATCCGGCACCGGGGAGATTCACCGCCGGGCGGTGGCGCCCGTGAGGTTTGTTCCGATGGTGCCTGAGTAATCGCGCAATTAAAGCACGAAGAAAAACGCTGTCCGTTGCGTTAAGCGCCTGCACCAGATCCGAAAAAATCATCTTCTACGTGATTTGACCCAGCCTGATGGCCAGCACCTCAGCTTTTCTTCTTTGACCACCTCGCCTCCGCGGCCTTCTTCGCAATCTCCCTCCGTCTCTTGGCTGAAAGTTTGGCGGCCCGCGCCGGTCCTCCCAACTTCCCCAGAGCCGACGCTGCCGGGTTCTTTTGCTCCGTGTCTGTGCGTTTCTTTTCAGCCATTTCCATCTGAGTATATACGTGCTGGACCCCAAGCATTGAAACCAGGCTCCGGGGCATGGCCTCATTGATTTCTATACTTGACAGTCAAGCATAATAACTATATGCTTGGCGTCAAGCATCGAGGGATCAACCATTCCAGGGCCAAGGCAAACCCACCGATTCGGCGCGCCGGAATCCTTCGAGACTTGCGACGCGTTCGAGTTTGTGGTCGCTAATTCGCACGCGGGAGATGGCAGCGTCCGTCGAGAAGCATCGAGTTGTCCGGCGCGAGGCACACGGCTGGACCGGACCGTCGCGATCAAGGTTCTGCCCGAACATCTTGCCAGCAATCCTCAGCTTCGCGAACGTTTCGAGCACGAGGCACGAGCCATCTCGAGCCTGAGCCATCCGCACATCTGCCCGCTGTACGACGTCGGCCAGCAGGACGGTGTCGATTATCTGGGAAGGCGAGACGCTAGCGCGTCGGCTCAAGAAAGGGCCACTTTCGCCGGATCAGGTCTTGCAGTACGCCGTCCACATCACGGACGCGCTCGATACCGCACACCGCCATGGCGTGACCCACCGCGACTTGAAACCCGGCAACATCATGCTGACCAAGGCCGGGGCAAAGCTGCTGGATTTCGGACTGGCGAAGGTGCGGGCAACGGAAGCGGTTGCGGGCATGTCGTCAGTGCCCACGCAAACCGCTCCGCTCACCGGGGAAGGAACGATTCTCGGGACGATGCAATACATGGCACCGGAACAATTGGAAGGCAAGGATGCGGATGCGCGCACGGACATCTTTGCACTCGGCGCCGTGATCTACGAAATGGCGACTGGGCGGAAAGCATTCGAAGGGAAGAGCCACGCAAGTCTGATAGCGGCGATTCTAGAGCGAGAGCCCCAGCCGATTTCAACGCTGCAAACCATGGCACCGCCCGCTCTGGACCATGTGGTGCGGACTTGCCTGGCCAAAGACCCCGAAGCTCGCTGGCAGACGGCCCATGACGTTCTGGTTGAGCTGAAATGGCTCATGGAAGCCGGATCCCAAGCTGCCATGCCCAAGCCGGTAGTCGAGCGACGGAGGCGCCGCGACGTTCTGCTTTCCTTGCTGGCAGCATCTGTATCGTCCATTGCCTTTCTAATCCTTGCGTTCGTACATTTCCGCGAAAGGCCGCGTGAAGTGGAGGCCATCAGGTTCCAGTTTCCGATTCCGGACAAAGTGACCCTATCGGGGGCCGACTTCCCGGTGGTGTCGCCGGACGGCCGCCGCATAGTCATTAGTGGGAGAACGCCAGAAGGAACGAGTCTTCTTTGGATCCACTCCTTGGATTCCCTCGCTACCCAAAGCTTCGCCGGGACCGAGGACGCCTCTATGCCCTGTTGGTCGCCCGACAGCCGATTCGTCGCCTTCTTTACCGGCTTGAGCGGCGCTGCTTCAGCCAAGCTCAAGAAGATTGACATTTCAGGCGGGCCGGCGCAGACCATTTGTGACTTGCCCTCTGGCGTCGCCAATACGGGCACCTGGAACCAGGACGGCCTCATTCTCTTCGGCAACAATGCAAATCCCTTATTCCGCGTTTCAGCAGATGGTGGCCCTTCGCAGCCGGTAACGGCGCTCAACAAATCGCGTCGCGAGACAGGTCACTTGTGGCCGCATTTTTTGCCGGATGGCCGGCACTTCCTCTACGTGGCCCAAAGCATAGACTCAGGTGAAAGCGGCGTTTTTTCAGGGTCGCTCGATTCCAGTCAGTCCAAGTTGGTCATGCGTGGCGCATCCAACGTGACCTACATGCTGCCCGGATTTCTGATCTATTCCCGCCAGCGAACCGTGCTGGCGCAAAACTTCGATCCCAAAACGCTTCAGGTTACAGGTGCGCCCTTCACTGTTGCCGAGCAAGTGGGCACATTTGGATTCGTCCCTGGAGCACAGTTCTCTGCGGCTCGACGAGATGTTCTGGTCTACCGCGTCGGGAACTCTGGTAGAGTTCAGCTTGCCTGGCACGACCGAGACGGGAGACGCCTCGGATCGATTGGCGAGCCCGGATATTATCCACAGATTGCCTTGTCGCCGGATGAAAAACGGCTCGCCGTGGAGCGATCCGACGCAGAAACAAATAACCTCTGGATTCTGGAGCTGGCTAGCGGAGTTTACTGAGAACGAACAAATAGCGGCGGGGCGTTTCCCTCCAAGTCCTTTCCAAGCAAGCCCGTAGCGCATCTCCTCTCTATCACTTTTTGTATTACCCTATATAGAATAATTCTATAGGGAAATGTTTTAAACAGGGTTGACTTCCTGAAGGGGTGGTCCATTGGAGTACACAATAGAAATGCAGACCGTTGTTGAAACCCCAACCTACCTCAAGGCCGCTGAGAAGCTTTTCAGCGCCGCAGAGCGCGAAGGGATAGTGGCAATGGTTTCCTCCAATCCTGAATGCGGCGACGTGATTCAGGGTACGGGCGGATTTCGCAAGGTCAGGGTCGGACGTGGCGGCATGGGAAAGCGCGGCGGGGCGCGGGTAGTCTATATCCTCCGCAATGAAAGCTTTCCCATTTTTCTGATCGCCGCTTATGCCAAGAACGAAAAGGAGAATCTGACGCAGGCGGAACGCAACGAACTGGCGAAAATGGCAGATGCAATCTTTAACAAATACGGGAGGTAGATCATGGCTATGTTTGAGGACTTAAAGCAGGGGCTTAATGAGGTCGAGGCTTTTCTCGCCGGGCAGCAGGAGGGCTACAAGGTCACCGTTCCTTCGCAGGTTGACGTCAAGAATATCCGTAAGGGTCTCAATTTGACTCAGGCCAGGTTTTCCAACCTGTTCGGATTCAGCCTCGATGCGGTCAAGCATTGGGAAGGCGGCCGCAGAACCCCCGAAGCCTCGGCGCGCGCCTTCCTTACTGTGATTGCCAAGAACCCCAAGGCCGTCATCGCCGCCTTGAATCCCCCAAGAAAACTCGCCGCTGCCAAGCGCAGGTTCCCATCCAAGGAAACAAGCAGAAGTCGCCCGTCGTAATGGTAGGCCCATCCAGAACCTCGTCTGGCCCGATGTTAGCGACATGTCAGCGCGAGCTTCGTCAGGGAAAGCGAGATGTGCCATCCAGTCAACACGTAAGCAACATTCGGATGGCGGGAGTCCAACCCGCCTCGGCCGTTGGCAATCGACCGAACTTCTCCCTCGGAGCGCTATCAGTCGCGCAAGGGTTGTGCTCTGCTACAATTCCACCTCGGGGCAAGACATGCCTTGGTTCAGGCCAAATATTGCCAAGCTTAGAAGCCGTCGCGATATCGAAGAACTCTATAAGGCCATGCTTTATGGCAAGCGTGACAAGAGTGGCAGATTCCCAATCGAGGACGAACAGATCCGAAACGAGGCTTTCAATGCATTAGTAGCGGTTATCGCTCCGACGGACTCGGCGCTTGTTGACTCCTTAATCAGGCTTATGGATGATCCCAGGGAGTGGAAGCGCGGTGCGCAGCTCCTTGCTAGAATCGATCCGTCTCGTGCCGTCGCTGCCATCCGGGGGTGCCTAAACGTTTTCGGGATGGCAGTGGGTTCACTAAAACCCGTCTCCGGAGCAAGTATCGCTCCGTCGTCGTGATGTTCTTGGGGCCCGAGAAGTATTCGGTGGAGCCAGGCAAAGAGAATAATACAAAAGCCTAAGATATGAACCAGTAATAACATATCAGCCCGAGGCGGAGTGAGTACATTGTGCGCGTCGAGTCTCGCCCCCCGCTTGAGCTTGAGTTGTCTGCATTTTACGCCTGTGATTCCCTTCGATTCGCTGCTGCTGTTGTCGGCAGAGTCTACCTGAATTATGTTATAGTCTCTCCTGTAAAGCTGTTAGTATGGAGGAGAGCGCTACCGCCGGCCAGAAGCACAAAGAGCTGCACGGCAACATGGCAGAAGGGGTTGTGCACAGTGCTGATTCGCATGGGCTTTTATAGGGTCGCGATCATATTCTTACTGTACTACTAAATGTTAAATAACCGTTTCGCGGGCCTCGGCTATGTGTAGTGCGGGGATTTTTCTATGTGCAGGTCTGAAATACCACGAGACCACAGTCAAGACCAGCAATAACAATGAGGGAACCAATTCTTTCATCGGATCGCCCACCGCGATATGCGAAAATGCCGCTCCCGTCATGACAAAGAAAAAACCTGCATACGCCCATTCCTTGAGCAAGGGAAATTTGGGAATGAGTACTGCTACAACTCCCAAAATTTTCCAAACACCGAGTATCGTCAAAAAATAGATGGGATAGCCCAAATGCGTAATGCCATATACCCCGGGCGGCGCCAGCGCTCCTTCCGCTTTCGCTTTGAATAACTGCAAGGTTCCAGTTGCTAGCATTCCTGAGGCAAGCCAGAGAGTCGAAACCCAATAGATAATTTTATTTCTCTTTGTCATGGATCCTCCTCGATTCACGACTGGTGAGCCGCCTTAGAAGGCGAGTCGGGCGCTTCCGCCCCGAACTGCTTGGCGTACTCCGCGACCAGCCGCTGCCAGCCGTCAAACTTCATGGCCTCCGCGCCGGCGATGCGGCCGATGGGAGCTCCGCTCAGGAGCCGATCCAAAACGTCGAAAGCAATGTGCCACCCGGCGGCGCCCCACGCGACGAACCGGCGATCGATCTTGGACCACAGCGTCAGGCGCGTGCCGCCACCAATCGCTTCGAGCTCCCAGCGGTTGTCGCCGTACTCAAGCATCCTGGGAGCATCGGCCCGCGTCACTTTTGTTTCGATCGGCGTGGGCGTTCCCACCCAGGTGAGCTTCACCGTTCCAACGGTGCCCAGGTTCCCATCGACCTCAAAGGGCGCCCACTCGCGCACATGCGCCGGGTCGGTCAGCGCCTGCCAGACTCTTTCCGGCGAATGGCGCAGCTCTCTGACGAGAATAAGCGTCCACTTTTCTCCTTCCTTTCGTACCTGTGCCCCCGTGGCCAGACCCGGCGAGTACTCTTCGCGATCGGTCATCGTCTTCTCCTCGTCTTCCTTTTCGTTGGCGTGGGTTGATCCATGCGGTCGAGGTGCCGTTCGAGAGCATCCACGTGAGCGGACCAGAACCGGCGAAACTGAGCCAGCCAGGCATCCACCTCCTGAAGTGGTTCAGGCTTTAGCCGGTAGACACGGCGCTGGGCGTCCACGGTGGATTCCACGAAGCCGGCGTCGCGCAGCACTCGCAGGTGCTTGGACACGGTCGGCTGCGGCATGCGAAGCTGACGCTCGATCTCTCCAACCGAATGTTGCGACGAGAGCAGCAGGCTCAATATCGCGCGGCGGTTCGGCTCGGCAATGACTTCGAACGCAGATTCCATGTCTCGTAGTATACTCCGGACAGTATATACGTCTCAAGGGACATTTAGGTCGGGGCACAGGCAACCTCGGCCGAGGTGGGCTCGATAGCCTCAAGTGGCGCATGACATGCCTCAGTGCGCTTGGGGAAGATCCAAATGACTGCCTGGGTCACGCGCCATCCGGAAGTAAAGCCGCTTCGGCGTCAATTTGACGGGAAACGCGCAAACCGTAGAAGTGGAGCCCGAGGCCCGCGAAGTCCGGGATCTAGTCAGTTGTCGCGCGCATGGCCAGTTCTGACGCTATTTGCGAGAACCCCCTATCCGGGGACTTTCTGGCCGGCGACACTTTCTACGACCGCCGACGATACCGCCAAGTGGAGACAGGACCGATTTCAGAAGACCAGGACGTAATTCTAGGATTGTCTAATCTGCGCCTTGATATACTTCTTCCGTCAAGATGCGCTATGCCGTACGGTTGCTCCTCAAGACCCCCGGATTCACCGCAGTAGCGGTGGTGTCTCTCGCATTGGGCATCGACGCGAATACTCTGATGTTCAGCATCGTCCACGCGGTGCTGATTCGTTCATTGCCCTATCCTGGCTCAGAACTAGGCTAGCTACACCTCCGCCGGTCAGCGCATCGTACAGGACACAGGCTGTTCGTCAGGTACCAGGCGTCATCCCAGTTAGACGGTGAGCGGTTCAGGCGAAGCCACACCAGAATCGTGGCGCAAAACAGGCAGCACATCGCCGCCAACGCGATTCTGGCCGCTCGGGATGACCCTGCGATCACTTCCGGATGGGCAGCAACTTGATGTTGCGGAACGCAATCGGATTATTTTTCTGGCACTGGAAACCGATGACGCCGGAAGCATGCTTCGAATCGTGGGCATCCAGCAAGGTCTTGCCGTTGAGGATCACCAGAAAGTGATCGCCCTCGGCCGTGACCTTGTAGCTGTTCCAATCGTTCGCAATGATCTTCGTCGGCGATGCCTTCACCGATCCCACCAGGCTGCCCGTGTTGTAACCGGCCGGTTGATAATCCCAGATTTGCAGCTCGTAACCGGTGATGTGCGGCTGCCCTTCTTTCTGCGACCGGAGGAACACGCCGCTGTTCACTTTCGCCGAGCCGCGAAACTGCAGCTCCAGGACATAATCGGAAAACGATGTCGAAGTGCCCAGCCAGCTCGGCCCCGTCGCCGCGCAGACGATCACCCCATCCTCGACTTTCCAATCTTCGGCTCCCGCGTGGGGCTCCCATCCGTTCAGGCTCTTGCCGTCAAACAGGAGCTTCCAGCCTTCTCGCGACTCCTTCCCGGTCAGAGTGTTCGGCCGGCCCTGGGCAGCTGCCAGACCGGCCGACATCACAACCAGTCCCGCTGCGAAGATAAAACGGCGCATCGGTTCTCCCTTTCAGAACGAATACTTCAGAGCGAACTGCAGGTCCCGCATCGTTTTCGCCGAAGTAATCACGCCGAAGTTCGAGGGGCTGCGCGCATCCGAGCTGGGCGCGTTCCAGTTGGGGTGATTGGTGGCGTTGAACGCCTCGAACCGGATCTGCAACTGGTGGCTCTCGTGAATCCGCACGTTCCGGCTCAGCGACAGATCTGCGTTGCGTGTCCCCGGATTGAACAGCGTATTCCGGCCCATCGTGCCCGGCCGCCAGCTCAGGTCCGGGCTCGAGAAATTAAACGCGGCGATGTTCCAGAACTGCTGCGGGGTCTGCGATGCCGGGAAGGAACTGACGCCCGTCGCATCCGGCTGGTTGCCCAGCGTGTTCAGACCGGCGGTATCGCCAAGCTGCGCCACGTTGATCGGCGTGCCGTCGGCAAACGTAAGAATTCCGCCGAGCTGCCAGCCGCCCACGATCTGGCCGACCACGCCCTGGCTGGCCCAGGGCTTGCCCTTCCCAAACGGCAGCTCATAGACGTATGACGCCACGAACCGCCGGCGCACGTCGAATTGCGACAGCCCGCGCTCCCTCCGCAGATCGTAGCTGTTCGTCGGCCAGAGCGTATCGCCGCTGTTGGTGCGGATGGCGCTGCCTCCGTCAATCGCTTTCGACCACGTGAACCCGATCAGGTACGTCAGGCCTTTGCTGAACCGCTGCGTCAGTTTGGCGCTGAGCGCGTGGTAGTTTGAGTTGCCGTTGGCGTCCACCTCCTGAATGCGGCCCCAGGCAGGCCACGGCGTTCGTTGGGCGACGGTTCGCGTGTCGCTGGCCCCGCTCTTGACGACCGGTTGATTGTAGAGCCGGAACCGGCCGAGTTTGTGACCTTCGTTTCCCAGATAGCCGGCCTCCAGCACCAGATTGCCGGTCAGCTCGCGCTGGATATTCAGCATCCACTGGTCCACGTAAGGCGTGCGGCTGCCCTGAATGTAGCCGAGCACCTGCGGCCTGACCAGGCAGGGCCCGCTCCATCCCGTGCACCTGGCGTTCGCGCGCTCCAGCGCCCAGGGATCGCTCAGAACCGCGCTGCGCTGCTCGTTGCTGGCGATGTACAGGTCGCGGCCGGCCTGGTTGCGCCCCATATCGAACGTCGGGTTGGCGGTGTCCTGCACGTAAAAGACTCCGCCTCCCGTCCGAATCGTCCAGCGGTTGCTCGGGCTGTATGACAAGCCCACTCGCGGCGCAAAGTTGTTGTTATCGGGATTCACCAGCGAGTGCCCCATGTACTGGTCGCCGCTCTGCACCGCCTGCCCGTCCGCAAAATGGAAGTTCAGGCCTTGATAGAAATCGCCATTTCCGGGGCGGGTAAAAATCGGTGACTTCGAATTGGCGATGATGCCGTTGGCGTCCACGCCCGGACCGAAAAGCTGCGCATTCATGATGCCCCGGTACTTGTCATGCCATGGGCGCGCATTTTCGTAACGCACCCCCAAATTCAGAGTCAGCCTTGGCGTGATCTTCCAGTCATCCTGAACGTAGGCGTAGTAACCGCTCCGGCGCAGCATCGTGTCGGCCATGGCGATGCTGCGCGCCGACTGCGCCGGCAGTCCCAGCATGTAGTCCGCGAAGGCGAAACCGGTGGCGTTGCGGTTCGTGGGATCGAATGTGGCCTGGGCGTCGAAAATGAACTCGCCGGTAATCTTCGAGTTGCCGAACTCGTTGTACCGGTCGCGGCGAATCTCGCCGCCAAACTTGAGCGAGTGCCGGCCCCGCACGATCGAGACGTTGTCCATGAACTGGAACGTGTCATCGCGCG
>WNFW01011594.1_pt1 | contig 10691 bp, 7 predicted proteins | sample 5400131 | NCBI WGS metagenome assembly WNFW01 (sample SAMN13153362, study PRJNA577476) | soil metagenome | isolation source: 20 cm soil or saprolite under grassland replicate 1 | place: USA:California | collected 2016-06-15
TGTCCACCCAACGCATAGCTGATCTCGCACTTGAGCACCGTTTGCCAGCGGCCTCAACCACGCGCGGCTTTGTGGATGCCGGCGGCCTGATGTCATACGGCGCGGACGGCCCAGCCTTATTTCGGCACGGTGCCAAATTTGTGCAAAGGATATTACAGGGGCGGCATCCGAACGACTTACCTATAGAGCAGCCCACGAAGTTCGAGTTGGCCGTCAACCTGAAGACCGCGAAGCTCATGGGCCTCACAATTCCGGAAACATTCTTGCTTCGTGCTGACGCACTGCTCGAATGACCAGCCGATCCTTTGCGGCAATGCATTAGTCCGTTCCTGGCACCTTGCGTCATTTCGCTGCGAGGCACCAATTCGGTCGCTATCGGGGGTCAAGCGGACATGCGCGCCGCCGCGCCGCGACTGGCTCGGGCGCTCTTGACCCACAACAGACATCCATAAGACGAACCAACCGACGACCGGCAAGTGCTCCGTCCGAGAGCGTCGTAATCAGGACGGCAGGATCACGCCCTTGCCGGTGGTCTGGGTGTCGAACAGACGGTAGGCCTCCTCGGCCTGGTCCAGCCGCCAACGGTGGGTGAAGAGCTTATCAATGGCAACATTGTAGTCCGCGACGAACTCGGCGCAGTCGGCCTGCCCCTGCGTCGAGAAGGTCCATGAGCCGACCAGCGTGATTTGCCGGCGCAGGAGGTCGGGGCTCACATCGAGGGTGACCTGACCGCGCTCGCCGACGTAGCAGGCCGTTCCCCAGGTTCGTGCCGCCCGCACCGCGGCTGCCCGCGCCTCACCCGCGCCCGAAGTGTCGAGCGTCTTGTGCGCACCTTCGCCGTGGGTCAGCTCTCGGATTGCCTCGACGGGATTGTTGGAGCGCGCATCGATCACTTCGTTCGCGCCGAACTCGCGGGCGAGTGCGCGCCGCTCGGGTGAGATGTCGAGCGCGATGACTCGAGCGCCCATAGCGACGGCAAGCTGCGTCGCAGAGAGCCCCACCGGCCCTTGGCCAAAGATGGCGATGATTTCACCGCCCTGCAGATTGAGCCGCTTCAACGCACCATAGGCCGTGCCAGTGCCGCAGGAGATGGCCGCGCCCGTCTCGAACGAAAGCGCTTCGGGCAGGGGCACTAGTGTGTGAACCGGCACTTTCATGTACCTGGCGTGTCCGCCGTTGCCGTTGGCGCCAAAGACGACGGAGCCTTCGAGGCACATCTGCGCCCAGCCCGAGCGGCAATGCTTACAGCTGCCGCAACCGGTGTAGTGGTGATTCATCACCCGCTGGCCGCTGCGAGCCTCCTTGGGAGTCACCCCTGTGCCGACTGCGACCACGATCCCGCAGGGCTCGTGGCCGGCGATCACTGGCTCGGCGCCACGCTTGAATCCCGAGCTGGCATCCCCCGGCTTAAAGGCGGCGCGGTAGACGTGCAGGTCACTGCCGCACATACCCGACGCTTTTATCTCGAGCACCACGTCGCGGGGACCCGGCGTGGGGTCGGGGAAGTCGCGTAGTTCGAGCTTCCGGTCACCGACAAACACGACGCCTTTCATGCAATCCTCGCACGTGCGTTCTGGCTCGACGCGCGCTGGTTGGGCAAGCGCTAGGCTCCAGCTTACCACGGAACGTCGGTGACGCGTCGCTTGCTGCGATGCACGGCTTTAGTCCGTCTGCGATGTGAGTTGGTCGGCAAGCCCTGGTTCGCGGGGGATCCCGCAACGGCCATTATCGACACGGCCGGTGCACCGCCGAGACGTTGGCAGAGCGGCGCCGACTTATGGTGTTCATTCACGAGACGAAGAGCTATGTCTGCTGATTGAGGAGAACTGGCCGTCAGTATTGCGATGCGGTAACTTCGCGTTTTGGCACTTAGCGACGGATCACATTTTGATCGGCGACGGTCGCTTTCCGAGCGAAGCGGACACTGAGGGGAGGAACCAGAAAATGGCTACAAACGGTGGGTTTTCCGCCTTTCTTGCCGGCGTCCGTGTTCTGGACCTGACTCAGTTCGAGGCCGGCCCATCCTGCACGGAGGCACTCGCCTGGCTCGGTGCCGAGGTCGTCAAGGTCGAAAATCCAGAGGGCGGCGAAGCGGGCCGTTACCTGTTGGGCCGGTCGACCGGCCAGGGCCAGAACCAGGATTCCTGGTATTTCCTGTTGTTCAACGCCAACAAGAAATCCATCACCGTCAACCTGAAATCCGAGCGCGGGCTCGAGCTCGTCAAGAACATGGCGAAGCGTGCCGATGTCATGGTGGAGAATTTCGCGCCTGGTGCCATTGAGCGGCTGGGGCTGGGCTACAACGCGGTGCGCGCCATCAATCCGAGCATCGTCTACGCGCAGGTGAAGGGCTTCGGTACCGGCGGACCCTACGAGAACAATCTTGCCTTCGACATGATCGCGCAAGCGACCGGCGGCGTCATGAGCATTACCGGTGAGCCCGACGGGCCACCGCTCAAACCCGGTGTGACGCTCGGCGATACGGGCACCGGTATGCTGCTCGCTATCAGCATCTTGGCGGCACTCTACCGGCGTCGCGACACCGGCCAAGGCGAGCGCATCGAGATCGCCATGCAGGACGCCATGCTGCAGTATATCCGCGTGGCGCTTTCCACCCAGGCGACCTACGGCGCGGCGGCAAAGCGCAATGGTTCCAAGGTGGTCTCCGGCTTCGCGGCGCCCAGCGGCATCTATCCGTGCAAGCCCGGAGGTCCGAACGACTACCTCTATGTTTATACTAGCCGCACCAATCCGGCGCATTGGAGCCGGCTGCTCGAAGTGATCGGACGCAAGGACCTGATCGGCGATCCGCGCTTCGACACCGCAGCGGCGCGCCTGGAGCACGAGCCCGAGGTCGACGCGATAATCGCCGGCTGGACGCGCCAGCACGACAAACGCGAGGCGATGCGCGTCCTCGGCGAGGCCGGCGTGCCGGTAGGCGCCATCTTCGACACGATGGAGCTGACCAAGGACGCAGACTTCGAGCGGCGCGGCATCATGCAGACGATGGAGCACCCGACCATCGGTCCATTCAAAATGCCGGGCTGGCCGGTGCGCTTCGGTGGACGCACTCCGGAAGTCAAGCCGGCGCCGCTGCTCGGACAACACACAAACGAAGTTTTGGGCAAATGGCTTGGTCTCGACGCCGACCAGATCGACCAACTCGATAAAGACGGCGTCATCTAAGGGAGGAAGCCGACATGGCGGAACTCACTGGCTCGGAGATCCTAGCAAAATCGTTGAAGAACGAAGGCACCGACATTCTGTTTTTTCTCATGGGCGGGCCGATGCTGCTCGCCGAATCTTCCTGCATCAAGGAAGGAATCCGTCCTCTCGATGTGCGCCACGAGCAATCCGCCGCTTTCATGGGACAGGCCTATAGCCGGCTGTTGCAGAAGCCCAGCGTATGCATGGCTGCGAGCGGTCCCGGAGTGATCAACCTCACCACCGGGATCGCCAACGCACTGATCGATTGCTGCCCGGTCGTAGCGGTCGGCGGCTCTAGCCCGATCGGCCTGAACGGCCGCCAGGTTTTCCAGGAGATCGATCAGCTTGCCATCATGAAGCCCTGCACCAAATGGGCGGATCGCGTCTACAACCTCAAGCGCATTCCCGAGCAGGTGAATAACGCTTTCCAGAAGGCGATGGGCGGCAAGCCTGGCCCGGTTTATCTCGATTTCCCCGGCGACATTCTCTACGCCAAGATTCCCGAAGAGCAGGTCGACTGGAGCCTTTCCGGCCGACCGTTGTTAAACGCGCGGCCGCTGGGCGATCCCAACAAAGTCGATGCGCTGGTCGACGCGATAGCCAAGGCGCGCCAACCGATCATCCTGTCCGGCAGCGGCGTAATCTGGTCGAAGGCCTGGGCAGAACTACAGGAGTTCGTCGAAACGACCGGCATTCCGTTCTACACTACGCCGCAGGGCCGCGGCGTCGTGCCAGACGATCACGACTACTCATATCTGACGATGCGTTCATCGGCGTTCCGCGACGCCGACCTGTTTATCGTGATCGGCACCCGCATGAACTACATTATCAGTCACACGGCACCGCCCCGCTTCAATGCCGGCGCTAAGATCGCGCGAATCGATATCGATGCCGACGAGATTGCGACCGCGCCGCGCAGGGTTGATATCGGCATCGTCGGCGACTGCAAGGCGGTGCTCCGTCAGCTCATCGATGCGAGCGCCAAGCGCATCAATGCAGATCGTTTCTCCGCGTGGCGACGAACGCTGTCCGACGGAGAGGTGGCGAAACGCCAGGCGCCCGGCGCCAACAAGCCGATGGACGAAGTGCCGATCCACCCGCTGCGACTGTGCGATGAGATCAAGAATTTTATGCAGCGCGACGCCATCCTCGTGGTCGACGGACAGGAAATTCTGAATTTTGGCCGGCAGTCGATGCCGACCTTTGTGCCGGGCCATCGCCTCAATTCCGGACCGTTTGGCACCATGGGTGTTGGGCTGCCGTTTGGAATCGGGGCCAAGATCGCAACAAGCCTGGCCGCAATCTCGGCTATACGCGCTTTGACAAGATGGCAGAATCGCTTGGCTGCTACGGCGAATATGTCGAACGTCCCGACGAGATCCGCCCGGCATTGGACCGCGCCCAACGGGAGGTTGATCGCGGCTCGGTCGCGCTCGTCAACGTCAAGACCGACGACCGAGCCCGCGCTGCCACGCTGGCGTTCTCCCAATATACCACTTGAAATCCTGACTTTGCCGTATCAGCTCTGTGCGCCGTGCGCTCCGCCACGCCGACGAGGTGGTCGAATAGCGGTGCTTTTTTGCTGCGACGCATTAGGTCGCTAATGGCACAACGCGTCATTTCGTTGCGGTGCTAAAGTTCAGACGCTATTGGAGGTGAAGCGGACATCCCGCGAACTCGTCGGGCGTGTTGGTCCGACGCGATTGACCCTAACCGGTCATCGACCGCGTTCAATATTCGCATATCGGATTTTCGGACATGGGCTGGGTTTTGCCAATCACTCCGGCTTGATGTTGGCCGCGCGGATCACCTTCGCCCACTTGGCGGTATCCGACTTGATGACGACAGCAAACTCCTCCGGCGAATTGAGGGACGCCTCAAGACCGAGCTGCGCGATCCGCTCGCGCACGTCGGCTTGCACGGCGATCTGCACGATGTCCGCATGCACCTTGCTGACGACGGCGGCCGGCGTGCCGGCTGGCGCTAACAGCCCGAACCAGGAGATGGCCTCGAAGTCCGGAAAGCCTGACTCCGCGAGCGTTGGCAGTTCGGAAATGATCGGCGAGCGCTTGAGCGACGTGACGGCAAGGCCGCGCAGCTTGCCATCGCGAACCAGCGGCAGGATCGCGCCCATGTTCATCAGCGTCATGGTCACACGCCCGCTGATCACGTCGGTGAGGACCGCGCCGCGATAGGGAACGTGGACGATGTCGACGCCAGCGAGGCTCTTGAGTAGCTCGCCGGCGATGTGCTGGGGAGTGCCGACGCCGGGAGAGGCAAATGACAGCTTTCCGGGCTGGGCCTTCGCGAGCACAAACAGCTCCGCGACGCTTTTTGCTGGCACCTCGTTGTTGACAGCAAGGATGCTCGGCATCACCAGAACGCGCGCAATCGGCGCGAGATCGCGCGCTGGATCGAAGGCGGGACTCGGTTGAAGCGACGGGTTGATAGTCATTGCGCCGTTGGCCCCCCAATAGAGCGTGCTGCCGTCGGGGGCCGATTTTGCCACTCGCTCGGCCCCCACACTCCCGCCCGCACCCGGAATATTCTCGACCGTCACCGGCGTTTTCCACGCTTCATTGAGTTTTTGCGCAAACAAGCGGGCCGTGATGTCGGTAGCGCTGCCCGCCGTGAAGCCGACGATGATGCGGACCGGCCTTGATGGACGGTCTTGCGCCCGTGCAATCCGGACACGGACGGCAGCGCGGCAGCACCCGCGGCCAGATGCAGGAATTTGCGACGGGGAAGTTTCATGTCAGTCCCTCCGGGCGTGCAATACGGTGCGGACGGCTGAGCGGGAATAGCGTACTCCTCTTTCCTAAGGTCGTGGAAGGGCAATGTCGCCTATTGGCACTAAGCGGACATCCCGAAATGTCCACGGAAGATTCCGTGCGCGATGTTTACCTCCTTGGAGGCGGTTCATGCCGAATAATGCGACTTCGAAGACAATAAACGCGGCGCTGCTCAAGCGCTTTGGCGCGGAATTTGAGATTGATCCCGAGCTGACCGGGCTGAACGAACTGGAAAAAATAGCCGGCCATCGTTCGCATCGACGATACTTGCCTCGCCCTATAGAGCCCGATTTGCTTCGCCTCCTTTGCGCATGCGCCCTCTCTGCCCCGTCGAAAAGCGATCTCCAACAATGCGATATCATCATCGTCAGCGACGCCACGATACGAGAGTCCATTGTGTCTTTTATCCGGGAGATGCCGTGGATCAATGATGCGCCAGTATTCCTCGTGTTCGCTGCGAACGGCCAGCGTTTGCCGACGATTTCCAAGCTCCGTGGCAAACCGTTCGCGAACGATCACCTCGATCTATTCTTCAATGCGGTCGTCGATGCGGCAATCGCGCTCGCGACGTTCATCCGCGCCGCGGAGGCAGTCGGGCTCGGCTGCTGTCCAATCAGCGCCATCCGCGATCATCCGAGAACCGTAAGTGATTTGCTGCACCTGCCAAATCGCGTCATTCCGGTCGCGGGAATTTGTGTCGGCTGGCCGGCACAGGCCGGAGAGATCACGCCACGCCTATCACTCAGTACCACGGTGATCGAAAATAAATATGACGCGGACGATTTTGCTGCCGAGATTGACGCATATGATCGGCGCCGAGCAAAGTTGCGACCATATCACCATCAACGGAATCCCGATCGTTGGGGCGACGCATCTTTTTACGGCTGGTCTGAAGATAAGGCGCGCCAATACGCTGAACCGATGCGCACAGACTTTGGTAGCTTTGTGCGTGGAAAGGGTTTTTGCCTCGATTAGGAAGTCGTTCTTCTCGATGCGCTTGAGTTTGTTTAGTTTAGAACCCTACCCCTTCGACGACGGTGGCGGTGGCACCTGAGGATCGAGAGGAGGATTCTTGTGCAGGAAATCGCTGGTCTACCGGTTTATTCGAATGTTCAGGGTCGAAGCCAGATCTCTAACGCCGAACTGATAGAAGCGGTTTAACAGACGATTTTAGCGCGCAGTCGTGTGTAGGATCATCAGAGGGACCGATGATGAAACAGATCGTACTCCTGCTTGTCACGGCCGGAAGCCTTTCATTCGCGCCAAATCCTTCTCACGCGCAAAGTCTCATGTCGCCATGTATGCTTGTTTGTGAGCCGCCAGCTAAGCTTAATACGCAGAATTGCTCTTGCGAAGAATCAACGCGCACTCAAACCAAGCACTGCGCTGTCGTTTGCCCAAACCCAGACCAAAAGTTAGATCTCAAGCGATGTCGCTGCATTAGGAAGTAATAGCGTCAATTCCGGCAACTGGGTGATTGCCGACCAACTTCTTCCTGTTCATCTACCTCCGCCAAAGCGCTCGGCCTCGAAGTGCCGCCGATGCTGCCCGCCCGCGCGCACGAGGTAATTGAGTGAGGGACTTTTGCTGCGGCGCTTTAGGACGCGAATGGCACAAAGCGACGTTTCGCTGCGACTCATCGCCTTGGTCACTATTGGAGGCATAGCGGACATGCCGCGAGCGTCGGGAGCTTGTCGATCCGGTGCTTCTGACCCAACTGAGACATTGGCCGCCAGATTTGCTGTGATGCACAAGCGGCGTCGCCCCCGATTGTGATAGCCTCAGCTTGCCTGGAGTCTGGGTAAGAGGGGAAGGGCCATGAGGCGTCGGGACTTAATCACGCTGCTTGGCGGCGCGGCCGCATGGCCGCTCGCGGCGCACGCGCAGCAACCAACGATGCCGGTGATTGGCTTCATGTCCAGCCTGTCGCCGGAGAACATTTCGAGGCCCGTGGGCGGGTTTCATGGCGGTCTCAAGGAAGCGGGCTATGTCGAGGGGCAGAATGTGGCCATCGAGTACCGTTGGGCTCAGGGCCACTATGATCGATTGCCTGAGCTAGCGGCTGATCTAGTGCGCAGAAAAGTCGCTGTAATTGTCGCGTCTGGAGGCGATCCGTCGCCACAGATTGCCAAGGCAGCTACTCAAACGATTCCTATCGTGTTCGGCATGTTTGGCGATCCGGTCAGGGAAGGCCTAGTGGACAGCCTCAGCCGGCCGGGCGGTAATGCTACCGGTGTCACCATATTTGGTCCGGCAGCGGTCACCAAGCGATTGCAGCTGCTGCATGACCTTGTGCCGAAGGCCGATGTCATCGCTTTTCTCATGAATCCAAACAATCCGAACGGTAATATCGAAATGGGAGCCGCACAGACGGCAGCGACCTCTCTCGGAAGACAAATCGTTGCTTTTAATGCCAGTACTGAAAGTGAGCTTGACGCGGCATTTGCACGTATAGTGCAGCAGCGAATCGGAACGCTTCTCGGTGCCTCCGATCCTTTTCTCTTTAATCGGCGCGATCAGATTGTCTCACTGGCAGCACGCCATGGGATACCGGCGATCTACTACCTACGCGACTTCGCTCATGCGGGCGGTCTGATGGCATACGGCAACAGCCTTACGGATATGTACCGCCTAGTACCTCTGCATGGAGATTTTGACGGGTTGTCCGAGCGGACTGACTTGCATCTGCCAGCCGCACCGCAATGAGACGCTTGAGCGCACAGTTTTGGCCCGAACGCTGCCAAATCGGACGTTGCAGCGAGTCGGCAGCTATCGGGAGTGCAGCCGTCGTGCTGCCGACGTCGTCACGAAGGCACCCTCCGACCCTTATCGTCGCTTTGCTACGAGACTTCGGTGCAGTGCAGCAGATGCCGAGTGTAGTTAAGCGAGCGCGATGTCTGGCGGCCGGGCTTGCCTGCTCGTCCGGCGTAAAGTCGAGGGCCTGCTCGCCCCCAAGCCCCTGTTACCGCCTCCGACGCAACTTCGCGACGCTGCAGTGGCACCTGACGAACCAACCGCAGCGGCACCGGCAAGCCCGTCAACTGAAGAAACCATGTCGCAGCAACTCGGCGCCCGCGGCAATGACCGCGATCAACACCAGCTTCTTGAATGTCTCAGGTGCAATTTTATCGCGCATATGTTGTCCGACGTACATGCCGAGCACGACTGGCAACATCGCAGCCGTCGAGACTGAAACGTCAAGCCAACTGAACTGGCGGCTGGCCGTCAGAAGAATTGCCAGCAAGCCGGCGGAAACGACGAGATACAGCGATGCTTCCTTTGTGAACGCCTTTCCGCGCAGTCCCTTTGCAAGCATAAATATGAAAACAAGCGGTCCCGGCATCGCTGCGATGCCTCCCAGAATCCCGCCGAAAAATCCGAATGTGATGCCGGTTGGTAAAACCAAGCGAGACTGAAGCTGCAGCTTCGGCGCGAGCAGCGTGACGCCGCCGACACCCATAAGCACTAGGCCTGCGATAATCTTTGCAACGTTCGCATCGAGCGCCAACAGGACTCGAACTCCAAGGAGGAGGCCGGGAATCATGCCGAGAATCACCGGCATCAATTGCATGAGGCATCGTCCAGTCTTTCCGCCCTCCAGCGCCTGCGGCAAGTTGCTGAAGATCAAAGGCATGCTCAGCAGCATGGCCGCTGATTTGATGTCGATGAACAGCGACAGCAGCGGCAGCGCGACGACTGGCATGCCGACCCCGATTATCCCCTTCAGGAGGCCGGCGACGATCAGGCTGCAAACCACGGCAGCAATGATACTTGTTTGCTCGAAATAAAGGGTGCGGATCAACATGACGTTTAAGCATTCTTGCTGCGAGCTTCGCAATTGTCTCGCGCGAACAGTTCGGCCTATGCCGAACTGTCTTCGATTGATATGCTTCTGTGGCCGACTTCATGGTGGTCTGACGCCGAGAAAGGTTGCTGTTTTTCTTGCAGTGCGAAGTGAAGCGTTTGGCACTAAGCGGACATGTCGGGCGCGTCGACCGATGTCCGCTTTCGAGGGCAAAGCGGACTCACGGTGGTAGTTTCACGAATGTCTGCTTATGACCCGGAGCGGAAGCTCAACGCGCCCGGTCGGGAATGGTCACACCCGCGTCGCCGCGATGAGGTTGCTCACCTGCGGCTCCTTCTCGACGCTCCAGACAATGCGCAGTAGGTTGTCGACGCGATCAGCAGGCAAGTGCTTTTGCGCCATCAAACGGAACTTTTCTTCCATTTCGGCATCGGTCATCGGGTTCTTGAAATGTCCGCGGTGATATTCGACACGTACCGTCTTGCGGACACCGGACCTCAGGACAACCTCCAGCTCGCACAGGTTGGCGAGCTCGGGCTGGTCAGCTTCGTCCGATGGCAGGCATTTGATCCGACTCACGAGTTCGAGCAGTCGTGCGTCGTGCAAATAGGGATCCTCGTAGTAATCCGGATCGATCTTGCCATACATGAGCGCCAGGCCCGCCGAATATGGGATGCTGTGATCGGCGGTTTCGTGCGTCTGCGGCCTCCACTTGTCCGGTCCGTCGGCCATGATCTTGATCGCGGAGCGCGACGCATGGATGTTGACCTCTAAGATTTCGTCCGGACTCTTGAAATAGGACCTTGCTTCCACGGCAGCTTGCGCGACAGTTTGGGAAAATTGGCCAAGGGGAAAGCGCTTGGTGAAGCAACGGCGGATGCCGAACG
>WNFW01003662.1_pt1 | contig 10689 bp, 9 predicted proteins | sample 5400131 | NCBI WGS metagenome assembly WNFW01 (sample SAMN13153362, study PRJNA577476) | soil metagenome | isolation source: 20 cm soil or saprolite under grassland replicate 1 | place: USA:California | collected 2016-06-15
CCCGAACCCCGAGGCCCGAGCCCCTAGACGGTCGCTCGCGTGCGATTTATCACCCCCTGCTCCTCGAGCGCGGCCTGCGCCGCGGCGAGGCGCGCGATGGGCACGCGGAACGGTGAGCAGGACACGTAGTTCATCCCGGCGTGGTGGCAGAACTTCACCGACGCGGGCTCGCCGCCATGTTCACCACAGATCCCGATTTTGAGATCGTTCCGCGTGCTGCGCCCGAGCCGCACCGCCAGCGTCATCAACTTGCCCACCCCCTCCTGATCGAGCACCTGAAACGGATCGTCCTTCAGGATGCCGTGCTCCACGTAGAACGGCAGGAACCGCCCGGCGTCGTCCCGTGACAGGCCGAACGTCGTCTGGGTGAGATCGTTCGTGCCGAAGGAGAAGAACTCCGCGTCTCGCGCGATCTCATCCGCGGTGAGCGCGGCGCGCGGCAGCTCGATCATCGTGCCGACGAGATACGGCACCGCCCGCCCCTCGGCCTGGAACACCTCCCGCGCGACGCGCCGCACGATCTCGGTCTGGCGACGCAGCTCCTCGACGAGCGCGACGAGTGGGATCATGACCTCGACCGTCACCTTCTGGCCGCGGCTCACCACTCGGCACGCCGCCTCGAAAATCGCTCGGGCCTGCATTTCGGTGATTTCGGGATACGTGATGCCGAGCCGGCAGCCGCGATGTCCGAGCATCGGGTTCGCCTCGACCAGCGAGGCGACGAGCCGCTCCAGCCGCACCGCGGGCAGCTTCATGGCGCGGGCCAGCGTCGCCACCTCTTCGCGTGTGTGGGGCAGGAATTCGTGGAGCGGGGGGTCGAGCAGGCGGATGGTGACGGGATAGGGAGACATCGCTTCGAACAGCCCCTCAAAATCCGCGCGCTGCATCGGCAGCAGCTGCGCCAGCGCACGGCGGCGACCGGCCTCGTCCGGAGCGACGATCATCTCTCGCATCGCGGTGATGCGATCACCCTCGAAGAACATGTGCTCGGTGCGGCACAGCCCGATTCCTTCGGCGCCGAACGCGCGGCCCCGCTTCGCGTCCGCCGGCGTATCGGCGTTGGCGCGCACCCCCAACCGGCGGCGCTGGTCCGCCCAGGACATGAGCTTGGCGTAGTGGGCCCCGAGCTTCGGCTGCACCAGCTTGGCTGCGCCGAGCAGAATTCGCCCCGTGGTGCCGTCGACCGTGAGCACCTGTCCTTTCTTCACGACGCGCCCGTTCGCCCGGAACCGGCCTTGCTGTGGGTCGACCTCGATATCCTTCGCCCCCACGACGCACGTCTTCCCCATCCCGCGGGCGACGATCGCCGCATGGCTCGTCATGCCGCCGCGCGCGGTCAGCACCGCGCGGGCTGCGACGATCCCGTGGAAGTCCTCGGGGCTCGTCTCCGGGCGGACCAGGATGACGTTGCGCCCGCGTTTCGCCAGTGCTTCGGCCTCGTCGGCATCGAAAACGACCTCCCCCACCGCGGCGCCAGGGGACGCGGGTAGTCCCTTCGCCACGAGCGTCACGGGAGACCGCGGATCCACCATGGGGTGAAATACCTGGTCCAGATCCTGTGGCGGCACGCGCTGGACCGCCTCATCCTCCGTGATGAGCCCCTCCGCCACCATGTCCACCGCGATGCGGACTGCGGCGAGTCCCGTTCGCTGGGCACGGCGCGTCTGCAGCATGAACACCCGACCGCGCTCGAACGTGAACTCGATGTCCTGGACGTCCCGGAAATGGCGCTCGAGCTTCGCCGCCATGCGCTCGAGGTCCTGGTACACTTTCGCGAGTTTCCCGCGCTTGAGCTTGCCGATGGGTTCCGGGGTACGAGCGCCCGAGACGACGTCTTCTCCCTGCGCGTTGGTGAGCACGTCGCCGTTCAAGTCCGGCTCGCCACTGCGACAATCGCGCGTGAAGGCGACGCCCGTGCCGGAGTCGTCACCCATGTTGCCATAGACCATGGCCACGACGTTGACGGCCGTCCCCAGGTCGTCGGGGATGCCGTTCACGCGCCGGTAGTCCGCCGCGCGGCGGGTCCGCCAGCTCTTGAACACGGCCGCGATCGCGCCCCACAACTGCGCCACCGGATCCTCGGGGAAGGGGAGACCGGACTTGGCCTGGATGATGGCTTTGAACTCCCGCACCAGCGCCTTCAGGTCGTCCGGCGGCAGGTCGATGTCACGCTCGACCTTGCGGCGCCGCTTGTACTCCTCTAAAACCTCGTCGAACGGCCCCTTACCGAGATCGAACACCACGTCGCCGTACATCTGGACGAAGCGCCGGTAGGAATCGTAGGCGAAACGCGGATTGTTCGAGCCCGCGAGGAGCCCCTGAACGGTTTCGTCCGTGAGCCCGAGGTTGAGGATCGTCTCCATCATCCCCGGCATCGACACCGCCGCGCCCGAGCGGACCGACACGAGCAGTGGATTCCCCGCGTCTCCGAAGCGCTTCTTGGACGTCCGCTCCAGCTGCTTCAGGTGGCGGTCGACTTCTTCGCGGAGCTCGTCGGGGAACGTGCCGTGCTCGAGGTAGGCGATGCAGAGCTTGGCGGAGATCGTGAACCCGGGTGGGACCGGCAGGCCGAGGTTCGCCATCTCCGCGAGCCCCGCTCCCTTGCCGCCCAGAATGTCGCGCATCGCCGCCGACCCGTCGGCGCGACCGCCGCCGAAGGAGTAAACCCAGCGCTCGAGGGCCGGCATGAGGGCCCTACACCGCGAGGGGGTGGAGCGGCGCCGCGTCCCGCGCGCCTGCCAGATCCTCTTCGGGAATCTCCGTGGGATAGTCGCCCGAGAAGCAGGCGTGACAAAACTCGGTCCGTTCGCCGCCCGCCGCGCGGAGCATCCCGTCGAGGGACAGATACCCGAGGGTGTCTACGCCTAAATGGTCACGTATCTGCTCGACGTTGTTGCTCGACGCAATCAATTCCTTCTTACTGGGCGTATCGATCCCGTAATAACAGGGACCGGTGATGGGGGGCGACGCCACGCGGAAATGAACCTCGGCGGCGCCCGCGTGGCGGATCAGCTGCACCAGGGCCCGGCTCGTCGTGCCCCGCACGATCGAATCGTCGACCACGACGACCTTCTTACCCTGGAGGACCTCGCGCACGGGATTGAATTTGATCTTGACCTTCGCCATGCGGCCGGCTTGCGCGGGGTGAATGAACGTGCGGCCGACGTAATGGTTGCGAATCAGCGCGTGCTCCAGCTTGATCCCGGACTCCTCCGAGAAGCCGAGCGCCATGGCGTTGGACGAATCGGGCACCGAAAACACGCAGTCCGCCCCGGGGGCCGGATGCTCGCGGGCCAGCTCGTGCCCCAGGGCCCGGCGTACGCGGTCCACCGAGCGGTGGAATACGGTGCTGTCGGGGCGCGAAAAGTAGACCAGCTCGAACACGCAGCGGCGCCGCGGCCGCGCCAGCAACCGCGGCAGCTCGTCCACCTCATCGCCCTGGATGCGGACGAAGTCCCCGGGCTCGAGCTCCCGCACGACCGTCGCGCCCGTGATGTCGAGCGCGCACGTTTCGGACGCCACGACCCAGCCGCCTCCCAGGCGACCGAGCACGAGCGGCCGGAAGCCGCGAGGATCGACGACGGCGTAGAGCGTGCGACCGACGGTGATGAGCAGCGAGTAAGCGCCTTCGACTCGCTCCAAAGCGTCGAGCAGCTGGTCTTCAGGCTCGCGCGCCTCGGACCGGGCGATCAGGTGGACGAGCACCTCGCTGTCGGACGAGCTCTGAAACAACGAGCCCTTGGCGACGAGGTCGGACCGTAGCTGGACGGCATTCGTCAGGTTGCCGTTGTGCGCCAGCGCCAGCGGGCCTTCCCGGTAGCGAGCGAGCATCGGCTGCGCGTTGGCGAGGACCGACGATCCGGCGGTCGAATAACGGGCGTGACCGATCGCAACGTCGCCGGGCAGGTCGCCGAGCACCCGCTCATTGAAGATGTCCGACACCAGCCCCATACCACGATGGGACCGGGCGACACCTTCGCCGTCCACGACGACCATCCCGGCCGATTCCTGCCCGCGGTGCTGCAGGCTGTAGAGGCCCAGGTAGGCGACGCGGGCCGCGTCGGGAACACCGGTGACACCGATGATGCCGCACATCGCTCTGTCAGTCTCCCATGCGCTGGTCGATACTGGAAAAATATACCTCTCGGAGGCGGTCGACGGTGTGCAGCACGGTCGCGTCACGCAACAGCAGGCGCACCGTACCGCCGCGCTCGCCCACCGTGCCGACGCGCTGGGCGGGCACGCCCAGCTCCTGGGCCAGCGCTGCGACCGCCGTGGCGCGCTCCGGAGCGCACGTCACCACGGCGCGCCCGTGCGACTCGCTGAAGAGCAAGTCGTGAGCGGCGAGCGGTGAGGCGTACGCCGTAAGATCGATGTCGAGACCGAAGCCTGTCTCGTCATAAGGGCCACGCATCGCAACCTCGGCCAGCGCGACGCCGAGCCCGCCCTGCGAGCAGTCGTGCGCGGAGCGCAACAAGCCGGCGTCCGCGGCGGTGACCAGGTAGTCCACCAGCCGGCGCTCGGCTCCCAGGTCCACTCGCGGTGGCATCCCGCCAACGAAGCCGTGCACCACCTCCCAGAATTGCGAGCCGCCCAGCTCGGCCTGCGTCCGGCCCAACACGAACACGACGTCTCCGATCGCCCGGGCGTGGCTCGGAACCGCGCGGTTCACCCGGGAGAGGAGACCGACCATCCCGACCACCGGTGTGGGGTCCACCGCGCCCGCCGGGCTCTCATTGTAAAACGACACGTTGCCACCCGTGACCGGCGTGTCGAGCGCGCGGCAAGCATCCGCAATACCGCGGCAACTCTCCTTGAATTGGTGAAACACGGCGGGTCGCTCTGGACTCCCGAAGTTCAAGCAGTCGGTGATGCCGAGTGGCCGGGCGCCGGTGCAGGCGATGTTGCGGGCCGCTTCGGCAACCGCCGCCTTGCCGCCTTCGTAGGGGTCGAGCCGCACGTAGCGGCTGTTGCAGTCCACCGTGACGGCGAGGCCGAAGTCGGCCCCCGGAACGCGCAGCACGCCCGCATCGCCGCCCGGCCCGAGCACCGTCCCCGCCTGCACGGTCGAGTCGTATTGCTCGTAGACCCAGCGCTTGGAGGCGATCGGCGGGTGGTCGAGAAGGGTGAGAAGCGCTTCTCCTGGGGCCAGCTGCTGGGTGCTCGGTGTTGGGTGGGCCGTTCGCCGCTCGGCGATCTCCGGGTCTTCGGTAGCCTCCGGCTGATAGACCGGGCAATCGTCGATCAGACGCTGACCCGGGATCTCCACGACGACCTGGTCCTTCCACTTCGCGCGGTACATCCCGTCGTCGGTGACGCGTCCGATGGGCGTCGCGGTGAGCTCCCACCTGGCGGCAATCGCCTGCGCCGCCGCGATGCGGTCGGGCTTCGCGACCACCAGCATGCGCTCCTGGGATTCGGACAGCAGTACTTCGTACGGCGTCATCCCCGGCTCGCGCGTGGGGACCAGGGAGAGATCGATCTCCACGCCCACGCCGCCCTTGGCCGCCATCTCGGCCGACGACGAGATGAGACCGGCGGCGCCCATGTCCTGGATGGCCACGATGTGGCCCGATTGAATCAACGCGAGGCTCGCTTCGAGCAGCAGCTTCTCGGTGAACGGGTCACCGACCTGGACCTGGGGGCGGCGCTGCTCGCTGGCGTGGGTGAGCTCCTCGGAAGCGAACGCCGCACCATGGATACCGTCGCGCCCGGTGCGCGCCCCGACCACGAGCAGCACGCTGCCCACCCCTCGCGCCGCAGCCTTGATGAGATCCCGCTCTTTGAGCAGCCCGACACACATCGCGTTCACGAGGGGGTTGCCGCCGTAGCTCGGACCGAAGTCCACCTCGCCCCCGAGCGTCGGGACGCCGACGCAGTTACCGTAGTCACCCACGCCCTTCACCACGCCGGCGAAGAGGTACCGGTTGCGAGCCTGGTCGAGCGGGCCGAAGCGCAGGCTGTTCAGCAGGGCCACGGGGCGGGCCCCCATGGTGAACACGTCGCGCAAGATCCCGCCCACGCCCGTGGCCGCCCCCTGGTACGGCTCCACGGCCGACGGATGGTTGTGCGACTCGATCTTGAACGCGACGGCCCAACCGTCCGGCAGCCGCAACACCCCCGCGTTCTCTCCCGGCCCCTGAACCACCTGTGGCCCCGTGGTCGGAAACGTCTTCAGGACGGGCCGCGAGTGCTTATACGCGCAATGTTCGCTCCAGAGGGCGGAGAAAATGCCCAGTTCCGCGAAGGTCGGGGTGCGCCCGAGCAGCGCGATGATCCGCCCATACTCCTCGTCGGTCAGATTGTGGTCGTGGACCAATTCCGGCGTGATGGGAGGATCGCCCGGGAACGGACTTGGGGCGATTCGCGTCATACGTCGGACGCCTTCGCGCCGGAGACGCCCCGCAGAACGGCGCGGAACACACGGGCGAACATGTTCGGGTGCGGATCGGCGAGGAGGCTTTCCGCCTGGCCGGCGTCGAACCACAGTCCATGGCAGTGCGTGCATTGATCGATTTGGACGCCGTGCCACTCGCCCGTGATCAGGTCATAGCCGCACTTGGGACACTTCATGTAGTGCGCACGCCGCTCGACCTCGGCGGCGGTCTTCTTGATGCTGTCGCGCTGTTGGCGCAACAGCTCGGCGCTTCGCTTGGCGAAGTATTCCTCTTCGTTCCGGCTCGGTTTGTCGGACATCTGCCTACGGCGTCGAAGGGGTCTTGACCGTGAGCGTATCGCCTCCGGGACGGACCGGTCCGTGCGGCGGCGTCGCCGCCGGCGACGATGATTGCCCGCTATACCCGTGGCCCGGCCAGCGCAGCACGGCGTCCACGACCTTTCCATTCTGCAGGAAGACCACGTCCTCCGTCCCGCAGGTGTACTCGCAACCGTTGCGGTAGTAGAGATACGTGAACTCGCCCTGGCGCCGCACGGCGATCGGCGGTCCCCAGCGCGAGTAGATCTCACGCTCGGCCATGCCCGGGTCGACCGTGCCAGTGTCCGGCGACTCGTAGGGCACGTCGTGGGTGGGACGGGGCAGCTCTGGGGCCTGCGGAACCCGCCGGTGCGGTGGCTCCCGGAGGGAGGGGGGGACCGCCGCTTGCATGGCCGTGTCCGCCTGCGGCACGGCCGGCGCCGGCGGGGTCGGGGCCGGTTGCGTGGGTTTGATGCGTTGGCGCGCCGCGGCGATCCTCGCCTTCACCTTGGTCCACTGCTCGTTGATTTGCTTACACCCTGAGGTGGCGATCATCAACAGCGCGCACATCAGCAACGTCCTGCGTCGCATGTCGAGCCTCCATCGAGAGAAAGACGCGAGCCCCATCCTGGCCGCCACCCTCCAAGGCCGGGGCGGCGCGCCGCTCCGGGTGCGGCATGATCCCCACCACGTTGCGGCTGGCGCTCATCACGCCGGCAATGTGGTTCGTCGAGCCGTTCGGGTTGTCGCGCACGTAGCGCCACACCACCCGGCCCGTCGCCTCGAGCTCGGCGGCGACTCCGGGCTCCGCCACGTAGCGCCCGTCGCCGTGGGCCACCGGGATCTCGAGCACCTCGCCCGGCTCATACAAGCCGGTGAAGGGGGTGTCGGTCTGCTCAACGCGCACCCACACCGGTCGCGACAGGAAGCGCTGGCGCGCGTTCCGCATCAGGCCGCCCGGGAGCAGCCCGGCTTCGCACAGAATCTGGAACCCGTTGCAGATGCCGAGCACCGCGCCGCCGGCGCGCGCATGATCGGCCACGGCCCCCATGGCCGGCGAGAACCGCGCGATCGCGCCCGAGCGCAGATAGTCGCCGTAGCTGAAGCCCCCGGGGAGAATCACGACGTCGGCCTGCCGCAGATCGGTGTCGCGATGCCATACGAAATAGGCGTCGGACCCCGCGGCGCGCGCCGCCGCCAGGGTTTCGGCATCGCAGTTCGAGCCGGGGAACACGATGACGGCCACGCGCTTCATCGGGCAGTCCCTCCGGGGACCTCTCCATCCACGGCGAGGTCGTAGTCCTCGATGACCGGGTTCGCGAGCAGGCGATCGCACATCGCCCGGGCGCGCGCCAGCGCCTCGTCGCGCGACGGCGCCGTCACCTCCAGCACCAGATGCTTCCCCATGCGCACATACCCGACTTCGGCGAAGCCGAGCGCGTGCAGCGCGTGCTCCACCGCCTGCCCCTGGGGGTCGAGCAAGGCGGCGCGGGGCATGACGCGAACCTCGACCCGGAAGGCGCTCATCCGTTTCCACGCCCCTGGCCAAATGCTTCGTTCCCGGCGTCCGAGTCCGTGATCACAATCGGTCCGGCGATCTCGGTCTCGTCGTCTTCCGTATCCACCAGGAAGCCGAGCAGGGTCGCGCGCAGAATACCGTACACTATGTAGGTGAGGCCCAGCGGGAAGAAGAACGCGTCATGCTCGAGGATCCCGAAGATCAGGACGAACAGGAGAGTCGCGAGCCCGAGGAGTCCTTTCACCGTCCGCACCCCCGCCCGTGGAAGCGTGGCGTAGCGCACGTTGCTCACCATGAGGATGGTGAGCAGAATCATCAGGAGCTGCATGAGATGGTGACGGGGTAGAAAGCGGAACGCCTGCTGGTACAGGTCCGTGGTGGTGAAGGGGAAGAACGTCGCGAGCGTCAGTCCGGCGGCCGGCGAGGGCAACCCGATGAAGTAGCGCTTGGCGCGACCGGCCTGCGTCAAGTTGAATCGCGCGAGCCGGATCGCGGCGGCCATCACGTAGAAATAGCAGAAGATCCACTCGGCCTGGCCCGCCGACGCGAACTCGAGCTGGTAGATCAGGAACGCCGGCGCCACGCCGAAGCTCACCACGTCCACCAGGCTGTCGAGCTCCCCGCCGAACCGCGTCCCCGTCCGGGACAGACGCGCTACCCGCCCGTCGAGCGCGTCGAGGACGCCCGCGAAGAAAATGTACCACCCGGCGCGATAGAACTCGCCACGCGACGCGAGCACCATCGACCAGATCCCGAAAAACAGATTGAACAGCGTGAACAGGCTCGGCACGACGATCACGACGCGCCGAATGCTCCCGGGGCCGGGGAACCGCCTCATGGCGTGTACTCCGCGAGCACCGTCGCTCCGGCGTGGACCCGGTCTCCCAAGACTACTCGCACGGCGGATCGCGGCGCGGCCGGGATGAACACGTCCACGCGCGATCCGAAGCGAATCATCCCCATCCGCGCGCCCTGCGTCGCCCGGTCACCCCGGGCGCCGTCGGTAACGATCCGTCGGGCGATGAGCCCCGCGATCTGGCGGACGAGCAGCGGGCCGCGCGCGCTCCGCATCCCGACCGAGGCCTGCTCGTTGTCGAGACTCGCCTTCTCGGACGCGGCGTGGAGAAATCGCCCGGGGTGGTACTGCACCAGCTCGACCGTCCCGCTCGCGGGGTAACGGTTCACGTGCACGTCGAACACGTTCATGAAGATAGAGATCCGCGTCGCCTGGGCCTTGAGGTACATCGGCTCATCCACCACCCGCACCTCCACGATCTTGCCGTCGGCCGGGGCGATCACGTACTGATCGCCACGTGGCCCCGTGCGCAACGGGTCTCGGAAGAAGACGATCAGCCACACGGCCAGAAGCACGAGCAGGCCCTCCGGGATCCACAACCAGGGCGAGCCGGGTGCCACCCAGGCACCGAGCGTCACCAGCGCCCATCCCGGCAGAATGAACGGCCAGCCTTCCGGGGCGATCCTCACCGCTCCACCCCGCCCGAAACGCGGAACGCGAAACGCGGAAGGCGGAACAACACTAGAAGGTCGTTCGCCGCACGACACTCCCAGTTCTGTTCCGCGTTCCGCGTTCCGCCTTCCGCGTTGGTCACGTGGTCTCCAACGCCTTCCCCGTGATCAGTTCGTAGGCCTTCAGGTACCGTTCGCTCGTCGCCTGCACGACTGCGGGGGGGAGGGGCGGCGGCGGCGCGTCCCCGTCCCATTTGCCCTCTTGCTTCAAGCCCGCGAGGTAGTCGCGCAGCGGCTGCTTGTCGAAGCTCGGCTGGCTCCGGCCCGGCGCGTAGCGATCCGCGGGCCAGAAGCGGGAGGAGTCGGGCGTCAGGATCTCGTCTATGACGAGCAGCCGGCCATTGGACGCCGTGCCGAACTCGAACTTCGTGTCGGCGATGATGATGCCTCGCGGCGCGGCGTGACCGCGGCCGCCCTCGTACAGGGCGAGACTGGCGCTCTTGAGCTGCTCCGCGAGCGCGCGGCCGAGCGCCGCCGCCACGTTGTCGAACGTGACGTTTTCGTCGTGGCCGACCTCGGCCTTCGTGGCGGGCGAAAAGATCGGCGGATCGAGGCGCGCGCTTTCGACCAGACCCGCCGCCAGCGGTTCGCCGGCCAGCGTTCCGGACGTCCGGTATTCGGCCCACGCCGAGCCCGTGATGTATCCACGGACGACGCACTCGAACGCCACGGGCGTCGTCCGTCGCACGAGCATGGCCCTGCCCGTAAGGGCGGAGCGATGGTCGGTGAGCTCCGGAACCCGGGCCACGATCTCGTCCGCGTCGGCCGAGAGAAAATGGCTGGAGACAACGTGTGCGAGGCGCTGAAACCAGAAGGCGCTCAGCTGCGTGAGCACGGCACCCTTGTGCGGCACGGGCTCCCGGAGGACGACGTCGAATGCGCTGACGCGATCGCTCGCCACCAACAGCAGCGTGTCTCGGTCGACCTCGTAGACTTCGCGCACTTTACC
>WNFW01011787.1_pt1 | contig 10689 bp, 11 predicted proteins | sample 5400131 | NCBI WGS metagenome assembly WNFW01 (sample SAMN13153362, study PRJNA577476) | soil metagenome | isolation source: 20 cm soil or saprolite under grassland replicate 1 | place: USA:California | collected 2016-06-15
CGTCCTGGCGAACGATCCAGGAGGCGAGTTGACCGGCGCTCGAATACTCGGTAACGAACAGCCCCTCATCCACCCGGCCGTGCCCGCCGTAGGTGCGCTCCACCCACCAGGCGGTGTCATCGCCGACCTCGATCCTGGCCTCGCCGGTGAGATCGCCGATCTGCCAGGGAGGACGATCGCGGTAAGGCTCGATCTCGAACTCCGCCGGCAGCCGGAAGTCCCGTTCCCTGCGGGTCGCGAAGCGGATCTCACCGCGGATTCGAGAGACGCGAAAGGTGCGGATGTCCTCGCGGACGAGATCGTTCCCGACGACGTACCAGGCTCCGTTGTCCTGGAAGAGCGCGTAGGGGTTGAGCGCTCGTTCCTCCTCCGAATCGCGCGAGATCGACCAGTAGTTGAACTTGACGGTTCGCTGCTTGGAGATCGCGCCCTCGAGCTTCCCGAGCCGGCCGGCGAGCTCGGCCGAGTACTCCGGGTCGAGCACCTCGACGCGTAGGGCCGTGTCCGTCGGCGCCTCGGCGAAGCCGGGACGGCCGAGCGCGAGGTTCTGCAGGGCGAGCCGGAGTGGCTCCGCATAGGCGAACTTGCCTTCGAGGAGGTAGAGCGCCGTTTGCAGTGCGGCGAGCTCGTCGTCCTTCAGGTCGAGCTGCGGCAGGAAGTAAGCCTCCGAGCGCATCGTGTAGAGCTCCTCGCCCGTGTACTCGTCACGCTGGGAGTGAAGCGGTACGCCGAGCGCGATCAATTCAGCCCGGTCGGAGTAGAAGCGGCGTGCGAACGCCTCGTCGGACATCTCCTGGTAGCCGACACTAGCCGCGGAAAATGCTCCGCGTAGCCCGCGGAACTGGCCTGGATTTCGCTTCGCTCGAAGCCGTGGACACGTAAGCCCGAGCCTATCCGAGACTCGAGGGCGCTACTACCCACGGAAAATGCTCCGCAGTTTCCGTGGAACTGGCTTGGACTTCGCTTCGCTCGTAGCCCTGGACACGTCGTCCCGAGGCTGTCCGAGACTCGAGCGTTACGAGCTTCCTAGGCAGCGACGCGGCTACGGGTCTCGAGGTGCTGGTGCGACGGGCAGTAGTCGCGATCCGGCAGCGGCGTGCGCTGGCACGGCTTGCCCTTCCGCGTCGTCGCCCGGCACCGGGAGACGCCACCGTCGAAAGCGCCCGCTTCGATCTGCGACTCGATGAAAGCACAGGCCGCAGTGACCCCCTCGCTCACGGCCCAGGCGACCTGGGCCTGCGCGGTGATCGGAAAGTAGCGGCGAATGTCCTGGAACAGCGCGCGCTCCGGCTTTGCGAAGTAGAGCGGATCGGTCGCCAGACGCTCCATCGTCTGCTCGCAGGCGGCGAGCACCTGGCGTCGGTATTCGATGCCTGTCGCGGGGTCGACATACGGGTCGACCAAATCCTTGATCGAGCGATAGATCGCCCGCGAGTACTGATACATACACGCCTGAATCTGCACCATTCGCTCGTCGGAAATCAGTATCCCGTCCAGCCTATTAACCCCCGGCAAAGCTTTGTTAAGTACCGATTAATCTCCGTCAGGTTCTCCGACCGCGAGCAAGCTTAAACGGTCCGGGCGTTGTCACAAAGTCCGCGTCGAGGTTTTCTTGTGAGCAAACGCTCGAGCGCCGTGACTAAGGAGTTATTCGCTGAGGGTAGGCGCGGGGATATCCGTGCGTCCGTGCAGCCGTCACACCCGTGTTGGCGTCGTCGAACGAGGTGTAGATCCCTGTGAAGAGGACGAAGTAGCCCGGGTGCAGGCTCGAGTAGTCGGACGAGTCGATGATGCCCACGTCCTCGAGGCCGCTTTGCCCGGCGGCCCGCGCCTGAGCGAGCGCGAATGAGCGTCCGTTCGCGGCCGGCAGCGATTGAAGCACCACGGTCCAGCCACTCCGTCCGGCCGGCCAGTTCTTCAGCGATTGTGGCGGAGCCTGTGTCTCCCCGGGGGCCAGGGGTTGAGTGCCGGTTCCGGTCGGCGGTGTTGGCGTAGAAGCGGTGGTGTGTTCCGGCCCCGTGACCGTCGACGGTGGCGTGCCGAACGGGCTCGTTCCGGTCACATAGCCGGCGCGCTTCTGGTCGTGTGACACGAATGCCGCCGCGCCGACGCCGGCCAAGGCCGCGATCAAGAGTGCGAGCAGCGACGGCCAGACCCAGTCGCCGGGATACCACCCGACTCGTCTTCGCCAGGCGCGGCTGAGGTTGGGGATCAGTCCGCTCGCTTCGACCGGGAGCCGGAGGCCGCATTCCAGGCAGTACTCCTGGTTCGGCGCGTGCGGGGTTCCGCAGCGAGGACACTCCGGGCCTGCGGGGCCTCGGGCCTCGTCGCGAGCCGTGGGAGCCTCGCCGTTCCGCGGAGGCGGCAGGCTCAGCGCCTACTCCTCCCAGCGGTCGGGTTTCGGGCTTTCTTCCTCCATGGGCCCGACCTTGGCCGACTCGATCACGCCGGCGCCGGCCTCGCGCTCACCGTCGCCGTTCGGCGCCGGCTCCGGCTCCGCAGCCTTCCCGCAACTCGGGCAGAAGCCCGCGTCGGCGGGCAGGGGATGACCGCACTGCGTGCACGTGACCACGGCCTGCTCGCCCACGGGTCGCCCGCAGTTGGCGCAGAAGTGCGAGCCCCAGATGATCGGCGCCCCGCACTCGCAGCGGCTCGCGGTCGTGCGCCGTCCGGCGGAGGCGGCGGCCAGCATCGAATCGAGCTCGTGCAGGCGCGCCTCGAGGTTGGCGATGTCACGTGCGTGCTCGCTCAAGAGGTCTTCCCGGAACTGCTCGCGCCGGTACATCTCCATGGCGAGGCCGCCGAGATCCCGGAGCAGTTCCTCCCGCGCCTTCAAGATCGCCCGCCGTTCCCGCCGGAGCGCGCCCGGCGAGCTGGCGCGGCGAATCGGCCGTTGTGGCGCAGAGGCGGAGGGCTCCTTCGGGCCGCGCTGCCGCCGAAGACGTCCAGGCAAGGGGAACCGCGGCACTGGCGCCGACTTTAGCAGCGCGACCGGGCGCTTCTGGGCTCTAGAACTGGTGCGGCTGGGTGCTGCGCGCGCCGCGACCGAAGCCGAACAGGAACGCCACGAGCAAGACCAGCCCCACGATGCCGATGATCACGCCGGCGTACGTAAACAAGAACAACAGGACGAATCCGGCGAGGATCAGGACGAGCGCGATTGCGAGCATGGCCGCTTCCTTCCCGGCGGGGGCAGGTCGAAACGCTCGCTCTTTAAAGGTCGATGACGACGAGCCGCGTCTCTGTCAGCTCGTGCACAGCGTAGGCGGGGCCTTCGCGAGTGTTTCCGGAATCCTTGACGCCGCCGTATGGCATCTGGTCGGCCCGGAAGGTCGGCGCTTCGTTGATCGTGACGCCGCCGAATTCGAGCTCCTGGGCGGCGCGCATTGCAGTCTCGATCCGGGCTGTGAAGATCCCCGCCTGGAGGCCGTACCGGGTGCTGTTGGCGAGCTCGATCGCCTCGTCCAGCGAGCTCACCGAGTTGACCGTGCAAACCGGGCCGAAGACCTCCTCGCAGCTGACCTTCAGGTCCGGGCCGGCGTCGGCGACGACGGTCGGACGGATCAGATCTCCATCGGTATCCCCGCCCGTGAGGACGCGGGCGCCGTTCGTACGAGCCTCTTCGATCCAGGCGAGAATTCGCTCACGCGCGTCGGCGTCGATGACGGGGCCGACATCGGTCTCCTCATCGGACGGGTCGCCGACCTTCAGCGCCTCGACCCTGGGAATGAATCCCTCGACGAACCGGTTGTATGCGGCCGCCTCGACATAGATCCGCTGGACCGAGATACAGCTCTGGCCTGCGAACGAGAACGCGTTCGCGGCCATGGACGCAGCAGCCGCTTCGACGTCGGCATCCGCGGTGACGATCACGGGCGTCGCGTTGCCGAGCTCCAGCTTGACCCGCTTCTTCGGGGCGCGCTCCGCGAGTTGCCAGCCGACCGCGCCGGAGCCGGTGAACGTGATCGCCTTGACCCGCTCGTCCTCGATCAGGACGTCGCCGATCTCCGAGGCAGGTCCGACAAGGACGTTCAGCCAGCCGGGCGGCAGGCCCGCCTCGGTCTCGAGCTCCGCAAGCAGGAGGGCCGAGAGCGGGGTCTGGCTCGCCGGCTTGAGCACGACCGCGCAGCCGGCGGCGAGCGCCGGCGCCAGTTTGTGCGCGACCAGGTTGAGCGGAAAGTTGAAAGGAGAGATCGCTCCGACGACACCGATCGGGCGCCGCAGCGTAAAACCGAGCTTGCCCTCACCGGCCTGAGCGGCATCCATCGGCACCATCTCGCCCGCGAGCTTGCGAGCCTCGACGGCGGCGAAGGTGTAAGTGGACATCGCACGCCGCGCCTCGACGCGGGCCGCCTTGAGCGGCTTTCCCGCCTCGTCGGAGATCGTCCGAGCCACCTCGTCGTGGCGCCTGCCGAGCAGGCCCGCGACGCGGACGAGGATCTCGGCCCGCTTGTGTGCCGGTAGCGGCTCGCGCATTGCGGCCTCGGCGGCGTCGATCGCCCGGCGGGCCTCGTGGGCGCCTGCCTTGGCGACGCGGCCGACGGTCTCGCCGGAGTACGGGGAGGCGACCTCGATCCAGTCGCCGGTCTCGACCCACTCGCCCCCGATCAGCAGCTTGCGCTCCTGGGCGGTAATGGCCATGAGGGCTAGTGTAGATCGGCGTGACGCACTGGCTGCTCGTCCGTGGCCGCGGCGAGCGCCCGCTCGATCGGCACGTCGACGCTGCGCGGATTCGAGCCCAAGGGTCGTCGAAGCGGCCGTCCGTGCAACCCGGTGACCGCGCCATCCTCTACGCGTCTGTTTGGCAAGCGGTCTTCGGTATCGCGGACATCGTGGGCGATCCTGAGCACGACCCGACGCGGAGCCGCTGGGCGTGGAGCTACGCGATTCGACCGGTCGTCGTCGTCCGGGACCTCGACAACGCGCCGCCGGTCGAGGCGGCCGGAATCTTCCCGCAGAGCCTTTGGCGCCATTCGCACATTCGCCTTACCGAGGCGCAGTTCGATTCCGCGAGAGGGCTGATCGAGGCCGCTGCCAGGGTTCTGGCAAGATCGCGCGCTTGAGGATCTTGACTGATGCCTGAGGAGATCCGCAAAGTCGGCGTCGTCGGCCTCGGGACGATGGGGGCGGGCATCGCCCAGGTCAGCGTCCAGGCCGGCTACGAGACGGTCGGGCGCGAGGTCACCGATGAGCTGGGCGCGCGAGGGGAGGCGACGATAGACCGCTATCTGACCCGCGGGGTCGAAAAGGGGCGATTGACCCAGGAGGAAAAGGACGCGGCGATCGGGCGCCTGACGCTGACGACGGAGCTCGCCGACCTGGCCGACTGTGACCTCGTGATCGAGGCCGTGCTCGAGGAGCTGCCGCTCAAGCGCGAGGTCTTTGCCGAGCTCGACCGGGTCACGCGGCCCGGCGCGATCCTCGCCACGAACACGTCCGCGCTGTCGGTCGCCGAGATCGCCGACGCGACCGAGCGGCCCGAGCGGGTCGTCGGCATGCATTTCTTCAACCCGGCGCCCGTGTTGCCGCTGGTCGAGATCGTGCGTGCGGCGAAGAGCTCAGCGGACGCTGTGTCCGCCGCCTACGACTGGGCGGAAGCCGCCGGCAAGCAGCCGGTCAACTGCAACGACACACCTGGCTTCATCGTCAACCGGATCCTGATTCCGCTGCTGAACGACTGCGTTCGGGTCCTCGACGAGGCCGGCGTCTCGCCCGAGGACCTGGACAAGGCGATGACGAACGGCGCCGGCTGGCCGCTCGGCCCTTGCGCGCTCGTCGACCTCGTCGGGATCGATGTCCACGTTCATGCCTCGGAGGCCCTGTACGACAAGCTCGGCGAGGAGCGTATGGCACCGCCGGAGCGGCTCCTCGAGCTGCAGAAGGAGGGCCGCCTCGGCCGTAAGACCGGCCACGGCTTCTTCGAGTACTGAGAGGAGGGCTTAGCTCTCGAAACCCGCGGCGTGCCGCTTGCGCTCGGGTGTCGCAAGCCACTCGAGCACGGCCTGGCGCGAGAAGCGCCAGTGACGCCCGACCTTGCGGCCCGGCAGGTCGCCCTTCGCGGCGAGTGAGCGCACCGTCTTCTCGTCCACCTGCAGGAGTTGTGCCAGCTGCTCGGCAGTCAGCACGTCCGGCTCGCTGATCCGCGATGCCGCGCGCCCGACGAGCACGTCTTCGGCTCCCAGGTAACGGTCGACGAGATCCGCAACGAGCTCGCGCTTCGGCGTCTTCAGCTCGAAGGCAGCGCGACTCAGCTTCTCGGCCGAAGCTGTCGGCAGCCGGACGAAGAGGGGAGAGGTCGTCTCGTCTGGCATCGAGATATCAGAATATCAAGCTGCTATCGTCGCGGCCGTGGCGCGGCGGGCGTTTCTTCTCGGCGGCAGCGGCCAGACCGGACGCGCCCTGATCCCGCGACTCCAGGAACGCGGGTGGGAGGTCAGCATCGGCAGCCGCGGCGAGCGCGACCTGCCGCAAGGCTTGGAGCACCTCCAGGTCGACCGGGCCGATACCGCCGCGCTGAAGCGAGCGCTCGGGGACGGTGTCGATGTCCTCGTCGACTTCGTCGCGTTCGAGCGGGAGCACGCCGAGCAACTGCTCTCCCTTCGGGATCACATCGGCTCGCTCGTCGTCCTCTCGAGCGCCGCCGTCTATTTCGAGGCCGAAGGCCCGCCGAAGGACGACGCGGCATTCCCGCGTTTGCCGGTTCCGCTCAGCGAACGAAGCCCGACGGCGCCCCCCGGCCCGGAGACCTATGCCACGAAGAAGGCTGCGATCGAGCAACTGCTGCTCGGTCAAGACGAAGTGCCTTCGACCCCTTCCTGGGCGCGGGAGTGGCACTTCGTCAAGCGCGTGCTCGATGACCGGCGCGCGATCGTCTTGGCATATCGCGGCGAGAGCCGCTTTCATCCGATCTCCGTCCATAACCTCGCCGAGCTGATCTGGCTCGCCTCCGAGCGCCCCGGCCGGCGCGTCCTGAACGCCGGCGACCCCAACCCGCCGACAGTGCTCGAGATCTCCCGGGCAATTGCGGCGGCTCTCTCTCACGAGTGGGCGGAGATCCTGATCGACGATCCCGTCGGCGAGGTCGGAAGCACATTCTGGTCGACTCCCCAGCCGGTGGTGCTCGACATGACCGAGGCCGAGTTCGAGCTCGGCTACCGGCCGCTGACGACGTACGAACAGGCGGTGCCCGAGACCGTTCACTGGCTGGTCGACGCGACGAAGGAGCGGCCTTGGCAAGAGGTCATGCCGAGAGCGGCCGAATACATGCAGGACTCCTTCGACTACCCCGCCGAGGACGACTTCATTCGCGGGCTCGTCAAGGACGACTGAGGCGCGCCCAGACGTTGTCGAGCAGCCTGGCGACGGCCGGCTGGTCGATCGACGCAGCGAAGTTGAGCGCTCCGGCAGCGAAGACCTTCGCGCCGCTCGGAGTCTCGTAGTAGGTCATCTCAGCCGTGCGGCCGGGGCCCATCAAATCGGGGATCGAACCAAGCAAGACGGTGCCGGGCGGCGTGGCCGGCGAGCGCATGTCGATCTCATAGCCGTAGCGGCCGAAACGGTCGCCGGTGTTGAGGCCCGTGCCGGCGAACGCCCAGGGCGCCCCTGCCGTGTCGGCCACATAGGGCGCTTGCTGCGCTCCGTAGTTGCTTGCCACGTACTGCACGCCCACGACGGCGGCCTCCGGACTGCCGAGATTCCTCCACTCTCCGACCCGGCGCATCTTGTGCCCGTGAAAGACGACCTTCCAGAAAAGATTGTTCGCGGAGAGGAACATCAGGTTGCCGCCCAGATCGCGGTACCGCCTGATCAGGCCGAACTCGTGGGCCGACACGTACTCCTCGTGGCCGGGAAACACAATCAGGTCGTAATCCCGCGCGAGCAGGTCGGCTCGGGAGACGTGCCCGAAATCCAGGTCCGAGAAGAAATCGAGCTTCTCGCGGGAACTGAGCCAGCCCGTGATCGCCGCGTCGAAATCATGGAAGCGGAAGGGAATCCCGTAGTCGATGTACGGCCGGCCGATGTCGATGGTGCGGAAGGCGCCGTTGACGTACCAGCTGTCGCCCCAGCCGTCGCCTTGCGCGTCGGCAAAGTTGTAGGCCTGCCAGGTGTTGGTTGGCAGAACGACCGCGATCCGACTGATCCCGACGGTGCGGGGCCGGACGACGAAGGGCGCGTAACCAATCCTCCGATCGCCGGTGGTGACGCGTACGAAGTAGAGGCCACTCGGCCAGTCACCGATCCGGACGCGGACCGAGCCGGGGGCGTTTCGATGGCCCTTCCACGCGAGCGCAACGGGCGGGGCCATCGGCCTCGCCGTGGTCCGGCGGTCGGACGTTCCCCGCCCGTCGCGGAAGGACAGGATTTCCACGTCGAGTCGGCGCGCGTCGGTTGCGACCGACACGGCCGCCCTCTGCCCGGGCGCATAGCTGAGCCCGAGAGAGACGTCGACCCGCTGGATCCGCACGACCGGAGCCAAGACTCGAACTTCCCCGCCGCGGGGGAAGTCGTTGTAGACGCGACGTCTGCCAAGGGCGTCAGTCACCGTCAGCTCGAGCACGTACGTGCCGTTGGGAACCGTGCGGGCGGGTGTCCACGCCAGCCGGTGCCGGCCCTCGCGGAAGGTGTAGCGCTCCGTCCAGATCGTCCGAACCGTGTTCTTACCGCGCTTGACGTTGAGCGTCTGGAGCACGTCCAGCTGGACGGTCGCGTCCGCGTCCAGCCTGAAGCTGACCACTGCGCGCTCGCGAAATCGGTCGCCGTTCGGGCTGACCGTCGTCAGCAGCCGGCCATCGCCTGCGAACGGCGTCGAGCCGTTGCCAACACGCAGGTCGAGCAGTCGCGGGACGGACGCGACACGGGTAGCGGGGACCGCCGCCGGCGCGAGCGCCATCGCGAGCAGGACGAGGAGCGTGGCGCGAGTTGCCAGACGGCAAATTATCCCTGCATTGACCACGCTTACGGACCCCTTACAATCCCCTCATCGAGGGCACACCTGCGGCTTGGATACTCCGTGCGTCGATGAGGCGTCTCGTCTGGCTCACGGTACTCGCGATCGCTCTGGCCGTGCCGGCGGTCGGCTTGGCACTGTCCGGAAACGACGATGGCACCCTCTCCGTGAAAGGCGGGATCGGCAAGGTGTACCTGAACTTCAACGGCTCCGCCGTCGGTCGCGTGGCGAAAGGCTCGATCAAGGTGATCGATCCGAATCCGGACGACGGCCTCGGATTCTCCTTCTCTGGTTGCGACGTGGGCTCGCACGACATCAGCGACACGACGACGATTTGCCGCGGCAGCAACCTCCGCTTCCGCGCGATCGGCGGCAAGTACATAGTTGTGATGAGCGGACCCGCCGGCATCGGATCCGGCATCTACCTCTCGGCGGTCGGCCACGGTTACGCCGTGCTCAACGGAGCCGGCGATGATTCGAGCATCTTCACAGACGGCACGTATTCGGTGAACGACGGGCTCTACAAGTCCCTGCCCGACATCGCCCGCCCGGTCACCCTCGCCGCGCCTTCCGGCGGAGGCTGAGCCCTGTCATTCTGAGGCCGTGGCAACGTCACAGGCCAAGACGGTGCTTGTCGTCGAGGACGAGGCTTCGATCGCCTCGTTCGTCTCGCTGTATCTGAAGAAGGCGGGGTACACGGTGAAGGCGGTCGCGTCCGGGGTGGACGCACTCGCGCAGGTCGAGGCCGAGCAGCCCGCGCTGATCGTGCTCGATCTGATGCTTCCGGATATGGACGGAATCGAGGTCTGCCGGCGGCTCCGCTCCCGCCGGGACATTCCGATCCTGATGCTGACCGCGCGCGACGAGGACGTCGACAAGATCATCGGGCTCGAGGTCGGCGCCGACGATTACATGACCAAGCCGTTCAATCCGCGCGAGCTCGTGGCGCGCGTCAAGTCCATCCTGCGACGTTCGGAGCCTGCGCGCCGCGCCTCGGAATCCGTCGAGATCAGACACGGCGACCTCCACGTCGATTCCGGCCGCCGCGAGGTTCGCGTAGGTGACGACGAGATCCAGCTCGCGCCCAAGGAGTTCGACCTGCTCTGGGAGCTGCTCGATCACCGCGGTCTCGTGCTCACGCGCGACCAGCTGCTCGAGCGGGTTTGGGGCTACACCTTCGCCGGCGACACACGGACCGTCGACGTGCACGTGCGCCAGGTCCGCCGCAAGCTCGGTGACGCCTCGCCGATCGTGACGGTCTGGGGGGTCGGCTACAAGGTCGCTCCGGCGCGGGATTCGGTGAGCGCCTAGCGAAGAGGCGTCCGTGTTCCGCTCGCTTCGTTTTCAGCTTCCCGCACTCTTTCTCGCGGCGATCGTGCTTGCCGGGCTCGTCTCGACGGCGGTAGCGGTCAGCCTCTCGAAGCAGTACGCCCAGACGACGCTCAGGAAGGAGGCGTTCCGCCAGCTCGCGAGCGAGGCGGGTGGGATAACCCAGATCTACGCCGCGCGTTCGCACAAGCTCTCGTGCCCGCCGCCGTCCCTCGAGCTCGAGCGCGCTTCTGGAGACCAGGTCTTCTACATCCCGCGCTCGAGGGGGATCGACGTCTTCCCCTGCGCGACCCCCGCCTATACCGTTCTGCCGCGACGGGTTCTCGACTTCAACCGGATCCTGGCCGGAGACACGGTTCAGTTCGAGTTCACCCCGCCCGGCAGGCGGCGCCGGCTGCTGGGTGCCGCGAGAG
>WNFW01003664.1_pt1 | contig 10687 bp, 9 predicted proteins | sample 5400131 | NCBI WGS metagenome assembly WNFW01 (sample SAMN13153362, study PRJNA577476) | soil metagenome | isolation source: 20 cm soil or saprolite under grassland replicate 1 | place: USA:California | collected 2016-06-15
GGCGGCGCGCCTGCCGATAGTACGCGGAGCAGCGCGGCGCCGGTGGGCGTGGTCGCCTCGCCTTCCACAGGTCCCGCCCCGCCGGCAATTTCCAGCCCCTCGAGCAGGATCGCCGTGGCTGGCGCGGGAACCGGCAGGCGACCATGCGCCGCCTCCACCCACCCCTGCCCCACCGCGACCGGAAGGTGATAGACGGCTTGAGCGCCGAGTCGTTCGAACCCTTCGATGCCACCGACGATATCGAGGACCGCGTCCACCGCTCCGACCTCATGCAGGTGCACTTTTTCCGGAGCGACGCCATGGACTCGACCCTCGGCCTCGCCCACCAATTGGAAGGCGCGCACGGCGCGTTCCTTGACCCAGTCAGAGACCGGAGCCCGCTCGACGAGTCGCACCAGCTCACCGACGTGGCGGCCGTGCGGCTGTTCCGGGATGCCGAACTCGACTTGCTTGCACGTAATACCGGAGCGGCGAACGTCTCGAACCGTAACACGGACGTCGCCGAGGCCCAGCCGTTTGGGCAATTCCTCGAGCCAGGAAACGGGCAGTCCCAGCGAGAGGAGAGCCCCTAACGTCATGTCGCCGCTGATACCAGCGGCTGGATCCAGGATAGCGATGCGCATGTGCCGAAGTATTGGAATATAAACAGCTTAGGTCCTGTAGAGCCACCCGGCCCCTGTGTTGAACAGGACGATGCGCTGCTCGGGACGCAACACACCTTTGTTTTTGAGCGCGACGGCACCTGACAACGCCGCTCCACCCTCTGGCGAAGCATCGATCCCCTCAGCGAGCTGCAACTCGCGCGCGGCCGCCCCCAGAGCTTCGTCGCTCACCGCGACAGCGCCGCCGCCGCTGTCGCGCAACGCCCGCAGCATGAGCCGATCACCAAGCGGCGCGGGCACGCGCAAACCAGCCGCTACGGTTTTGGGATCGGGCCACGACTCGCATCGCTCGGCGCCCGATTCGAATGCCTGCACGACCGGAGCGCAGCCGCTCGCTTGCACCGTGTACATCCGGGGCAACGGCCCGCGCAGCCAGCCGCCTTGGCGCAGCTCCTGGAACGCCTTCCACATGCCGATCAAGCCCGTCCCGCCGCCGGTCGGATAGATGATCGCGTCCGGCAGCGTCCATCCAAACTGCTCGGCCAACTCGAGGCCGAGCGTCTTCTTGCCCTCGATGCGATACGGCTCTCTCAGGGTGGAGACGTCGATGGCACCGGTATTCGTGGCGTGCAGCCGAGCCGCAATACCGCAGTCGCCGATGTGCCCATCGAGCAGGATCAGATCTCCGCCGAACGCGCGGATCTGATCCAGGATGGGGCGCGGCGTCGTGGCAGGCGCGTACACCCGCGCCGTCGCACCCGCGCGGGTCGCGTACGCGGCGAGCGCGATCCCCGCATTGCCGGCGGTCGGCACGACGAACTCTTTCGCTCCTGCCAGCACTGCGCGCGTGACGGCAGCGGCCAGTCCTCGGGCCTTGAACGATCCCGTGGGGTTCGTGCCTTCGTCCTTGACCCAGAGTTGGTCGAAACCCTGGCGCGTGGCGACGCGCTCGACTTTGAGCAGCGGCGTGCCGCCCTCGCCGAGTGTGACGGGGTGCTCACCTTCGCCGAGTGGCAGCCACTCGTCATAGCGCCACATCGTCCAACGCCGGCGAAGCAGCTGCGTCTTTGCTTCAGGCCCTGGGAGCGTGGCGTAGCGGACCAGGTACGGGGACCCGCAGACCTCGCACACACCGGGAAATCCGTCCGCATCGCGCGCGCGCACGGGTTCGCACGCCGAGCACTCCAGTGTCCAGGTGGTCACGCGCGCTGATGCAACCGGTCGAGGATCCGGTCCGCCAGCTTGGTGGAGAATCCCGGCAACGCGGCGATCTCCGCGGGCGTCGCAGTACGCACGCCGGCGAGTGAACCGAAGCGCTCCAGCAGGAGTCGCCGGCGCGCCGGGCCGATCCCCGGGATTCGCAACAGCTCCGACGTGATGGTGCGCTGCGCGCGGCGTTTGCGGCTGTAGGTGACCGCGAAGCGGTGGGCTTCGTCCCGCGCCCGCTGCAGGAGCTTGAGCGACGGGCTGCGCCGCGAGAGCCGGAGCGGCTCGCCCGAATCCTGCACAAAGACTTCCTCTTCCCGTTTCGCGAGACTCACGATCGGCAGACGCTCCTGTCCCTGCGCGCGCGCCGCTTCGACTGCGGCGGCCAATTGGCCTTTGCCTCCGTCGATCACGATCAAGTCCGGAATCTGCTTGTTCTCCGCAATGCGGCGAGTAAGAAAGCGCGTCACCACTTCCTTCATCGCCGCGAAATCGTCGATTCCTTCTACACCTTTGATCCGATATCGCCGGTACTCCGCCTTGCGGGGGCGGCCACCCTCGAACCACACGAGCGAGCCTACCGTGTCCCGCCCCTGATTCGTCGAGATATCGATGCACACCATCGCCCGGGGGACCACGGGCAGACCAAGGTCGCGGCCGAGGGAAAACACGGGATCGGCGGCGCGCTCATCGATGTCGAACGCCTCGATCTTGAAGCTGTCGAGCAGGTGGCGCGCGTTCTGATCCGCTAGCTCGACCAGCTTCGCGGCCGATCCGCGCTGCGGCACCGCAAACTCGACACCGGGTGCCAGCTCGCGGAGCGCGTCCAGATCGGCGGGCGCAAACGGGAGCACGACGCGCTGGGCGCGCTGCTCGAGTGGCAGATAATAGCCCACCAGGAACGTCCGGAGCACTTCGCCTTCGGGAGCATGCTCGACATGCTCCAGGAAGCGATGCTCGCGCGCGATGAGCCTGCCGTCGCGAATCCGGAGGATCACGCCCACGGCATCGTCACCATCGCGGGCGAGACTGATCGCGTCGGCGTCGCCACCGCCGACGACCTCAACGGTCTGCGGCTGCTCGAGCTGATCCAGCCACTTGAGCGCATCGCGAAGCTGTGCCGCCCGCTCGTAGTCCTGCGCGTCGCTGGCCTTGTGCATGCGCTCGCGCAGCCCGGTGCGCACGTCGAGCGTTTTACCGGACAGGAACAGGAGGACGTCATCAATCATGCGCCGGTAATCCTCGACACTCTGATAGACGACGCACGGCGCCTGGCAGCGCTCGATATGGAAGTCCAGACAGGGCCGGTCCGGCGCCTCTTCCGGCAGATGCCAGGAGCAGGAGCGGACTGTGAATATCCGGCGGACGATTTTCAACGTCTGCCGGAGCGTCGCGACGTCGGTGTAGGGACCGAAGTAGCGGGCGCCCGGAATTGTGACCCGCCGCACGACCAGCACGCGTGGGAACGGCTCGCCCAGGGTCACCGCGATCTGCGGATAGCTCTTGTCGTCGCGCAGCCGGATGTTGAACCGCGGCTGATGCTCCTTGATGAGCGTATTCTCGAGCAGCAGCGCCTGCGCCTCGGTCGGCACGATGATCGTCTCGAGGTCGGCGATTTGCCCCTGCAACACCTCCCGCTCCGCCGTGCCCTGCTCGTCGGCGAAATAGTTCGGGACGCGCGTGCGGAGATTGGCCGCCTTCCCGACGTACAAGATCTCCCCGGCGGCGTCTTTCCAGAGGTAGACGCCGGGGCAAGCGGGAAGTGCCGCTAGTTGGCGGGCGAGCCGGTCAGCGATTGCCATGCGCGTATTGCGTCGGGGTGGCGGAACGCCAGTGTAAGCGCCCCGTATGCCACCCCAAACATACCTAGGGCGAGGGCGGCGGCACCGAGCGTCCCCCATCGCGCGCTGGCGGCGAGCCCGGCCGCGCCCACGCCAGCGGCCGCGGCCGCGCCGCTCGCCACCAGACTCACCGCAACGGCGCGCCATTCTGTGCGCCCGAGGATGGCGCCGACCCTGGCATCAAGATCGCGCAGGTGAAACACGACGTTCACGGTCGCCCCAAGCGACGAGCCCAGGGCGATGCCCGCAGGGCCGAAGCGCAGCATCAGGAGGTACGCGAGCCCGCTCGAGAGCGCGAGCGAAGCGGAGGCGATCTTCACGGGCGTCTTGGTGTCGCGCAACGCGTAGAAGCCGGACTGGAACAGCTTCACGCACGCCTGGCCCAGTAGACCCACGCCGTAGGCCGCGAGCACGCCGCCGACGAGCTCGGTGTCGGCCGCCGCGAAGCGCCCAGTCTGGAACAACGGACGCACGATCACGGGTGCGAGCGCCACGAACGCGAGCGACGAGGGCAGGATAAAGAAGACGATGCGGCGGAAGCCGAGCGCGATGCGCGCGCGCAGTTGCTCGTGCGGCGTCGCCCCCTGCGCGTCGCGCGACAGATCGGGGAGCGACACCGCGGCCACCGACGTTCCGAACAGACTGATGGGCAAAACCTGGAGCAGCTGGGCGTAGCGGAGACTCGACGCGCCGCCCTCGCCCGCCAGCGTGCCAAACAACGTGTCGATCAACCCCGAGATCTGCGCGACGCCCGCCCCCAGTACCACCGGTCCCCACGCGAGCAGCACGTCGCGGACGCCTTCGGTGCCGATGCTCCAGCGCACGGGCAGGCCGTGCAGCACCCGCCAGCACGCGGGCAGCTGGATCGCGACCTGAAGGACGGAGCCCGCCATCGAGCCCCACGCGAGGGCCAGGCTGAGCCGCGTCAGCAGGACCGACGTGGGCAGATCGGGCGAGACCAGCCAGGTGGCCGTCACGACGAGGCCGGCGATCCCGGCGACGTTCCAGATGGCCGGCGCCGCATAGGGCAGGAAAAAGCGGCGGTGCGTGTTCAGAATCCCGAGACACCAGGCCGAAATGATCATGAAGCCCGACATCGGGAAGAACAACCGCGTGAGCGACACGGCGAGCGCGCGCGATTCGCCGGTGAGCCCGGCACCGAAGATAGTCGTGAGCGCCGGCGCAAACGCGATCCCGATCAACGCCAGCGCTGCTGCGGCGAGCAGCAGCAGCCCGAGGATCGCGCCGGCGAGCGCGCGGCCGGCTCTCTCGTCGCGCTCGTTGAGCGCAGCATACACGGGAATGAACGACGCGGACAGCGTGCCTTCGCTGAGCAGGTTGCGGATCGTGTTGGCGAGTCGCTGGCCCACGCTCAGCGCGTCCGCCGCCCAGCCGTTGCCGATGTAATGGGCCACCGCGCGCTCGCGGACGTAGCCGAGCACGCGTGTGACGAGAATGCCAGCCGCCACCCGAGCTGCGTGACGACCGCTGCTACCCTTCAAGACGTTGGTTTCTTACGGTGGGGGTCTTCCAGCAGGCGCTGCATGAATTGCACTTCGTCCCGCATCCCGGCGATCGTCCGATTCAGGTCCTCCACTTCGGTTTCCAGCAGTTCCACTTTGCGCTTCATCTCGCGCAGCTCAGGCATGCCTCCCCCCTGCCCGTCGCCTCGCCCCTCGTCCATGCGGCGGGCGAACGACTTGCCGAGCGGCGAGTCGACGAGAATCGCGGCGACGGGGATCAGCAGGGCGACGATGAGTATGACAGCGAGCACCCACATGAACCGGATTCTATAAACCCGCCGCCCACCGCGCCACCTCGACATCGATTTGGTCCAGCAGCGAACCACCGTAGCGCGCGAGGAACGACCCAATCGTCAGCACGCGCTCCTGGGGCTTGCCGTCCGGCATCAGCGCCGCGCGCGCGCGCACGAGCTGGCTCACCAGCGTTCCCTGCCTCCGCTTCAAGCTCGCTACGAGCTTCTTCTCGATCTCATTGGTGCCGGCGAGCGCGGCGTTGCGCGCCGACTGCACCGTGCGTTCCAGCGTGGGGTCGAGCTGCTGGACCTCGCCGCTGATTCTGGCGAAGCGGGACTCGACGTCGGCGCGCAACGCGTTCAGCGACTCGGCAAGCCCGGGAGGCAGCTCCGCCTTCGCAATCCGGGTCTCGAGTGTCCCGGGCGGGCTGTCGAAGTCCGCGAGTGTCAGGCCGTGCTTGCTCAGGATCTTGTCCACGCGCGCCTCGATGATCACTCCGGACCAGCGCGGCACATGGGCCTGCGGTGCGACGCCCAAACTGGAAAACAAGGGCCCCGCCTCCGGCAGGTACTCCATCTCTCCCGGCCCGCCCACGTACGCGAGCGTCGGAAACAGCGCGGCCTCGATGACCGGGCGCAGCAGCACATTGGGCGACAGCTTTTCCGGCGTCTCGGCTGCGATTTTTTCGAGCTCGATGCGCGTCACCCGCTCGCCACTGCGGCGCAGCACGAACGCATTGCCGTCCTTGCGCACGCGGTCACGACCCAGTCGCCCTTCCACCATTACGGGCGTCAACCCGTCGGGCAAGGTCTCGTCGAGTGCCTTGAGAATCCACGGCGCGGCAGCGCGTTTGGCGTTGCGGTCGTGCGCGCGAAAGACCGCGAGCCCCGAGCCGCGAGCCCCGAGCAGCTGATTCAGCGCCTCGGCGCTGGCGTCCGCCAGGCTCACGTCGGGCCGATAGCAGGCCTCGAGCAATTGCCGCACCTCCGGCTTGCACTCGGAATCGGGGAGCGCAGCATCGAGCGCGTCGAGCGCCGCCCGGATGTCAGGGCCCAGCACCTCGCGAAACAACGGCAGCTGAGGCGCCTCATGCGCCCGCTCCCGCAGCACGATCTTGACCAGCTCTCCATCACGCCCCAGCACGGTGGCGTGGTTGGCCTCGGCGAAATCGTGATCGTCTCCCGCGACCCAGAACACGGGCACCACCGTCACGCCGCGTTCTCGCTCCAGTCGCTGCGCCAGCCCGATCGCCGACAGCGCCTTGTGAACGGTGTAGAGCGGCCCGGTGAAGAGCACGGGCTGTTGCCCGGTGGTCACGGCGAGCACGTCGCCCGCCGCAAGCCGGTCGCGGCCGGGCCCGGGGAGTACCGACGCGAGTACGTCAGGGTGCACCCGGCGCGGCTTGCCGGCCGGAATCTTGCCAGCGGCCATCGGAAGCGGGGTCGACAGGATGCGTGAGATCATGCGCGAGCCGCCACCAGGATCACGCGCGGCGCATCGCGCCCAGCCGCGGCGCCGTCGTAGTCTCCGAACTGCGCGGCGACCCGCAGACCCGCACCGGTGAGCAGGGCCGCCAGATCATCCGCGCCATACAGGCGTACGCGCTCCTCAAACCGGCGACCCTCATCGCGCAACTCGATCTCCTTGATCACGAAGCGGTTCGCGCCGTCGATGCGGCGTCGCACGAGTACATCGCGGCCCTTGGCCTGCTCGGTGAGTTTGAGCGTGCGCCGTACCTGCTCCGCGTTGAGATAGTCGAGCACAAAATGACCGCCGGGCGCGAGCGCGGCCGCCACCTGACTCACCACGCGACGGTTCTCGTCGTCGTCCAAAAAGTAACCGAATGAGGTGAACAGATTCACCGCCAGTGCGAAACTCCCGTCGCGAAACGGCAGCGTCCGCATATCGCCGCGCACCAGCGGACCGCGGCTCCGCTCGCGCGCGCGCCGCAACATGGCGCGCGACAGATCGAATCCCACCACCTGCCCACCCCAGCGCACCAGCTCGGCGGCGTGCCGACCTGGCCCGCAGGCGAGATCCAGAATGCGATCGCCCGAGCCCCACGGTACGACGCGGCGAATCAGCGCGACGGCGCGACGGGCATCCTCATCGTCACGATGCGGATAGAGGGCGTGATACTCCTCGCCGAACCACTGCTCGAACCACTCGGTCATTCGACGAAGCTGTCCGCTGTGAACGTGAAGACGCGAGTCGCCGGTTCCCGCCAGCTGCCGGGCGCCAGTCCCGCCTTGTGGCACACCGCGTTCAGGAACGCCTCAGGCCCGAGCCCCTGCTCGACCGCCACCTGCGGCAGCAGGACCGCGTGGGCGTTCCCCCGGCGCACCAGGAGGCCGTCCCGCCCGATCACCAGGCGGCACCGCTGCGACGGCTCAACGTGGACCGGTTGATCGAGCACGGAGATCTCGATCCGCAATGTCGCCAGCTCGTCGAGCTGCACCGCCGGGAATCGTGGATCGGAACGGGCCGCCGAGACGGCGACTTCCCGGATGATTTCGCCGAGCGGCCGGTCGCCGCTGACCTGGCCGATGCAGCCCCGCAGGTCGTGTCCTTCCTGTTCCTCGAGCGTCACGAAGGCTCCGCGGCGCAACGCCGCCCCGGGGACATCGGGCAGCTCGGGAGGTGCACGGCCCGCCAGCGCCGCTTCGATGGCGCCCCGCGCGAGCGCGAGCAGCGCGGCGCGGTCGGCCGGCGTCAGACAGGGGTCAGGATCCGCGATGGTACTTCTCTCCGCGGCGGATCGTGTGCGCGCGATAGAGCTGCTCGTACAGGACCACGCGCGCGATCTCGTGCGGCAGGGTCAGCGGTCCCAGGCTCCAGCGGCTTTCGGCGCGCTCCAACACCTCGGTCGGCAGGCCATCTGCATCGCCGATCACGAATGTGACGTCGCGACCCTCCATCTCCCAACGGCCGACGAGCTCAGCGAGCTGAACCGAGCTCCAGCCCTCCCCTCGCGCCGTGAGCGCGATCACCCGCGAATCCTCCGGGATCCGCGCGACCGTACTTTCCCGTTCCTCGATTTTGGCGTAATGCCGAATCCGGTTCAGGTAGTCGTCACAGGCCGCCCGGAGCGCCGCGCTCTTCATGCGGGGCCCGCCCAGGGCGATCACGCGATACCGCATCAGGCATACATGCCGCGCAACCGGTGCATGCCCGCCACGCGATCCACGGCGACGATGTAGGACGCGATGCGGTTGGCCACTTTGTGCCTGGATGCCATGGCCATCACCTCGCTGAACGAGCGGACCAGGATCGCTTCGAGCCGCCGGTTGACGGTCTCCTCGTCCCAGAAGTAGCCACCGCGATCCTGTACCCATTCGAAGTAGCTCACGGTGACGCCGCCCGCATTCGCGAGGATGTCGGGAATCACGAACACGCCCTTGTCCTCGAGGATCTTGTCGGCCGCGGCGCTGGTGGGTCCGTTTGCGCCTTCGCAGATGATCTTGGCTTTGATGTGGGGGGCGTTCTTGCGGGTGATGACGTTCTCGGTTGCGGCGGGGATCAAGACATCGCAGTCGACGGTCAAGACCTGCTCGTGCGTGATCGTTTCGGCCCTCGTGTACCCCGCGAGCTGGCGGTGCTCCTGCACCCACTTGATCAGGTCCTGGACGTCCAAGCCCTTGGGATTGTGGAGCGCGGTGGACTTGTCCGAGACCGCGACGATGGTGGCCCCTTCCCTGGCCATGAGGTCGGCGGCCACCGAGCCCACGTTGCCGAAGCCCTGCACCGCGACGCGCGTGCCCTTGAGGCTCATCCCCAACTTCGCCAGCGCTTCCCGCGTCACGATCATGCAGCCGCGCCCCGTCGCCTCGCGGCGACCCAGCGATCCACCCATCTCGACCGGCTTCCCCGTGACGACCGCGGTGACGGTGTGGCGCTTGTGCATGGAGTAGGTGTCCATGATCCAGGCCATCACCCGCTCGTTCGTGTTCACGTCCGGCGCGGGGACGTCGGAATCGGGACCCAGGACTTCGATGATGCTGGAGGTGTAGCGGCGCGTCACTTTTTCCAGCTCGGCCATCGACATCGTCGTCGGATCGCACACGACGCCGCCCTTCGAGCCGCCGAACGGGATGTTCACCAGCGCACACTTCCACGTCATCCAGGCGGCGAGCGCCTTCACCTCTTCGAGCGTGACGTTGAGATCGAAGCGGATACCGCCTTTGGCGGGTCCCCGCGACGTGTTGTACAGCACGCGGTAGCCGGTGTAGACCTCGACTTCGCCCGAGTCGCGCAGAATCGGGACCGAGACGATGATCTGTTTTTCCGGATTCCGGAGCACCTTGTAGAGGCCACGATCCAGATTCAAGAGCTTCGCCGCGTGGTCGAAGCGCTCCATCATCGCCTCGAAGGGGTTCTCCTCGGCGAGAAACGTCTGTTTGTCGGGACGAATGATCGCTGGTTCGCTCATACGACTTTTTTCAGTACCCCCTCGAGGACCCGTTCGACGGCGTCGCCGTTCAATTCCCAGCGCAGCGCAAGCTCGGCGACGAGCGGCTCCGGCGCATCCGCCGGCCATCGGCTCCGCAGCTTCACGGCGTCTTTCTCGGTGACTACAACATAATCGGCGTCTTTTGCGGCCCGCGCGAGCCGGGCGACATCGCCCGGCGGATAGGCGTGATGATCTTGATATGCCGTGAGTTGCACGCTGGCCCCGAAGGCGCGCACCTGTGCGGCGAAACTGACCGGGTCGGCAATCCCCGCGGCCACGATCACGCGCTTTTTGGCCAGCGCGGACAGGTCGACCCGGCGCCCCGACCGCAGTCCGGCGAGACCGTCGAGTGCGAGCTGCACGGTCGCGACCACCGCCCGTGGCCAACGCGCCGCGATGCGAGCCGCGAGCGCGCGCGTCTCGCCGACCGCCGCCCGGCGCCGTGTCACGACGATCACATTCGCCCGCCCCAGGGCGCTCCAATCTTCCCTCCAGGGACCAGCCGGCAGCGGCCACGCGACGTGGCGCGGAGGCGCACTCTCGGTGCTCACGACCGCGACGTTGACGTCCCGCCCGACATTGAGCCGCTGATAGGCATCGTCGAGCACCAGGACCCGCGCTCCCGCCGCGCGCGCCCGCTGAGCCCCCGCCAACCGATCGGGATCGGGCACGACGATCGCGTCCGGCACGAGCCGTTGATGCACCGCCTGCTCGTCGCCGCGATACCCACGCAGCAGGATGCCGGGCTTGATGCCGCGGCGGGCGAACACTCCGGCGATCCACGCGGCCAGGGGTGTCTTCCCCGCTCCGCCGACGGCGAGATTGCCGATG
>WNFW01008684.1_pt1 | contig 10687 bp, 5 predicted proteins | sample 5400131 | NCBI WGS metagenome assembly WNFW01 (sample SAMN13153362, study PRJNA577476) | soil metagenome | isolation source: 20 cm soil or saprolite under grassland replicate 1 | place: USA:California | collected 2016-06-15
CTGGGGCCTGGTGCTTTGGGTCCTGGCAGAATATCTGGAGCGCTCGGCAGATGAATCGCTGCTGTCGACTCGCGCCTTTCGGGGGACGGTGTACCAGAGCGCGCGCGATTTCGTCGTGCGACCGCTGCTTGCGAATTTGGAGCCGTATCAGCAAGGCCTGATCGTTCGAGCGGACACCTCGATCTGGGAAGAGCGCGAGCGAGATCGCAAGCATTTCGCTTACACGACGGCCGCCGCAATTGCCGGCCTCAGCGGGTTTGCAGGCATCGCCCAGCGGCAGCACGATGCGCCGCAGGCAGCGGCCCTGTTGAGTACCCTCGACCGTCTGCGGCGAGGGTTTGCGTCAGCGTTTGCGAGCGGCGGGAGACTGCGCGGTACGCTGGAGCCGGGAATCAAGAACGAAATCGATGGTGCCCTGCTGGCAATCATCGAGATGGGCGTCGTCGAGGACCCGCAGTCCATTGCCGATGTGGTCGAGCGCATGCCACTGCTCAAGGTGGCCTCCGGGGGTTACCGTCGCGTGCGCAGCGTCCTCACCGATCCGGCCGTCTTCGAGTACTGGTATGAGCGGCAGGAGTTTGTGTTCGTGGACTTGAGCTTATCGGGTGTGCTGCGGCGCCTGGGCCGCCAAGCCGAGGCTGCGGCCCTGCTGCAGCGTGTGCTGGCGAATGCCGCCGCGCACGATGATCTGATTCCCGAGATGTATGTCTCGGAGCCCTGCCCGCTGTTTCCGGGCAAGGTCGGTGAGCCAACCGGTGCCATGCCGATGGTGGGCTACGGGGCTGGCGCGATGATTCTGGAATTGTTAGCGCCGCCCGGTGCCCCGGGCACCCGCGCGTACCACGCTCCGCACGGCGCCCGCGAGAGCGCTCCCGGGACGTCCTTAGCCGATTGACACGCCAAATCCTCGAGAGGGAGGGGATTTGATGAAAGCCCGTTCAACGCGGCCCGGCCGGGCCCGCCCGCCCACTCGCGCCAACTCCGGCAGGAGCCCGATCGCGACCTACTGCGCCGCCGTGATCTCCGCAGCCGCCGCCTCGGCCTACGCCCAGCAGGCCCCAACCCCCGCGGAGAACGAGCCCGAGTTGCAAACCGTCGTCGTCAGTGGCATCCGCGAGGCGCTCGAGAAGGCCGCGGAGGAAAAGCGCGCCGAGGAATCCATCGTCGAAGTCGTCACGCAGGAGGACATCGGCAAGCTCTCCGACCCGAGCGTCGCCGAGTCGATCTCCCGCCTGACCGGCCTCGCCGGTCAGCGCGTCCACGGACGCGTGCAGGACATCTCCATCCGCGGCTTTTCGGGCGACTATGTCACGACCCTCCTGAACGGCCGCGAGCAGGCCAGCACCGGCGACAACCGTGCGGTCGAGTTCGATCAGTACCCCTCGGAAGTCGTGCAGTCGGTGATGGTCTACAAGACCACCGACGCCGAGCGCGTCTCTTCCGGTCTCGCCGGAACGATCAACCTGCGCACCATGCGCCCGCTCTCGTACAGGGACAACGTCGTCACGGTCGGCGTGCGCGGCGAGAGAAACTCCCTGGGAAACCTGAACCCGGAGGGGACGACCACCGCCTACCGCGCCAATGGCACCTACATCAGGCATTTCCTGGACGACAAGCTGGGCGTCGGCATCGGCTACGCCCGCCTCGACTCACCCGAGCAGGAGCAGCACTACAAGGCCTGGTGGTGGGGCCCGAACGCCATCGACCCCAACGCAATCCCGGTCGTCTATTACAACAACGGCGCGAGCATGCTGAATGGCGCCGAGCTCTACAACTACTCGCGCCACAACGTGCGCGACGGCCTGGTCGGCGCGCTCGAATACAAGCCGAGCGACATCGTCCACAGCGTCACCGACCTCTATTTCTCCCGCTATGCCCAGCACACCTGGGACCGCGGATGGGAAGCATACCTCTGCCCGTGCGCGACCAATCAGCCGATCGCGAATCCGACCTACACCAATGTCGGCGCCGGTCCTGGAACTCCCGGCACGCCCGGCCCGACCACGAGCTTCGTAACCTCCGGCAGGTACGCCGCCGTGCAGAGCATCCTGCTCAACCAGTACGCGACCACGCACGACCGACTCTATGCTGTCGGAGAGAACCTCGAGCTGGACCTGGGCTCCTGGAAGACGGCGGCGGACCTGAGCTACTCCTACGCACACCGTGCGCAGCGATGGGCCGAGACCTACGCCGGCTACGCGCCCTTCAACAACACCGCGGGCGATGCTTCCATCCCTGTCCGCAACGCGCTCGCCGGTCTTCCGACCGTCTCGAGCACTCTCAACTACGCCAACGCCGCGGCTATTCAGCTCGGCGACCCGGCCCCGTGGGGTGGCTGGGGCCACGACGGCGTCGATAACCGTCCGACCAGTACCGACAAGATCAAGTCCGTCAGGCTGACCACGCGGCACGACTTCAACAGCCCGATCAGCTCGCTGCAGTTCGGCGCGCAGCATCAGGTGCGCGACAAGACGCTGGCGGAGCTGGAGTTCGATCTGTTTTTGAACAACAACCGCACGCCGATCAACGTGCCGTCCAACCTGCTCAAGAACCCCGTGTCGGCCGCCTGGGGAGGATTCGGCAATATACTCACGTACGACATCCCGAGAGCCATGAGTCAGCTGTACACGCTGCAGCAGTTCACCGACAACAACGGCTATGCGGGCGATTACACCGTCAACGAGAAGCTCACCAGCGGCTTCGTGCAGTTCGAGCTCAACTCGAAGATCGGTGACACACCGGTGCGCGGCAACTTCGGTGCGCAGCTCGTCCACGCCCGGCAGTCAACGACCGGATTCTGCCCCGGCTGCGCAGGACAGTTCGTCTCGGGCGGCACGAGCTATAACGACGTTCTGCCGAGCGCCAACATCATCTTCGATCTCACGCCCGAGATCATGCTGCGCACCTACGCGGCCAAGACGATGGTGCGCCCGCTCATGAGCCAGCTGGGGGACTACGTCAACGCGACTTTGAGCATCGATCCGATCGATAAGATGTACCACTGGTCGGGCAACGGCGGGAACCCACTGCTGCGCCCGTGGCGCGCCAATTCCTACGACGTCGCCATCGACAAGTACTTCAGCAACGCGAGCTACTTCAGCATCGCCGGCTTCTACAAGCACTTCACCTCGTTCATCTATGATGCCGTCGGGAACAACAACTACAACTTCAGCGGCCTGAACCCGAACGGCTTCGGCCCCATCGCCTCCCCGTTCGGCAACTTCAGCCAGCCTCAGAACCTGAGTGGCGGTAACGTGCGGGGTCTCGAGGCGAGCCTCAACCTCGAGCTCAAGCTCCTGTGGTCCGGCCTGGAGGGCTTCGGTACCCAGATCGGCGAGGCCTGGACCACGGTCAATATTCCGCCGGATCCGAACACCGGCCCCACCCTGCCCGGCTTCTCGCCACGCGTCCATACGTTCACCTTCTATTACGAGCGCTATGGGTTCGAGGCGCGCGTCGCCGAGCGCTACCGCGACGAGTTCGTCGGCTCGGTGCAGTCGACGTTCGACTTCCGTAACTACACGCAGATCCTCGCCGACCGGCAGCTGGATGCCGAGCTCGGCTATAGCTTCAACTCCGGAGGTCTCAAGGGACTGTCGCTCACGGTGGTGGGCACGAACCTCCTGAACTCGGCCTACCGCGATACGACCGGTCCTCTGGGAAGCACGGCTCTCACCACGCCGCAGGTCTACGAGCGTTACGGCCGCGTGTTCCTGGCCGGCTTCAACTACAAGTACTGAAGGCGGCTGTTGTCGTCATCGGGGCGCCCGGTTCCTCGCCCACGTGAACGTCACCAGGCTCCGTCCCCGGAGCGTGTAGCGCAACGCGCCGCGGTCGCTCTTCACCGAGAACAGCCGCGGCTCGACCGCCGAGTTGTAGACGATCAGGACTATCGATCCGTCGTCGGCATTCCTGAAGGCCACGCTCTTCAGACCCTCAACATCGCTGCTCGACTCGATTCGACGTGCGCCGGGGCGAACGAACCGGCTGGCATGGGCCAGCGCGTAATACTCGACGTTGCGGGTCACAGCCCCGGTGCCGGAATCGATCGTGACCACTCCGCGGCAGTTGGCGCACCCTCCCGCATGGGGACCGCCGTGCTCATCCAGTGCGAGGTTCCAGAGGATCACGCCACGCGCCCAGTTGCGCGTGACGTCAATGAGCAGGGTTCCGGCGAACCACGCGAGGCTCTCGTCCCAGTGCTTCTCCCAACCTCCCCCGGAGCATTCCGTGAGATATGCGTCCTTGTCCGGGTACGCCTCGTGCACGAGTGACTGGGACTTCACGCTTCCCTTGTAGCAATGCCACGCGACGCCCGCGATGTACCGGGCCGCGGCCGGATCGCCCAGGACTCTCAGGGGGGAGCCCGGTGCAATCCAGTTGTGGTCCCACTCGAGAATGAGCGGAGCGTCCGGGCGCCGGGCAAATAGCGGGCCCAAGTGCCGGCCAATGAACTCGGCGCGCGCGGCGGCCTTGAAGGGCATTCCGGGATAGTTCCCCGGCTCGAAGCCCGGCTCGTTCTGCACGGTGATCGCGTAGAGCGCAAGTCCCGCGGCCGCGTAGGCGTCGGCAACGCGCAGCAGATACTGCGCGAAGGCATCATACGCGTCCGCACGCAGCCTCCCTCTCACGAGCTTCCCCGAGTCCTTCATCCACGCCGGCGCACTCCACGGGGAGGCCACTACGCGGAGCCGCGGATTGATCGCCCGGATCTCGTGCAGGAGCGGAAACAGGTCATGAGCCTGCGGCTCCATCGAGAAATGCGCGAGCGTCGGATCCGGCTCGCCGCGCGGACTATCGTCGAGGCTGTAATGCCGCTCCGAGAAGTCGGATGCCCCGATCGGGACGCGCACGAAGCTCAAGCCGATGCCGGGAGGCTGTCCGAAGAGATCCGCGAGCAGATTCCCGCGCGCACCTGCGCTCAGATTCCTCGTCATGAGCGCGACGCTCGCATCCGTCAGCGCCGCACCGAAGCCGACGATCTCCTGGTAGCTCCGGGAGGCGTCCACCTCGATCGCGAGCGGTGCCTCCGGCTGCGCACCAAAAGACAAGTCGGGCTCGCGCGCCAGGAGCTCGGTGCGATCGCCCGTCGTCAGCCACACGTGCACGGCGGCCTGTCCGCCGTTGGTCGCCGCAGCACGCTCCCCGTTCAGATGCTGCGCCTGCGGCTGCGCCACGCCACCTATCAGGCTGGCGCCAAGGGCGAGCCACCCAGCCTTGTGCAGCGATTGCCGCCTCACCCCCGGCCCGCCGCGCACTGCTGGGCGATGTAGTCCTGGTGCAGCGGCATGACGGCCACGCATTTCTTGATGACCGCTTCGATGTCGTTGAGATAGCGCATGACTTCCTCGTCCGGGTACTGATCCACCATCGGATCGTAGTCCCCGGGAATGATGCCCTGCCCCAGCATCACCTGCAGCCAACTCTCCTCCGCGAAGAGCTCGTCGTTCTCCCGGAAGATCCGGCCGTGACTGCGAAACAGATCGATCTTCACCCGCAGAGTGTCGGGGATCTGCATGCTGCGGCAGTAATCCCAGAACGGCGAATCGTTGCGCTCGGTGGCCTTGTAATGGAGGATGATGAAGTCCCGGATTCGCTCGTACTCGAAGTCCGCCCGCCGGTTGAACTCCTCCACGTCGATGGGATTGAAGCCACGCGAGGGAAAGAAGCGGGCGAGGCGCACGATGACCGTCTGAATGAGGTGGATGCTGGTCGACTCGAGCGGCTCGAGGAAGCCGCTCGAAAGACCGACCGCCACGCAGTTCTTGTTCCACAGCTTGCGGCGCTTGCCAGGGAGGAACCTGATGTAGCGCGGGGGAGCGGAAGCCTTGCCGTCGAGTCGCGCCAGGAGAACCGCGCTCGCCTCGTCGTCGGAGATGTACTGGCTCGAGTACACGTAGCCATTGCCGATGCGATGCTGTAACGGGATGCGCCACTGCCAGCCCGCCTTGTGCGCCGTGGCGCGCGTATAGGGCAGGAGCGGATCGACGGACTCGCACGGCACGGCGACTGCCCGGTCGCACGGCAGCCAGTGGTTCCAGTTCTCGAAACCCGTGTGCAGGGCCTGCTCGATCAGCAGCCCCCGGATGCCCGAGCAGTCGAAGAACAGGTCCGCGGGGATGCGCTCGCCGCTCTCCATGCGAACCGCGTCGATGTAGCCATCGCCGGCGCGCAGCTCGGTGCCGACGATCTTGCCCTCGGTGCGCGTGACACCGCGCGCTTCGGCATAAGCGCGCAGGAACAGCGCGTACAGTCGCGCATCGAAATGAAAGGCGTTGGCGATGTCCCCGAGCGGCGACTGCTTCATCTCCGGGACGCTGCGCATGAACCTGCTCTGGCGCGGCGCCACCGTGTTGATGGAATAGTGCTCGAGCCCCGGAACGAGCCCGCGGGCGCGCATCTTGAGCCAATACTGGTAGCACTTGAGGATGCCGAGATCCTGCCCGATGCGGCCGAAGCCGTGGATATAGAAGTCCCCGAGCTTTGCCCAGTCGACGAACTCGATGCCGAGCTTGAAGGTGCCCTGGGTTCGTGCGAGAAACTCGTTCTCGTCGAGCTCGAGCGCGGCGTTGTAGTGCTTGATGGCCGGGATGGTCGCCTCGCCGACACCGATCGTGGCGATCTCGTCCGACTCGATGAGGCGGATGCGTACGGCGCTCTTCAGGAGCTTCGCGAAGAACGCCGCAGTCATCCAGCCCGCAGTTCCGCCCCCCACAACGACGATATCCTCGACGCGCTCATCCATCGTTCAGCTCCTCCAGGACCGCGGATCTTGCCGAAGCAGCACGTTGCGCAGCGCATCCGACTCGAGCGCGCGCGGATCCCGGTCGCGGAAAACACTGAGGTACAGATCCCGGCCGCCGACATTGGCGAGTACGGCGCGGAGGCTCGCGGCCTCGAGCTTCTCGAGCGCGGCGCTCGGCGGATCTCCCCCGAGGATGCGGCTGATGGGCACCCCGCGCGCCTGCTCGCTGCCGGCAATCGCGCCAAGGGCGAGGAAGCTCACCGCCAGGTTGCGCATCATTCGCGCAGGCCTGGCGTTGGAAGCGTTACCATCCGCCGTGCGAGACTAGCGTATCTGACTCCCGGCTGCACCCGCCTCATGGCGACCATCAAAGACGTTGCGCGCCGCGTGCACAAGGCCATCGAGCAGCTCAATTTTCGCCCCTCCCATACGCCCGCGCGCTGCTGTCGGGCTCTTCGCAGATGGCTTCGGGCTCCACTACGTCGATTTCGCGACGCAGCGGAGGCGGACGAAGCTGAGCGGCGCCTGGTACCGGGCTTTCCTGAACGGACGGTGAGCAGCACATGACTCGAGACGGCGGACGGTGGTGGCGCGCGCTCGTGCTGTGCGGGCTCGCGTGCACCGTGGCGCCCGTCGGCCTCTGCGCCGCGCCGGTTGCGCACCCGCAGCAATGGCCGGCCGCCAGAAGCGCCGGCCTGATCGACCCGGGCACCGAGGCGCGCATCACGGAACTCTTGAGGCAGATGAGCCTCGAGGAGCAAGTGGGGCAGGTCATCCAGACCGACATCGGGGCCGTGACGCCCGAGGACCTGCGGCGCTATCCCCTCGGCTCGATCCTCGCGGGCGGGGATTCGGGCCCGCACGGCGAGGAGCGGGCGGCGCCTGCCGTGTGGCTCGCCCTCGCGCGCGAATTTCGCGCGGTCTCCGTCGAGCCGCGAGCGGGTCACACCCCGATCCCCGTCCTGTTCGGCATCGACGCGGTGCACGGCCACAGCAACATCGTGGGCGCGGTCATCTACCCCCACAATATCGGCCTGGGCGCGGCACATGATCCGCAGCTGCTCGAGCGCATCGGCGCGGCGACCGCGGAAGAAGTGGCCGTCACGGGCATCGACTGGGCCTTCGCCCCGACGCTCGCCGTGCCCCAGGACGTACGCTGGGGACGCTCCTACGAGGGCTACGCGCAGGATCCGCAGCTGGTCGCCCGTTACGCGACGGCGATGGTCGTGGGACTGCAGGGTCCCTCGTCCTTGAACGGCAAGCTGCAGGCCGGTCACATCGCCGCGACCGCGAAACATTTCCTCGGCGACGGCGGCACCGCACGGGGCGAGGACGAAGGCGACGACCAGATCAGCGAGGAAGAGCTCATTGCCCGCCACGCGCAAGGCTACCCGGCGGCGATCGAGGCGGGCGTGCTCACGGTGATGGCCTCGTACTCGAGCTGGCAGGGCCAGAAGATGCACGGCAACCGCGCGCTGCTCACGCAGGTGTTGAAAGGGCGCATGGGCTTTGCGGGTTTCGTGGTCGGAGACTGGAACGCGCACGCGCAGCTGCCGGGCTGTCAGCCCGGGCGCTGCGCCGCGGCCTTCAACGCCGGCGTCGACATGTTCATGGCGCCGTACGCGTGGCAGGAGCTGTATGCGAGCACGCTCGCTCAGGTTCGCTCGGGCGAAATCTCCCGGGAGCGGCTGGAGGATGCGGTGCGGCGCATTCTGCGCGTCAAGATGAAGCTGGGGCTGTTTGAGTCTGCGCGGCCTTACGAGGGACGCACGGAGCTCATCGGATCGGGCGCGCACCGAGCCCTGGCACGCGAGGCCGTGCGCAAGTCGCTCGTGCTGCTGAAGAACGACGGTGTGCTCCCCATCCGATCCGGCGCGCGTGTGCTCGTGACGGGACCGGGCGCTCGCGACATCGGCATGCAGTGCGGTGGCTGGACGATTTCGTGGCAAGGCACCGGCAACAGCAACGCGGACTTTCCTCATGCCGAGTCGATCTACGACGGGATCCGCAGCGCGGTGCGCGCCGGTGGCGGTACGGTGGTGGACGAGGCGGACTCCAGGCCCGACGTGGCAGTCGTGGTATTCGGAGAGCAGCCGTACGCCGAGACTTCAGGCGACCGCAAGCTGGCCGTCGACAACCTGCGCGCGCCGCTCGGGCAGCTGCGCGCGCTGCGCAAACGAGGAATTCCGGTGGTCGCGGTGTTCCTCTCGGGCAGGCCGCTGTGGAGCAATCCCGAGATCAACGCCAGCAATGCCTTCGTGGCGGCGTGGCTGCCGGGCACCGAAGGGGGCGGCGTGGCGGATGTGCTCGTCGGGGATGCGTCGGGTAGGGCGCGCACGGACTTCACGGGGCGGCTCTCGTTCCTCTGGCCGGCTACCGTCTTGCCCGCGATGCCGGGATCCCCGAAAGGCGCGATCCTCTTTCCGCTCGAGTATGGCCTGAGCTATGCGCATCCGGCGCCGGCCGCTCACTTGAGCGAGAATCCGGCCCCTTCTGCGCTGGAAGCTCTCGCGGAACCCTGACCCTCCACGGACCACGGAGCATCGCCCAATGCGAGGCAGGACTCGCCTCTTCAGTGCCATCGGTGCCATCGCCGGTCTGGCCATGCTGGTCCCTTGCATGGCGCGTGCCGGTGCCTTGGCGCTGATACCCTGGCCGCGCACCGTGATCGAAGCCGATGGCGCGTTTCGATTGACGGAGCACACGACCATCACCTACCCGGAAACTGCCGCGCCGAGTGCAGCACTGTTGATGGAGAGACTGCATTTGCGACGAGCAGAGGCGGGTGGTGCGGTGGCGTTGCGAATTGACCCGGCCGCCGGCACTGGCGCGGAAGGGTATCGCCTGGTCGTCGAGCCAGGCGGGATCGCGATCGACGCGGATACCGGCAGAGGCCTGTTCTACGGAGTTGAAACGCTGTTGCAGCTGGTGCCTTCGACGTGCGGCATGCAGTGCCTGATTCCGGCAGTGAGGATCGAGGATGCGCCGCGGTTCGAGTGGCGCGGCCTGCTGGTTGACATATCCCGTCATTTCTTCGGAAAGCCCGCGCTGCTGAAAGTCATCGACGAAATGGCGGCGCACAAGCTGAATGTCCTGCACCTGCATCTTACGGACGACGCCGGCTGGCGATTCGAGGTTCCGGCCTACCCGAGACTCATCACCGTCGGCGCACGCGGCGATGAGGATGCTCCCGGGGCCGGAGCGCCCAGGTACCTGAGCAAGCGCGACATACGCGAGCTCGTTGACCACGCCCGGCTGCGCTACGTAGAGATCGTTCCTGAAATCGAGCTCCCGACGCACTGCGGGGCCGCGGCGCGCGCGTACCCCGAGCTCTTCGATGGCGAGCGCAGCATCAATCCTGCCCACGACGCGTCCTGGGCTTTCATAAAGGAAGTGTTCGCCGAAGCGGCGCGCCAGTTCCCTTCGCCGTTCCTGCACTTTGGCGGCGACGAGTTCTCCGGCGATCGCTGGGATCAGTTGCCGGAAGTGCAGCAGCTGCGTCAGAAAGCCGGGCTCACGACCAAGCGCGACCTAGAGGGCTACTTTGATAACCAGGTGGCCCAAGTGATCGCGAAGCTCGGGCGTCAGCCTATGGCCTGGGACGAGACCGCCGAAGCCGGCGTCGCACCGCAAGTGTTGATTCAATGGTGGCGCAAGGATCGACCGGAGGTACTGGATGCGGCCATCCGCAGTGGACACGACGCCGTGCTGTCGCCGGTCGACCAGGTATATCTGGATTACCCGAACGCACTCGGTGAGCCTGGCGCACCCTGGGAAGGCAACGACAATGGACCGACGTCGGCCGGCAAGATTCTGAGCTGGGAGCCGGTGCCGCAGCGCTACACGCCGGAGGAAGCCCGGCACGTACGCGGAGTCGAAGCAGCGCTGTGGACCGAATTCATTCGCAGTGAACGGTATATGCAGTTCATGCTCTACCCGAGG
>WNFW01003665.1_pt1 | contig 10686 bp, 9 predicted proteins | sample 5400131 | NCBI WGS metagenome assembly WNFW01 (sample SAMN13153362, study PRJNA577476) | soil metagenome | isolation source: 20 cm soil or saprolite under grassland replicate 1 | place: USA:California | collected 2016-06-15
GACGCCCGACGGCGACGCCGAGGAGCGGGCCGAGGCCTAGCCCGTGGCCGACCGGCCGCACGACCCTGACGAGCCACGCGTCGCGGTGGCGGACGGCGACCCGCCGGCCGGCGGATCGCATCGCAAGGTTCGCAACGAGGACTCCGGGTTCTGGCGTGAGCTCCCCGTCCTGGTGGTCGTCGCACTCATCGTCGCGATCCTCATCAAGACCTTCCTCGTCCAGGCGTTCTACATCCCTTCGGAGTCGATGGAGCCCACGCTGCAGCGGGGCGACCGGGTGCTCGTGTGCCGGATCTGTACGCACTTCTCCTCCGTCCATCGGGGCGACGTCATCGTCTTCTCCGACCCACAGCCTGGGCCTGATCAGGGCCGCGGGGCGATCGGCGGATTCCTCCACTGGCTGGCGGAGGGCATCGGTGTCGCCCAGCCGGAGAACCCCGATTTCATCAAGCGGGTGATCGGACTGCCCGGCGACACCGTCGAGATCCACCGGGGTGTCGTCTTCGTCGACGGGGAGCGCCTCGACGAGCCGTTCCTGGATCAGGAAACGGATACGCGTTCGTTCCCGAAACGGACCATCCCGGATGGGATGCTGTACGTGCTGGGCGACAACCGGCTCCACTCCGGGGACTCCCGCTTCGAGCCACCGTCGGGCGTCGGGCTGGTGCCGATCGACAAGGTGATCGGAAAGGCGTTCGTCAAGGTATGGCCGCCGGATCGATGGGGATGGCTGTAGCCGAGGATCTGGACCGGTACGAGTCGACCCTGCGCGCACAGGGTTTCGTCAGGATCGCCGGCGTCGACGAGGTCGGACGGGGAGCGCTCGCCGGCCCGCTCGTCGCCGCTGCCGTGGTGCTTCCCGACGAGTTCGACCGAACCGGGATCCGCGACTCGAAGCTCCTCACCGCCAAACAACGTGAGGTCCAATGCGAGCGGATCGTGAACGCGTGCGTGTACACGATCCGGAAGATCGAGCCCAACGTGATCGACGCGCGTGGTCTCCATCGGAGCAACCTCGCGCTCCTGCGGCGATGCGTCCGCGCGCTCGACCCCGTTCCCGACTACGTGCTGACGGACGGGTTCCCCGTGGCGAAGATGCCGTGTCCCGCGCTCGGCGTGAAGAAGGGCGACATGGTGGCGGCGAGCATCGCGGCGGCGTCGATCGTCGCGAAGGTCACCCGCGACCGGATCATGCTCGAGGTCGACCGGCAGTTCCCCGGGTACGGCTTCGCCCGCCACAAGGGCTACGCGACCCCCGAGCACCTCGCCGCGCTCGACCTCTACGGGCCCTGCCCGATTCACCGGCGCACGTTCGCCGGCGTCTGGCGCCAGGGCGAGCTGTTCGTCCTGTGATCATTTGAGCCCCCCCTTTCGCATCGCGGCCAGAACCCGCTCGAGATCTTTCTCGTTCTTGTAGGGCATGCTCTGTCTCAGGCTCTCCACGGAGGCCTGCGGACTCAGCCTCGCGGCGGCGGCCCACTCGGATCGCGCGTCTTGCTCGAGGCCCCGCTCGCCGTAGAGGACAGCGAGGAAGGCGTGGGCGGGCACGAAATTGGGGTTCCGCGCGAGCAACTTTCTGAAGGTCGCGATCGCTTCATCACTCCGTCCGGTCAGGTAATAGGCGTGACCCAGCGTCCACAGATAGAAGAAGGGATACTGGGGATCGAGTCGCATCGCCTGCTTGATGTACCCGATGGCCTCGTCGGCTCTCCCGGACCACGCGAGGACTTCGGCCAGGGTCTCGTAGCTGTCCGCGTCGTTGGGGGCGAGCGCGACGGCCCGCTCCGCCTGGGCGATCGCCCGCTCGTGCTCCTTCTTCCAGAGATAGACCTGGGCCAACAGGTCGTGGGGACCGGCCAGTGAGTCATCCCGGACGATGGCCTTTTGGGCCAACTCGAAGGCCCGCTGCAACGTCTCGGGGTCTCGACTCCACTGAAGCTGCCACGCCTGTAAGTGCGTCCACCCCATGGCGGAGTACGCCATGGCGTATTCCGGGTCGAGCTCCACCGCTCTCGCGAACATCTTTCGCGCCTCGGCATTCGCCTCCTTCGTGGTGCGCCGGTGATACTCCAGGCCGCGCAAGACATAGTCATAGGCCTCGACGTTCCGGGTGGGCGCTCGCCCGAGGCGGTCTTTCTCCGGAGCGGTGAGCTTCACCGCGAGGACCCCGACGATCTTCTGCGTGACCTCGTCCTGCAGGGCGAAGACGTCCTTCAGATCCCGGTCATAGCGCTCCGCCCACACGTGGTACCCCGTGGCGGCGTCGACGAGCTGGGCGGTGATCCGCACGCGATTGCCGGCCTTGCGAACGCTGCCCTCCAGGACGTAGCGCACGCCCAGCTCGCGGCTCACCTGCGCGGGCTTGACCGCCCGGCCCTTGTACGCGAAGACGGAGTTGCGCGCGATCACGAACAGCCCGGAGAGCTTGGAGAGGCCCGTGATGAGGTCTTCGGTGATCCCGTCGCCGAAGTACTCCTGCCCCGCGTCGCCGCTCATGTTTTCGAAGGGCAGCACGGCGACGGAGGGCCTGTCGGGCAACTCGAACGCGGGGGGGCGCCAACGAGAGTAGAGGCTCCAGACCGCCGCGCCACCCGCGGCGACGAGCAGCACGAGGCCCAGGAGCAACGTGGCCCGGCGCCACGCGAGCCGCCCGACGATCCTCGTGATTCTCGGGCCCGGGCCGGTGGGTTCCGGCTCGCCGAGGACCCGGTAGACTCGGACCGGTTCCCGGATGTTCTTGACGACGTGCTCGCCGCGGGGCTCGTACGTGAGCGCCAGCTTCTTCTTGACCTGATCGTAGACAGCCCCGGAGATCGAGATGCCGCCCGGCTCGGCAAGGCCTTCGACGCGCGCCGCGATGTTCACGCCGTCCCCGTAGATCCGCTCGCCCTCCACGATCACGTCGCCGAGGTTGATGCCGATGCGGAACTCCAGTCGGCGGGGAGCGGGGAGCTGCGCGTTCCGTGACTTCAGCTCTCGCTGGAGCTCCACCGCGCACTCCAGCGCGTCGACCACGCTGGCGAACTCCGCCAGCACGTTGTCTCCGGTCGCATCGACCACGCGGCCGCTGCGCTCTCGGATGAGGGCCGCCATCACCTCGCGGTAGGCCGTCAGCGTCCGGACGGTCGCCACCTCATCCTCGCCCATGAGGCGGCTGTAGCCCTTGACGTCGGCGCTCAGGATGGCGGCGAGCCTACGCTGGACGATGGGAGGCCTCATTTCCCCGCGAGCAAGGCGCGGATGCGCGCCCCCGTCACCGGGGTCTCCGTGATCCGCACGCCGAACGGGACCAGCGCGTCCTCGATCGCGTTGGCGATCGCCGCGGGAGGCGAGATCGCGCCGCCCTCGCCCAGCCCCTTGACGCCGAGCGGGTTGCGCGGCGACGGGAACTCGAGGTGGACCGTCTCGATCGGCGGCAGATCGTCCGCCTTCGGGAGCGCATAGTCCATCAGCGACCCGGTCACGAGCTGGCCCTCCGCGTCGTAGCTCATGTCCTCGAAGAGCGCGCCGCCGACGCCCTGGGCGACGCCGCCGTGGACCTGACCCTCCACGATGATCGGGTTGATCACCGTGCCGCAGTCGTGGGCGACGACGTAGCGCAGGAGCTTCACGCCGCCGGTCTCGACATCCACCTCTACCTGGGCGACGTGGACGGCGCTCGCGTAGGTGACGGTCGGCACGTGGTGGTACGCGCTCGCCTCGAAGTCGGGTGACGCGACGCCGGGCGCGGCGAAGGTCGGGATCGAGGCCTGCACGACGCGGGCGAGGTCGAGCGCCCCCTGCGGCGAGCCGCGGACGAACGCGCGGCCGTCCGCGATCTCGACGTCCTCGGGCGCGGCCTCGAGCAGCCTCGCCGCGGCGCGCACCAGCTTGGCCCGCACCTCGTGGCACGCGTCGGCGATGGAGTTGCCCGCCGTCACCGCGCTCCGGCTCGCGAAGGTTCCGACGCCGAACGGCACGGCGGCCGTATCGCCGCCGATCACCGTCACCCAGTCGAGCGGCACGCCGAGCGCGTCGGCGGCGACCTGGGCGAAGCTCGTCTCGTGCCCCTGGCCCGAGCTCACCGCGCCCGTCGCGACCGCGACCCGGCCGTGGAGGTCGAGCTTGACGGTGGCGCCCTCGAAGGGGCCGATCGCGGTGCCCTCCACGTAGCCCGAGATCCCGATCCCGCGGTACACGCCCCGGGCGCGCAACCGCGCCTGCATCGTGCGGAACCCGTCGTACCCGGCGGTGGCGAGCGCCCGTTCGAGCGCCGCCGGGAAGTCGCCGGTGTCGTAGACGAGCGGATTGCCGTCACGGTAGGGCATGCCGAAGTCGTAGGGAAGCTCGTCGGCACGGATGTAGTTGCGCCGCCGGATCTCAGCGGGATCCATCCGGAGCTCGCGCGCCAGACAGTCGAGGGCTCGGTCCATCGCGAACACCGCCTCGGGCCGCCCGGCGCCTCGATATGGAGCATTCGGGGTCTTGTTGGTCACGACTCCCCGGACGTCGACGCGCATGTTGGTGATGCGATGCGGACCGATCAAATGCGCGACCGTGTTATAGGGCAGCACGATCCCCCAGACGTTGTAGGCGCCGAGGTCGAGCCAGATCCGGTCGGAGAGGGCCAGGATCGTCCCGTCGCGCGTCGCCGCGAGGCGCATCGCGTGCGTCTGATGGCGCGCGTGCGCGGCGGACGACATGTGCTCCCGCCGGCCCTCGATCCACTTGACCGGACGGGTCAGCACGATCGACGCGATCGGGACCAGGACGTCCTCCGCATAGCCCGAGGCCTTCGTCCCGAAGCCGCCACCGAGATCGGGCGCGATGACGCGGATCTTGTGAGGCGGCAGCCCCAGCACCCCCGTAAGCCCCTGCTGGACGAAGTGGGGGACCTGCGTCGAGTTCCAGGTCGTGAGCGTGCCGTCGCGTCGGTCCCAGCGGGCGACGACGCCACGGCACTCGAGCGGCATGCCGACATAGCGCTGGACGCGGAACGTCTCGCTCACGACGACGTCGGCCCGCGCGAACGCCGCGTCCGGGTCGCCGATCGAATGGGCGAAGCTCAGGGCGACGTTCGTCCCCCACTCGGGGTGGACGAGGGGGCCGCCTGGCTCGCCGGGCTCCACCATGTCCACCGCCGGCGGAAGCGGCTCCCAGTCGACCTCGATCCGGTGGACCGCGTCCTCCGCTTGCGCGCGGCTTTCGGCCACGACCATGGCGACGGCCTCACCGACGTACCGCGCGCGATCGCGGCAGAGGGCCCACTGGGGCGCCGCTCGGACGTCGAACTTGATCGCCGCGGCGAGGCCGGGCGGCGGAGCGCCGAAGACCGGGAGCGGCTTCATCCAGCGCTCCAGATCGGCGAAGGTGAAGACGCGCACGACCCCGGCCGCCTCCGCGGCGGCGCGCGCGCGAATGGCGACGATGCGGGCGTGAGCGTGCGGAGAGCGGCAGAACGCCGCGTGGAGCATCCCCGGGAGCGTCACGTCGTCGACGTAGCACGCCTCGCCCCGCAGGAACCGCGGATCCTCTCGCCGCTTCACCGCCGCACCGAAATACCTGGCCCCCATCGCGCGTCCAGCACGCGACTATACACCCGCTTTCCCGCCGCCGGCTGGTGCGCTATGCTCCGGCCACCATGTCTCGCTTCGGGGGAGGCTTCGCATGACCAGACCGCGCGCGCGGTTGATTGCTCTCGTCGTGGCCGTGACGTTCGCGGCGCCGTCGAACGTCTCGGCGCAGGCGCCGATCAAGGTCGGGGTCGTCGAGCCCCTGTCGGGACCCGTCGCGGCGTCCGGCAACTACGTCCGCATGGGTGCGGAGATCGCCAGCGACTGGATCAACGCCCGGGGCGGCATCGGCGGACGCAAGCTCGAGCTCCGGATCGAGGACAACAAGTCCGATCCCAAGGAGGCGGCGAGCGCCGTCGAGAAGCTGATCGTCCGCGACCGGGTGCCCGCGATCATGGGCGCCTGGGGCAGCTCGATGACCCTGGCCGCGATGCCGAAGCTCGAGGAGTACGGCGTGCCGATGGTCGTCGAGACGTCGAGCGCCTCCACGATCACCAAGCGCGGCAATCCCTGGATCTTCCGCATCAGCCCGCCCTCGGAGATGGAGGCGCTCGGCCTCGAGCAGTACGTGGACCGGCTCGGGGTGAAGCGCGCCGACTTCCTCGCGGTCAACACGGACTGGGGGCGGGGCGCGATCACCGCCTTCGGCGACATGCTGAAGAAGAAGGGCGTCGCGGTCGGCGCCGTCGAGTACATGGACCAGGGGGCGACCGACATGAACGCCCAGCTCACGAAGATCAGGGGGGCGGGCGGCGACACGCTCTTTCTCACCACGGCCGTCGAGCAGATCACGCTCGTGCTGAAGCAGGCGCAGGAGCAGCGCCTCGAGCGCAAGGTCGTCACGACGGGCGGGAGCTCGTCGCCGACGCAGCTCATCAAGCAGGCGGGCGTGGCGGCCGAGGGCAGCTACCACATCGTCTTCTTCATGCCGTGGTTCCCCGAGGCGATGCCCGACGGCAAGCTCGCCCGCGCGTTCGTGGATGAGTGGAGCAAGCGCGGCCACCCGTTCGAGGGGCTCACCGAGGGGTTCCGCGGTCACGACGGCATCGCCACGATCGCCGAGGCGATCCGCGTCGCCGGCCGAGACGAGCCCAAGGCGATCCGCGACGCCCTCTGGCGGGTCAGCCTCGTGGGCGTGAACGGCCCGATCAGGTTCGAGAAGGACGGCCCGGCCGGCAAGGAGAGCGGCCAGTCCAGGCCGAGCATCTTCGTCGTCCAGATCAAGGACGGCAAGGTGGCGCTCCCCGACTTCCGCGCGACGAAGTAGCGTCCCACCACGGATGGCCGAGCTCCTTCAGCACCTGGTGAACGGCCTGGTGCTCGGCGGGACGTATGCCCTGCTGGGTATCGGCCTCACGCTCATCTTCGGCCTGATGAACGTCGTGAACTTCGCGCACGGTGAGTTCTACACGCTGGGCGCGTACGCGGCGTTCGCGGCGCTCGGCCTCGCCGGGGCGAACTTCTTCGTGGCCGTGCTGGCGGCGATCGCCTGCGGCGCGGCGCTGGGCGCCGTGTGCGAGCTCACGCTGCTGCGTCCGCTTCGCGCCGAATCCATCGACACGACGATGCTGGTGATGATCGGCGTGTGGATCGCGATGCAAAACGCGGAGCTCCTGGTCTGGGGGGGTGTGGCGAAGTCGATTCCCCACCCGTTCCCGACCGCCCCCCTCGTGCTCGGCCCGGTCTCGATCGCGCCGCTCCGGGTGTTCGTCCTCGTGCTGGCGGCGTGCCTCATCGTCCTCTCCTACCTCCTCATCCACGCGACGAGGGTCGGCACGGCGATGCGCGCCACCTTCCAGGACCGGGACACGGCGGCGCTCATGGGCGTCCGGATCGGGCGCATCCACACGGTGACGTTCGCCTTCGGCTCCGCCCTCGCGGCGGCGGCGGGCGCGCTCCTGGGCCCGGTTTTCCTCGCCTACCCGTCGATGGGCGACCTCGCGTCGCTGAAGGCGTTCTCGGTCGTCATCCTCGGCGGCCTCGGCAATCTGCCCGGCGCGACGCTCGGCGGCCTCCTCTTGGGCCTGGCCGAGGAGCTCGGCGCGGGCTACGTCTCCTCGGGCTACCGCGACGCCGCCGGGTTCGTGATCATCATCCTGGTCCTGCTGCTCCGACCCGCCGGCCTCTTTAGAAAGCAAGAGAGAATTGGATGAGCGGAGCTCGCCGCGCCGTGCTGGCCCTTCTGGTACTCACGCTGCCCCTCTGGCTCGCGAACCCGTACTTCCTGCACGTCGTCATCATGGCGGGAATCTTCTCCATCCTGGCGCTCTCCCTGAACCTGCTGCTCGGCTACACCGGCCAGCTCTCGCTCGGCCACGCCGCCTTCTTCGGCATCGGCGCCTACACCTCCGCGCTGCTCACGCTCGGACCCGAGTGGTCGTTCTGGCTGGCGCTCCCGTGCGCGATCGCGCTCGCCGCGCTGGCCGGCTTCCTGATCGGGCGCCTCGCCCTCAAGCTGCGCGGCGCCTATTTCGTCCTCGTCACCATCAGCTTCGCCGGCGTCATCGCGCTCGTGAGCGTCAACTGGATGGAGCTGACCAACGGCCCGCTCGGGCTCCCGGGCGTGCCCGCGCCCGTGCTCGGTCCCTGGTCCCTCCGCGCCAAGCGTGCGTACTACTACCTCGTGCTCGCGGCGGTGCTGCTCGCGTACCTCGTCTGCCGCCGACTCGTGGGGTCGCGGATCGGCCGCGCCTTCGTGGCCATTAGAGAGAACGAGGCCCTGGCCGAGTCGGTCGGCGTGGACGTCACGCACTACCTCGTCCTCGCCGCCGTCGTGAGCGCGGCGATGGCCGGCATGGCGGGGAGCCTCTACGCGCACTACACGCGATTCGTGAGCCCCGAGGTCTTTCTCTTCGGCTACACCGTCACGATGGTGATCATGGTCGTGGCCGGGGGCAAGGGCACGCTCGCCGGACCGCTCGTGGGCGCCTTCATCTTCACGGCGCTGCCCGAGGCGCTCCGCGCGGTGACCTCGTGGCAGTGGCAGATGCTCACCTACGGCGTGCTGCTCGTGGCGCTCGTGTTCTTCCTCCCGCGCGGCATCGTCCCCGCGGTGCGCGCGTGGCGCGTCCGGAACGCGCCCTGACGCTCTCGGTACGAGACCTGGCCGTCAGCTTCGGCGGCGTCACGGCGCTCGCCGGCGTGTCCTTCGACGTCCACCGGGGAACGATCACGAGCGTGATCGGACCGAACGGCGCCGGGAAGACGACGGCGTTCAACGTGATCACGGGCTACCTCTCCGCCACGCGCGGCCGGATCGAGTACGAACGCGTGCCGCTGACGGGGCTCAGGCCCTCGGCCGTCGCCGCGCGCGGGGTCGTCCGCACCTTCCAGCGCACGAGCGTCTTCCCCTCGCAGAGCGTCGCCGACAACGTGATGATCGGCCTCCACCTCCGGGGGTCGGCGGGCGTTCTCGACGTGATGCTGGCCCGCCGCCGTCTTCGCGCCGAGGAGTCGCGGCTCGCGCGCGAGGCCGACGCGCTCATCGAGTTCGTGGGCCTCGGCCATCGACGCGGTGAACCGGCGGGCGGGCTGCCCTACGGTGAGCAGCGGCTGGTCGAGCTGGCGGTGGCGCTCGCGGCCCGGCCGCGGCTCCTGCTGCTCGACGAGCCCGGCGCAGGCATGACCACGGCCGAGAAGGCGACGGTGAGCGACCTGATTCTCCGGATCCGTGACCGGGGCGCCACGGTGTTGCTCGTCGAGCACGACATGCGGATGGTCATGGGGATCTCGGACACCGTGATCGTGCTGAACCACGGGCGCGTGATCGCCGAGGGCCCGCCCGCTTCCATCCAGGCCCATCCGGACGTCATCCGCGCCTACCTGGGGTCGGCCCGTGACCGCGCCTGACCGCGCTCCCTTGCTCAGCCTGGAAGACCTGCACGCCGCGTACGGCCCCGTGGCGGCCGTCCGGGGCCTCGGTCTCGTCGTGTACCCGGGCGAGCTCGTCTGCCTGATCGGCGCCAACGGCGCCGGCAAGACGTCCACGCTGCGCGCGATCTCCGGCCTGCTCTCCCCCACGCGCGGGCGCATCGTGTTCGACGGCCGCCCTATCCACGGCGCCGAGCCGCACGCGATCCTCGCGGCCGGCATCGCCCACTGTCCCGAGGGACGCCGCGTCTTTCCCTCCCTCACGGTCCGGGAGAACCTCGAGATGGGCGCGTACGTGCGGCGCGACCGGAGCGCCGTCGGCGAGGATCTCGAGCGCGTCTCCACCCACTTTCCGATCCTCGCCGAGCGGCGGCGGCAGATGGCGGGCACGCTGTCGGGCGGCGAGCAGCAGATGCTCGCCATCGCCCGCGCGCTGATGGCGCGGCCGCGGCTCATCCTCTTCGACGAGCCGTCGCTCGGCCTCGCCCCGGCCCTGGTCGAGACCGCGTTCGAGGTCATCGCCGACATCCGGCGGCGCGGGACCACGGTGCTCATGGTCGAGCAGAACGCGTACCTCGCCCTTCGGATGGCCGACCGCGCCTACGTGATGGAGACCGGTCGCGTCGCCCTCAGCGGCCCAGCGGCGGAGCTGCTCGGCAACGACCTCGTCCGCCGGGCGTATCTCGGCGGCTGATCGTGGCGGAGCGCGTCTTCGGGCGCGCCGCCTCGGGCGCTGATGTCGTCAATCCCGACTTAGCGCCAAGGGGTGCAAGACGTCGATCGCCCAGCCCACGTCGAGGCGCTCCCCCAGCCAACCCGGAGTGGTAGTCCGCGCGTTCAGGACAAGCCCCTCGGCATCGTGCTGTCCTCGTAGGATCTCGACGGGATCGCCGAGCACGGCCAGAGGAGGCGGGACCTCGGGTAGAACCCGCCCATCCGGGCGGCAAAACCGAAGCTCGCCGTCCGGTTGTCGATCAAGGTGGTAGCCCTCCTCGTGAACGGCGCGGTGGTGCCGGCGGCACAGCAAGGCGAGATTCGAGAGCGTGGTAGGGCCCCCTTGCGCCCAGTGACGGATGTGATGTCCCTGGCCGAACCGGAGCCCGCAGCCCGGGAACCGGCACCCGCGGTCACGGTGATGGAGCGCCCGCCGGAGGGCCGGCGGGATCGTGCGCGTTCGGGCCGCGACCTCCACGACGCGACCATCGAGACCGTGCTGCATCACCACCCGGCCGGCCTCGCACGCCAGGCGCCGGGACGTTTCCGC
>WNFW01003666.1_pt1 | contig 10686 bp, 5 predicted proteins | sample 5400131 | NCBI WGS metagenome assembly WNFW01 (sample SAMN13153362, study PRJNA577476) | soil metagenome | isolation source: 20 cm soil or saprolite under grassland replicate 1 | place: USA:California | collected 2016-06-15
ATATATCACCGGCCGAACTGCGAACGTGTATGCGGGTGTTAGATCGCATCCGGCAAAAGGCGGAGAAAGCGAGCGGAAACGGAAAAGGAAAGAACGGAGCCGGTCGGGTTAGAGTTGGAAAGAACTGAAAGAACTGAAAGAACTGACATGGGAATCCGAATAGATTCAGGGAATGGAGCCGCTACCGAAGTTCAGGAGACGAGACGAGTGAAAACAAGTCATGTCTCCAAGCAGCGCATTCCGCGCTGGGGTATTTTGCTTTTTGTAATTCTCGCTGCCTTCGCGGTCGCGCGGACATTGCAGCGCGGAGTTGAGACGGCGAAGTCGACGCAGCCGCCAGTTCGACCGGTGCTGGTGGCTAAAGTGATCACCAAAGATGTGCCGCTTTATCTCGACGAGATCGGAACCTGCGCCGCCTACGAAACGGTCCAGGTCCAGGCGCAAGTCAGTGGACAAATCATCGCGCGTCATTTTCAGGACGGCGCCGATGTGAAACAAGGCGATCTGCTTTTCACAATTGATCCGCGGACGTATCAAGCCGCTCTCCAGCAGGCGCAAGCGCAAGCTGCGTTAGACCAGGTGACGCTGAAGCGGCAGGCGGAGCTGCGCGCGAAAAATGTCACGGCCTCACAGGATTTCGACACTGCTCAGGCAAACGCACGCAAGTCTGAAGCAGCGGCCGCGGCTGCTCAGGTGAATGTGGATTTTTGCTACATCAAATCGCCGATCAACGGCCGCGCCGGACTGCGACTTGTCGATGTTGGCAACGTCGTGAATGGCAATGCCGGCAGTGGCGGCGCGATCTTGTTGACGATTCAGGGGCTTGATCCGATTTACACCGACTTCACCGTTGCCGAAACCGATTTGGCCTTAGTGAGGAAATATCTCGGCGGTCCGAATGTGAAAGTGCAGACGTATTCGCCGGACGAAAAAATTTCGCCACGCGTCGGCGATTTGTATTTCATCGACAACGCAGTCCAGCCCGGGTCGGGCACGGTGAAAGCGCGCGGGGTGACGCCGAATCCTGACCACGCGTTTTGGCCGTCGGAATTTGTGCGGGTTCGTTTCATTCTCGAGACGATGAAAGACGCGCGGCTGGTTCCGTCACAAGCGGTGCAGATTAGCCAAAGTGGGCCGTTCATCTTTGTATTGAAACCGGACAACACGGTCGATCTTCGACCGGTAAAACCGGGGCAACGGCAAGATGGCGATCTCATCGTCGTTGAAAGCGGCCTTCAGCCTGACGAAACAGTTGTTGTGACCGGACAACTCGCGCTTGCTCCGGGGTCAAAGGTCGATCCCAAGCCTTACAACGTTCCGAATCCAGCCGGCGATCAAGCCGTCGCTGGCAAAAGTACGATGTAACGCTGTCTATGGAGCGCTCAGATCAACACGACGGCGCGCCGGATGGAGAACACGAATCGCAAGATCGATCCGGCGGCCGCCGGACAAGATCGACATCTAAAGAAGCCAAATTAGTTCCGGTCAAAGGCACCGGACTTTCCGGTCCGTTCGTCCAGCGGCCGGTGATGACGGTCTTGCTGACGTTGTCGGTTATCGTCGCGGGAATCGTGACCTACAACAAACTGGCGGTGAACGATCTGCCGGCGGTCGATTATCCGATCATTCAGGTCACCTGCGCGTATCCCGGTGCGGATCCGGTGACGATGGCGAACAACATCGCAACGCCGCTCGAGAAACAATTTCTACAAATCCCCGGACTCGACATCATCACGAGCCAAAGCACGCAGGGCAACACGTCACTGACTCTTCAATTCGTTCTAAGTAAGAGCATCACTGACGCCGCGACCGATGTGCAAGCCGCGATCCAGCGCGCGACGGGCAAATTGCCGATCGATTTGCCGAGTCCGCCGACGTTCACCAAAACAAACCCGAACGATCAGCCGGTTTATCTGCTCGGCCTGCTATCGGACACGCTGACCGACGGTGATCTATATAAGTACGCGTCCACGGCGGTGGCGCAGCGGATCGCGATTCTTCCCGGCGTCTCGCAAGTGAACATTTTCGGCGTGCAGGGTGCGATTCGGATCAAAGCCGATCCAGCGGCGTTGGCTTCGCGCGGGCTGACGATGGACGACGTGGCGAACTCGATTAAAGCAGGAACAGTTTATTCCGGCGCGGGCCAATTCGATGGACCTCATCGCACATTTGTTTTGCAACCGAATGGTCAGATCGATCAGGCCGAAGGTTATCGAAATCTGATTGTCGCGAGGAACAAGGACCGTTCGCCGGTTTATTTGCGCGACATCGCTGAGGTTAAGCAAGGTGTGCAGGACGAGCGCACCTCTCGCTTCTTTTGGGTGCGCGGATTTAATCCGCCGGGCTCAATCGTTGTGCTGGCGGTTTCGCGACAGGCGGGGGCGAACGCGGTCGAAGTTGCGAATTCAGTCAAGGCGCTTTTCCCCGAGTTGCGCGCGAGTCTGCCGGGATCGATCACGTTCACGCCGGTGTTCGATCGTTCACAGACGATTGTGAATTCCGTCCACGACGTCCGAATGACGCTCATAATCGCTTTCGTGCTGGTCGTGATGGTGATTTATGTTTTTCTCGGTCGGGCCACCGACACGCTCATTCCCGCGGTCGCGCTCCCGCTTTCATTGCTGCTCACGTTCGCGGTGATGAGCATGCTCGGATTTTCGATCAACAATTTGACTTTGATGGCGCTGACTCTCGCCATTGGGTTCCTGGTCGACGACGCCATTGTCTTTTTGGAAAACGTGATCCGTCGGGCTGAGCACGGCGAATCGATTTTGCAGGCCACTTATAACACCGCCGGCGAAATTTCGTTTACGATTCTGTCGATGACGCTTTCGCTGGCGGCGGTTTTCATTCCGCTGGTGCTATTGCCCGGATTGCTTGGCCGCATCTTTCGGGAATTCTCGATCACCATCATTGTCGCGATTCTCGCTTCGGGTCTTGTGTCGCTGACTCTGACGCCGCTGATGTGCGCCCGCATTCTCGGCGAACGCAGGTCCGGTCATAAACGCGCGCGAATGGAAAAGTGGACCGGCGACTTCATTCAACGCGTCACTGGCGCCTACGGCCGCGCTCTTGATCATTTTCTCGACCGCGCCTGGCTGACCATTCCGATTTTGCTCGCCTGTATTCTTGGCCTTTTCTTTTTCTTCACCCATTTGCCATTCACTTTGCTCCCGCCGGGGGACAGCGGTTTTGCTCGCGGGGTTTTTATCGCCCAGGAAGGTTCGTCGCCGGACCAAATGCGCGCTTTTCAAAAGCTGGTAAACCAAAAGATCCAAGCGGAACCCAGCGTGGCGCAATTTTTCACTCTGGCCGGTTCCGGATCGCGAAGCTCATCATCGCAAGCGATCATCTTTTGCATTTTCAAACCGCGCGCGCAGCGCGATCCGATAGAGCAATGTCTTTTACGACTACAAAAGTCGATTAATACAATTCCTGGCCTGACCGCAGTCATAACGCCCAGCCCAGTGCTGCAAATCAATGTCGGCGCAACCAACCAGACCCAGGGACAGTACGCATACACGATCAGCGGGATTGTTCCGCAAGATGTCTACGGTGCCGCGAATCAAATGATGACAAATCTGCGCGGGTTCAAAGGATTCGCCTCGCTCCGCTCCGATTATTACAACAACACGCCGAACCTTTCGATTAACATCGATCGCGAACGCGCCGCCACTTACGGCGTTTCAACTTCCGCGATCCAGAGCTTGTTGAAGAACGCCTACTCGCAGAACTACGTCTATCTAATCAAACAGCCGGATGATCAATATCAGGTCATCCTCGAAGTGAAAGACGATGAGCGTGCGCAGCCGAGAGATCTCGACAATTTGTACGTGCGCAGCAATAGCGGCAGCACGATTAGCCAAGGCGGCGCGCCCGGCAACAGCATTGCCACCACTACTGGAACAAGCGCCGATCTTGTTCCGCTGCGCGCCGTAACATCGACAAAGCAGATTGTTGGGCCGCAAGCGGTGAACCACTTCAATCAGTTCACCAGCGTCACGATTAATTTCAATCTGCTCCCCGGAGTCGCGATTGGCGACGCGACCAAATTCATCGAAGATTCGTTCGCGCAAGTGCATCGCCAGTATCCGAGCATTCAAGCGACCTTTCAGGGAGAGGCGCTTGTGTTCAGGCAACTTTTCCACGCGCTGCCGCTACTCCTGATCGCCGCCATTTTTGTCATGTACGTGATCCTCGGGATTCTTTACGAGAGCTATGTCCATCCGATCACGGTTCTGTTTCCCGCGATCGTGCCGGCGGTGGTCGGTGGTCTGTTCACACTCTGGATTTTTGGTTCCACCTTGTCGCTCTACAGCGTGATCGGACTTTTTCTTTTGCTCGGCATCGTGAAAAAGAACGGCATCATGGTGGTCGACTTCGCTTTGCAAAGAATCGACGAGGGTTGGGACCTGCGCTCGGCAATTCACGAAGCCAGCATCGAACGTTTTCGACCGATCATGATGACGACACTGGCCGCTTTGATGGGCGCGATCCCACTCGCCCTCGGTTTTGGGCAGGATGCTTCTTCGCGACGTCCGCTTGGACTGGTGATTGTTGGCGGCCTGATTTTTTCGCAACTGATCACATTGTTTGTCACACCGGTGATTTATCTCTGGCTCGAGTGGTTCCAGGAACACGTCCTCGACAAAGTGCCATTCTTACGAAGCGCTCATACGCATCATGAAGGTGACCCTGGTCCCGGCAAGGAAGGCGAACTCGGGCCGATTCCCGCCGGCGCGCGTTAGCAGTTGGCTGGCGCCGCAAGATCGACATCAGGCTCTCGCGCTGAACTGAAGCGTTTTCAGGGGCTATTTTCGTCTCGGGTGGAATAAGCCGTGCTCTGATCAGAGCGCTGTTCTCCCGATGATGAAGACACAGACCAAAACCATTCTCGCAACGGCACTTCTCGGCATCGCCTGGGCAGTAGCGATCGCTTTTGGAATACGCTTCTTGCTAAACTACGAAACCCGCCCGGGACACGTCGGTACGGTGCCAGGATCCTGGCCCGCGCATTCCACCGTTCAGCTCGCGACTGATCGGCTTACTCTGGTGATGATTGCCCACCCGGAATGTCCCTGCACGCGAGCGAGCGTTGCTGAGTTGGCGGAAGTGATGGCGCGGACGCAGGGAAAAATTTCAGCTTACGTTTTGTTTTATCTACCGACCAAGCGCGACGCAAGCTGGGCTGACACAGAATTACGAAACAACGCCGCTCAAATTCCGGGAGTTACGGTCTTGTCCGATCTCGATGGAGTCGAGGCCGGCCGTTTCGGAGCGGAAACTTCCGGTCACACTTTCGTCTACGATGCAGCGGGAAAGTTGCTCTTCAATGGCGGCATTACGGCTTCGCGCGGGCATTCCGGCGATAATGACGGCGAAAGCACCGTTGTATCTCTGGCGCACAATCAGGCCGCCACGCGATCTCAAACATTCGTTTTCGGTTGCTCGATAAGAAACCAATCACAACAGGGCGCGAAATGTTTAAGATGATGCGCAAATCCGCCCGGCATAGATCAGCTGCGGCGCGTGCCGACGAGTTATTTAAGCAACAGCAGCACGAGATCTATCTCAAGACCGACCAGTTGTTCGCCAAGCTAATGTTCTGGCAGTGGCTCGCCTGCGTTTCGATGGCGATAATCATTTCGCCTTACACCTGGAACGGCGAAACCAGGGCGATTCACATTCACGTTTGGGCGGCAATTTTTCTCGGCGGTGCGATCAGCTTGTTTCCGATTTGGTTGACACGGGCTTGGCCGGGCGCCGCCATCACACGGTATGTGATCGGTGTCGCGCAAATGCTGATGTCTGCGCTCTTAATCAGCGTCACTGGGGGACGAATCGAAACGCATTTCCACGTTTTCGGCTCGCTTGTCATTCTCTCCTTTTACCGCGACTGGCGCGTCCTGATTCCGGCGACGATTGTGGTCGCTCTCGATCATTTTGTCCGAGGCATCTATTGGCCCTACTCGGTCTACGGCGTTTTGACGGCTAGTCCGCTGCGATCGATCGAGCACGCGGCTTGGGTTGTTTTTGAAGACGTTTTCCTCGTCATTTCCTGTCTCCGCAGCATTGGCGAAATGCGCGCGATCGCCAACCGTACTGCCGCACTTGAAACGAGCGAACAGAACTTCCGCGACATTTTCCAAAAAGCACCCATTGGAATGGCCGTGGTCGGGTTGGACGAAACGTTTCTTCAGGCTAATGCGAAGCTTCGAGAGATGGTCGGTTATTCAGAAGAAGAACTGCTCCAACGGACCCCGCTCGATATTACTCACCCCGACGACATCGGTTTGAGCCGAAAACTCGCGCGCGAGATGTTGCATGAGGTCTCGCATAACCAAGTCGAGAAACGCTACCTGCGAAAAGATGGCGAGATTGTTTGGGCCGCGCGTACCGCCAGCGTTGTTCGGGACGAGACCGGCAATCCGCGGCACTTCCTCATCATGATTGAGGACATTTCGGAGCGAAAACGCGCGGAAGAGGCGCTGCAAGAGAGGACTCAGGAACTCGAAACCGCAGTAACCGCCAACCAATCGATCATGGACAATTCGCTGGACGTCATTTGCACGATCGATGAAGAAGGCCGGTTTTTAACGGTCAACGCCGCGTGCGAGCAGCTATGGGGCTATGCACCGGCCGAGCTAATCGGAAAAAGATACATCGACTTTGTCGCGCCGGACGACCGCGAGCGCACTCTCGCCACCCAGTCTGCGTTGACGACGAGCGGGAAGGTGACCGATTTTGTTAATCGCTACGTTCGCAAAGATGGTCGGACCGTCGATGTTCTCTGGTCCGCAACCTGGTCGGAAGAGAACAGAATATTTTTCGGTGTTGCTCACGACATTAGTGATCGGCGACGCGCGGAAGAGGAAATTCAGAGCCTTAATCAATCGCTCGAGCAGCGGGTAGCGGAGCGCACTGCTGAACTGCAACAGGAAGTCACCGAGCGTTTGCGGGCAGAGGAATCTCTCGTCGCCTCGGAAGAAAGATACCGGACGCTTTTCGACCGAAATCCTGAGCCAATGTGGGTATTCGACGTCGAAACGCTGGCCTTTCTCGAAGTGAACCAGGCGGCGGTTGAGCATTATGGATATTCCCGCTCCGAATTTCTGGGCATGACTCTCAAACAAATTCGCCCCGATGAGGATGTGCCGGCGTTGCTCGTAGATATCGAGCGCTTGCAGGCCGGCGCGGGTGCGAACCAGCAAGTTTGGAAGCACCGTAAAAAAGATGGAACGATTATCGACGTCGCCATCATCGCGAACGATTTTGACTGGAATGGACGGCCGGCCCGTTTGGTTCTGGCGATCGACGTCACCGAACGAAAACGGGCGGAAGAAGCGCTGGGAGCGGCGGAACAGAAGTATCGAGCAATCTTCGAAAACTCGATTGAGGGAATCTTCCAGAGTACCCCGCAGGGGAAATGGATAAGTGTCAATCCGGCCCTGTCCCGCATGTATGGTTGTAAGTCGCCTGCAGAAATGATGAATCGCGACGTCAGCCCCCTCTTTGTCGATCCCGCGCGGCGCGCGGAATTCAAGCAGCTCATGGAGCAACAGAGTTTTGTCGAAGGATTCGAATTTGAGATTTATCGCAACGACCGCAGTACCATGTGGCTATCGGAAACTTCGCGCGCTGTCCGGGATGAGAACGGCTCGGTGATTTGTTACGAGGGCGCCGTTCAAGACATCACCGAACGCAAGCACGCCGAAAAAGCTCTTCGGCAGGCGGAGCGGAAGTATCGCGCAATTTTTGAAAACGCCATCGAGGGTATCTTCCAGACTACCCCGGGCGGAAAATATATCAGTGTCAATCCGGCGCTGGCCCGGATTTACGGTTACAACTCGCCCGAAGAGCTCATGGCAAGCGTGGCCGATATCGGACAAACCATTTACGTCGATCCGAAACGGCGATTGGAATTTAAAGCCCTAATCGAAGCACATGGCTTCGTCGAGCTGTTCGAGTATGAGGTTTACCGCAAGGACGGTAGCAAAATTTTGCTCTGCGAAAACGCCCGTGCCGTGCGAGACGCGAATGGAGCCGTAACGTATTACGAGGGTACGGTCGTGGATGTCACCCAGATCAAGCGGGTTGAGGAAATCGAGCGGGCCAACAAAGCAAAGAGTGAATTTCTCTCACGTGTCAGTCACGAGCTGCGCACGCCACTGAATGCGATCCTCGGGTTTGGTCAATTGCTCGAACGTCAAAAACCCACCGAAAAACAACGGCCCCGTATTCGGCACATCCTCAATGCCGGTCAACATTTACTCGGCCTGATCAATGAAGTGCTCGACATCAGCCGCATCGAAGCGGGCAAAATGCAAGTCTCGCTCGAGCCGGTATCAGTCGCGAATTCGCTGGCCGAAGCGATCGATTTGATGCGTCCTCTCGCTTCTGAGCGCAAAATCAACCTTTCCGCCGACAGTGACCTGGACGCAGCCGTTCATGTTCTGGCGGATCGGCAGCGTTTCAAACAGGTATTACTCAATCTGCTGACCAACGCGATAAAATACACCCCTGGCTCCGGCAACGTTACCGTCTCTTATCGGATCAATGGGAAAAAGAATGTCTACGTCAGCGTGTCGGATACCGGCCCGGGAATTCCGCAGCAGAAATTACCGCGCTTATTCACGCCCTTCGAACGTCTGGGCGCGGAACAATCCAATGTTGAAGGCACTGGTCTCGGTCTCGCACTTTGCCAGCGTTTAATGCAGGCGATGCACGGCTCGATTGGGGTGGAGACTGCGGTCGGCAAAGGGAGCACCTTCTGGATTGAACTGGCTTGGGCCGAATCGCCACTGAACCAGATTTCAGTCCGTCGCCGGCACTTGCCCGCATCGCGAATGCCTTCCAACTCTGCCGGGCGCAAAATTCTCTACATTGAGGACAATCTTTCCAATTTGACCTTGGTCGAGCAAATGGTCGAAGAACTTCCGGAGATTGAGTTGATCACCGCTATGCAAGGGCAGGTCGGGCTTGATCTGGCTCGCAAGCATTCACCGGATCTGATCCTGCTCGATCTGCATCTTCCGGATTTGCCCGGGTGGAAAATTATTTCCCAGTTAAAGGCCGGCAAAAACACGCGCGATATTCCGGTGATTATCATCAGCGCCGACGCTACCAAGCGACAGATTGATCGCCTCATGTCCGCCGGTGCCACCGCTTACCTAACCAAGCCGCTGGACATGAACGAATTTTTCCGGGCGTTGGAAATGACAATCACGCCAAAACGGAACGATAACTCCGAAACGGCTGCGGCTGTTGCCGGGGAAACAGAAGGAGTCAGGGTATGAAGAGATCAAGTCAATCCCAGCAGGATTGGGCGCTGCTCGCCAAAATGAAAATTCTGATCATTGACGACGAGCCGGTAAATGTCGCCTTGTTGGAGGAAATTCTGGTTGAAAACGAGTACACCCGATTTAATTCGATCGTCGATTCAAGTCGCGCCCTCGATATGTGCCAAAGCTTTCAGCCCGATTTGATTTTGCTCGATTTGATGATGCCGCCGCCCGACGGTTTCGCGATTCTCGAATCGCTCCGGGCCGAGAACGGTGAGAGCTTTTTGCCGGTAGTTGTTCTGACGGCAGACACCAACGACGAGACCAAGCGGCGTGCGCTCGAAGCCGGCGCAACTGATTTTCTGCTCAAACCGTTTGATCATGTCGAAGTCGCCTTGAGAATTCATAACCTGCTCAAAAGCCGCCGGGCCCATTTGCTTCTAGATAATCAGCGCGCGGCGCTGGAGGATGCCGTTCGCGAACGCACCTCGGAGCTGCGCGCAACCATCCAAGAGTTGCAGAAAACGAACGAACTGCTTTCGCAAAGCGCTTAGTCCTTAAGCGGTTCAAGCACTGCCCCGATTGCCAATCGGTCCCGGCGGGTTAATACATCGCCAATGCGCGCGATGGTTTTAGAGAGAGTCAGATCGCCTCTCGCGCTGCACGACGTCCCGAAACCAAAACCGGGCAGGGGACAATTGCTCGTTCGCATCAATGCCTGCGCCGTTTGCCGCACCGATCTTCACATCGTCGATGGCGAACTGCCCGATCCAAAACTTCCCCTAATTCTCGGTCACCAAATCGTCGGCCGGGTCGAGGATATTGGCACCGATCTCAATCAGAAATCAGCAATCAGAAATCAGCAATTTAAAGTCGGAGACCGCGTCGGCATTCCTTGGCTCGGCTGGACCGACGGCGAGTGCGTTCATTGTCGATCTAATCGGGAAAATCTTTGCGATAATGGGAAATTCACCGGCTATAACATCGACGGCGGCTACGCCGAGTTCACCGTTGCCGACGCGCGCTATTGTTTTCATCTTCCCGACGAAGTTGTAGCGGCGTTTGTGTCAAACGCCGAACCGGATAAACAGGCGCTTGGCACAAGCGCCTCTACAACTGCCGAGGGCGAGGTTCACCTTGCGCCCTTACTTTGCGCCGGAATGTTGGGTTATCGTTCGTATCGGAAGACCGGCGACGCGCGTCGTCTCGGCATTTACGGATTCGGCAACGCCGCGCATTTGATTGGGCAGATCGCGATTTACGAAAAAAAGGAAATCTTTGCTTTTACTCGACCGGGCGACAAAGCCGGACAGGAATCGGCGAAAAAATTAGGCGCGGTTTGGGCGGGCGACTCGGACGAAATGCCGCCAGAAAAACTCGACGCCGCGATTATCTTCGCGCCGGT
>WNFW01003668.1_pt1 | contig 10684 bp, 8 predicted proteins | sample 5400131 | NCBI WGS metagenome assembly WNFW01 (sample SAMN13153362, study PRJNA577476) | soil metagenome | isolation source: 20 cm soil or saprolite under grassland replicate 1 | place: USA:California | collected 2016-06-15
CAGCATCAAAGTGCGCTCCTGCATCACTGCTCAGCTCTCGCCAGGCTGCGATTGCATGCTCGAACTGCTCCCCCTTGGGAGTGTAAGGCCGTCCTTGCAAGTAGGCAAAGGTGATCTCATCTGGGGCTACCATCCCTGCCCGTGCTCCCGCCTCAACCGCCATATTACAGAGCGTCATGCGTCCCTCCATCGACAGGTTGCGAATGGTTGATCCACTGAACTCGATCACATGTCCTGTACCCACGCCTGTCCCCAGTTTGCCGATGATGGCCAGCGCCAGGTCTTTGGCTGTCACTCCAGGTGCCAAGGTGCCCTCAACGCGGATGCGCATCGTTTTGGGCCGAATTTGCAGCAGGCATTGGGTCGCCAGCACATGCTCCACCTCGCTAGTTCCAATGCCAAAGGCCAACGCTCCCAGCGCGCCATGGGTTGAGGTGTGCGAATCTCCACACACAATCGTCATCCCCGGCAACGTCAGTCCTTGCTCTGGCCCAATCACATGCACAATACCCTGACGCGTATCTGACATATTGAAAAGCGTGATACCATAATCTTGAGCGTTCTTTTCCAACGTCATGATCGACTCTGCACACTGATCATCCACAATATCCAGCATCCGCCTGCCCGGAACAGTTGGAATGTTATGGTCAAGCACACCAATGGTAGCATCAGGCCGATACACTGGGCGAACAGCAAGTCGCAAACCAGCAAAAGCTTGTGGAGAAGTCACCTCGTGAATGAGATGACGGTCAATATAAAGAATGGTTGTATCCCCAGGCGCAACACTCACCACATGAGCATCCCAAATTTTCTCAAACATAGTTTTTGACATAAATGTATCTCCGTATCAACCAAACTGATCTGAAGTTTGTACGCGAAAACGTAGGGACAGGGGCTGAGCGGATGCTGTGTGGGGGCGCTTGCGCTGTCCTGGTACTCTAACAACCCCTCACCAAATCTAAACCTCAGTCAGCACTGCACCCGTATTTGCGGAAGTCACCAACGAGGCATAACGGCGCAACCAGCGACTCTTCACTCGTTCTTTTGGTGCTGTTACTTTCTCAAGACGTTGCGCGATTTGCTCAGGACTCAAATCCACATCCAGTCGATTTTCGACCAGGTCGATATTGATCATATCGCCATCGACGAGCGCTGCAATAGGGCCACCTGCCGCTGCTTCTGGAGAAATATGGCCGATACATGCTCCTCGCGTGCCACCAGAAAAACGCCCATCAGTGATCAATGCGACTTTCTCACCAAGACCCATACCTACAATATTGGCAGTAGGCGCCAGCATTTCCTGCATGCCTGGGCCACCTCGTGGACCTTCATAACGGATTACAACAACATCACCTTCTTGCACCTGCCCATTCAGAATACCCGCGCACGCCTCCTCTTGTGAGTTGTAAATACGTGCAGGTCCACAATGGTGCATCATTGAAGGAGCAACCGCTCCAACTTTTACAACCGCACCATCAGGAGCGAGATTGCCAAAGAGTAATGCCAGCCCTCCACGCTCGCTGTGCGGCGCATCAATAGAACGAATCACTTCGTGGTCGTTTATTTCCACGTCAGCAATATTTTCACCCAGTGTTTTGAGTGTTACGGTCGGACGATCAAGATTGAGCGTGCCCGGCTTCCTGGAAAGCTCTTTCAGAATAGCGCTGATACCACCTGCCCTATCAACATCTTCCATATGCCACTTCCCTGATGGGCTAACTTTGCACAGATGGGGTGTGCGCATTGCTACCTGGTTGATGCGCTCCAGCGAATACTCCACCCCGGCTTCCTGCGCCAACGCTAGTGTATGCAGTACTGTGTTGGTCGAACCGCCCATAGCCATATCCAGCGCAAATGCATTATCGATGGATTCCGCATTGACGATCTTACGCGGCGTGAGGTTGGCATCTATCAAGCGCATAATCATGCGACCTGCTTCACGAACCAGTTCCTGGCGCGCTTCGGACGTTGCAAGATAGGAGCCGTTTCCTGGTAGCGCCATGCCCAATGCTTCCATCAAACAGTTCATTGAGTTAGCAGTAAACATTCCTGAACATGAACCACACGTCGGGCAGGCCTGTTGTTCAAGTTCCAACAATTCACGGTCATCTATTTTACCGGCTTGATAGGCACCAACGCCTTCAAAGATACTGATAAGATCAATTGATCGACCATCAGCTAGCTTCCCTGCTGCCATTGGCCCACCACTCACGAAGATCGTAGGGATATCAACTCGCATCGCAGCCATTAACATACCTGGTACGATTTTGTCACAATTAGGTATGCACACCATTCCATCAAAGCGATGAGCCTCGACCATCGTCTCGACACAATCAGCAATCAACTCTCGACTCGGTAGCGAATATTTCATGCCAATATGACCCATAGCGATACCATCATCTACCCCGATTGTATTGAACTCAAAAGGCACTCCACCCGCGGCTCGAATTGCTTCTTTGACGAGTTTGCCAAATGCCTGGAGATGCACATGTCCAGGCACTACATCAACGTACGAATTGCACACGGCAATAAACGGTTTATTAAAATCACTCTCTCCTACCACACCCGTTGCGCGCAGCAATCCACGATGTGGCGCCCGTTCGAAGCCTACCTTTATCTGATCTGAACGCATATCAATTCCTTATTCATACACTGTACTCAATTGGATGACGACCCAGCCATGTAGTCAGAACGTATAAGAACTGACACACAAGCGTTGTTTCCAATTGACTACGATTCATAGACTGGTGTAACCCAATCTATATATTTTTCATTCTCTCCCCGGCAGGCAGAGAGGTAGAGTTCTTGCAACTTCATCGTCACAGGACCTGGTTTGCCTGACTTCACTGGACGACGATCTACGCTGGTAACAGGTGAAACTTGCACTCCAGTGCCACACATGAAGATTTCTTCAGCCGAGTAAAGTTCAGTACGATCAATACGGCGCTCCTCTACTTGCAAACCGAGTTCATCCCGCACCATATCGATCAAAGCGTTGCGTGTGATTCCTTCAAGAATATCTTCGGACAATGCAGGAGTGCTGAGTCTCCCATTGCGCAACAAGAAGATGTTGCACGAACTTGCCTCCGAAACAGTGCCATCATGAGTGAGCAAGATAGCTTCATCAAATCCGGCTGCCGTGGCATCATCTACTGCGAGGGAGCTATTGATATACGCACCGGTAACTTTTGCTCGTACCGGCATAGCATTGCTGTTGGCCCTCCTCCAGGACGAAGTGCACACACTCAACCCCGCGCTTATATCAACGTAGTTCCCCATCGGGAATGTATAGATGGCAATCGCATCTTCTAGTGAACTGAGTGTGAGCTTAATGGTTCGCGATGCCTTATAAGCCAGAGGACGCACATAGACATCCTGGCGATAACCATGCTTTTTAACAAGCTCAACTGTTATTTGACACAGGTCATCAATCGATTCTTTCGGCTTCATACGGATGACATTCCATGAATCGGCCATGCGTTCAAAATGTTCACGCAGTTTTAGCAAGTACAATTGCTGGTGCTGTTCATTCCAATAACCACGAATTCCTTCGAAGCATGCTGTGCCATAATGCAATGCATGGGTCGCGACGCTCACTTTGGCCTCGTTCATTGGTACAATCTGCCCCTCGAAGTACGCGTATCCTTCATCAGGACTAAGCACCGGAACTTTGGGCGTTTCTGCCTTTTGAGTAGTTTGTTCAAACGCTGTGGCTTCAATCTGAGTCACACAATTTCTCCTCGCTTCGCTCGTCCCCCATATAGTGAGGGTCTACATTTCCTTTTGTACTCTTCCAGACCATTACTGCCGATTATGCTGTTTAACACAATAACCCGGACATCCATAGGGGCAGATTTATCGTGCCCACCGCCGATGTATCGGCCTTCCGTGCCATTTCACACTCTCCCGTTTCTTGTATGAAATGCCATTATCGGCCCTCGGTGGATTTCTTGATACCTACATAAAAACGTTAAAAACACTAACGACCTCACACGCCGACCGGAGTCTCCATACCGCTTTCGACAATGTAGAGTAGATCTTCATCTGTGATATGCTTCTTCTCTTCAGCCAGAGCAATAAAACGACTATAGGCAACTTTGAGTTGGCCCGCAACGAGTTTATGACCCAGTTGTCGCAATCGTGCATCCAGGGCATGTCGTCCAGAATGTTTGCCCATGACAAGTTTCGTGTTTGACCAGCCAACAGATTGGGGAGTCATGATCTCATACGTCAATGGGTTTTTCAACATAGCCTCCTGGTACATTTCTGCTTCGTGGGCAAAAGCATTCTCACCAACGATAGCCTTGTTCGGCTGCACTGGAATGCCTGTGAGCTGGCTCACCAGTTGACTTGCCGCCAGAAATTCCTGTGTGTCGATGCGTGTTGTAACATTGCCATAGTAGTCCGGTCGAGTTCGCAATGCCATCACAACTTCTTCCATTGCAGTATTCCCAGCTCGCTCACCCAGTCCGTTGATCGTAACCTCCACCTGCCTCGCTCCAGCCTTAATGGCCGCCAGCGTATTAGCGGTCGCCATTCCAAGATCGTTGTGGCAATGAGCGCTTAAGACTACATCTTCAATGCCCTTTACGCGATTACGCAGATAATTGAACAGCGCTTCATATTCTTGCGGAGCCGTATATCCTACCGTATCAGGCACATTGATTGTCGTTGCTCCCGATGCGATAGCTGCTTCAAAAATGCGGCAGAGATAATCCCAATCGCTGCGAGTTGCGTCCTCCGCGGAAAACTCTATTGTAGAGCAGCGATTTCGCGCATATCTCACCATTGTTTTGACTCGCTTGAGCGCTTCCTCACGATCGATTTTCAATGAGTGCTGAAGGTGAATATCGGAGGTTGCAAGAAACACGTGAATCACGGGTTGTTCAGCATCACAGACTGCGTCCCATGCTACGTCAATATCGCTGACACTCGCTCGCGCAAGTCCAGCAATTGCAACGTCATGGCCTCGAGTGGCATGTGCTATCTCTCTCACTGCTAAAAGATCACCAGGAGAAGCAGCCGGGAAACCCGCCTCAATGATATCGACATTCAGACGTATCAGTTGTTGCGCAACCTGAATTTTCTCCTCGGTGGTCATAGTAGCTCCGGGAGATTGTTCTCCATCTCGCAAAGTCGTGTCCAAAATCCTTAATTTCGCAGGGTCCGCCATGTTCTTGATTCCTCCTAGTCCTTACATTTTCTTCTCAGCAATTTCTTGCTTCTTATTGCCCGCGTTCAACCATGGCATCATGGCACGCAGTTCACTGCCAACTTGCTCAATCTGGTGCTGAGCATTCGAACGACGCATCGCTTGAAAACTGGGACGCCCAGCCTGGTTTTCAAGAATCCATCGTGTGGCAAATGTTCCATCCTGAATTTCACGCAATATCCTGCGCATCTCATCGCGTGCTCGCTCGTCGATAATGCGTGGACCAGAGACATAATCGCCAAACTCGGCTGTATCACTAATTGAGTAGCGCATATAACTCATGCCACCTTGATACATCAAATCAACGATAAGCTTCATTTCATGCATGCATTCAAAGTAGGCTATTTCTGGCTGATAACCTGCATCTACAAGCGTTTCAAAGCCTGCGCGGATTAAAGAAGTAATGCCGCCACACAGAACTGCCTGCTCTCCAAAAAGGTCGGTCTCTGTCTCTTCAGCAATCGTAGTCTTCAACACACCTGCACGAGTGCTACCGATCGCGCGCGCATACGCCAGCGTTATTGCTTCAGCATTGCCCGTTGCATCCTGGAAAACAGCCCATAGTGAAGGCACTCCTATGCCTTCCGTATAGAGGCGACGAAGCATGTGTCCAGGACTTTTAGGCGCTACCATCGCAACATCAATATCTGTTGGGGGTACAATCTGCGCGTAATGCAGGCTAAATCCATGCGCTGTCATCAGCATTTTACCTGGAGCGAGTCCGGGTTTAATATCACGCTCAAATACTTCTTTATGGTATTGATCGGGTATTAAAATCATAACCACATCTGCCTGCTCTGCTGCATCTGCTGGTGTCATGACCTGTACGCCATCTGCCTCTGCTTTCGCCCGGCTTTTGCTTCCAACTGGTAGACCCACAACTATATTGCAGCCAGAATCCTGCATGTTAAGTGCATGGGCATGCCCTTGACTTCCGTAACCGATAACAGCTACACGCTTCTGTTGGATCAGTTCCAGGTTAGCATCCGCATCGTAATAGATAGTTGCCATGAATAGTTCCTTTCTAAGTTCCTACATCCCTCCTGATGAATTAGCAGTGTTGGAGAAATGGATAAAGCTAATGACGTGACCTATCACGTCCTCAAACGCCTTACGAGAGTGATAAATCAGCTCTTTACTCTACGCCGCGTGTCATCGCTACACGACCAGTGCGAGCAACTTCACGAATCCCAAAATTTTGTAAGCTATCTACGAACTTTTCAACCTTTGCTTCACTTCCCGTCACTTCCAGGGTTAAAGTTTGTTGCGTTACGTCAACCACGTGTGCGCCAAATAGATGAGCAAGTTCAATAATCTCTGCTGAATACTGCGATTCGTTGCTATTGACTTTAATCAACGCCAGTTCACGCGCAACAGTTTGTTCTGAAGTCAGGTTCTCTACATGTTGTACATCTACAATCTTGCGTAATTGTTCAACTAAGTGCTCTACAGCTACTTCGGAGTCATTCATTACGATTGTGATCCGTGCCATGCCTGGAAATTCATTTCGGCCAACTGCAAACCCTTGCAATCTGGCTCTTCGACGACGAAGTACGCCGATAATACGGTCCAGCGCTCCATGTCTATCATGCGCGAGCACAACGATTGTATGAGACTGATCGGTGCCTGCTGGAGCATCAGCCTGACCTGGTCGTTCAATAGAAGGTCCTGGTTGAGTATGCTCTACTGTAGGAGCCTCGATTCTCCCACCTTTCTGCTCTGCCCCACCCTGTTGGGTTTGATTACTCATGAGTAGGACTCTCTTCTATCATGTTCGTTATTGCCGATCCTGGAGCAACCATAGGATACACATTCGCCTCTGACTCAATCATAAAATCGATTAAAACCGTTCCTTCCATGTTCATAGCTTTCTGAACAGCAGGCTCTACATCTTCACGTTTGGTCACACGTATGCCAGTAAGGCCATAGGCTTCGGCCAGCTTGACGTAGTCAGGACCTGTAATCGGCGTTTCAGAGTAGTTACCATTGTGGAAGAAGTGTTGCCACTGGCGCACCATTCCCAGATAACCGTTGTTCATGATCGCCACTTTCACAGGAATGCCTTCCTGCTTCAACGTAGCCAGTTCTTGAATGTTCATCTGGATACCACCATCACCTGCGACAGCCCATACCGTGGCATCAGGTATACCCATCTTGACACCCATGGCAGCGGGAAGCGCAAAACCCATCGTACCAAGGCCGCCTGATGTGATGTGACTATTAGGGCGCGTCCAGGTGTAGTGGCGAGCAGTCCACATCTGGTGCTGACCCACATCAGTTACAATGATGGCCTCATCTTTCGTTTCAGCCCGTATGGCTTCCAGGATACTCATTGGATCTGGATACTCCTGGTTACGCTGAATGCTTCCACTACGCTCGCTGTTTTCGGCCTCCCAACCGCGCACTTCATTGATCCATGTACTATTGTCACCCTGTTCTACTACCTCGATAAGCCGCGCCAGGGCTTCTTTGGCATCAGCTACAATCGGCACTGTCGCACGTTTCACTTTGTGCATCTCCGAGGGATCAATATCTATGTGGATGAAACGAGCATGGGGGGCAAACTCACTCGCCTTGCCAGTGACACGGTCGTCGAAACGCAACCCGACACCGATAATGAGATCGGATTCTCCAATTGCGCGATTGACATGCGCGGGGCCATGCATCCCTGGCATACCTAAAGCTAAGGGATGCGTCTCAGGAAAAGCACTCAGCCCAAGGAGCGTGGTAATCACGGGTATATTGACCTTCTCCGCAAATGCGCGCAGTTCCATATAAGCATTCGCCAGGATAACACCATGGCCCGACATAATCAGTGGTTGTTTGGCCCCTTTGATCAATTCCACGGCTCTGGCTACTGCTTCTGTAGAAGGATGTGGAGCACGTGTTGACCGAAACCGTTCGATTGAGCTGACTGACGCTGAAGCTCGATATTGCGTTTTACTAAACTGCACATCCTTTGGAACATCAATTACCACAGGCCCAGGGCGGCCCCCACGAGCAAGTTTGAATGCTTCATGAACAATGTCAGCCAGCTCTTCGACTCGCTGTATCAGGAAATTATGTTTGGTGATAGGCTGTGTAACACCAAGTATATCCGTTTCCTGGAAGGCATCCCGCCCTATAAATGGGCGCGCAACCTGACCGGTAATAGCAACGATTGGCGTGGAATCCATATATGCTGTGGCTAGACCTGTCACAAGATTTGTAGCGCCAGGACCACTCGTTGCTACACATACCCCAACCTTGCCCGTTGCTCGGGCATAGCCATCCGCGGCGTGTGCCGCCGCCTGTTCGTGTCGCACTAAGACATGATGCAATGTTGGATAGGAGGTCAATGCATCGTAAAAAGGCATGATTGCGCCACCTGGGTAACCATATAAAAATTCTACTCCTTCGCGCATCAATGCCTCACAGAGAATTTGACTACCTGTCAATTCGCGTGTCTCCATGGCCTCCGCAGATCGATGAGCCTGGTAAATTGTTGCTCCCCCTGGCTTTTGCGTGATCGTTGCAGCTACGTTCATAGCTCCTCCTTGCAATACGTGATGAATAAAGACAATAAAAAACGAGAACCATCCGTACTGGGAGGTCCTCGTTGTCAGGTTACCTACTTTGTATTGGTCGCGCCGTTGCTTCCTCTAATCTCCCTGTGCCGTGCTGGGGACTAGCCCCCCTGTTAGCCCTACCAGACTTACAAGTACAAGTCCGGTAAGGCCGCTAAGGATGAGGCTAATAACTACCACAAGGCTTACAAGGAGTACAAGGACGACGACGAGCAATGAGACAAATAAAGAAACCGACGTTAATACGCCGGTTCCGATAATTATCATGCTTGCAGTTGCAGCAGCCGCCATACACATGGGATGCATGCAAAATGGCATACGCTTAGCGCAGTCTGTACCAGCGAACATTGCTGGCTGTGTCATTGCGCTCCACGTAGCTGTCATTTTACTGCTCCAAATTTTGATCTGTTGATGTGTGATATTTTGAAAATCATATAGAGGCTCTCGACAGCATCATCGCTGGAGCCCTCCATATCGTTCGTTGTTTCTGAGGATACACTACTCTTTGTTTGGTTGTCAACCCCTGTTCTACCAATTCAAATTTTTTCAGGATTTTATGGTGATCTTAACTATAAGCTTACCATCCAAAATGCTAAACTTTCCATTGAACACTATCGAACACATGCCAGTACATCTGCCAACAATCCTTGTCCTGTTTGTATGCTTCCTGCTCCCGGCCCCATGATTGTCACTTCAGAGAGCGTATCTGCATGGATCGTGAGTGCATTCGTCACCCCATCAACGCGTGCCAGTGGATCGGTCAAAGGCAATATGGTTGGTTCAACGCGAGCATCAAGCATCGTTTTCTTCCCATCACCATCTGATACCATTTGTAGTGAAGCAATGAGCTTCATTCTTTTATCCTGGTCAATTACCTTTTGAATTTGTTCACGGGTAATTGCCGTAATACCTTCACGAATGACCTGTTCCGGTTTAAGTGTACGACCAAATATGAGTGCTGCCAGGATGAGGGTCTTTGCTACAGCATCGTAACCCTCTACATCAGCAGTCGGGTCCGTTTCAGCATATCCCTTTGATTGTGCGTCTGCAAGGGCTTCAACGTAATCACGGCCCTCAGCCATTGCACTCAGGATGTAGTTCGTGGTTCCATTGAGTATACCTCGCATAGCAAAGACTTGTGATCCAGCCATCCCTTCTCGAATTGTGCTAATAACAGGAGTGCCGGCCATAACTGTTGACTCCATACGCATCTGTACTCCATGTTGATGCGCCAGCGAAATCAATTCGTTCGCAGCCAACGCAGCAGGACCCTTGTTCGCAGTTACCACATGCATACCTTTCGCTAGAGCCGTGCGAATATGACTCATGCCCGGCTCTGCGTCGTGCAAATTCGTAGGTGTTACCTCAACAAGTATATTCGCTCTGCTAGCTTGTAATCCCTCCAATGCACTATCCCAATGTGTGGCCCCTGGATAGTTTTTCAGCGGACTTCTTTCCTTTGCAAGTTGTAAAACTGCAGGTATATGCAGCCCATCCTGGCGATAAACAAAACCATACCGGGCGTTTGCAACCCCAACCAGGTTTATATCCACTCCATAATATTGCTTTAGAAAATCATGTTTCGTCATGATCAGTTTGGCGAATCCCTGGCCAACAACGCCAAAGCCCACAAGAGAGAGACGAATGTGCCTCATGTTTTGCTTCTTTCTCAAAAACCTTGACTTTATGGGTATTTCTTCGTATACTTACAACTAATAAGTTCCCTTACAATTTAACATACGCAGCAATATCTGCTCTCATCAAGAGGGGTGGAGGGAAACGGCCCGATGAAACCCGACAACCCACCTGCAATGTTGCAGGAAGGGTGCCAATTCCGGCGGAATATTCCGCAAGATGAGGGGAAAAGCAACGCAGCTAAACCCCTGAGATGCAGGGGTTTTTTGTT
>WNFW01008642.1_pt1 | contig 10683 bp, 9 predicted proteins | sample 5400131 | NCBI WGS metagenome assembly WNFW01 (sample SAMN13153362, study PRJNA577476) | soil metagenome | isolation source: 20 cm soil or saprolite under grassland replicate 1 | place: USA:California | collected 2016-06-15
AGCCGCGTTGCTGCTGCGAAATACGCTGGTTCCGGATGCTGTTTATTGAAGGATTCGATGTAGCCGCGCTTAAATGCAGATAACGTTTCGCGGAGCCTGGCGTGCCGATGGCGTTGCAATGGCTGGCGTAAGTAGATTCTCCATAACATCCGTCGTAGACCACCGCGAAAGCGCGAGTAATCCCATAGATGTATACCTTGCCATAAGGCATCGGGCGGGTCGATCAGAGTCAACTCGCCCTTGTTATATAAGAGATTCTTCGATTGGTAATCATAACAAACCTGTCCCACGCTTACGTTCGCTTGAGCGAGGGTCTCTAGGGAGCTGTTGAGAATCGCTTTTTCCCGCGAGGAAAGGTGCCAGGGAGCGGCGGCCAAGTCTCGAGCCAGCACTTCGACCGGCATGGGGGCGATTTCCTGCGTCCAGGCCAGGTGAATCCGCGCCAGAATCTGCCCGCAAAGTTCGCAGACTGCGACCAGTTCATCCGTGCTGTCATCGTGCCGCGACAATTCCCTCAGCGTTGGGCCGGGGACAAACTCCATGATCACCGTTCGTTTCGGAACAATCAACGCAAGCGCTCGAGGAAGGTGTAGGCCCGGAATCCCAAGCGCCGCCAGCGCACGAAGTTGATCGTATTGACACTGCACCATCGCGTCGTCTCCACGTACAACTTGTTTCGCGACCGCGAGCTCTCCGCTCGCAAACTGGACGAAGTAAATTCGATTCCGCCAATTCTTCCTCCACAAATCGCATCTTGAAATTTTCTCTCCCAATGCCCTTTCCAAGTCTGACACGGTTAGCGGCGCGAGAGTAATAGATTGACTTGATTCAACGTCTTGGAACTTGCGTTGAACGATGGTGATGTAATTGCACTGGGTCGCAGGCGTAACAACTGAAGTCTGGAGAGTTTGAACCATCAAAATGCGTAGATCCAAGAGGGCCGAGCTAAAACTGTAGCGTTCTGCACATTTAAGTCACGCCTGAACTGTTTGAAAGAGCTCAAAAGCGGGACACGCAGCAGCGAACGTGGCTAGGTCGCGTGTGCGCTCTCGCAAATCGTGATTTCCCGCTTAAAACTCTCCGGGGCGATTGCAGTACAATGTGCGCGTAATGGGTCGCATCCAAAAGATTAATGATGTCCTTACGATATATCTCGATATACTTCATTCCATAAGCCACACCGTTATCCACGGAGTTAACCAAGGCAGTCGAAGGGTCGGCCGAGATAATTAAGGCGCGCGTCTCAAGTAATATGAAGCGCGACATCGATGATCTCGCCCATCAACGCGGCGAAAGCGAAGCGGTCATTATTCGCGAAGCTCTCAGTCAGTACTTGAAGAAGTCAGCAATGGTGATTGACAACAAGCCGTCACCTCGCCGGAAGAAACGAAACTAATCCCGCTCGCGGACTAGCTTTAGCGACGGGCTTCCGGATAGTGATTCAAAACGATTGCAGTCATGTTGCTAACCACATCAACCGCGAGACGTTTTCGCGAGAGCTGGACAATTTCCCTACCATCAAATCTGTGAACGGTTCCATCCTTCCGGGCACTCCCCCGGCTCCCATTGACTTTGCGTTTGTCCAAGGAGCGTGGCGACGTATCAATGCGATGCGCAGCAGCGAAGTCGATCCCGTGGAGCCGCCGACGGTGAGCGAGTTGGAGGAAGCGTTGGGCCAGGCGGTCAAAAAATGCGACCTATTCGCAGAAAATTGGAGGAACCGGATCTATCGAATCGAACTTGCCAACGGCGATTTGGTGCTCGGGAAACAGTTGGTCATGGGGACGGAGGCGATGCTGCGATGCCAGTATGAACAACTGCGCGTCGTGGAGGCATTGGATGTTCCTGGATTGCGCACGCCAAATACTTTTGCGTTACTCCCCGCAAAGCGATTGCTGCTAATCGAGTTTGTGGCGGGGAAAACCATCGAGACTCTCGCTTGGACCAGCGAAGACTTAGTCCCAGCCTGTAGTTTCGCCGGGAGAACGCTCGCCCGACTCGAATTGGCCCGGGCGGAGAGCATCGGTCCGATCCCCGTTGAGATGATCAAACGTGACCTGGCCACGGCGCAGTGGCGCCTTTCTCGCCGGGAAAAGGAAATTCTTGGATCTGCGCTTGAAAAGCTGGCCGGTGCAGACGTGCGAATAGGGCACGTGTACTACGATTACAAGCCCGCCAACTTGATATATCAAAACGAACGATTCCTTTTCCTGATCGATCCGCCCGATATCCCGTGGCGAGGCGCGCATCTCTGGGATTACGCGTGCTTCCGCAGCTCCATGCGGCGTCAGTTGTGGAGAATAAGTTTACGGCGACCGCACGATCGCCACCGGCGTGCGATAGTTCGACGAAGCCTGGTCGCGTTTGAGCAGGCGTATTTGAATACCTGCACCAACGGGCATCCAAAGCCTCATTTGTTTGCGGCGGCGGTGCGACTCTTCGAGCTACAGCGTAATGCGGTTCTTATGACGATGCAGAAGGCCAAAGTGAGCCTCGCACGCCAGAGACATCCGGTAGCTCGCGACAATCGATTTGGCAATCTTTTGGCAAACCGGCTGACCTTGCCTTTGCTGCAGATCGAAAGGCGGTGGCTTTTTCGGCAACTGGCTCGCGAGCTGTCGTAGTACCTGCTGCGCAAATCTCAACTCGTTTGGCAAGCATCTACGTGCTCGGAATCTTCCGCTTTGCCCGCTGGCTTTATTGAACGCACGACCGCTCCAAAGACAGCCTGGGGCAAGATCTCATTGATGCATTTGCGACCCGTTCGGCATACGGGACTGTAGTAGCAATCGCAAAGACCAGCGGGCTCGACGATTTCTCCACGCCCGTAAAGCTCAAATTCGTATCGATTAAAAATATTGTTCAACAGCACCAAAGGCGTCCGCGCACCGATCGCTAAGTGCATCGCCATGGTGACTGCACTGACGATGCACTGGCACCGCTCGATCATTGCGTAGAAGATTTCCAGAGGTTGGACGCCTGACGCCGAACAACCCGTCGCATCAACCAGTTGCGCGGACATCTCTACTTCCTCTGGCCCGCCTAACAGAAACGGTTCCAATCCGTGCCTCTTGAGCAGTTTGATCAATTCAATCCAATATTCCACAGGCCAGATTCGAGAAGGCCAGCGCTTTCCAGCTCCGATGTTCAGTCCGATGGCGGAATCTTTCGGGAGAAGCGCGGCCGCTGTTTGCCTTGCCGTAGCAGTCGTTTCGCGAAGCCAATATTCTTCTCTCCGGAAAGGTAACCCTGTGATGTCAAAAATCTCTTCGACATAGCTTTGCCGGTTGCTGCGGCTATACGGGTTATCTATACCAGTCGCAAATTTGTGCCACGCAGCTTCATCCACCGGATAAGGGACGCCGTCGCGAAGTGTGTAACCTCGATATTCCGTGGCCTTCGTAGATGCGGCGATTGCACATGCCTCCGGGTCTTTGTCCAGATTCCAACAGAAATCCCACGTGCCCTGCGCGATTCGCGCCAGCGTTGCCGCCGTGGGATGGACTGCTTCACAGGCGTCGGCCGGCAAAAGATCAGGAGAATGCGTAACCCAAAGTATCTTCGTGCCGGTGCCGATGGGATCCAGAGCGCGCAGCAGAGGTGTTGATCTCAACACATCTCCAGCCGCGCCAAGCTTAATAATAACGCCGCGCCGATTCGTTGGCTGAAAATGGATACACGGCCTGCCTCACTCATGTTCGCGTGTTCGCTTGTTAATACCCGTCAATAATTCCCCTAACGTGCCCGCAGCATCACATGTAGATTTCGATAGTGATGTAAACTAAAGACAAGATCTTCAGCGAGATTACGGATTGTCGTTTACCCCAATAAATCCTTCGTGTTCCATGTATAATATGATTGCCTGCGCCGCTTCTTCGGGTGTGACGTCGGCTGTATTGATGACAATTTCTGCATCTTTGGGTTCTTCGTACGGGTCGGAAACACCGGTGAAGTCCTTGAGAATTCCAGCACGCGCTTTCGCGTAAAGACCCTTTCGGTCGCGGCGTTCACATATCTCAACCGGAGTCGAAAGGTACACCAGCACAAAGCCGCCCAACGGCTCAATCATCGCGCGCACTTCTTTCCGTGTGAAGTCGTACGGTGCAATTGGAGCACAAATAGCAATCCCACGGTTTTTGGTAATCTCCGAGGCGACGTACCCGATCCGTCGAATATTAATGTCCCGGTGTTCCTTGGAAAATCCGAGCTCTGAGGAAAGGTGTTTTCGAACCAAGTCACCGTCAAGGAGCGTCACGGGCCGGCCACCCGTCTCAAGGAATTTGATAAACAGAACGTTGGCAATGGTTGATTTCCCCGCTCCGGAGAACCCAGTGAAGAATATTGTCACTCCCTGTTTATGCCGTGCTGGAAAGCTGCGCCGTAGTTCCTCAGCAACATCAGAGTAGGTAAACCATCCCGGCAGATCGCGCCCTTCATTTAGTCGCTGACGCAATTCTGTGCCAGAAATGCTCAAGACGCGGGCATCCGCGGGAACTTCGCCTTCTGGCAAATACTTATCTTTGTCTTCCACATACACCATCGTGTTGAATGCGACCATACGGACGCCGATCTCCTCCTCATATTTCCTGAACAGGTCCTGTGCTTCGTAAGGTTTGTAGAATGCATTGCCGTTCGCGTCTTTGCCCGGCCCGGCGTGGTCGCGTCCAACAATTAGATGCGAGCAGCCGTGGTTTTTGCGGATCAAAGCGTGCCAGATTGCTTCTCGTGGTCCCGCCATTCGCATCGCAAGCGACAACAACGAAAGTTTTGCTGTGCCCGCCGGAAACTTCGTCACTATGAGCTGATAGCAGCGGACCCGCGTAAAGTAGTCTACATCATGGAGTCTCGTTACTCCGACGGCGGGGTGGATCAGCAGGCTGGCCTCCACCTGTTTGGCTGCCTGAAGAGTGAGTTCCGCATGCGCGCGGTGCATGGGATTCCGAGTCTGAAACGCCACGACCCGGCGCCAGCCGAGACGCGCGAATTCGGCCCGTAATTCAGCCGGCGTTGAGCGCAGACTCCTAAAATCGTAAAAGGACGGATGCCGCAGACCTTCAATAGTGCCTCCCAAGTACCAGCGGTTTCCTTTGTTCTGTAGATAGTCAACGCCAGGATGGATCGGGCTGGTCGTACCATAAACCGCCTCGGCTTCGACTTTACGATCAGGCTGCCACACATCTTCCACGTTCAAGACAGCGAGCATTACTCCCTCGGCATCACGCAATGCAATTTTGCTGCTCTTCGACTTCAGGGACCTCACAAAATGTTCGCTCACATCGAGCGTGATCGGCATCGGCCAAAGAATGCCCGTCGTTAGCCTCAGAGAATAACAAACACTTTCGTAGTCTGCTTTGGTCATGAAGCCGCGCAGGGGAGAAAAACCACCGTTCAGAAGCAGTTCCAGATCGCAGATCTGGCGAGCCGTTAGGTCCCAGGAAGGAAAGTGCCTGGACTTCGCTTCGAGCTCAGCTGCTCTTTCCTCACCTACGGTCAGATCAACGAGTTCGCCGCCATGCGGCGGTACGAGATGGTTGTGACTTGGCAAATTACTCAGATTTAGGCCTCCACGGGTATAAAGCGGGATGTTGTAGCTCGTCTAAACGGTTAGCGCAAGACGAAACCGCGCATTAGGCCGCCGGCCCCCAGTAAGCCCGCGGAGCAACTTTGCAGTCGTTCCGTCATCCGGAACTTGGTTGCGGACCGCACGTTCCGAAGAAGGGACGTGAGAAACGCCCGTGACCGCATCGTCGAATATTACCGATCCTATGCCGCTTTTCGACTCATCAGGAGTGACTTTGCAGAGGCTATTGAGCTGGTCGCCGTTTGAGCCTGCTTCACAGCCGTCTATGCTCCAAAATTGTCGATCAGAGATGTGTTTAGTCTGGTTACAATTTGAAGCAAGATGCGAAACTCGGCGATTGGTTGTCGATAAGAAATCCGTTCCAATACAAACGACTCATTTAGAATTACTTGCATAGAATTGAAGGGCTACGATTACAATCATTTCCGAGGCCTGGCCTGGCACATGCTATATCCTCATTGAATACTTCGTACCTGGGGTAGACGAATCACCGTCCGATGACGCGTATTGCAACCTCATCGCCTTTTCAAAAAAATGTAACCGGCGACATTGGTTGCCGGTCATAAGTCATGGAAGCGAAAAGGGCGCGCAGCAGAAGAACAAACTGAAACATAAGCTATGAAACGAAACCTATTAACACTTATAGCGGCGGGTGCGATCGCGGTTGGTGGCTTTGTCATGATACAAGCACAACCCGGGCCTGGTGGCCACCGGCAGGGGAAGAGATTCATGCTTGAACGATTAACAAAAGAATTGAACCTGACGTCAGAACAACAGACGAAGGTTCAGCCGATTATAGATCAGGCCAGGCCGCAAATCGCCGCCATTCATCATGAGGCGATGAAGAAAATCAAAGGGGTGATGGACAGCACGATGTCGCAGATTCGGCCGCTGCTCACACCTGATCAGCAGAAGAAGCTCGATGACATTCAGAAAGGTCCATCACGGGGTGGTTCATCAGACCGCGAGAATTCTGGAGAAAACGATGACTAGGGAAAACCCTGTGGCTCTCTCTCGTTAGCGCGAGTTCAATGAACGAGAGAAGCCATAAAAGCCAAATCGAACTATGAAAGAGACATTCTGGAGTAAACTGCGCGAGTTGTGGGCAATTCGCCAGCGCTGCCAACAGATCAAGCTCCAACAACGACAGGATCGGCTCCTGCGACCAACGGAATTATCTGCTTCATTTCCTCGCCAGAATTCGCGACAAGCCACGAATCTTCCAGCATAGGTTTGGCTCAACGAGCCCAGCTTTGGGCTGCGCCGCGTCTCAATTCCGACTGCGCCTGTCATCGAATAGGCGGCGAGAATTGAGGCTCAGGAGCCATCGTGGCTCTCTCCTCGCTTTATTACGCGGGGCAAAACAGCTTCCTGAAGAAGCACGTCCGGGTTATGAAATTGCAATGCATTTGCCGAGATGCTGATTCACGTGGCGGCGGCCTCAGATTTGTAGTGCTGGGTCTCAAAAAGCCGCAGAATTTAAGGGCTAAAACGTCCAACCCTCACCGCCCAGCATCCCCGAATTCAGAGCGCCGAAGTTGAACGTTGAGCGTTGAACGTTGAGCGTTGGAGGTTGAGCACTCAGAACGGAAATGCCGCGCTAATCGGATTGATTCGCGAGGAAATTGAAAAACGCGGTCCCGTCTCATTCGCCTGGTTTATGCAGCAGGCGCTTTACCATCCAGAACACGGATATTATTCCTCCGGCCGCTGCGCGATCGGACGAAACGGCGATTATTTTACCAACGTCAGCGTGGGGCCTCTGTTCGGCCAACTGCTCTGTGCGCAGTTTGCCGAAATTTGGAAGCAACTGGGAAAGATCGACGACTTCATAGTCGTTGAACAAGGTGCGCATGATGGCCAGTTCGCGCACGACGTCCTCGAGTTTGCAAAAAAAAGCGAGCCGGAGTTCTTCGCATCTCTGCGCTACCGAATAGTCGAGCCGTTTCCCATTTTGCAGGAGCGGCAACAGCGGACGCTTGAACGTTTTCGCCATAAGATCGAGTGGCTCGATTCGTTGCAACCATTCGTGGGCGTTCATTTTTCCAACGAACTGCTGGACGCGATGCCTGTGCGTCTGATCAGTGAGGACACGGAGAAATTTGTTGGCCTCAAGGGCAACGACTTTGCTTTCGTTGAGCGTCCGACCGATCGCGACAGGAACTTTAGCCAGGCTGCGCTGGATTGGATCGATGACGTCGCCGCGAATCTGCAGCGCGGGTACGTCATCGCGATCGATTACGGGCGCTTGGGTGAAGAATTTCAGGGAAGCGTTCAGGTGCGCGCGCAACATCGAAATCTTGATTCACCATTCGACCAAATTGGTCACGCGGACATCACGATGCAAGTGGGTTGGTCGAGCATTATCGAGCGCGCGCAGACAAGCGGGCTGCGTGTCGCCGGATTTACCGATCAACATCATTTCCTCACTGGAATCATCTCTGAATTTGGTAGGGGCGGTTCACCCGAACCGCCCGGGGGCGATTGCGGTCAATCGCCCCTACCTCATTCGCCGAAGGCAAAACGCGAATTGCAGACCCTGCTGCATCCGGAAATGCTCGGTCGCGCTTTTCAAGTCCTGGCGCTTGAAAAAAAAATAGATCCCGGGGCGCCGCCATTGGCAGGCTTCAAATTCGCACGTGAACCGCGCGATGTATGAGTCGTCCGACATTGAAGGCGTCCCAGCCTGCTTGCATGCGCGATTTATTTTTGCGATGACTTCTTGATGTTTTCACTCATTTCAAAATGGCCGCTAGTACGGCAAATCCGCGAACAAAAGGACGGCACCGGTCTTGAGTCGATGTCTGACAAGACGCGTGCGATGCATGCCAGGATTGATGATGCGCAGGTCGCGCGCTCGATTTGTCCCTACTGCGGAGTCGGGTGCGGGCAACTGATTTATCACAAGGACGGAAAACTGATTTCCATCGAGGGCGATCCGGAGTCGCCCATCAGCCAGGGGAATCTTTGCCCGAAAGGCGCCGCATCGTACCAGCTGCTCACACATTCGCGACGCGAATTGAAAGTGAAGTATCGCGCGCCGCGCGCGACACAATGGACAGAAATGTCCCTTGATCGGGCGATGGACATGGTGGCCGAGCGCGTGTGGGAATCGCGCAAACGCACATTCATCACGCAGGAAAATGGATCGACAATCAATCACACCACAGCCATTTGCCACCTGGGCGGCGCCACTCTCGACAACGAAGAAAACTATCTGATCAAAAAACTTTTTACCGGAGGCCTGGGCATGGTCTGTGTGTCCAACCAGGCTCGGATATGACATAGCAGCACGGTGCCCGGTCTGGGCACCTCCTTTGGCCGGGGCGGAGCTACGACCGCGCAACAAGATCTGGCGAATGCGGATTGCATTTTGATCGAGGGCTCTTCGATGGCGGAGGCGCACCCAGTCGGTTTTCGCTGGGTGATGAAAGCGAAGGAACGCGGCGCGACCATCATTCATGTCGATCCAAGATTTTCGCGCACGAGCGCGCTGGCGGACATCTGGATACCGATCCGCGCCGGCAGTGATATCGCATTTCTCGGCGCACTCGTCCGCCACATTATCGAGAACGAGTTATTCTTCCGCGAGTACGTCGTGCACTACACAAATGCATCCTGCATTTTGCGTGACGACTACGGCGACCCAGAAGACAGGGCTGATGGCTACTTCTCTGGCTGGAACGAGGACGCGCGCAATTACTCGATGCAAAGCTGGCAGTACAAAGGCGAAGGCCTCAGCTTTCCCGAGCGCGATCTCACATTGCAAGATTCACAATGTGTTTTCCAGAAATTGAAACGTCATTTCGCGCGCTACACACCGGAAATGGTGGAGAAAGTCTGCGGCATTTCGCCTGCGCTCTTTTACAAAGTCGCCGACACGCTCGTTAAAGCGTCAGGCCCGGACAAAACGGCAGCGATTTGTTATGCCGTCGGCTGGACGCAACACTCGAAGGGCGTGCAGATCATTCGCACTGCGTCGATCCTGCAATTGTTATTAGGCAACATCGGTCGGCCTGGAGGCGGGATTCTCGCGCTGCGCGGCCACGCTTCGATTCAAGGCTCGACCGATATTCCGACGCTCTATGACATTTTGCCGGGTTACCTGCCGATGCCACGCGGCGGAGAGGAAGAAACGCTACAGCAATATTTGGATGCGCACACGCCGAAGACCGGCCTCTGGTCGAATACACCCTCCTATTTCATCAGCTTGTTAAAGGCCTATTACGGCAAACACGCGACTGCGGAAAATAATTTCGGTTACAACTGGCTGCCGAAACTTACCGCTGACCATTCGTTCTTCGAATACCTCTACGACATGGCGGACGGGAAAATGGAGGGGATGTTCTTGATCGGACAAAACTCGGCTGTCGGCGCGCCGAACTCGCGCTTGCAAAGAAAATCGATGGCGAAACTAAAATGGTTTGTCATTCGCGATATGGTCGAAACCGAGCCGGCAAGATTTTGGCGCGACTCAGCTGAAATCGAGCGCGGCGAACTAAAAACGGAAGAGATTGAAACGGAAGTGTTTTTCTTTCCCGCGGCCGGACACGCGGAAAAAGAAGGAGCCTTCACGAACACGCAGCGTCTCTTGCAATGGCGCGAAAAAGCAGTCGATCCACCGGGCGATTGTCGCTCCGACGCATGGTTCATTCATCAACTGGCGTTGAGATTGGTCGCCAAAGCGAGGGCATCCGATGATCCGATCGATGAGCCGTTGCGCGCACTCGATTGGTGGTATCCAGAGGACCAATTCGGCGAGCCGAAAATGGAAGCCGTGCTCGCAGAGATCAATGGCTGGAAGACGCCTGTAGCCGCGGCCACTGACCGCGGCAGCATTGAGGGCGTGCTATTTGGTGGTGTCGATCGCGAAGGTAATCATCATCACGAAGCTCAAATCGACGGCTACGAAGAATTAAAGAATGACGGATCTACCGCGTGCGGTTGCTGGATTTATTCCGGTGTTTTCAGCCGCGACGGCGTGAACAAGGCGAACTCACGGAAATCCAGAGATTACCTTGGTCACGGATGGGGCTTCAGCTGGCCGAGTGATCGACGCATCATTTACAATCGCGCCAGCGCGAGGCCGGGCGGTGAACCGT
>WNFW01054045.1_pt1 | contig 10682 bp, 10 predicted proteins | sample 5400131 | NCBI WGS metagenome assembly WNFW01 (sample SAMN13153362, study PRJNA577476) | soil metagenome | isolation source: 20 cm soil or saprolite under grassland replicate 1 | place: USA:California | collected 2016-06-15
TCGCATGGCTCCGGATATCCACGCAATCAAAGAAATTGAAGAGTTGAAGACCGAAATCGCAATCGATGCGAAGCCGAAAGAAAAATCTTCGGCCGTTGCGGAAGCTCCCAGCGGAGAAGGCACGATCGGAATTTCTCTCATCGATCTCGCCGAAATTCTGGATCAGCACAAACAGTGGGTGGAATCGGGCGGAGAAACCGGAAACAAGGCCGACCTCTGCGGCATCAATCTTTCGAAAGCCGACTTGACCGGCGTCAATTTGCAGGCCGCTCATTTACATCGAGTAAATTTATCCGGAGCGGATTTGTCGATGGCGAATTTGCGGGGAGCCAGCCTGGTCCGCGCTAATCTACAGAATACTAACTTATTAGGTACGGAACTAAGAGGTGCTAATTTGATGGGCGCGAATGTTTATGGCGCTGACGGCTTGTGGTTCGGCCGCCTCGGTGGAACAAATTTATTTGACGCCGTGCTCCCCGAATCGATTTCCGCCATGGACAGTTCGAAAGCGATTGGCGATGCAACCAAGGTGGCGCGCTGGTTTTATTTTCTGACCGTCGGCCTCAGCCTGGTCTGCTGCCTGCTGATCGCGTACACCAACGATGTGCGTTTGCTAATAAACTCATCGGCCCTGCCTTTTGCAAAGCTGGGTAATCTCCTGCCGATGACCGGCCTTTATCTTGGTGGTCCAATCGTTCTTCTGATCCTATCTTTGCGTTTTCATTTTCTGCTTTTGCGGTTGTGGGGAAGCATGGCCGCATTGCCCGCGGTATTTCCCGACGGACAGACGCTCGAAAAAGACGGCCCGTGGTATCTGATGGGCCTTGTGCGGCGGCATTTCCGCTGGCAGGGGGAAGCGCGCGCGGCGATGACCGCGTTCGAATCGGTGCTTTCGACGCTGCTTGCGTATTGGATCGTTCCAGCCACGCTCTTCTTCTTCTGGCTGCGCTACTTGACGCGCCAGGATTTTCGCGGCACGTTGCTTCACGTTTTTCTGATGACCATTGCCGTCGCCACCGCCACAAGTGTTCCGTTTGTGGTTTCGCGCGTGCTCCGGCCTGGCGATATTCGGTTGCCAAAATCCAAAAATATTTTGCGCATGATTCTGGGCACCACGCGCGCGGCGCTCGCAGTAGGATGCATTCTCTTTGTCATTTCTCTGGGCGTGAACCGCGGCCTGCCTTCCGACCGAACGGCCACGAAAGTCTCTCCCGCCGATCCACGCCGCTGGGCCGCCACCGTTTTTCAGTCGGTGGGCTACCGGCCGTATGCGGACTTGACCGAAGCCTCGCTTTCGACTTCGCTTCCCAAGGGAACGCCGTGGACGGACGAAAACATTGCGAAAATCCAGGGCGCGCACCTAAATGAAATGAATTTGCGCTATGCCCGCGCGTACCACGCGTTTCTGGTGAACGCGAAATTGTGGCGCGCCAACCTTGAGGGGATTTATTTGTCCGAAGGGGACTTGCGAGGCGCCAACATGAGAGAAACTCTGCTCCGCTCCGGAATTTTCGATCGCGCCCAGCTTTCGCATGCGGTTTTGGTTTCCGCCAACGCCACTGGCGCGAATTTTGCAGCTTCTGATTTGCGTTTTTCGGATCTTTCCTACGGAATTTTTGAGAACGCGGTGCTTTCGAACGCCAGAATTTCCGGCGCCTCGCTCTACGCTGTGGATTTGATCAACGCGCAACTTTTGCGCACCGATCTTTCGCGCACGGACATGCGGGACACCCGGCTCGAGCGCGCTGTGCTTTCCTTCGCCAACTTGGAGCAGACGGACCTGTCCTCAGCCCGGCTGGCCGAAGCCGATCTGACGGGCGCGCTGTGCAAGGGAACTATTTTTTTAGACGCGGATTTGAAGAAAGCGGATTTGCGGGGAGCAAATTTGGCAGGCGCGGTTTTGCGGGGAGCGGAATTGGATGGCACGAATTTGACAGGCACCGACTTGCGCGGGGCTTTGGGGCTAACTTCGCTGCAGGTTTGTTCCGCGCAGAATGGCCGAACAGCGGTGATGGATCCCGATCTTGCGGCGGAAGTGCAGGTTCGCTGCGGATCTCATTAGTTGAGGCATCTGTTCATTTCAAGCTGCTAGCGTTTCGCGGAATCGTCCGTCACATCACCAAATAAGATAAATACGATTCATTTCTTGAATGCCGCTCGCCGGTTTCTTCCAAAATTCTTAATCGAAGCCAACGGAACTTTGCGTTTGCCTTGCGGCAAACGAGAGTGCCAGCATGGTTCACCAGCTGGAGAGGCTTCCCGCGCCACTCCGAGGTAGTCATTATGGAAAGCTTTCAAATTTCGCCTAAGGCGGACGCGCCATTCGTGGCGAGTCAATGCGCTACTCCTTCGAACGCCGTTGAAGGATACAAAGCGTCCATGGATGGCGACGGGTTGCGCATCCTCGAACATTTGCCGCAAATGATTGGGCGTGGCGTGGAATCGCTGACTCCCGCGGAAAAAGAATTGTTGAAGTGGGTTGGGATTTTCTACCGCAGGCCGACACCGGGCAAATTCATGATGCGCATTCGAATGCCCAATGGCTTCGCGAGGAGTGACAACCTGCCGCGCAAGTTCAACATTACTGTGACTGGCTGCCTGGACAATTGCACGCACGCAGAGTCGCAAGACATTGCTCTGGTTCCCGCGAAAAAGGCCGGTCGCATCGGTTTCAACGTGCTGGTGGGCGGAAAGATGGGCTCGGGAGGGTTTACCGTTGCCTCTCCGCTGAACGTCTTTGTAGAAGTTTTTCAAGCGGCCGCGGTGGTCGTAGAACTGACCAAAATCTATCGTGATTACGGGCCGCGCGAGGCTCGTTCGAGATGCCGTTTTGCTTTCCTGATCGAAGAGTGGGGCTTGTCGCGTTTGCGCGCGGAACTCATCGAACACCTGGGACACGAATTGGCGTTTCAAGGCCGGGACATGCGCAGCTCGGCGCATGCCGACCATCTCGGCGTCACGCGGCAAAAGCAAGAGGGGTTTCGTTCCGTTGGACTTTGCATTCCCACGGGCAGAGTCAATCCTGAACAACTTGATGAGCTCGCGCGGCTTTCTGAAATTTACGGGAACGGCGAGATTCGACTCACCACGGCGCAGAACACCATCATTCCCAACGTCCCGGCGGACTACGTCGGCGGTCTTCTCGCAGAACCCTTGCTTCGGGAGTTCTCGCCGCGCCCTTCCCCATTTTTGCGCGGGATGGTGGCCTGTGTCGGAACGGATTACTGCAATCTCGCCCAGATTGAAACGAAAAGCCGGGCCATAGAACTTTCCGAAGCTCTCGACAAAAAGCTTGGCGAGACCGGGAATCCTCTGACGATTCATTGGTCCGGATGCCCGGCCGGATGCGGAAACCATCAAGCCGCAGATATCGGCTTTCGCGGATTCAAGACAAAGCTCGACGGAAAACTGGTGGACGCGGTGGCCATTTATGCCGGTGGTCAAACTGGGCCGCACGCGGTTGCCGGCGAAGAAATTGTGGAAACCGTGCCGTGCGATGAGAATTTGCCGGAAGTAGTCGCCAATGTGATCGAATCGTATCGCTTCGAAAAGGAAGCGAGGGAGCACGCCGCATTGAGCGATCCACTGTGCGCCGCGGCAGCAACCGCGGGACTGGCTTCCTGGCATTCGCCCCGCCCGATTCCGTCTTCCTCACTGAGTACAAACTGAAGCGTTGCGATGAAGGAGCAAGCGTGATGACCGACTACGTTGGCCCCAAGGAACTGCTCCAGGAAGCCGTGCAATTGGCAAAGAAAAAGTCAGAACTATCTGTGCCGGATATGCTGATTCGCGGATTGCTCTCCGGGGCGTTTCTTGGATACGCCACTTCTCTGGCGGTTTTGGTGACTTCGCAAGGGCTCCCGCCGATTGTCGGCGCGATTCTTTTTCCAGCGGGCTTCGTGATGCTGGCGCTGCTCGGACTCGAGCTGGTCACGGGCAATTTTGCGGTGCTTCCCGTAGGCACCCTTGCGGGAATGGTGCGCTTGGGGCGATTGCTTCGCAATTGGGCCTGGGTGTACCTGGGCAACTTGATTGGCAGCCTGCTTTACGCCGGGCTGTTTTATCTGGCGATCACCAATTGGCATACGGGAGACGGCGGCGCGGTCGCGGATCTTCTGAAGCAGGCGGCACAAAAGAAGACTCTGGGCTACGCGGCACTGGGCGGAAGTGGCTGGGCTTTGGCGTTCGTGAAGGGCATTTTGTGCAACTGGATGGTGACGATTGGGGCGGTGCTGGCGCTGGTGTCACGGTCCACGGCCGGAAAAATCGCCGCGATGTGGCTTCCGATCATGACTTTTTTCGCGCTGGGTTTCGAGCATTCCGTGGTCAATATGTACGTCTTACCTTCCGGCATATTGCTTGGCGCGCCCATCTCCGTGGCCCGGGCAATTTTCTGGAATCTCCTTCCTGTTACACTCGGAAATGTGGTTGCAGGCACACTTTTCACCGGCGTGGCCCTTTACGCTACATACGCCGCCAAGCCCGCACTAACCGTTAGTTCCGCCCAACTCCCCGTCGAGACACCCGCGCCCACTGAGCAGGCCGCAGCCTTCGCAAGTGCGGGCAGAATGCATTCGATGTAATCCCAGTAATTTTTCCCCCACACATTTCGAACGATGAGTCTGGCAGTGGTGTCTGTATCCATGAAGGCGCAAAACTGCGTGCTTCAAGGAGAACCACCGCCATGAAGAAAACAGGAATCGTGTTTGCTTTGTTTGCCATCGTTCTCACGACGGGCGCCGGGGCACGCGCACAAAGGCCGAGCCTCAAGACCTCGCTAGTCACGCAGGGGCCGGTCACTCAGGCGCCCGATCTCTCGAAGCTTAATATCGACAAGATTCTCCAGCAATTGCAAACCACAAAAGTTCAACCGAGCAGCGAACAGTTGGGAGTCATGCTGAGTTCCGGCGGAAACCCGGCGCAGGTCGGAACCGTAGTAATCCAAATCCACGCGTTGCAGCAGCAGATGGCGCAGGCGCAACAGGCTTTCCTGACACAATTCATTGCCACGCTCGTCCCGGAACAATTGCAAAGGCTTCAGGCCGTCCAGATCGCCGTGCAACTGCAACCTATACTTCCGGTGTTTCAGTCGATTTTTCTGTTCTGACCCTGAATTCCGAAGTTGAGCAGGTGCCGGGCTTCCCGACACACGTCGTCGGGACCCCCATAAACCAGGGGAAAGCCCGGCGCGACATGCAACCCGCGCCGGATGACCGTTTGGGGTGGTGTTCGCGGTGAGCGTGCCAGAGCTTAGGTCAAGCCACGATCCCTTAGGCCTGAAGGCCTGAGCTCCAGCGCTCGGGATGACAGAGGGGGAGCGGGCGTTCTTATTGGGCAAGCGAAGCGTGACAGGCACGTACGTGAGTGCGTTGATTGCCAAAGCCGAAGCGCAGACTACCGACGCGGGATTTGGCGAGCGCATCGCTGAGAGTCAGCGGCGCGTTTTTCAGATTGCCTTCAGCGTCCTGGGCAATTCCGCGGACGCGGAAGACGTGGCCCAAGAAGCGTTCCTGCGCGCTTACCGGAAGTTGGACTCGCTGCGGGAAGCGGAGAAATTTCGCGCCTGGGTAAACCGCATCGTTTTCCGGCTGGCGCTCAACCGCAAGAGAGGACACCGCCGGGGAATGGCGCGCGACATGGCTTGGCAGATCACTGAGGTTCCCACGGTCGTGGACGGTGCAAAGGAAGCGGAGAAGCAAGTGATGCTGAACCAATTGCGCAGAGAAATCGAATGCTTGCCGGGAAAACTTCGGAGCGTCTTGCAGCTTTCCTTGGTGGAAGAAATGGACGCCGGCGATGTGGGCGCCGTGCTTGGGATTCCCGCCGGCACGGTGAGGTCGCGGCTGCATACCGCGAGAAAGGCTTTGTTGGAAGTGATGCGATGACGAAAGCGTGTGAGAAATGGAAAGATCAGTTGCTGGAGGCTGCGCTGACCGGAGCAAGGCCTAAAGATCTCCAAGTCCATCTACAAAGTTGCAGGGATTGCACTACGGAACTGCGGGACCTTGAGGCGCTCCGGGCACGACAGGACTCTATGCTGCCGCTGTTGGTCAAAGGCTCGCAACCCTCCACGGGTTTTCGAGCGCGCGTGCTTGCTGCCGCCGAGGCGTCTGGCGAACGCAAACTGGGGATGCGCTGGCGTTCATGGAAGTTGGCCGGGGCGATGGCCACGGCGGCGACGGTGCTCACAATTGGAGCAATTTGGTATCGCGCGACGGCTCAAAAGATCTCAGATGACGAACTCGCCGCCGCACAGAAGCTGGCGGAATGGCGGGCACCGAGCGACTCCCTGCTGGCAACTCCAGGACAGGAAATTCTGCGCACGACGCCCAAGCTGGGCGAGTCGTATTTGAATGTCCCCATGAACAAAGTTGAGGAGGAGTGAAATGAGAGGGCGAGTTCTCTGCCTTTGCGCCATGTTCATGCTCGCGGCCGGAGCAGTCCGCGCACAACAGCCCGATCAGGATCCCGTGGGGCAGAGTTTCTTTGCCCCCGAACTGGTGATTCAGCATCAGGAAGCGATTGGGCTGAGCGGCGAGCAAAAGGATTATTTCAAGGGGGAAATCCGCCAGGCGCAGCTTAAATTCACAGAGTTGCAATGGAAGCTGCAGGATGAAATGGAAAAGCTGCTTTCGCTTGTCAAACAGCCGCGAGTGGACGAGCAGCAGGCTCTTGCGCAACTCGACAAAGTGCTGGCCGCGGAGCGCGAAATCAAGAAAGAGCAAGTGACGCTGCTCGTGCGCATCAAGAACAAACTGACGCCTGAACAACAGAGTAAGCTCTCGGAGCTGCGCGGCAAGCAGGCAAGCAGGTAGCGGCGGACAACGCTATCTAGTTCCGCAGGAAACCAAACTCATTTAGCATCGTGTGGAATCCTCTGGACGTGCGCGCAACGCCAGTACTCCGCGCTGAAATAGAAGTTTGTGCGCATGAAGAGGCATAATAGGTGGCACAGCAGCAGAGGAATGGCGGGAAAGGCAAGCCATGGGCAGCACGAACAAAGATCGGCTAAAGACGCCGTTGATTCGGGAGAACGGTAAGCATCGTCCGGCGACTTGGGACGAGGCACTGGACGGCGTTGCTGCAGGATTCCGCAGGCAAGTCGAAAAACACGGGCCGCGCACGTTCGGCATGTTCAGTTGCTCGAAGACCACCAATGAGCTGAACTACGTGGCTCAGAAATTCGTGCGCTCGGTGATCGGCACGAACAACATCGACAGTTGCAACCGGACTTGACACGCCCCTAGCGTCGTCGGTCTGGCGACGGTTTTCGGGGCGGGGGGCGGGACGAGTTCGTACCGCGAAGTCGAAGAGACGGACGTAATTTTTCTTTGGGGCTCGAACGCGCGCGAGACGCACCCGATTTTCTTCCATCACGTACTGAAAGGGATTCGCAACGGCGCCAAGCTGCACGTGATCGATCCGCGGCGGACGAGTTCTGCGCAATGGGCCGATGTTTGGCTGGGACTCGAAGTGGGGAGCGACATTTCGCTGGCAAACGCGATGGCCAGGGAAATTATTCATTCGGGCCTGGCCAACGAGGGGTTCATCCGGCACGCGACGAGCGGATTTGATGCTTATCGCGCTTGCGTTGAAAAGTACACGCTGGAGCGCGCCGAACGTGAGACCGGCGTGCCTACACAAGTGATTCGCCAAACGGCCCATGCCTATGCCAAGGCGAAACGCGCGCAGACTTGCTGGACGCTCGGTATCACCGAGCATCACAACGCCGTGGACAACGTGCTGGCGTTGATCAATCTTGGCCTGCTCACTGGACATGTCGGGCGCTATGGCAGCGGCCTCAACCCGTTGCGTGGGCAGATCCCGTGGATTCGGAAGCGGACCGCCACCGCGCGGTGAAGCTCATGAGCGGGCTGGAATTCCTGGTCGTGCAGGATCTCTTTTACACGAAGACGGCCGAACTCGCTCACGTCATCTTGCCCGGGTCCGCCGGCTGGTGCGAAACCGAGGGCACCGTGACGAGCAGCGAGCGCCGCGTGCAGCGCGTGCGCGCCGCCGTGCCGCTGCCGGAAGGCGTGCGCGACGACATGGAGATTATTTACGAACTCGCGCGGCGATTTGGCCGCGACTGGGGCCAGCCGCACGCGGAAACGATTTGGAACGAGCTGCGCCAGTTGAGCCCCATGCATGCGGGCATGAGTTACAAGCGGCTCGAGGAGCTGGGCGGAATCCAGTGGCCTTGCTACGATGAATGGCATCCGGGCGAGCTGTATTTGCACAGCCGGCTTTGGCGTGAACCGCTCATTGGGCCGCGCGCGCCTTTTAGTGTGGTCGAGTTCGAACCACCAGTCGACGTACTCAATGACGAATATCCGATTCGCTTAACGACCGGGCGACATCTGGATTCGTACAATACCGGCGAGCAGAGCCGGCGCTTCCCTTCGCCGCTGCGCCGCGCAGCAACGCTTGACCTCTCGCCGGAAGACGGGAAGCGCTACCGCGTGAGCGAAGGCGAGCAAGTGCGCGTGAGTTCACGACGGGGATCGGTGCTCGCGCCCGTGCGCTTTGACCCTGGCTTGCGGCCGGGGCTTGCTTTTCTCTCTGTCCATTTTCACGAGCAAATCTCGACGAATGATCTCACCATTGACGCGGTGGATCCCAAGTCCGGAACGTCGGAATTCAAAGCGACGGCCATTCGCATCGAGAAGTGCGTGGAGCACTGAGTGGACCTGCATCTGACGGACGCCAAAGCTAGTGCTGAAGAAAAAACCGCCATTGACGCGGTTCTCGGCAAAGCGGAAGCCAATAGGGATGGAGGGGAGCGGGACGTTGCCAGCGAGGTCCGCGCTACTTTCAACGGACAGCCCACGCATTCGAAACGTCACCTGCTCCTTCCTGTCCTGCATGTGATTCAAGAACGCATCGGATGGATCAGTCCCGGAGCACTTAATTACGCTTCCTTGTGCTTGGGTGTGCCGCCCGCCGAAGCGCATGGTGTCGCGTCGTTCTATGAAATGTTTTCGCTGGCGCCGCGTCCTGCCGTCACCGCACACGTGTGCGACGACATTGCCTGCATGACGCGCGGCGCCGAAGCACTCTGTGCCGAGGTTGAGCAGAGGCTTGGGCCTGCGGGAAAACCGTGCTCCGGCGGAAAAGCAATTTGGCAACGCAGCTCGTGTTTGGGGCTTTGTGAACGTGCACCCGCCACGTTAATCACCGCAGCGGGAGAAGATCCGCGCGAACGCGTGATTGCCCCGGCAACCGCGAAAAACGTCTCGGCCGCGATGGCCGAGGCAGGGAGCATGAAGCTCTCGGGCAAGATCGATGCATTGGAAACGGCAGTTTCTGTTCCTCAAAGGGGACAATCACAATTGCGCCTGTTGCGCCGCGTGGGGCAGGTGCATCCAGCCGGTCTCGATGATTACTGCCGGATGGGCGGCTACGACGCGCTGAAAAAGGCATTCGAATGGGGTCCCGAGCGTGTGATTCACGAAGTCATCGAGTCGAAACTCCTGGGACGTGGCGGCGCGGCGTTTCCTGCCGGGAAAAAATGGGAGGCCGTGCACCTTCAGCGCGATTCGAATCGCCCGCACTACGTGATTTGCAACGCTGACGAATCCGAGCCGGGCACGTTCAAGGATCGCATTCTGATGGAGGGCGATCCGTTCGCCATTTTGGAAGGCATGACGATTGCGGCGTTCGCGGTTGGCGCAAGAAAAGGCTACGTTTATATTCGCGGCGAATATCCATTCGCGACAAAGCAGATGGAAAAGGCGATCCAGGCGGCGCGGGCGCACAATTATCTTGGCGAGAATGTTTTGGGCAGCGGATTCTCGTTTGACATTGAAATCCGGCGCGGCGCGGGCGCGTATATTTGCGGCGAAGAAACCGCGCTGTTCAATTCCATCGAAGGATATCGAGGCGAACCGCGCAATAAACCGCCGTTTCCCACGCAGAGCGGATTATTTCGCGAGCCTACCGTGGTCAACAACGTCGAAACACTTGTCAACGTTCCAGAGATTATTTTGGGCCGTGGTGCAGCCTATGCACGCATAGGCACGGCAAACTCAACCGGGTATCGGCTGTTCTGTGTCTCGGGGCATGTTGTCCGGCCTGGCGTTTATGAAGTTCCGTTTGGCCCGACGATTCGAAACGTCATCGAAATGGCCGGCGGTGTCGGTGGAACCGGGAGGTTGCAAGCGGTTTTGCTTGGAGGCGCCGCAGGCAGTTTCGTTTCCCCGAAGGAACTGGATACGCCGCTCACGTTCGAAGGCACGCGTGCCATTGGCGCGACTCTTGGCTCCGGCGTCGTCATGCTCTTCGACGATTCCGTTGATTTGAAGCAGATCCTTTTGCGCATCGCTGCATTTTTCCGCTGCGAAACGTGCGGCCAGTGCGTGCCCTGCCGCGTCGGCACGATCCGTCAAGAGGAATTGTTGCAGCGCCTCGTGAAACGCCAGCCACTGGGTTCGAGCGAGCAGGAAAGCGCGCTGCTGAAAGAAATGGCACAAGCGATGCGCGACGCTTCCATTTGCGGCCTGGGACAAACCGCTTCCAGCGCGATCCTTTCGGCGATGGAGCGATGGAGTCTTTTCTCATGAGCGATCAGGCCCAAGCGCCTTCCCCATTGATTCCGATTCCACGCGCGCCAGCGCCGGACATTCCGCCTGCAGTGGCGCGGCGCGAATTCGAAATTACGATCGATGGAAAACGCGTGGCGG
>WNFW01012744.1_pt1 | contig 10680 bp, 9 predicted proteins | sample 5400131 | NCBI WGS metagenome assembly WNFW01 (sample SAMN13153362, study PRJNA577476) | soil metagenome | isolation source: 20 cm soil or saprolite under grassland replicate 1 | place: USA:California | collected 2016-06-15
ATTCGTCACGCAGCTGAGCCGGATCTCTTGCGCAGTCGTCGCGCGCCATGGCAACCTCGGCCGCGTCCCATGCCTCCAGCGGCGGTTCGCGGTGGTCGAGGATGATCCGGATCCGTCCGGAAAAGGCGCGCCGCTCCGCTTCGATCAGGTGACCCACGCATTCGTTGACGCACCACTCGCGAGGCGCCGGCTTCCAGCGCGCGAGGGCCGGCGGCAGCGAGGTCAGCAGCCGCGTCAGTGCGTCCCCAGACGCTTCGAGTGTGGCGGCGACCTCGTGCGGGGTCACGCCGGCGGCATGAGCAGGGTCACCGGGTTCTCGATCAGCCGCTTGACCTCGGCCATGAACTGCGCCGCGGTCGCTCCATAGAAGACCCGGTGGTCGACCGACAGCGTCATGCGCATGACCTTACCCGGGACTATCCGTCCGTCCTCGACCACGGGCACGTCCTTGATCGCGCCCACCGCGAGGATCGCCGCCTCGGGCGGATTGATGATCGCGGTGAACTCGTCGACGCCGTACATGCCGAGGTTCGAGATCGAGAATGTCGCGCCGCTCAGATCGCCTTCGGCAGGTCGCCCTGACCGCGCGCGCTCGATGACCTGGCGAGATTCGATCGAGATCTGGACCAGGTCCTTGATGTCGGCATCGTGGACGACCGGCACCAGCAGACCCATTCCTTGGCTCGGCGCGACGGCCAGTCCGATGTTGATCGAGCGCTTGCGCTGGAACCTGTTGTCCGCCCATGAGCTGTTGACCTCGGGGAACTTTCGTAAAGCGAGGGCGCAGGCGCGGACGAGAAAGTCGGTCATGGTCACCTTCTCCGCGCCCTGGACCGAGTCCTTCAGCTGCTGGCGCAGGCTGACCGCGAGATCGACGCGCGCTTCCACCGTGACCTGAAACTCCGGCACCGTCGACTTGGCTTCAGCCATCCGGCGCGCGATGGTGGCCTGCATGCGCGAGGGCTCGATCACCTCGACGTCCGGGCCGGCGGGGCGTGGAGTGGAGGGCTGCTGGCGGCGCCGCTCGGACGTGGGCCGCGTTGTGCCGGCCGCCATCACGTCCTCTTTGACGATCCGGCCTTCGGGTCCGCTGCCTTTCAGCGAGGCAAGGTCGACGCCCATCTCCCCGGCCAGGCGCCTGGCCAGCGGCGAGGCCTTGATGCCGCCGTCGTCGCTCTGCCCGTCCCGGCTCTCCGGGCGCGACGGCGCCGGCCTTTCACGTGGAGCTTCGCGCGGCGGGGCAGCGGATTTCGGCGCCGGTTCTTGTTCCTCGGCGATCGTTGGCGGAGTCTCCGGCTCCTCGGGTTTGGCCTCGGCGGGCTCCTGCTTCTTGGGCGGCGCCTGCTTGGTGGGTGCCGGCTCCTGCGGCTGACCGCCGCCTTCGCCGATCTTCGCGATGGGGGCTCCGATCTTGGCCGGCACGCCCTGCTCGACCAGGATCTGCAGCACTCCGTCCGATTCAGCCTCGAGGTCGAAGGTTGCCTTGTCGGATTCGACCTCGGCCAGGACCTCGCCGGTCTTGACCTCGTCGCCGCTCTTCTTCTTCCACTCGACGATCGTGCCCTCCTCCATCGTGTCCGAGAGCTTGGGCATATTTACATCAGGCATGGATCTACCTTCCTCCGGAAGGAGAGCAGCGGCGCTTGCCCCGCGGCTTGCCGCGGGGTCGGCTTTGCCGACGCCGCGATGAGAGGAAACCATCCGGGTTTCCTCTCATACCCCTTGATGTCAGGCATTTGGTTTCTTGCCTAGAGCCGTCCGGACGAGGCGCTTGATGTCCTCGCTGGTCGGGATCGACGCCTTCTCCAGCGGCAGGCTGTAGGGCATCGGGACCTGGGCGCCGCCCAGGCGGCGGATCGGCGCGTCGAGGTAGTCGAAGCACCGCTCCTGCACGCCAGCCGTGATCTCGGCCGAGACGCCGTACGTCGACCACCCTTCTTCGACCACCACGCACCGGCTCGTCTTGCGCACCGAATCGACGATGGGCTCCCAGTCGATGGGCCGGATCGAGCGGAGGTCGATGACCTCGGCGTCGATGTCCTCCTCTTCGAGCTGCTTGGCCGCCTCGTTGGCCAGCACCGCCATCCTCGACACGCCAACGATCGTGACGTCCGATCCGCTTCGGCGCACTGCCGCCTTGCCCAACGGCACGGTGTAGTCGCCCGGAGGCACCATGCCGCGCACGTTGTAGAGACTCATCGACTCGAGGAACATCACCGGGTTGTCGGCGCGGATCGCGGACTTGAGCATTCCCTTGGCGTCTTCGGGTGTGGTCGGCGCGACGACGAGGAGGCCCGGGATCAGCCCGTACAGGACCTCGAGGCTGTGCGAGTGTTGCGCCGAAAGCTGGTGGCCCGCCCCGCCCGGCATGCGAATCACCATCGGCACCGCGGCCTCGCCGCCGAACATGTAGCGGATCTTGGCCGCGTTGTTCACGATCTGGTCGTAGGCCACGAGCGAGAAGTTGATCGTCATCAACTCGACGACCGGTCGCAAACCCAGCATGGCCGAACCGATCGCCGTCCCGACGATGACCTCCTCGGCGATCGGCGCGTCGACCACGCGCTGCGGTCCGAACTTGTCGAGCAAGCCATCCGTCACCCGGTAGGCGCCGCCGAACTTGCCGATGTCCTCGCCGATCAGGTAAACGGAATCGTCGCGCTCCATCTCTTCTGCGAGCGCTTCGCGTAGGGCGACCCGATACAGCTTTTCCTCAGCGGCGGGAGCCTGAGTCTTGGCCGGCGCTGCACTCGCCATCACACCGGCTCCGACTTGAGCTCTGGCCGGTTTTCCCACTGGCCTCCGTACACGTACTTGTAGAGATCGTCGACCTTCGGATCGGGGCTCTCGTCGGCGTACTGGATGATCTCCCGCACCTCGGCGTCGATCTCCTGGCGAACGTTCTTGAAGTACTCCTCGTCAGCAAGTCCGTTCTTCTCGAGCTCGTGCTCGAACGCGACGATCGGATCGGCCTTGCGCCACCTCTCTTTGTCTTCGTTGGAGCGGTACTTGTCCGGGTCGACCACGGAGTGCCCCTTGAAGCGGTAGCACAGCGCCTCGATGAAGCGCGGCTCCGAGTCGTTGCGCGTCTTCTCCACGATCTCGCTCGTGCGCAGCATCACCTCGCGCAAGTTCATCCCGTCGACCTGGATCGACTCCATGTCGTAGGCGCACGCCTTCTTGTAGATGTCGGCGACCGCCGAGGCGGCCTCAACCGGAGTGCCCATCCCGTATCGGTTGTTGATGCAGAACCACACCACGGGGAGGTGAAAAACCTTCGCCATGTTCAGCGACTCGTGGAACGCGCCGATGTTGGTCGCGCCGTCGCCGAACATGCAGAAGACCACGTCCTTTTGCTTGTGATATTTCACCGCCCAGCCTCCGCCGACGGCGAGCGGCAGGTGGCCGCCGACGATGCCGTAACCGCCCATGAATCGCAGCTTGGCGTCGAACATGTGCATCGAGCCGCCCCGACCATGCGATGTGCCGGTCTCCTTGCCGAAGAGCTCGGCCATCACGGCCTTGGGGTCGATGCCGCGAGCGATCGCGTGGCCGTGCTCCCGGTAGCTGGTGAAGATGTAGTCGTTCCTCTTCAGCGCGAGCACGCCGCCGACCACTGTTGCCTCCTCGCCGATGTTCAGGTGGCAGTAGCCCCCGATCTTTGCCTTTGTGTACTGCTCCTGCGCGCGCTCTTCGAACCGGCGGATGAGCTGCATCTGCCGGTGGAGGCCAAGCAGGAGGTCGCGGTTGTCCTTCTTCAGCTCGAGCGACTTCGGTGTGATCGCGCTGGGCACCGAAGGTGGGGGGGAGGAAGGTTTGACAGTGGCAGCCATCTGCTTCTCCTGATTATTTACCTCCCCGCGCGCCGGCGAGGTGGCGGAGGGGGCGTCGGTCCGGCGATTGTCCTCCCCGCTCGCCGGGGAGGTGGCGCCGAAGGCGCCGGACTGGGCGTCGGTCCTGTCCTCCCCGCTCGCCGGGGAGGTGGCGCCGAAGGCGCCGGAGGGGGTTTGGCTTCTCCGATTGGCGACATGTATCGCCCGTCCCTGCGCCGCCAACGCGGCTTCCATCAAGGACTCGGGCAACGTTGGGTGCGCGTGGATCGTCAGGTCGAGCTGCTCCAGCGTCAACCCGTTCTGCACCGCAAGCGTCGCCTCGGCGATGAGGTCCGTCGCGCGCGGGCCGATGATGTGCGCGCCGAGCAGCCTTCCCGACTCCGGGTCGGCCAGCACCTTCACGTAGCCCTCCGACTGGCCCAGGGTCAGCGCGCGGCCTGAGGCCGCAAATGGAAAACGGCCCACCTTGACCGAGATGCCCTTTTCCTTTGCTTCTTTCTCGCCCAGCCCGACGTGCGCGATCTCGGGGTCGGTGTAGATGCAGTTAGGCGCGGCGTGATAATCGGGCACCCGATTGCCGTGGCCGGCGATGTTCTCGATCGCGCACACGCCTTCGTACGACGCGACGTGCGCGAGCATGATCCCCCCGATCACATCGCCGATCGCCCATATCCCATCGGCATCGGTATGCAGATGCTCGTCGACGACCACGCGCCCACGATCCAGCTTCACGCCCGCTTTGTCTGCGTCCAGGCCTTGGGTGAATGGCACGCGTCCGACCGCAAGCAGGACCTGGTCGGCGTCCACGGCGCCACCCTCGCCTCCCGTCGAGAACTGCACCTGCAGGCCACCGTTCTGCTTGACGACCCTGGAGACCTTGCTGTTGGTGTGGATCTCGCCGCCTAGGCCGGACAGGTGCTTGCTGTAGACGGCGACCAGGTCGCTGTCCACCATGGCGAGGACCTGCGGCAGCATCTCGAGCACGGTCACCTTGCTGCCGAGCGCCGCGAACATCGCCGCAAACTCCATGCCGACTACGCCGCCGCCAATCACGGCGAGCCGCCGGGGTATCTCCTTCAGCTCCAGGATCTGGTCCGAGTCGATCGTGAGCTCCGCTCCGGGAAGAGGAATCCGTGCCACCGCCGAACCCGTCGCGATGACTATGTCCTTGGCCTGGAGCTGCTCCCCCGAAACGTCGACGATGCCTTTTCCCGCGAGCCGAGCGCTTCCTTTGAAAGAGGTGATGCCGCCGGCTTTCAGCAGGCCTTCGACACCCTTGACGAGCTGGTCGACCACCTGGCCCTTCCTTTTCAGCGCGGCGGGCCAGTCGAAGCTGAGGTTGTCGGCGACCAGGCCGAACGGCTGCCCCGCCTTGGCCAGGGTGTACAGCTCGGAGGACTGGAGGAGCGCCTTGGTGGGGATACAGCCGCGGACCAGGCAGGTGCCGCCCATCCGGTCCTTCTCCACGATGGCGGTTTTGGCACCCAGCTGCGCCGCGCGCAAGGCGGCGACGTAGCCGCCTGGGCCGCCGCCGATCACGACAACGTCAAAAGGCCCAGCCATAGCTCCTATCTATATGTCCCATCGACCGAAATTATGCCTAGCGGTCGGGCTTTTCCGCCGGCCGAACTCCGTTTGGACTGTACCGGTTGACGATCGGCATGCGCCGGTCGCGGCCAAACGCCCGCTCGGTGATCTTCACGCCCGGCGGCGCCTGGCGCCGTTTGTACTCGCTCCGGTCGACCAGCTGGATCACGCGGGCGACCGTCTCCGGCTTGTGGCCCGCGGCCACCAGCTCCTCCGGGCTCAGGTCGTCCTCGATGTAGCCGATCAGGATCGGATCGAGCTGGTCGTAGGGCGGGAGGCTGTCGGTGTCCTTCTGGCCCGGCTTCAGCTCCGCGGAGGGCGGCTTGGTGATGACGCGCTCGGGGATCGCAGGACCCAGCGTGTTGCGGTAGCGGCACAGCTCGTAGACGGTCGTCTTGGTGATGTCCTTGAGCACGGCGTAGCCGCCGGCGATGTCGCCGTAAAGCGTGCCGTAGCCGGTCGCGAGCTCGGACTTGTTCCCTGTGCTGAGCACGATGTAGCCGAACTTGTTGGATAGCGCGTGCAGGATGGTGGAGCGGATCCTCGGCTGCAGGTTCTCCTCGGCGACGCCCGCTTTGGTGCCTCGAAAAACGGGCGCCAGGATCTCTGTCGACGTGTGCCGCGACGGCATACGCACGCCGATCACGTTCTGGGCGCCCAGGGCGTCGCAGGCGATCGCTGCTGTCAGCGCCGAATCCACGCCGCCTGACATGCCGATGACGACCTTTTCGAATCCCAGCTTGCGCATGTAGTCGTGCGTGCCGAGGACCACCGCGGCGTAGATCTCGGCGGCGCCTTCCAGCGGCTCCGCGAGGCGTTGTTCGATTGGAGGTTTCGCCTGGCCGCCGATGGAGCTGACGACAGAGATCTCGGTGACGTCGAGCTCCAGCCGCTCCGCGGCCTCGCTCTCGCGCCGCAGCTTCTCGACGGGGCGGTGCGTGGGCTGCGACGTATCGAGATCGCACAGCAGCAGCTCCTCGACAAACGACGCCGCATGCGCGAGCAGGCGGCCGTGGGGGTCGAAGACGACGCTGTTGCCATCGAAGACCAGCTCGTCCTGGCCGCCGACGGTGTTCACCCAGGCGACGAACGCGCCGTAGTCGGCGGCGCGGCCGGCGATCATCGCCTCGCGTGGCGCGCGCTTGCCATAGTGATACGGCGAGCCGTTGATGTTGATCAGGACCTCGGCCCCGTGGTGCGCCTCCCAGGCCATCGGGCCTGACGGAAACCAGCAGTCCTCGCAAACCGAGAGCCCGATGCGCACGCCATCCAGCTCGACGATGGGGCAGCGGTGGCCGGGCTCGAAGTAGCGCTTCTCGTCGAAGACGCCGTAGTTGGGAAGGAAGACCTTGTGGAAGATCGCCATGATCTCGCCGCCATGCAGAAACGCCGCGGCGTTGAAGATGTCGCCTTCCTCGTCGACAAAGCCCACCACCGCCGAGATTCCCTTGGTGGCTTTGGCGATCGATTTCAGCTGCGCGATGTTGTCGCGCACGAAAGAAGGCTTGAGCACCAGGTCTTCGGGCGGATACCCGGTCAGCACGAGCTCGGGAAAGCAGACCAGGTCAGCGCCGGCGACTTTCGCCTTCTCGATCCAGTCCAGCACGAGGCGTGTGTTGCCGGCGAGATCGCCGACCGTCGGGTTGACCTGCGCGAGCGCGATCCTCACAAGTCAATTTTCGTCCTTATCGGCGTCCCACCCCACTCGCCTACGATTTGGGCTGCTTGGGCTACTTCGATCGTCTCCGCGCGCTCTCACGCGAACGTCATACGTTGCTGTGCGTCGGGCTCGACCCGGATCCTGATCGCATCGCGGGCGGGGCCGCGGGCGCGCTTCGGCACTGCCAGGAGGTCGTTCGGCAGACGGAGGAGCATGTCTGCTGCTACAAGCCGAACAGCGCATTCTGGGAGCAGTACGGTCCCGACGGATGGGCCGCGCTGCTCGAGCTCCGCGATGCAGCGCCTGACACGCCGTTCCTGCTCGACGCCAAGCGCGGCGACATGGACAACACGATGCGGGCGTACGCCCGGGCCGTCTTCAACACGCTGGCCATGGATGCCGCGACGGTGAATCCCTACCTCGGCTCCGACTCGCTCGCGGAATTCACGTCCCACAAAGATCGGGGCGTCTACGTCCTGTGCCGCACCTCGAACCCCGGCGCCTCCGACCTGCAGCACCTCGACGCGGGAGGGCAGACGGTCTACCGCCACGTCGTCGAGCTGGCGGAGCGGATGAACGGAAACCAGAACGTCGGCCTGGTGGTCGGGGCGACCGCTCCCGAGCAGGTGGCCGAGATCCGTCGCGTGACGAACCTGCCTTTTCTGCTGCCGGGTGTCGGCGCGCAAGGGGGCGACGTCGAGGCCTCAGTGCGTGCGGCCTGGAACGGCGACCCCGCCTCCTGCCTGATCGCGGCGAGCCGCAGCGTCATCTTTGCGGAGAGTCCGGCGCGAGCGGCCGCGGCGCTGCGGGCGCAGATCAACGCGGCGGCCGGGGTTCGGGCATGACAGGCGGCAAGCACAGCGCCCGCCTGGTCCTGCAGGGCCACATCATCGACTCGATGATGCTGCCGCAGGTCATGGACATCGTCATGGACCTCGGCGGCAACTTCACGATCGAAGAGCTCAAGGTCGGCCAGCACAAGACCGATCCATCGATCTGCCGGATGGAGATCTACGCGGATTCGGCCGAGGTGCTCGATCGCATCGTGCAGCATGCGCGGGGGCTGGGCGCGACAGCGGAGCACGAGCAGCCCGCGCGCCTCGACAAGGTGTCGCGCGCTGGGGTTTTTCCGGAAGGCTTCTACTCGACCAGCAACCTGCCCACCGAGGTTCTGCTCGACGGCCGATGGGTGGTGGTCGACAAGATCGAGATGGACGCCGCGATTGCCGTCGACCGCAAGGCGAACCGTGCATGGTGCATCGTCTTCCAGGACGCAAAGCCCGGCATGGAGGTCGTCATCGGTCATCAAGGCGTCCGGGTCACGCCGCTGGAGCGCTCGCGCCAGACCGAGATCTTCAGCTTCATGGGGAGCGAGGTATCCGCCGAGAAGCCGAAGAAGGTCCTCATCGCGGGCATCGCCGACGAGATGCGTCAGGTGCGCGAGTCAGGCGGCCGGATCCTGGTCGTGGCCGGCCCCGCGGTGGTGCACACCGGGGCCGGCGTCTACCTGTCTCGTTTGATCGAGCTGGGGTTTGTGCAGGTGCTTTTCGCCGGTAACGCTCTGGCAGTGCACGATGTCGAGTCCGCGCTGTTCGGCACCGCCCTGGGCGTGAACATCACGAGTGGGCTTGCGATCGAGCATGGCCACGAGCACCACATGCGCGCGATCAACCGGGTCCGGGCCGCCGGCGGGTTGCGGCAGATGATCGAGAGCGGCCAGCTGAAATCCGGCGTCATGAAATCGGCAATCGACCACGGCGTCGAGATCGTGCTCGCCGGCTCGGTGCGCGATGACGGTCCGCTTCCCGACGTGATCACCGACATGGTGGAGGCGCAGCGCCGGATGCGCGCGTCGCTGCCCGGGGTGCGGATCGCCCTGCTGTTGTCCACGATGCTGCACTCGATCGCGACCGGCAACATGCTGCCTGCCGGCGTGCGCACCGTTTGCGTCGACATCAACCCCGCCGTCGTCACCAAGCTTGCGGATCGGGGCAGCTGGCAGTCGATCGGGCTCGTCACCGACGTGGAATCGTTCTTGCGCGAACTGGCCCTGGTCATGGAAACTGGGCGCCATGGGTAAAGGACGCGACAAACAGGGCCGCGAGGCCAAGAAAAAGAAGAAACCGAAGCAGTCCGCGACGGCAGTCCCGACCAACGTTCAGTTCCGCCATCACTCGGTGGTGACCAACCAGCCCGAGACGCCACCCCGAACGACCGAGTAATCGAACTCACGAGGCGCCGCGGCGTCTTTGCGACGATCGGTTTTCTGGGCGGGCTGCTGGGCGGCCTGCTCGGCGTGGGTGGCGGCTTTGTGCTCGTTCCCCTCCAGGTGCTGTGGGCGGGCGTGCCGCAGCGCTTTGCCAACGCGAACTCGCTGGTCGCCATCATCCCAATCGCAATCGCGGCCCTTCCCATCTACTACTTCCGCAAGGGGTCGCCGCAGGTCGACCTGCACGCGGCGCTCTTCCTGGTCATCGGCAGCGTGGTCGGCGCCTACATCGGGGCTCGTCTGCTGAGCCGGATCCCGGACCGCGAGCTGAAGTTTGGCGTCGCGCTCATTCTGGGCGTGGTCGGCCTCAAGGAGCTGCTGATCCCATGAGCTGGGGCGATGTGCTGCTGATCGCCGGTGGCCTGGGCGCCGGCTTCCTCAGCGGCACCATCGGGATCGGGGGTGGGCTGCTCTTCGTGCCGACGATGACGGTCGGGTTCCGGATCTCGCAGGCGGTGGCGCAGGGCACATCGCTGGTCGCCATCGTGCCAACGGCGATCGTCGGCGGCGTCACCCATATCCGCGAGGGCAACGTCCTGCTCGGCCCCGCCATGTGGATGGGGGGTGGGGGAGTGTTCGGGGCGGTGATCGGGGCGCTGGTCGCGGTCGAGGTTCCCGGCCCGATCCTCGCCCGAATCTGGGGCGGCTTCCTGGTGTTCAGCGCCTACCGCCTTTTCAGGCAGGGTTCCAAACCGGCTACCAGGACGCCTTAGATCGTTGACAGTGCTCGGGCGCTCCGCGTAACGTCGCACCTGAAAACGGTACGTACGAGTACCAAAGCGTTGATGCAGCAGGAGAAAAGGCAGGAACCATGATTTCGTTTGAGCTGAGTGACGAGCAGAAGGAAATCCGGGATTGGGTTCACAGCTTCGCCGAGAAGGAGATCCGGCCGGTCGCCCACCAGTACGACGAGTCGGAGGAGTTTCCCTGGCCGGTCGTCAAGAAGGCCGCCGAGGTCGGTCTCTACGGCACCGAGTTCCTGCAGCAGACGTTCGGCGACGGCACCGGGATCATGCCCGCGCTGGTCGCCGAGGAGTTGACCTGGGGCTGCGCCGGCATCGCGCTGGCCATCCAGGGCACCGGCCTCCCGGTGGCGGCCATCTTCTCCCAGGGCACCCCCGATCAGATCTCGACCTGGATCCCGGCCTGTTTCGGCACGCCAGACAAGCCGGCGTTGGGAGCCTTCGCCGTCACGGAGCCCGACGCAGGCTCTGATGTCTCCTCCATGAAGACGCGCGCCGTGCGCCAGAACGGTCAGTGGGTGATCAACGGCCAGAAGATCTTCATCACCAACGGCGGCATCGCCGATGTCCACGTCGTGGTGGCTGCGG
>WNFW01003672.1_pt1 | contig 10678 bp, 9 predicted proteins | sample 5400131 | NCBI WGS metagenome assembly WNFW01 (sample SAMN13153362, study PRJNA577476) | soil metagenome | isolation source: 20 cm soil or saprolite under grassland replicate 1 | place: USA:California | collected 2016-06-15
AGAAGGAAGGAGGCGATTTCGTGGAGAATGCATTTCCTCGGTGTCGCAAATGTAGTGAAGGTGATCTGGTTCCGCTTTCGGATTTTGGCAGCCAGGGAGCTTCTATCGAGTACAAAGCATGGGTCTGTACAAACCCAACGTGCCTGTACAACATCAAGATCCGCAATGGTGATATCATCATTAATGAACCTATTAGCGATGGATCTCTCCATTCGTATCGTAGTAGCCGTCAATAGGTGTGATCCATTCCCTGGCGAAAACGAAAGTCGCCAGGGAATTTCACAAGTTTTACAGCGATTTGTGGTCAACTGAATTGTAAGGGAAAGAAGGCAAAAGGGAGAAGAACCTTTTCCTTTTGTCTTTTATTTTTGTCTAAACCAAAGGATACAGCTTTAAGGAGTCAACGCGAACGTGCTCAATCGATTTTTTGGGCAAAAACCACAGGCAGAACCAAAAAAAGATTCCGTAACTGCTCAAGCGCATGTAGAAGGTGATTCCGTGCCTGCAAAGAGCTTTAATCCGTTTAAAAACAGCTTGAGTCGCACGCGTAAGCTGTTTGGTCGTCTTGGAGACTCCTTCAAGCAAGATATCATCACAGATGAGTTGTGGGACGAACTCGAAGAAGCTCTCTTAAGCGCTGATGTGGGTCCAAGCACAACAACCTGGCTCATGGAGCGATTACACCAGAGAGCAGCAGAAGAGCAAATGCAAACAGGCTCTCAGGTACAACAGGCATTGCGTGAAGAACTTGTAGCGCTTCTTGGTAAGCCATCCCCATTGCGTTTTGCGAAACAATCCCCACTTACCGTTATTCTCGTGATAGGTGTCAATGGCTCTGGTAAGACCACCAGCATTGCTAAAATAGCCCATCTTCTAAAAAATGAGGGGCATAGCGTTATTCTGGCAGCAGGCGACACATTCCGCGCTGCCGCAATCGATCAGCTAAAAGTTTGGGGAGAGCGTGTAGGAGTACCTGTAATTAGCCAGAATCCAGGCTCTGATCCCGGTGCGGTCGTTTATGACGCCATCCAGGCAGCAGAGACACGAGGTTCTGATGTTCTGATTGTAGATACTGCTGGTCGACTCCAAACAAAGTATAATCTGATGGAAGAATTGAAGAAAATAAATAAGGTTATTCAGAAACTTCTTCCTGATGGTCCACACGAGTTGTTGATGGTCATCGACGCAACTACGGGTCAGAATGCTCTTTTACAAGCGCGTAAATTTGCTGAAGATGTTGGATTGACCGGAGTAGTCGTCACAAAGCTGGATAGCACTGCCAGGGGTGGATTTGCTTTCGCCGTCGCCGACGATTTAGGCATCCCTATCAAATTTGTCGGTACTGGCGAAAAACTCGAAGATCTAACTCCTTTTGATCCACAAAGTTTTGTGGCTGCGCTCCTGGCGCAAGACTGACAAGGGGGTAATTTATGGCTAAAGAAGCTGCTGACCCACCCACTACAACATCCTCTACCACTCCAGCTAAGCCAGGCTTACCTTCAGGCAACTTAGTGGTTAAGTGCACAAAATGTAAAGAGATTCTCATTGTTCGCGAGTGGGAAAAAAATCTTAAGGTGTGCATCCGCTGTAACTTTCACTTTAAACTGACTGCATATGAACGCATTGAGTTGCTGGTAGACCCTGGAAGCTTCGTTGAGCTAGATGCTGATATTGTATCAGTCGATCCCCTGAACTTTGTGAGTCGCACGAAAGATGAAGTTCAAGCATATGCAAGCAAGCTTGAAGATGAAAGCAATAAAGTGGGACTGAATGAGGCCGTGGTAGTAGGACATGCGACGATTGAGCAACTACCACTTTCACTCGCCATTATGGACTTCCATTTTATTGGTGGCAGCATGGGTTCGGCTGTGGGTGAAAAAATCACCCGGGCAATCGAGTTTGGCCTTGAGAGGTGTATACCTGTTCTGATTGTTTCTGCATCTGGAGGTGCGCGTATGCAGGAGGGATTGTATTCTCTGATGCAAATGGCAAAAACTTCAGCAGCGCTTGCAAAACTCGGCGAAGCCAGAATCCCATATTTTAGTCTTCTTACGGACCCTACGACAGGTGGTGTTACAGCAAGCTTTGCAATGCTTGGTGATGTTATCCTTGCAGAACCGGGTGCACTCGTCTGTTTCACAGGTCCACGTGTTATTGAGCAATTTATGCATGTAAAACCCCCAGAAATCAATTCAGAGTTCGTACTACAGCACGGCATGATTGACGCAGTGGTGCACCGACGCGACCTGCGACAAACGCTGGCACGATTGCTGCAACTGTATGCACCTGGCACAGTACAGCGTGACTCACAAGAGCTTGTACAGCACAAAGGGGGAGGCGATGGCCTACGACCTGGAATTTGAAAAGCCGCTCGCAGAGCTTGAAAAGAAGATTACGGCACTGCAGCGTAAGGGTGAACGCCTGAAACCTGACGAGTACAAACAATTGCAGAAGGCGGAACGCGAACTGCGCCGCCGCTCAGAAGAGATTTATAAAAATCTCTCAGCATGGGAAACTGTTCAGATAGCGCGTCACAAAGATCGTCCTTATGCTTTAGATTACATCAATTTGATGTGCGAGGACTTCTTTGAACTGCATGGAGATCGCTCATTCAGTGACGATCATGCCATTGTTGCGGGACCGGCGAAATTGGCAGATAAACATGTAATGCTTGTCTGTCATCAAAAGGGTCGTGATATGAAGGAGAAGCAATTTCGCAATATGGGCATGCCACATCCCGAGGGATATCGTAAAGCCGGTCGTTTAATGCAACAGGCTGAGAAATTTGGATTTCCAGTCATCTGCCTGATTGATACGCCTGGTGCATTCCTCGGTCTAGGAGACGAGGAACGCGGCCAATCGGAAGCAATCGCGGCAAACTTGTATCTCATGTCGCGCCTGCAAGTGCCGATGATCGCTGTTGTGATTGGCGAAGGTGGTAGTGGAGGCGCGCTGGCCATAGGAGTCGCTGATCGCATTCTGATGTTTGAAAACAGTATTTATACCGTAGCAATGCCAGAAGCATCTGCCTCTATTCTGTGGCGTGACAAGGTTTTTGCCCCGCAAGCAGCAGAAGCGATGCGCATCAGCGCAAAAGAGCTGAAAGTGATTGACCTGATTGACGAACTTATACCAGAGCCTTTAGGGGGAGCGCACCATAATTATAGCCTTATGGCAGATAATCTGAAAACGGCATTACTTAAGAACCTTGCTGAACTTCAAATGCTAGCTGTTGATGAACTACTCGAGAGACGTTATCAAAAGTTCAGGAATATTGGGAAATTCGGGATAGCGTCTGAATCTATAAGCATCACATATTGACTTCTTGCATGTGATACAGTATCATGCAACTCACTAGCCGGTGTGGCGGAATGGTATACGCGCTTGTCTCAAAAACAAGTCCCCGTGAGGGGTTGAGGGTTCGAATCTCTCCACCGGCATAACCCATCCATACGCATCTGTGGTTGTCGATCCCGCGCTCATCTTCCTCTCTCAACCTCTACTGGTGTCGTTGAAAATCCATTGTTGTCTAGCGGTTCTTCTGTCAACTCTCCTGTCAGGATACACTACATAGACAACGTTTGAACAGGCAAGCAGAACCGCCCGCTACAGCTAGCAGACAGGAATGAAGCCGGCAACCGAGCACGAGATGTTGCTCGGTTGCCGGCTTCTCCCCAAACCCAACACTGCTTCCACAACTCCACTCGTCACAACGGAAATTTCGAGCGCGGAAAGCGCGGATAATCCACAGAAGTGAGGGTCAGCCTTACACGACGCCATCATGCTAACACGTAGCGCCGCGCCGCTCGCTGACCGCTGGCTTTCAACCTTCCCCGTTCTACCAATTTTTCCAAATCCCTATGGGCCGTTCTATCGGTAACGCCGGTCAATTGCCTGTAGATCCCATTCGTGATAAACCCATGTTCCTGAACATACTTCAACGCTTGTATCAATCTCTGCTCTACCTGCTCAACACGACGATCCTGCACCACTATCTCAGGTTGGGAATCCTCACTACCCTCCCAGAGCGTTTTTCCCTGATACTGCAATCGCGGCTCTGGAGCACGTAAAGCTTGCGCTTTCTGGAATGTCACCATAAACTCACTCATCTCTCGAAAGTGCGGTGCAGGGAGTTCCAACCGTTTCGTTTCATCTAACATAAATCTGACACCTCCCCAATAATCACGATCCCCCCTTTAGCATTAGCCATCCCACAGAGCCTCTCTGCTAAATCAACTGCTCGGGGAGCTGCTAATTTTAGCTCAACTGTATTTGTCTCTCCCCCCTTAATAAGCTTCTTGAGTTCCGCCTCATTCAGCTTCACCATCATGCCTCCGTTATACTTTATCATTGTCTCAAGCAGCCCAATTTTAACATAAGCAACAGGTTTCTCATAGGGGATGTCCGATGAAATGTCCGATGAAATGTCCGAAAGGATCACAAATATTGCCGAGTTTATCGCAATGAACGAGGAGAACAAATAAGCCATTTTCACGGCACAGATGAAGAATCTCTCAGAGAGAATGGCGGATGGATGGCGGAAGTGGCGGATAAGTATGGAGAGCGATATTGCCACCAAGTCTGCTCTGATGCCCTTGCTCCATGGCTCAATCACTCTGTCATGTTTGTGAATAGCGTGGCGGAAAGATGGCGGATATGTAGGCAAGTCGGTAACATATCCGCCATCCTTGAAAAAAGAGCGCGCAATGGCGATGAAGGTCAGGGAAGAGAACGTTACGTATCGAACATCGAATTGGTACGGCTCGTTCGCTGCTGTTCACAAGTGGAGTACTCCACATCACAATGGTTCCTGCGTCTTCTCAGTAGAGGGGTTGACGAACACCTGGTCATCGATTTGTAGATCGCCACTCGGCATCCGCTGGGAGGAAGAGATTGTATGTTGCAAGACCCAGCGGATACTCAACCCTTGAATAAGCAAGGTGAAGAGAACCACGGCATAGGTGGACAGCACCAGAATCTCTCGTGAGGGCACATCCTGTGGCAGCGCGAGTACCAGGGCGAGCGAGAGTGCACCGCGCAACCCACTCCAGAACACGATCAACTGCCAGGAGTGTGGTAATGGCTGCTTGACGAGTGGTGCCAGAAAGGGGAGTGCCTTTTCCCGTGGCAGTCTCACCCACGCACGAATAGTGAGCACCAGCACGAGCACAAAGCGTGCAAGGAGAACAACCCCGATCGCCACAAGGATTACCAGCCAGATAGTAAGTGAAGGCCCTGCCAGGAGCCCCTGGGCAAATGGATGGATCTGTACGCCCATCAACAAGAAGATCAGAGCGTTACCAAGAAAGGCCAGCATGCGCCAGAAGGTGTCTGCATCTGTGCTAGTGCGCTCGGACATGCCGATGGCGCGTCCATAGTTGCCTAGAAAGAGCGCGGCGACAAGGACTGCAATGATCGCTGAGAGATGCACGGCATCTGCGACCCAGTAGATACCATAGGCCGCGAGCAGGGTGATGGTGGTCTCCACGACCGGATCATCAATGCGTCTCAAGACTCGACTAATGAGAAACCCTGCTAATATCCCAAGCGCAAGTCCTCCCCCAGCTTCCAACACGAACAAGAGTAGTCCATTGCCGAGCGCGATCAGGCCAGAGGGAGCTTGCCCGTGGAGCGTGAGCAGAACGAGCGCGAGAAAGATCTGATAGAGTGAACCGGCCATACCGTCGTTGAAGAGGCTCTCTCCCTCAATGATGGTAGAAAGTCGCTCATTTACGTGCAGTTGCCGAAATAAGCCAAGTACTGCGACAGGATCGGTCGGCGAGAGGATGGCTGCGAGCAGGAAGGCCGTGGCCCAGTCGAGCTGATCCAGGAAGTGGAAGGCTGTTGCTATAATCAAGAGCGAGAGCAGTAATCCCGGCCCGGCGAGGAAAAAGATAGCTCTCCAGTTCTCCCGTAGCAGCGTGAGATTTGCACTCCAACCCGCCTCAAAAAGCAATGCCGGAAGGAATACGAAAAGTACGAGATCGGGTGAGAGTTTGGCTTCCTGCGCCAGCCCGATAAAACCAATGCACAAGCCTACAATCACTAGACCGAGGGTATATGGAACTGAGAGTTTCGCCGTGATGAAGTTCACCACGAGCGCAACAAGCAGAAAGAAGACCAGGTCGCGAATGAGCAGCGGAATATCTACCATCGGATGCCTTTCCTTTTGCTCTAGTCTGTCCTGTAAAGGGTTTTATGCACCCGCTCACTCGCTTACAGGGCACATCACCCTACAATTGCCGACCAGGCTTCCCGGCACTCCCGTTTGTCGCTCTCGAAATGAAGTTTAATTTATTCTAGCAGAGCTCAACGTGGGATGCAAGGTGCTCTGTCGCAATCAACCCATCTAGCAGCAAAGAACTGATCTTGGTTCGACTCCGCTAATTGCAACCGCTGTGACCGATCGCTGGGTGAGGCATACATTGAACTGCCTTTCAGATCACCAAAACAGCTTTTATCAGTTGGCTTATGAAGACGATCGAATTGAAATGAACAGAAACAGTGCTAAAGAATACTCACAGCACCGAACGTGGCCGTACTCAACTTAGATGTGGTGTGTGACGTCACCGCCATACCGGCCAACCAGATTCCCGTGGTATTCAGCGTCACACTCGATCCAATAATGGGTGTCCAGGTGACCCCATCGCTCGAGGTAGAGGCGTTGTAGGTTGTGCCGCTGCGCCGCACTTGCAGGTAGACCGGGACCGTGCCAGCAAGGCTGACTACCGTACTGACCCCACCACCCTGAGTCGAACGTTTGAGGACGAAGATGCCTCGCTGAGGAGTCACCACGACCGCATAAAAGGGCGCGCCCGGATCAGTACTCTGGCGCAGCATTACTCCCGCTCTCGCACGACTGTTCGTGTTGGTCTGGCTCAGTACTTGCGCGCTGATTCCTCCATCAGAGGCCAGGGGCTGCCAGACAAAGTGGAATTGATCTGCAGTTCCTCCGATATCCGTCCCCGAGCCTGAGATGGTCCAGATACCGTTACTCAGCGAATCGCTGCCTGCTAGAGCCGGGCTGCCGATGTCTGCACCGCTCCAGAGCTGGGTGGGATTGTTTGTCCAGAGGATGCTTGTCTGATTGGACTGCATGGGGCCAACCGTGTAAGCAGTTGGGACAGAGGCGACTACAATATCCGTGCCTGGGCCAGTATCGGTATAGGTGAAGGATGCCTTCCCCGTGTTGTCAGTAATGGCACTGCCTGTCTGTCCCGCGTTGGGGCCGCTCGTCACGGTGAAGTTGACAGTAGCATTGGCAAGACCACTGCCGCCACCATCTAGAAGAGTAGCGGTCTCGGTTACTTGTTGACCAACGCCCTGTGTGGCTGTGGCAGGGCTGAGCGTCAGAGAGGCTGTCTTTACGCCCGGGGAGCCTATATGTCTCCACTGGATAGCTTCGTTCTGTTGCACTGAGCATGATTCTGTATCGATGCCGTTTGTATCGAGGACGTGAGTACTATCTACCAGGGTGGTTGGGACCCCACCACTCGTGATCGTGACCGTTGGCGCGACGGTGATCGGGGTGCAGTTGCCCTTTGGAAAACCGCTCGTATCAAAGTTGTCGGAGCTCGGATCATTGCCAGGCGGGTTCTGTGCCAGGATCACACTTTTGCCTGCTGGAACCGTGAAAGAGCCCCAGAGGTTAAACACCTTGCCACCTGGGATCGAGGAATGATCGTCGACCGAAACACTATCGATCGGGATATCGCTCGAACTGGTATTGTCGAGTCGGATTGCGCCCCCGTCGAAGCAGTGTGGCAGCGTGCCACATGGACTTGAGCCGTATACTGGATTACCCAGGAAGATGGTGTTGGGCGATCCTGACCAGGGAACAGGGAACGCCGAGGGGCTCAGGCTGCTTTGATGCTTGTCTTCTGCATATGCGACGGATACCGACAGGCCATTGATTTCGCCTGCGGCGTGAGAGGATCTGGCATGACTTACTAAGGTAATAGTGAGACCAATTGCCAGACAAACGACAAGGATGATGTTGGCGTGTTTGAGAAAACGGAACATAGAACATTTCCCTTCCACCAATATATTTGGCTTCCTAAGGAAGAATAGCTACAAAGCTCCTCGTAGGAGCAAAGTATCGCACATGAGAGAATTTTCCTTCATGAAGAGTATGCCATACTGAGAATATTACAGGGAGATTTAGGTGGTTACGATTTGGTTGAGAAGAGGTTAAGCTTTCACGATTTGGGTACAGTATCCATTTCCGCCAGCATTGGAGAATGAGAAAAGCATCCTGGAGGAATTACTATTCTTGCCCAATGTATTCGACATTTTCTTTATCAAGGAGCATTGCGAATGATCGTATTCCAGGTGAGCGGTGTATTAGGATTCACCTCATAGCTCGAAGAGGCAACCTCGGGCCCTAAATTCCAAAAAATAATGCACGTAATGCCAAATTGCCTTCCCAGGACAAACATGTTCTGGAAATTAGCCGAGCGTTGTGCATCGCCTTCACCCTGTAGAAACCCAAACTCTTCTACGGTAAATAGTTTACCATTCTTAACAGCCCATGTAGCAACCATGGGTATGGTGATATTTCGATCGTTATTGGAATATACATGTATGGCAGCCATATTGATATGCGGAAGCGTGAAGATAGATCTCCAATCTATACCACAATCTGCCTGATTCAGGTGAGAAAGCCCACCTGACGAGATCAGGTGATGGGGATCAGTCGCATGTAACGTGTCAGAGAGTACACGGTAAAAATACGTTAAAGCCTGTGTGCTAGTTGGTCGAAGAGGATCACTGCCGGTTGGGCACGCTACCTCACCTGCAATCGCATAGTTAAGCAAGGCAGGATTGTCCGCGTAACGTGATGCTACCCAGGAGAAAGCAGAAGTATACAGAAAGGGATTATAGGGATAGATTCCTTGTTTGAGCGTTTTGTCACGGAAAGAGGAGAGGTCTAAAATAATGTACATGCCATGGTTTGCCGCATCTCTGAACAGGTAATCCATATTTGACCAGACAGTCGCATTATACCAATCACCATAAGTAGTACCGTCAAAGAAGTTAGTGGGGCGTAGTGTATTTAAGTGTGCTAGCTGCGCCATATTGACTATTATATCGATATAGCTTCTAAACGCTGTATAAGTCCAGCCCCCACCTCTATGCAAGGCTCCATGGTAATTCCAATGAGGGTACATTGTCGCACCGTACGGATGGACCGGATTATGGTTATAGACGAAGCTCTGCCCGACAATGGAAATATAGGCCTTTGCAGGTGATGACGCAGCAGTTGAAGAGGAAATTGTAGGCTGTGCGGTGTGGGATTGAATAGTCAGCCCTGGAGAGTTTGTCCTGGTTGATGGTTTGCTGGTGGAACAAGCTGATACCACGCTCAACACGAATAGGGCTAGAATAATCCCGGTGGTAATATTCCAGCCATTTCTTGCCAGAGTTATATGGCTCTTGTATTTCAACACCTGCCATCTTGCGTGACCCATGATATGCCTTTCAAACATCAGGAAAGTTTCATTGTCCAGTGTTGCTGATTCTGCCCATTATACATTACCTTAACAGTCCTCTATTCAGCATATTCTCTCCTATGGTATCGTCGTGCCGACGCTCACAGTAGTAAAGGTAGCTGTGCTAAAAGCCCCCGTATTATGCGAGGTAACGGCCATCCCAGCCAGCACTGGTCCACTTGTACTCAACGTGACGCTCGATCCGGCTACCGATGTCCAGGTAACACCATCGTTGGATAGGAAGGCAGTGTAGGAATTGCCAGTGCGGCCAATCGCCAGATACTTCGGAACGGTTCCTGTCAGGGCTACACGTTGCTGAGCATTGCCGCCCCCGGTGGCACGATACTGCACAACGATGCCGTTACCTGGTGTCATGAACACTGCATAGTATGCTGAAGCTGGATTGCTATTCTGACGCAACATCACACCAGCTTTGGCCCAGGCACTGGTGTTCGTCTGAGCCGTAATGCGCGCTCGCACGCTCCCATCGGCAGAGAGTGTCTGCCACACGAAGTGGAACTGGTCTGAAGTGCCCCAGATATCTCCTCCTGCTCCGTGGATCGTCCAGGTACCTCCACTTTGGGACTGACTCCCCGCCAGAGCAGGACTGCCAATGTCCGCGCATGTCCAGCCACTGGCACACCCTGGAGGCGGGGGAGCGCTTGTGCTGACTTTTACTGTATCGAAGGTGACAGTGCTCAAAGCGCTCGAGTTATGCGAAGTGACTGCCAGTCCAGCCAGCGCCGAACTGCTCATGCTCAATGTCACGCTCGAACCGACTTCCGGGATCCAGTTTGTGCCATTACTGGAGGTATACGCAGTATAGGTCGACCCAGAGCGTGCTACCTTTAAATATGTTGGTGTTGTACCGGAAACCGCGGAAATCTGCTGGGCAGAAGCCCCCTGAGTTGCGCGATACTGAACGACAATACCGTTACCTGGCGTTATGAAGGCAGCAAAGTACGCCGATCCAGCATTCGTACTCTGGCGTATCATCACACCGGCTTTGGCCCAGGTACTGCTGTTCGTCTGAGCCGTGATGCGCGCGCTCACGCCCCCATCGGCGTAAAGCTGCTGCGCAACATAGCGGAATTGGTCCGAGGTACCCCAAATGTCGTTGCCCCCTGCGAGAATATTCCAGACCCCCGCGCTTTGATACTGGCTCCCAGCCGGGACAGGATAGCCAA
>WNFW01005877.1_pt1 | contig 10678 bp, 8 predicted proteins | sample 5400131 | NCBI WGS metagenome assembly WNFW01 (sample SAMN13153362, study PRJNA577476) | soil metagenome | isolation source: 20 cm soil or saprolite under grassland replicate 1 | place: USA:California | collected 2016-06-15
GCGGGCTCCTCCCGCCGGTCCTGGGACTCCGCGGCCATTTTTTGGATGGCGGCGATTCGGTCTCGCCGGGGCGGATGGGTGTCATACGGATTGGTTTTTCCTTCGGCAAGCTCTTTCTCGATACCTCGCGCCACTTGTTCCGCAATTTGCGGGGCACCAAGAAATCGCGCAAATCCGTCTCCGAAAGGCGCGATATACCCCAGTTGCAATACCGGAACAACTTCGGTGCTCCAAAACGGCTGCCAGGCCATTGCGCCGCCGTGAATTTTCTTCAAGCTTTGAAGCACAGACTCTCTGCTGGCCACCAAACAAGCGAGCTCATCGGCCCGAAATTCCTTTTTCCGCGACACGAAGTTGATCACCCGGAGAAAAAACAGAAAGTTCCACTTCAAAATCAGGGTCACCAGCTGCAACATGGCCTGAAGGATTCCAATTCGTCCCACATCCCGCAGCGAGCCGATATTTTGGAAGGAGCGGATCATGGCGCTCTGCGTCCTGTGCACCCACGGACCCATTCGGGTATCTCCGCTGTAATAGTGGGCAAACTCGTGCGCCAGAACCCCGCGAAACTCGGAGACCGTGAGGAGCGACAGCAGCGGCAGCCCAATGGCCAGTATCCTTCGACTGCCGAATCCCAGCAGCCCACCCCGGTCGGACACAAATGCGTTTACCTGCCCAATCAAATACACTTCGCCCGGGACCGGCTCATCCAGCGACGCTGCAATGTCTTCGAGTTCCGCGAACAAGGCAGGATGCCCGGAACGGGAGATTAATAATCCGGGAGCCTCAAACTTTTCGCGTCTTGGCACCAGCGACCACAGCATTGCCCCCGCGGCGGCGATCCCCCCGAGAAACAGAATCAGTACCTGCAGATTGGTGGTGGAGGTCAATGCCAGGTAGGGCAAGTAAACGCACGCTGCGGCCAGCGCCACAATCACAACGTACGAAGCGATCACCATGAGGATTGCGAGGAGCGCAAACAACGCGACCGAACGTCTCGGAGCGATGGTGACTCTGGCCAGCGTCATGGGAATGCCCGCGAATCATATACCGTCCCAAATTGTGCGCACAACAGGATCGGCCAGGAGGTAACGGCCAAGATACTCAAGGCAATTCTCTCAAAACTTCAAAGCCACAAATTCGTCCCGGAAGGATATAAGTCAGGAATGTCCGTCCCTCGCGCGCCGATTTTCCTTCCCGAACCTCCGCCCCGGATGCCTCCCCATCATCGTCGCGCATGGCATCTTTGATATCTACGCGCTAATCCGCATGTGCTAGCGGGAAGCGCCGTCGATAAGTGAACAGCATTTTCGCGCGGCGATTCTTCGCCTATTGTCGCCGCGTCTTTTCCTTCCTTTATTTTCCTTCCTTTATTTCCAGGGCTTGCTCAACTATCATCGCGCCGCGCATCCGGGAGGCGTCATGAGCTTTGGGCAAAGGCTTCAGGAAATCCGCGATGGATTCGAGCGACCTTTCTGGGTCGCCAACATCAGCGAAATCTTCGAGCGCCTTTCTTACTATGGGGCATTCGCCTCGCTGGCCAACTATCTCCATGAAAAACTGAATTTCCCCACAGAACAAACCGGAACGCTTGCCGGGATCTTCGGCGGAATGGTTTGGTTCCTGGCCATCTTCGGAGGCGCAATTGCCGACAAGCTGGGCTTTCGCCGGGCTCTTTCGCTGGCCTATCTGATTCTTGCTACTGCCTATTTTCTGCTTGGCTCCATAGGCGCGCCATGGCTCGCTCCCATCAGGGGTGCCATTCCACCGGCTATCTTCGTCGGCTTCATTCTCATTCTGCCAGCCTTGGGCATCTCCATGGTCAAACCTTGCGTCGTCGGCACCACTGCTCGGGCTTCCAAGGAAAACGTCCGAAGCATCGGCTATTCGATCTACTACACCATGGTCAACATCGGTGGAGCAGCCGGGCCCTACGTGGCCTCCTGGGCACACCGCCATCTCGGTGTGGAAAACGTCTTTCGTGTGGCCGCCCTCAGTGTCTTTGCCATGTTTTTCGTGGTTCTGTTTTTCTTCCGCGAGCCCCGCAAGGTTAACGATGCCCCCGCTCCCAGCGTTTCCGAAACGCTTCGGAATTTTATTACCGTGCTCACCAATCCGAAGTTCATGCTTTTCCTGCTCATCTTTACGGGCTACTGGATCGTCTTTTGGCAGCAGTACATCTCGCTTCCCGGCTACATCCACGGCTATATCAATGCCGGCGCCGACGTCGAACTCATCCTTATTACCGATGGGCTCGCGGTCATCTGCTTCACTGTTTTGATCAACTACTTGACGCGCAAAATTCCCGCGTTCGGGGCTGTGACCCTTGGAACGCTGATTTCTTCGCTTTGCTGGCTGATTCTGGCATTGCGGCCCACGATTTTCGGGACGGTTCTCTCTATCCTGGTCCTCGCGCTCGGCGAAATGATTCAGGCCCCGCGGTATTACGAGTACATCGCCAAGCTGGCCCCGGCCGGCCAGCAAGGCACCTACATGGGTTTTGCATTTCTGCCCATCGGCATTGGCTCACTGGTCGGCGGATGGTTTGGAGGACGCGTGATGCATCAATTCGGGGAAGTGGCGCATCAACCGCAACGCGCGTGGTACGCCATCGCCGGCGTCGGCTTGCTGACTACTCTGCTGCTGTGGATTTATGACCGCGTCGTCAAGCCATCCGCGCAGGAAGCCGCATGAACGAGTACTCAGTTATCAGTTTCAGTGGAGAAGAATCCGGCGTTTTGGTTGGTGCTTGGCACCAGCGGTCTTCGATTTTCATTTGGGAGATCGCGTGGAATGGCGGATAACGAAACGCAGAGACGCAGAGTACGCAGAGAAAACTAAGAACTGAAGACTGAAAACTTTCTCAATTCACCATGCGGCGGAGAGAGGCCAGCGCCTGCCGCGCCAGCGAATAGCGCGGCTCGATTTCCAGGGCTTCCTGGAAGCTGCGCATGGCGTTGCTGTACATCTCTTTTCCCAGATACGCGCGGCCCAAGTTGTAGTGAGGAAAATGCCGCGGCTCGTAACGACGCGCTTCGGTGGCGCGCTCGAGCCAGGGAATGGCTTCATCGAAGCGCTTCTGCTCGATCAGGTACGCCCCGATGTCGTTATAAGGATTGCCGAAATCGGGATCGAGCTCGATGGCGCGCTTGCATTCGGCGATGGCCTCGTCGATGCGCCCTTGGAAATGGTAGGTCCAGCCGAGAAATGTATGCGCCTCGGCCGTGGGGTGCAATTCGAGCGAAGATTGATAAAGCTCGACGGCGCGATCGTAATCGCCTTCCATCTGGGCCTGGTAGGCGTCCTGCAGGATTTCCCACGCTCGCGTGAGGGTCTCCATGCTCATTCGCCATAGTTATCACAACGATTGGCATGGGTCAAAAGTACGAAAGTCAGGGGCGTGCACGGAAGGAACCTGTACTTTGTGCCGGGGGAATGGTTCTTGGCAGTGACGAGCGGCGGATCGCGAGTGGAAATTTACGGGCCAAACGGAGAAAATGGACGAGTTTACAGGAAGGGCGGAACCGGCGCTCGCCGGCAGCTCAATTTGCAGAGACGAGGGGGAGGAATCGTGAAGCGGAATTTACTACTACTGGGGACCGCAGTTCTGGCCATTGCTACGGCCGTGGTGGCGCAAGACCCGCCGGCAAAAACAGACACAAAAAAAGCTGCAAGCCGCTCGGCGGCGGGATCGGCCACACGCGGGAAGCAAGTGTTCGAGCAAAAATGCGCCATGTGCCATTTTGCGGATAGCGATCAGAAGAAAATCGGTCCGGGATTGAAAGGCATTTCGAAGCGCGGCACGTTCACCGTGAACGGCAACAAAGTGACGACGGAATCCTTGAGGACGTGGATTGAAAACGGCGACTCACAGATGCCGGGAATGAAAGATTCGCTCGATGCGGCGCAAATCCGCGACGTGGTCGCCTACGTCAAGACGCTTTGAGTTTTCAGTTGTAAGTTCTTCGTCTTAAACGCTCAGCCCTGGAGCCTGAGGAATCCTTGTGGGTTTGCAATTCGCAGGGCTTCGAGCGAAGAATTTGAGAACTGATCACTGACAACCGCAGGTTATAAAGAGAAAAGCCCCCGTAAGCCCGATTGCTCAGGCCGCCGGGGGCCAAAACTCCGAGAAGGCTACGACTACTTCAGTACAGCGTCTTTCAACGCTTTCGACGGGCGCAGGCGAACCACAGTCTTCGCCTTGATCTTAATCTGCTCGCCCGTCTGCGGATTGCGGCCGAGGCGCGCCTTGCGGTGCGCCTTAACCAAGCGGCCGAGGCCGGGGATCACGAACTTGCCCGCAGCGCCCTTGGCTTCTTTCACGGCGAGCTTGAACAGCTCGTCGAAGAACATGGCGGCGGTTTTCTTCGGAGTTCCGACTTTCTCGGCGATGTGCCCAACGACTTTCGTCTTGCTCAGTGGCTTGGACATCTAGTCTGCTTATCCTCCTGATTTTGCTTTCCACTCCGACGTAATCGGGGCAGGCCCCGATGTGATCGAAGCAGGCTCCGAGCGACTACCCCTCAGTTTTTCCGTGAAATACTCGGGCCGGGAAGGACTATAGCCAAGGAAAAACGAGAACGCAAGGACAAATCGCAAAAAAAGGCTGGAAAAATGCTATTTTTTTGGTGGGGATGTGGAAATCCCCGCTAAAAACGCGGGTAGAACGCATTTGGGAGCTTGTTTTGAGCGTTCGAAACGGGATGTCTGACGAAATTCTTCAGTTAATGGCCAGAAAAGAAACAGTGAGCGGGCATGCGCTCAGCCGTTTTACCGCGTGGCCAAGTCGGCGTAAAAGTGCGCGATGGCTTTGATGCCGCCGAAGTAGTTTTCGAGAGCGATGTGCTCGTCGGGGGCGTGGGCATTTTCATCCGGCAAGCCGAAGCCGATCAACACGCAGGGCACTTTGAAGGTGTCATACATCTGGGTGACGAAGGGAATCGAGCCGCCTTCGCGGATGAACACGGCCTTCTTGCCGAAGCCTTTTTCCAGTGCGGCTTGCGCCTTCTGGAAAATCGGATTGTGATAAGGAGCAGCCCACGGTTTTCCCGTGCTCAAGAGTTCAAATTTGCAGTGAACCGTTTTGGGCAGCAGCTTTCGAACGTGCTTCTCAACCAGCTGCGCGATCTTTTGTGGATTCTGATTAGGGACGAGGCGCGTGGAGAATTTTGCAAACGCCTTCGACGGAATAACGGTTTTGGCGCCTTCTCCCAGATAGCCGCCCCAGATGCCGTTCAGTTCGAGCGTGGGCCGCGTCCAGAGCCGCTCGACGGTCGTGAAGCCTTTCTCGCCACAGTAGGCGGGCGCGCCGACAGCTTTCTCGAAGTCCTTCTTTTTCCAGGGCAGCGCGTTGAGAGCTTTTCGTTCGGCTTTGGAAAGCTTGGCGACCTGGTCGTAGAAGCCGGGAATGGTGACGCGAAAATTCTTGTCGTGAAGCTTGGCGAACAGCTCGGTCAAAACCGTGAGCGGGTTGGGAACCGCCCCGCCGTAGACGCCGGAATGGAGATCGCGCTCGGGGCCGGTAAGTTCAATCTGGTAATAGTTCAGACCGCGAAGCCCGTAGGTAATCGACGGCACGCCTTTCCCGAGCATTGAGGTGTCAGAGACGATCAGGGCATCGGCCTTCAGTTTTTCCTTGTTCTTCTGCACGTAATCCCAGAGGCTGACGCTGCCCACTTCTTCTTCGCCTTCGATCAGAACTTTGACGTTGATGGGAAGTTTGCCGCGGACCTTCTGGAGCGATTCGAATGCTTTCAGGTGAATATGGACTTGGCCTTTGTCGTCGGCTGTCCCACGGCCAAAGAGATTGCCGCCGCGAACCGTCGGTTCGAACGCGGGAGAGGTCCACAGCTCAAGCGGCTCGGGCGGTTGCACGTCATAGTGCCCATAGAAGAGTATGGTGGGCTGCCCCGGAGCTTCCAAAGACTCTGCATACACGAGCGGGTGCAAGTTCGTCGGAACAATCTCGACGGTCTTGAATCCTGCTGCGCGGAGATGGTCGGCAACCCAGCGCGCCCCGCGCTCGATATCCGGCTTATGCTCGCTCTTGGCACTGACGCTTGGAATGCGCAGGAATTCGTACAGTTCAGCCAGGTGCTGGTCGCGCGAACTGTCAATTAGTTCAGCAAGATTCATGGAAGGCCCTCGGGGGACAGAACTCCTGTCGGATTTGAATGCCAACTACCATACGCAAAATTTGAAACGAATGTTGCGGAGCGGGTGAATGATGACCTGGCCTGCAGCCGCGTTTGTATTCTAAGGCTGCCTCTCCCCCGGTACAAGGCAGGCTGTACCGTGAGGTCTCCCCTGATGGCCTCGCTTGAATAGCCCGACTCCAGAGCAGAAGGGCGACCACGAAAAGTGTCTTGCAGCGGGAATGGACGGGTACCTGAGCAAGCCGATCCGGCCTCAGGAGCTGGACGAAGTCTTGGCTCGGTACGGCACGCGCCTTCGCGTAGCCGCGCAGTAGCCTGCGATTCGAACGACATCCAGACGTTTGCCGATGGGAAACACCTGTACGGAAGGCCAGATTGACGGTGCAAGGGTGGCGGTCAATCATGACTCTATGAACGAAGTGATTTCAGCAACACCAAGACGAAGCGCGCGAACCTTCCACAAAATCCGCGTGCAGGCTCAGGGGCGCGCTCACGACCGCAAGAAGTTCAAGGAAACTTGCGAGACCGTGGTGGTCAGCGCTCATGGCGGCTTGCTGCTCCTCAAGCATGAAGTCGATAACGGCGAGATGCTGGTGTTGACAAATCCGGAGACGCAGGAAGAGCAGGAATGCCGTGTGGTCTACCTGGGGGAGCCGGTGGCGAAGGGGCAGCGTGTTGGCATTGAATTTCTGACTCCCGCACCGCGGTTCTGGGGAGTGGAATTCCAGACCGAGTCTCCCTCGGCCAGCGTTAATTAGAAGAAGTTAGCTTGGCGGGTTCGCGGCGGAGTGCTGTGGCGAAAGAGTGGCACCAGCGGCCGAGCGGCGCTTGAAAAACCAATCACCCAACCTCCACAAAAGCAGGATTCCCACAAGCGTTCCATAGAAAATCGGCATACGCACGTCGGACTTCACCTTCCAGTAGTAATGGATCACTCCCGCAATCGCTGCGAAATAAATGCCCCGATGAAGCATCTGCCAGCGCTTGCCGCCTAGGCGGCGAATCCAACCAGCCGTGGAAGTGATCGCCAGCGGAAGCAGGAGCAGGAAACCCAGGAAGCCCACAGTAATGAACGGGCGTTTGGCGATATCTTTCCATATGGCGGTAAAGTCGAAAAACTGATCAAGAACAAGATAGGTTAGGAAATGCAGGCAAACGTAGGAAAATGCAAACAAACCGAGCATGCGACGGAAACGGATCAGGTCTGGAAGACTCAGAAGTTTACGGAACGGAGTGATGCACAGCGTGAAGACCAGAAAACGCAGCGTCCAGCGGCCAGTCGTGAGCTGAATGAACTCTACGGGATTGGCGCCCAGGCCGTTGTGAAACGCGCGCCAGACGAGCGCGGCCAGAGGAATCAGGCAAAGAAAGAAAACCACAACCTTGGTCCACTTGCTGGTGAGAAGAGCGCGCATTCTGAGCAAATCAGCCTAATAGTATTTCTTCAAGTCCATGCCGTTATACATGCTGGCGACCTGATCGCCGTAGCCGTTGAACATGAGCGTGTTGCGCTTGAGAATTTCCCCGAGGCGGCGCTCCTTGGCCTGGCTCCAGCGCGGGTGATCCACGTTGGGATTTACGTTCGAGTAGAAGCCGTATTCGTTTGACGCCGCGAGGTTCCACGTGGCCGGCGGCATTTTGGATTGGAATTTGATTTTGACCAGCGACTTGATGCTCTTGAAGCCGTATTTCCAGGGAATCACCATGCGCACCGGCGCGCCATCCTGGTTGGGCAAGGATTCTCCATACATTCCAACGCCGAGAAGCGTGAGCGGATTCATGGCTTCGTCGAGGCGCAGGCCCTCGACGTAAGGAAAGTCGATCCCCGCCCACTTTGCCTCAAGCATTTGGCCTCGATCGTAAGAACTTTGAAAAGCAACGAATTGCGCCTTGGAGGTGGGTTCGACAAGTTTCGCCAAATTGCTGAATGAAAAACCAATCCAGGGGACGACGATGGACCAGGCTTCCACACAGCGATGCCGGTAGATGCGCTCTTCAAGAGGAGCTATCTTGAGGATTTCATCCATGGTGAACTTGCGCGGCTTGGCGACATCTCCTTCGACGGAAACCATCCAGTTGGCTGTTTTGAGTTTGTGCGCGTTCTTCGCGGGGTCAGATTTGTCCGTACCGAATTCGTAGAAATTGTTGTAGTGCGTAACGTCCTCGTAAGAGTTCTGTTTCTCTGTGGTGCTGAAGGGGCTCTTTACCACGCCGCTGAATTTCGTCCCGGCACATACGTTCTCTGAGGGCGCCGCCACTTCGAAGAGGCGCTGGCCTACAACTGCGGTGGCACTGGCGATCCCCATGGCCTGCAAGAATTTCCGCCGGTCTAGATAGACGGACTTTGGCGTGACATCGGCGTATGTCAAATCCGAGGCCTTGTGGATCAACATATTGCTCCTCCCAATGAATGTAGACGGTCCAGCTTCCTTATTATCCTACGCGTTCTTCTTTGATCAAGTATAGAGGCAGCAGCACGCTGGAACCTACCTGGAGGCTTAGAAACCGTACCGGGCGATCACGGCTTTTTCCTGTTTTCTGATAAGCGCGAGGGCAGCGTGTTGTGCCTGGAGTTTCAGTGTCAAACGCGCGCCGGTGACAGCGTCGCGCAGGTCAATAGCGGTGTCAGCCGCGTTTTCGGATTCCAGGATGTACAGGACGGAATCCTGCAGTTCCGCGGAGTAAATCAGCACGCCTGGCGGAGGCGCCGAATGAAGATCGAACGCCGGCTTGATTTTCAGCGTTGCCAAAAGGTAGCCGTACACCGAGGCTGCAGCGTCGAGTCCTTCGGCCAATTCCAAAGAGTAAGACGACCAAAAGACTTTCCCTTTGCCCGAAGGAATCTCCTTCCAAGTTGCGACGTCGCTGAAGCGAAGAGCCTCGAGCGAGAATTGCTTTTGCTGATCGAAGGAAAGAGGCATCGTCTTGCCGGGTAGGCGGATTTCCGCGCCGCGATAGCTTTGGGGTTCGATTTGCGCGTTTAGCCCGAGGTCGTGCGGACGGTCTCGGAATTGCCAGTGCTCGTCGCGGGAGACAGGTCCGGTGATCAGGAGATTGCCGCCGCCCTTTGCGTACGCCAGCAAGGCCTGCCAGGTGTTGTCGTTCAAGGACTGTGGCGATGGAAGAATCACGAGCTGCGGCGCGCCGAGTTTGGCGATTTGGTTCTCGGCGATGATGTAAGGAGTGATGTGCAAGCCGTAAGCGAGGGCCCGTACGGCCTTTTGCTGCGCTTCGAGCTGCAGATCGCTGAAAACCGAGAATTGCGCGGCCTGCGAGGTCACAATAGCCACGGAAGGCTGGTGCGGGTTTTGCAAGTGGCTATGGAGAGATTTCGCAAAGCTCGCGAAATCGCGCATCACCGCGGCTTCCGGTTTTTCCGTGCCATCTGCTCGCACGGCGCCAATGGGCGCTTCGTTGGCTGCCGTCATGTAGGAATTCGTGTTCCATAGCCATTCGATGGTGCCGGAGCCCTGCACAAAAGATAGAGCGACTTTGCGTTCGAATAGGGAGGCTTCTTGCTCGGGGGTGAACCGCGCGGATTCATCCAGATTGATTTCGCGCTGCAACCCAGTCTCCTGAATCAGCATGGCCTCGCTTGGCTGCTTGGCGGTGAGGGAATCCCACAGCAGGGAATCGTTCCCCCACCAGGAATGATTAGTGGTGAAATCGACCGCAGGGGCATAAAAGGCGGGGGAGAGGCGATCCCTCACGCCGCCTTCATCCTGGCCCACGGTGATGAGTTGCTGCGAGCCGGTTCCGCGGATTTTGTCGCGCATGGCGCGGACCCATTCGACGAAAGTTTCCTGGGCGAAGACGAAATAGTCATAGACGCGAAGCGAGTTGTGGCCCTCATACATTCCGCGCGAGCTGAATTCGAGCTCACCCGGCAAGGAAATGTTCCCCGCGATGGAATCGTGCGGTGCGTTCCAGGCAGCCGCGAGCGCGGCGCGGTCGGGATAGCGTTTCGAAAGCCATTGGTTCCATGCAGCCAGTTCGATGGGATCGCCGTTCGGGCGCGTCTGCCACAAATGCTGCGAAATGCTGGGCTCGTTGATCAGATCCCACGCCAAGAACGGAACATCGTGAAAGCGCGCGACTACCGTGGAGACGAGGGTTTGCTGCTTGCGCAACGCCTGAGGATCCAAATAAGGATTCACGCCTCCGAGGACCTCCGGAAGAAAGGCGAAGAAATTGAATTGCACGGGAAGGCCGTGTTTGCGCGCGGTCATCAAGTAGGCTTCGAGAGTGCGCAGTGTACGCTCGTAGGGCTGCCCATTTTCATCGCAAAATTTGTCCCAGCCGGTCCACCATCCCGTGCGAAGCATGTTGAGACCGGCGGCCTGGATCTGCGTCATGTCGCGGTCCCAGACGTAGGCGTTGGGATGGTCGAAATAGAGGCGCTGGACTTCGCTCGACATGTACGTGGTGCCAACGACGGCGAGCGGATGGCCGTCGATCTCAAAGAAGTCGTGATTGGCCGTCAGATGCGGGCCGGAGCGCAAGAACTCGTGGTCGCGAATCCA
>WNFW01012671.1_pt1 | contig 10676 bp, 11 predicted proteins | sample 5400131 | NCBI WGS metagenome assembly WNFW01 (sample SAMN13153362, study PRJNA577476) | soil metagenome | isolation source: 20 cm soil or saprolite under grassland replicate 1 | place: USA:California | collected 2016-06-15
GCCTCCAGGACGACCGCGCCCGCGCCGTCGCCGAACAGGACACAGGTGCTGCGGTCGCTCCAATCAAGAATGCGGGAAAAGGTCTCCGCGCCGATCACCAGCGCACGCTTGAATGCACCGGTTTTGAACAGCCCGTCGACCGTCGCGAGACCGAACACAAACCCCGAGCATACTGCCTGTAAATCGAAGGCTGCACCTTGGGTAATACCGAGATCCGCCTGCACCTCGACTGCGGTCGCCGGGAAAGTGTTATCCGGCGTGGAGGTCGCGAGCACGATCAAGTCTATCGATTGCGCATCCACTCCGGCGGCTGCGAGCGCCGCGCGGGCGGCGGCAAGCGCCATGTCGGAAGTGGTTTCCCCCTCTGCTGCGATGTGCCGCTCGCGGATACCCGTGCGCTGCGTGATCCATTCGTCGGAGGTGTCCACCATCCGCGACAACTCGGCATTAGTGAGGACCCGGCTCGGCAGATAACTACCACAGCCGAGGACTACGGACCGCAGCATGGTCACGAAGCCGCTCCCCCGACGGCGCGCGCCGGAGCCGCCTCGCTGCGGTGGCGCGTGAGGCTCTGGCCGATCTTGGCCAGCAATTCGTGGCGCACCATGTCGTAGCCGAGATCGACCGCGTATGCGAAGCCCTCGGCGTCGGTGCCGCCGTGACTCTTGATCACGATGCCGTTGAGGCCCAGGAAAACACCGCCGTTTGACTTTCGTGGATCCATCTTGTTGGCGAGCGCGTGAAACGCTCCGCGCGCCAAGAGATAACCGAGCCTTCTCACCAGCGTGCGGTTCATTTCGTGCTTGAGATATTGGCCGAGCTGCCGCGCGGTGCCTTCGGCAGTCTTGAGGGCGATGTTGCCGGAAAAGCCTTCCGTCACCACTACATCCACCGTTCCCTTGCCGATATCGTCACCTTCGACAAAGCCCGCATATTCGAATTGCGGCCACTGGCCCGCGCGCAGGATTTGACCGGCCTCGCGCACCGCCTCGAGGCCCTTCACCTCCTCAACCCCGATATTAAGCAGTCCCACCGTCGGCCGATCGAGACCGAATAGTACCGCGGCCATGGCGCTGCCCATCGCCGCGAGTTCGACAAGATGCCCGGCATCGGCACCGATCGAGGCGCCGAGATCGAGGACGACGGACTCGCCCTTGAGCGTCGGCCACAGTGCGGCGATCGCCGGACGATCGATACCTGCCATGGTTCGCAGGTCGATCTTCGCCATAGCCATCAACGCGCCGGTATTCCCGGCAGAGACGGCGACATCTGCATCGCCCCTCTTGACGGCATCGACGGCGAGCCACATCGACGATTTTCGGCGCCCTTTGCGCAAGGCCTGACTGGGCTTGTCGTGCATCTGCACCGCCACATCGGTGTGCACCAGTTGCGAGGCCGCCTTGAGTTGCGGACGCGCGTCGAGCAGCGGCTCCACGGCAATTCGATCGCCGAACAGTAAAAATTCGATGTCAGGGTGGCGGCTGAGCGACAGTTCGGCGCCTGGAACGACCATCGCTGCCCCATGGTCGCCCCCCATGGCGTCGAGCGCAATGCGGACTTTACGGGGCATGGCAGAACAATACCGTGTCGATGCGAGCCACAACAGGGGGCGGCACAATCATCCCTCCTCGCCACGCTGCCGTTTCTTCAGCCCCGCGAGCGCCGCGAATGGATGCGCTGAATCCTCGCCAACTGCCGGCGACTGGAACATCGCGTCCGGCTTGCGCGGATAAGGGTCGAGGCCAAGGATCAAAAATTCGGTCGCGATCTCGCCCAGGTCGACTGTGCCGCCAATCAATGGTTCCGGAGAATTGGCCGTCGGAATCTCGACGTCTGCGCCGCCGACTCGCGACGGTGTGTCGGCGTAAGTGAAGACGAGATCGATCGACTCGTCGATTTCATTCTCGAGCGGCTCAAGGGTGACCACGCAGGTCTGGCCGACAGTGGCCGACACTCGGCCGACCACATGCAAGCCCCCGCGCCCATGCGGCATGACGTCGAAGCTGGCCTCCAGGCGTGTCAGAGCGGTAAGTCCAGCGTGCTCGGCGACAGCATCTCGCGTCTGTCTATCGGCGAAGAGATTAAGATGCCGGCCGCTCTCGGGCACGTCGCTGAGTGCGAGCGGGACGCTCCAAGGGCGTCCTGGCCTCCGTTCGGGCCTCGTCATTCGTCTATCCCTATTCATCTCGCGCGCGAAATTACCTGTTCGGGGTCGGGAAAGGCGAGTTGCGCGCGCTCAAACCCATCCTGCGCCGCAAGCCGCTGCGCGGCCTCGCGTACATAGACTGCAAGCTCACTGGCCGGCTGACGTTTCGCCGCGCCGGCAAATACATTGCGCTGCAGGGCTGCGGCAAGCCGCCCATCGTCTGCGGCGTCCAATGCGTTCCGATAGGCCGCCTGCCGACCATAAAACGCCTCGCCAATGCGATGCATGTTTCGCGGCACCGCGAGATCGCCCACGCCCAGTTCGCGCATGCTGTCATCCATGTCCCGGCAGAACCGGTCGAACAGACCCTGGCCGAGCGCGCGGATGGGGGGCGCTTCGCCCTCCAGACACCGCAAAAGCAGCACGGTGTGGAGCATGATCATCTCCAATCGCCCCCAACCGTGTCCGGCACCCCATAGATCTGGTAGAAGGCCGGCGCGCGCGCCTGTGCCACGATCGTGCCATAGAGACGCGCGATGGTATCGTTCCACGGGCTGCGGCGAAACAGCTTCAACATCATCGGGTTAGCTCGGCGGCCGGGGATATAGGACCGACGGGGAAACGGTGATAGTGCCGACGAAATCAATGCGCCAGCGCCCGTGACAATGATATGGGGGTCATAGGCGGCATGAACAGACCGACGCGCCTGCCCCGCCTGACTGCCGTCAAGCTTGCGGCGGTGGCGGTAATCGCCGTGCTGCTCGGCGGCTGCTTCTCCGAGACCTATCAACGCGGCTACATCGTCCCCGAAGGAGCGCTCGAGCAGATTCCGATCGGATCCACCCAAGAACAGGTTCTGATCGTGCTCGGCACGCCGTCAACGGTGGCGACCGTCAGCGGCGAGGCTTTCTATTACATCTCACAGCGCGCGGAGCGGCCAATCGGCTTCATGCCGCAGCAAGTGGTCGATCAGCGGGTGGTAGCCATATATTTTGACAAGAATCGGCGAGTGGCGCGATTGGCCAATTATGGCCTGAAGGAGGGCAAAGTATTCGACTTCGTCAGCCGCGCCACGCCGACGGGCGGCAAGGACGTCGCTTATCTTAACGCGCTGTTCAAAATCTTCTAGAGCGGCCACCGCGAACGGCGGCGGCAACATCGGTTAAGGCCGGCGGCGTCAACGCCAGTGCGCGAGCACGGCAAGCAGCAAGAGCGCCACGATGTTGGTGATCTTGATCATCGGGTTGACCGCGGGACCGGCCGTGTCCTTGTAGGGGTCGCCGACAGTGTCGCCGGTCACCGCCGCCTTGTGCGGCTCCGAACCCTTGCCGCCGTAATGGCCGTCCTCGATGAACTTCTTGGCGTTGTCCCATGCGCCGCCGCCGGAGGTCATCGAAATAGCGACGAACAGCCCGGTGACGATCACGCCGAGCAGCATTGCACCGACCGCGGAAAAAGCCGCCGACTTGCCGGCCGGGCCGCCGCCGGCAATCCAATAGATCAGGAAGTAAACAACGATCGGCGAGAGCACCGGGAGCAGCGAGGGAACGACCATCTCCTTGATGGCGGCTTTGGTGAGAAGATCGACGGCGCGGCCATAGTCGGGCTTATCGGTGCCTTGCATGATGCCCGGCTTGTCACGAAACTGCCGGCGCACCTCCTCCACGATCGCAGACGCGGCGCGCCCGACCGCGGTCATGCCGAGCGCGGCGAACAGATAGGGAAGCAGCCCGCCGAACAAGAGGCCAGCCACCACGTACGGATTGTTCAACGAGAAATCGAGCTGGACGCCTCCAAAGTATGGATGGTTCGCTGCGTTGGCGATGAAGAATTTGAGATCCTCGTTATAGGCCGCGAACAGAACCAGCGCGCCAAGACCAGCCGAGCCGATCGCATAGCCCTTGGTCACCGCCTTGGTGGTATTGCCGACTGCGTCGAGCGCGTCCGTCGATTTGCGCACCTCTTTAGGCAGCCCGGCCATCTCTGCGATACCGCCGGCATTATCGGTAACCGGGCCAAAGGCGTCGAGCGCCACGATCATGCCGGCGAGCGAGAGCATGGTGGTGACGGCGACCGCGATCCCGAAGAGAGCGGCGAGTTTGTAGCTGATCAGAATGCCGGCGATGATGACGATTGCGGGAAGCGCCGTGGCTTCGAGCGAAATAGCCAGACCTTGGATGATGTTGGTGCCATGACCGGTGACCGATGCCTTGGCGATCGACTGCACCGGCCGGAAGTTGGTGCCGGTGTAGTATTCGGTGATCCAAATAATCAGGCCAGTGACGGCAAGACCAACCACTCCGCAGATGAACAGAGAAGTGCCGGAATACGATTGACCCGGCACGGTGCCGAAGCCGACCAGAAGATGCGTGACCAGCGCTACGCCGGCGAGTGAGAGCACACCGGTGACGATGACACCCTTGTAGAGCGCGCCCATGATCGACTGGCTCGCGCCGAGTCTGACGAAGAACGTGCCGATGATGGACGTGATGATGCAGATGCCGCCGATGGCAAGTGGATAAGTCATCATCTTGAGGAGCGTGTCGGCACCGGCGGTGCGAAAAAAGATCGCCGCCAGCACCATGGTAGCGACCGTCGTCACCGCATAGGTCTCGAACAGGTCGGCCGCCATGCCGGCGCAATCGCCGACATTGTCGCCAACATTGTCGGCGATGGTCGCGGGATTGCGCGGATCATCCTCGGGAATGCCGGCCTCGACCTTGCCGACGAGGTCGCCACCGACGTCTGCGCCCTTCGGTACGGTCGTCTGGCGCCATATGGCGCGAGCCGACGAGGAAACCGAAATAGAGAGTAACGCCGAGGAGCGCGAGGCCGGCGACCAGCAGCCCGGTGATCGCGCCGGCCTTGAAGGCCAGCTCCAGTCCATCCGCGAGCGAACGAATCGCCGCCTGGGCGGTGCGCACATTGGCACGCACAGACACGTTCATGCCGATGAATCCCGCTGCCCCCGAGAGCACCGCGCCGATCAAGAATCCGACCGCCACCGACCATCCGAGGAAATACGCCAGGATAAAGAAGATCACGATCCCGACTATGCCGATCGTGGTGTATTGGCGTTTGAGATAAGCCTGTGCGCCTTCGCGCACCGCCGCTGCGATCTCCTGCATCCGCGCGCTGCCCGGGTCGGCCGCCAGCACGGACCGAATCGCCCAAACGGCGTAAAGGACAGCGAGCACGCCACAAAGGACGATCAGCCAAAGAGCGGTCATTGTCGAAACCCCGGTTGAGGAAACGGCCGAGCGAGTGCCAGCCGCCGCCTGCGCCGCGCCTGATGCACTCCCACGACGCGGCTAAAGCGGCGCGGACATTGCCAAAAACGCTCCCGCGACGCAACGCTCGAAAGAATGGCGTTGTTGGCTTGTCAGCGCCCGGCGGAATTGATGGCAGGGTTCACTTTCGGCAGCGTCCAGGGACCGGTGCCAAAACCCGCCGGTTGACGCTCCATCTTTCGCACGTCTCGTTCCATCTCGAGACATGTGAGCCATTCCACGTAGCTTGGGAGATAGACCCCCGTTCGCATACACTGCTTTTTGTCGGCGCCTGAAAACGTCGCTTGGTCCTTGACGATCTGATCACGCGCCTTTTGCTCGGAATCAAGGCACGCATTGACGTCCTGCTCCGTTGTTGTGCCGCCCATCAGGCTGACCATTGCTCCCGCGGCAGCCTTGCAGGTTTTCTGAATATCGATCGCGGGAACGTCCTTACGCGCTTGCGCCTCGAGGGCGGCAGCGCGCTGGCGCGCCTCGGCGACGTGCGCGCCGGAGCCGAACTTCTGCACATACGCGCTGAATGCCCCAGCGGTGCCTGCCCGCTGTGCATCGGCCCAGGCACTCTCATCCGCCTCTTTGCGGGTTTGCTCGTCGAGGGCAGCAAGCCGCTGGCGCGCCTCGGCGACGTGCGCGCCGGAGCCGAACTTCTGAACGTAACTGTCGAACGCCGCGGCGGTGCCTGCGCGCACCGCTTCGGCCCAAGCCTTCTCGTCAGCCTCCTTGCGGACCTGCTCGTCGAGGGCAGCAATCCGCTCGCGCGCCTCGGCGACGTGCGCGCCGGAGTTGAAGTTCTGCGTGTATGCCGTGAACGCGGAGGCGGTGCCGGCGCGCACTGCATCGGCCCAGGCCTTCTCATCAGCCTCCTTGCGGCTCAGTTCGGTAACGCGCTGGCGCGCCTCGGCGACGTGCGCGCCGCCACCGAAATTCTGAATATAGGCCATGTATCCCGCAGCCGTGCCGGTCTTCTCAGCGTCCGCCCAGGCCTTCTCGTCCGCCGCCTTGCGGGCCTGCTCGTTGAGCGCGACGATGCGCTGGCTCGCCTCGGCCACATGCGCGCCGGACCCGAAGTTCTGTAGATAGCCGGTATATGCCGCGACGGTGCCGGTCTTCTCGGCATCAGCCCATGCCTTTTCGTCGGCCTCTCGGCGCGCCTGTTCATCAGCTGCTTGCTGCTGCGCCGGCGGTGGCGTATCCGCAGGCTGGCTGCAAGCCGAGAGAAGGGCGGCGCCGGCAATAGCTGCAACGGCTGCTACTCTCACAAATGCACGGCATCCCGTGGGATTGGGCTGCCCGCCCGAATCACCAATCATAACTGACCCTTTTACACGCGAGAGCGTTTCCAGTTTCAGTATACCCAAATTTGATATGCTCTAACACCGGGCCTTACGCACACCACCGCCCGAGCCTGGGCCAAGGCCAAATCACCAAACAGGCCACCCACGCGTTCCATAACGCCCAACACGCCGCTTCGGTTCGGGGCGAAAGTACCGCATGCCGGCGCGCGTTATCGGCGGCGGCGACGCTGCGGCGGAGGTGGGCCTTCCAACGCTCGCTGCCAGATCGTTCCGTTGTCGAATTGAATGGTCATGCCATCCGGCGAATAGATCGCACCGAGATTGGCCCTCGCGATCCAAAGCCGGCCGGGATAGTCCACCCACCCCCGGGATGGCTGCCCGACCTCGTTCACCAAATTAAGCTCCCAGCCGTTCTGAGTAATGAAGGCGAGACCAGGACCGGCGGATGCGCAACCCGCAACGCACCGATAAGGACCGGTCAGATTCACGCCTTGCGCCGAGGCGTCGGTTGCAACCACAGCTGCCGACATGGCAATCGCGCCTAGTACAGTTCGCATCGCTTTCTCCTTGTCACGGTTCCTTGCAAAGATGTTCGCCGCGAGAACCCTTCGTTAGTGACGGATCGGTGAATCCGCCAGTATTCGGGACACAGATCAGAAGTGCAACGCGCCAGGATGGCGGATCGTCACCGACCGCGCTTGCGCCGGCCGCAGCGCGCCGATCTGACCGAATGCAGATTTCATCCCATCGATCATGAGATCGATGACGTGAAGCGGGCCTTCTGCGCCGAGCGCGCCGAGGCCCCACAAGAACGCTTTGCCGGCGAATGCGGCATCGGCCCCAAGCGCGACCGCGCGCACCACGTCGAGCCCCGAGCGCACCCCGCTGTCCGCCATCACGGTGGCTCGGCGGCCAACGGCGCGAACAACGGCGGGAAGCGCGTCAATGGCCGCGGGCAGTGCTTCAACTTGCCGGCCGCCGTGGTTGGACACGATGATTCCGTCGACTCCCAGCGACACGCAAGTCTCGGCGTCGGCGGGATGAAGTATCCCTTTCACCACCAACGGTCCTTTCCAGCGCTCGCGATAGCGCGCGACCTCCTCCCAGGTGAAGGCGCCACCCATCTCCCGTCGCACGAAGGCCGCAACCTCGTTCACGTCTGTGGTATCGCCGGCATAGGGCTTGAGATTGCCGAAGCGCGGCTGACCATGCCGCCAAAGCGATTTGAGGTAGCCCGGCGAACTCAGAATACCCGCGAGCATGCGCCAATCAGGTCGGAACGGCGAAGTGATGCCGGCCACCACTTCGCGTGGGCGGGTCGTGCGCAACGGCACATCCGCGGTGAGAACGAGGACATGCACACCGACGGCTTGGGCGCGGCGGACAAGATCGAAGCCAATGGCATGCTCGTTGCGGGCACAGCGATAGAGCTGGAACCACAGGACGTCGGGCGCAATCTCGACAGCGCGTTCGACGGTCATTCCACCCACGAGACCCAGCACGTAGGGCACCCGCGCACGCTGCGCCGCGGCTGCGAGATACTGGTCGGCGCCGGGCCATACGATCGAGGGGCCTCCCATGGGCGCAACCCCGATCGGCGCCGAGTAGCGCCGGCCGAACAGTTCGACGTCGACCGGCGGCAAGACGGTGGTCATGCCATAGCGAGGCACGAGCTCGATCGCGTCGAACGCGGTCCAGTTGCGCGCGATGCCGCCATCGGCACCAGCGCCGCCGTCCATGTACTCGAAGGCGAAGCTCGGCACGTGCCGGCGGGCATGCTGGCGCAGATACGCAATCGTTGGAAAGCGACGGTGCAACTCGAGAAACCGCGGGTTGTCGGACGGCGTGTAGTCCTTCGCCGGCCGAACCAAACCGGTCATATCGTGCATGGCGTGCCCTTATCCTTCCCCGGCTGCTCAGAAATGGCTAAACGCGGCTTGGGCAAATACGAGTGGGCGCCCGTCCGCACCAAGAAACCGCGCCTTCCCCTGCCCTTTCGCCACGGCGCCGATGTCACTGACGACCACGCCAGCCGCCGATGCTTGCTGGCGCAACGCTTCGACCTTGCCGGCCGGCACGCATGCCAGAACTTCGTAGTCATCGCCGCCGGTAAGGAGCGTTTCCATCAGCGCGGGCTCCTTCGCGAGGGCGGCGCGCGCGCTGTCGGAAAGCGGGACCTGCGGCACCGCGATTTCAGCATCGACGGCAGAGGCGCGGCAGAGCTTGGCGAGGTCGCCCGCAAGACCATCGGAAACGTCCATGGCGGCCGAAGCGTGCATGCGGAGGATCTCGGCTATGGCGTTGCGTGGTTCCGGCACAAGATAACGGGTCTCGAGCCAATCGCGTGCCTCACGGTCGAGGTCCCAGCGCTGAGCGGCGGAGACATCGCGCCGCAACAGCAAGCCGAGTGCCGCGTCGCCGATGGTGCCAGTGACCACGACGCGGTCACCCGCTTTGGCGCCAGCGCGGCGCAGCATCTTGCCATGCGGGACCGCGCCGAAGGCCGCGATCGAAATGGTGACCGGTCCTGTCGTGCGATCGGTATCACCGCCCAAAAGCGGGCAGCCGAACGCCTCGGCATCTGCCGCAAGTCCACGCGCGAACGGTGCAAGCCATGCGTCGTCGATGTCCTGGGGCAGCGCCAGCGTGAGCAGAAATCCCAGCGGCCTTGCGCCCTTGGCCGCCAGATCGGACAGGTTCACGCGCAACGCCTTCCTGGCAACCGTATCAGGCGGATCACCGGGAAAAAAATGCACGCCGCCGACGATTCCATCGGTCTTGAGTACGAGATCGCAACCAGCCGGCGGCGCGATCGCGGCCGCGTCGTCGGCGAGCCCGAAGGCGCCGGGATGTTTGGCAAGCGGCTTGAAATAGCGCGCGATGAGGCGCTCCTCACCGGACTGCGCTGCGCTGTCTCTGCTCATCGCGATCGGCCGCCCAAATAGCTACCGCGTGAGCGGCGCAAATTCGCCGGCCCGAAACTGCCGCGCGATCCGATCGAGCACGGCATTGACCATTCCAGTCTCATCCCTGTCGACGAAGGCGTTGGCCACGTCGACGTACTCGGAGACCACAACACGCGCCGGGACATCGCCGCGATGACCAAGTTCATACGCACCCGCACGTAACACCGCCCGCAAGATTGCTTCAATGCGCTTGAGCGGCCAGCCCTCCGACAGCACCTTGTCGACCAGAGGATCGAGGCTGCGCTGCTCCCTAACCACACCCGAAACCACGTCGCGAAAGAACGCCGCCTCGGCCGGCAAATATTGTGCACCTTCAACCTCGCGGCCGATCCAATGACTCTCGAATTCGGCAAGGATTTCATTGAGCCCTGTGCCGGCGATATCCATTTGATAGAGCGCCTGCACCGCCGCGAGCCGTGCGGCGCCGCGGCGATTAGCCTTGCGTTCGTCCTTCGGTGCGCCGTTGCGGGCCATGGCTCACCCCATCGCGAGACGACGCTTTAAACGCACGAGCGAAAGTGCGGCGCGCGCCGCATCGCCGCCCTTATCTGCCTCCTCCGGACGCGCGCGCGTCCAGGCCTGGGCGCTCGTGTCCACGGTGAGAATACCGTTGCCGATCGGTAGTCGGCGCGTGATCGAGAGGTCAAGCAGAGCGCGCGCCGATTCCTGCGACACGATCTCGAAATGCAGCGTCTCGCCGCGAATGACGCAACCGAGCGCAACCGCGCCGTCGTAGGGTCGCCCTGAACGCTCGGCGGCATCGGCCGCGATCGCGATGGCCGGTGGGACCTCGAGCGAGCCCGGCACGCTAACGCGGTCAAAGACTGCACCGGCCTTTTCTAGCGCGCGCGTGGCGCCCGCGAGCAAAGCGTCGGCGATATCCTCGTAGAAGCGCGCCTCCACGATGAGGATGCGCGCGCCGTTGAGGTCGCCGGAATCGCCGTCGGGCGCATCGTTGCCGACGGAGCGGCGGCGCTCG
>WNFW01029508.1_pt1 | contig 10675 bp, 9 predicted proteins | sample 5400131 | NCBI WGS metagenome assembly WNFW01 (sample SAMN13153362, study PRJNA577476) | soil metagenome | isolation source: 20 cm soil or saprolite under grassland replicate 1 | place: USA:California | collected 2016-06-15
AGATTCGTGTAGCCGTTGCCACAGCATTTTGGCGTCAGGCTCAAATCGGCTCCACGCACGCTGCCATGTCGCCCAGCCCCAGCTTGTAGGCAGGCGGCAAAAAAACGTGGCCGGAAGACGATCTGATTCCACCACCGGGTACATGTATCCGGAAATCGCCATGACCTTTGGCACTTCTGCATAATGATCGAGCGCCGCGTTCATGTAGGACAAGAAGTGAGAGCCGACGAGCAAGTCGTCTTCCAGCAAGATTCCTCTCCCCCGCTCCGCGCATAATCGAGTCATCGCTGCGATGACCGAGCCGGCGAGACCGAGATTCCTTTCCCGCTCGATCACCGTGACCGTCCCGAACCCCGTGATCTGCTTGGCAAGCAAGCGCACCTCTTTCACCGCCGCCGCATGGTCCGGCTGCTTGGGAGCGTCGCAGAAAACCCACAAGTCGCTCGCCGCCGCCAGAGGGTCTTGTTCGAGCGCGGAGATCGTGCGCTCCAAATGTCGCGGCCGGTTATAGGCGACTAAGGCTATTGGAGCGAGGTTCACCTAATTTTGATATCGCAATGCACGCATATTCTGACGTGCCGCATAGCTGTTAAGCCTCTGTACGTCGATGGACCACAATTACCGGCTCACTCGAAGTCGGCGATGATGCCGCCGCTCTGGTGCGATTGAGCAGGGCCATATCAAATACGTGATCCACGCGCTCGATGACGTGCGCGTCATGAGTGACAAACAAAAGAATTCGGGTTTGATGAGCGTTGATGAGGTTGCTAACGACCGCCTTACGGGTTGCTGCGTCAAGGGCGCTTGTACTTTCGTCTAGCAACATGACATCAGGGCGTCGCACAAGCGCTCGGGCGATTCCAATGCGCTGTTTCTGGCCGCCGGACAAGTTTGAACCTCTATAGGTCAGCAGCGTGTCATAGCCCTTGGGGAGTTGCGAGATGAAATCGTCTATGCACGCTATCTCGCAAGCCTCCCGGATCTGTTCCATGCTGGCGTCGCTTCCGAAGCGCAAGTTATTGGCAACGGTGTCGTTGAAGATCGTCGTTTCTTGCGAAACTAGAAGTATCCTCGCACGCAATTCAGTCAGCGCGATTCGACCGGTGGGGACATTGTTAATCAACAGCGCGCCTTCGTCGAAGGGGTAAAAACCGAGCAGCAGATCTAAGAAGCTCGATTTTCCGGAACCCGACACGCCCACCATCGCATAGCATTTTCCACGGTCAAGCGTGACATTGAAATCCTGAAGGACCGGTCTATCTGCGTGATGCCAGAATCCGAGGTTAATTGCCTGTATCTTCTGTATGGTTCCTACGCGTTCCCCGACTTTAATACTTTCACGCCGATCCTGTATCAGTCGTGTTACGTCGCGCCCCGCACGGGCATCTGCAACCACACGCAACGCGATACCTAAAGCTTGGCCGACGACGGGGAAAAAGCGTAAAAGGAAAATGACCACAGTAATTAATAATGGAAAATCCAGCGCCATCCTGTTGCGCAGGGACGGAGAGATAGCCACGATCGCGACAGTTGCCAGCAAGAGAATCGCAGGACCGAGCCTCGTCAGGAGAGAGGTTAGGTCAACCGCAAACAAGGTGCGCATGTAACGGCGCATCTCGTTCCTATAACTGCCCGACACATACTTCTCGGCCGCGAACGCCCTGACCGACCGAAGGCCATTGAGAGCATCCATGAAGATAGAGTTGGCCGAATGAGATTCTTCGACTTGGCGAACGCCCAGGCGGTGAGACATCCTGAAAGATTCGAACATAACAACAAAGCTGAGCACCAAGAAAACAAGGACAGCTATTCCCACTTGGGGTGAGTACGTTAGAACCGCGAAGAAGTACAGTGCCGAGAGCAGCGCAAGTGCCACAAATTGATTTAAGTAGACAACCAAATTGCTCGCCCGAAATGATTCATCGCCAACCAACGTAATGTAGGAGCCGATGGTCGCTCGTTCTACGTCTTTAAGAGGAACTGACGTTACTAGAGTCGCAAATGCGCGCGTAGCTAGCTGGGCCAGCATTCGTTTGCTAACGAACAGCGTCAGGCCCTGCCCAACGAATTGGGTGATGACGCGCAACGCGAACAGCACAACAAACGTGAGAAGCAGGCCGGTCCCACTCAACGGGATTCCCAGTCGAGTGCCAGCGGAGATCACCATGCTATCTTTTGGAAGCGGCTGACCCGCCGCAATGGCAGCGATAGGTAGGAGAGCAGTCATAGCCGCGAGCTCGAGCACCACCGAAAGCACAGACACAGCAATACTTATATATAGAAGCGGATTCTCTTTAAAGGCGAAACGAAGCAGGCTTTGCAAATAGGCGATACGGTCAATCATTGGCGAATTACGTCCACACTAGCGGTATAGGGAGACAATTCCCGCAGCATTAGTGCCTCAGCACGAACGCCGCGTAGCCGCACTCATTCGCTCAGTGGCGCTTTTCGACGACTATTGCAAGCCGGGCATTTCTACGATGCTCGTTTCGCTCGCGAGCATCTCCCAGCCCGGATACGTCAACGTCCCTGCATACAAAGTGCGATTCCACGCCTTGTGCTCGAAACAGACAAAGCAGGTTTTGAGCGCTTTGGATATCCGTACGGTTAATAGGCGAGCACATGCCATAGTGACAGAGCTGGTCAATGACAATTGTCCCCTCTGGCTGCGAGACTCTTAGAAGCTCTTGAATGACTTTTCTGACGTTGTATGATTTGTCTATTGTATTCTTCATAAATATGAAGTGAAAATGATCGGCCTCGAATGGCATCTCGTGCATGTCGCCAGCGACCACCAAGTTCTTGTCATCCGAAAACAGATCCAATCCGATGTGCCGTGGGAGGCCAACAATTTCTCGAAAGTAGGCAATTTCCTTTAGCCAACGCGGTCCGACAGACAATGATGGCTTTCGGGCATCGAGGCGTCCCGTAAGTTTCCACCAAGCAAACCACAGTTCCCAGTAGCGCTTTCGGAGAACTCGCTCCGCGATGGAGGGCGGTGCGGTAGTGACGCTACTTAAATACGCCGCCAGCGGCAAATCATCCCGGTTTGGAGAATATCGCTGCATCGTCTTATTCCACCGCCCCATCGCCAGGTCTGTTTGCAGTGCCAGAACTTCGGATTTGCACTCAAATGCGCTCGCCTTTGACCAGCGGTCAAAGAGTTGCTCTTCCTTGCCGGTTAACCCATGCGGCGCACGAGTTACGAATTCGTCCAAGTTCAATCCAGTCGATCTGACTAATGACGGCAACGTATTAAGGTCTCCAGCCTCGACGCGCAGCTTCTGCTTAAGAATGCCAACAAGCTCGACTAGGTCAGCGTTCTTTGATATCTGTCTAGGCGACGATATTCCATACTGCTCTCTAAGGATGGCAGGGAGCGTATCGATGAGGTCGTTGTCATAGGACAGGACGCAGCGCTCACGGCGAATCAGCCGGCGCAACACTGGAAGAATTGCGCCGTCCGAGTGCGAGACCGGTGTTTCGTTCGACAAAGCGTGCCTCTCCCGATGCAAGTTTATTTAACGCGAGTAGTTGCTATACAGCTCAGAATAACGGGTCAGCATGCCCTGCAAATCTAAATCAATCACGCGGCTGAAACGCCTCGCCGGTGCGTAGCTGCCGAATAAGCTGTTGCTGAATTGCAATTGCAGCATTAGGCGATCGCCGACTTGCACGTGTTTTCCTTTATGCAATCCACGCGTATCTTCAGCCAGCACTGTCCCTCGAAGAGCGCAAAATTCCACAAACCGTTCTGGCGGATAGCATGCTTGGACCTCTTCGTCCGTCAGGCGTGCATAACCCTTTGCTCGCAGCTGCCCGGCTATACCGCCCGTTCTATGGGAGCCCTTGACGAAGCTATGAGGCCCGTTGGCAGGACCCACGTCCGTCAAATAGATGAAGAACTTCAGCCATTTAATCCGATCCATGTCGAAATGATAAAACTGCGCGGCGTCTTTATCCGGCTGCTTGGAGAAAGCCGTGTGCCACCACATTGCCATTACGTCGAAGATCGGCTTGCAGCGCAAATAGCTCTGCGCGACCGCGATGATCGACCTCGCCGAGTACGCCACGTGCGTTCTCCAGCGGGTAGGGCGGACGGGCAAGGGATATGAAGCGCGATAACCAGTCGTTGCTGCTACCACCGCTTTTGCAAAAGAGCCCAATCAGACTCTGGTAGGCGCCATCCGGCGTCCGACCGCTTACGCCATATTCAATTGCACCGAGCGCTAGCCGGGCCATGCACCAGGCAGTGGAAGGGAACCGCACAGCCGAGTTCACGAACTGCCTCGCCGAGTAAAATCTGTAAGCCGTGCGTAGAGCCGGCTGCTGACGCGCGATGCCGGGTCCGGAAATAGTGCGTTGGCCAACCGACGTAATTCCTTCTTCAGCGCGGCGGTTTCCTCCGCAAGTCCCGTTTGCTCAATGTCATTGACGTCCAAATGATCCACCGGTGAATTGGCACCCGACTCTATCAAAGCAGTGATCTGCGCTGCTGCCTGCATCTCAGGGAGGCGTCTTCGGCAATCGCGGCGTTGCTTGAAGTCTGCGTTCATGTGCCGCCGAAGTCGTTCCATTATTTTAGTGGCCAAAGGCCGGACCGGGTGTTCCACCTCAGGATAACTATCTCCGATAAAGACAGTAGCGTGTGAGAACTCGAACGCGGCCCAGCGATAGGCCTTGCGCGACCGTTCAACATCCCAACCATCTCGTAGAGCCTCATCTATCGCGCTGAAGTAGGCCTCTCGATTGGTGCCGATGTAATTGAGGTCGGACGGGTAAAACGCTAGTTCGTCCGAGTAGATCACAACCGGTATGCCAAGCAAGCTCATCTCTTTGCCGACGCTGGACCATGAATTCAGGATGACGTCCGCCTGATCAGCGAGATCGTAAACGGATATGCCGTCGGCCGGCCAATTGACTGCAGCGTTCCGGGGTAATGATGAAAGCGCGCTTTGCAGAAGCTGGGCGTGTTGCGAGAGAACGCCGTCGCGACGATTTGGAAACTCGCGCGGATGCACGCGCACAATGACAAATAGATCCTTTCGAGAGGACACAAACTCCAGCACAGCACGCACCCAGTCGATCTGGGTCTGGAACGCAGGGCGTTTGCCATGCTGGCGAGCTCCGACCAACTCGGCTGCGACCTCCTCGTCATAGCTGCCCATCGTCGCGATAAGCAGCTTTTGGTCGTTACCGACGCGGAAATGGGCGCGCGCGTCAAAGCGTTCTTTACGTCGCGTACTGGAGTACACAAAGACGCTACGGCCGCGCAGCAACTCGACGTAGTGCTCAGTGACAAGCGACAGCAATCTTGGAGTGCACGGCACGTGTACAAATCGCGGCCACTGCGAGACGATGTGAGGCATGTATGCGAAAGTGTCTCCGCGACCGAGCATTAGGGTCTGCAGCCGGTTTGCGAGGTTACCTCCTGCGTGCAGGAAGTAAGCGGGAATGCCCCGGGCCTCTGCCAGCTTGCAAATGGCACGGTTGACTGAATAGAGGGCGTTGTACACCAGCACACGGTCAGGCTTATATTGATTTAGCAATGCCTTTCCAGCCATCCAGGCGTAGAGCGTGTTGCGCAATTCCACCTGGTATTCCTGCCATTCAACGTCAGTGAAATCGAGGTCGATTCGCTTTCGTCGCAGCATTAGCTGATATAACGCGATTCGCCCGACTGGGACGCTGTCGCGCTCAAGCGCGAGCATCGAAGCACGCGTCGTGGATGCGATGATCGAGTCGACTTCGATTTCCGACTCCCTGGTCAATATCTCCGTGAGCTTAGGGCCGCGCAACCCGAATTCCTCGCGCAGCAGGCCATCGTAGCGCCTGCACAGATTACAAACCGCGAGGCGGGCGGCAGGAGTCGCGTGTGCATTAAGGCCATGCGCGCTCATCGGCACGCAATAGCGTTCAAAAGTGCCTCCGCAGCTCACGTAGGCGATGTCGTGCCCATGCTGCTGCAGCGCCTCCGCTACGAGTGCCTCGGGGAAGGCGTGCACCCAGATGGCCGAATGCGGAGCGAAGAAAAGTATCCTCATTCCGCAGCCGGCAGCGCGTCGATCCAATCGAACCAGGCATTCAAGTTCACGAGCTGCCAGAAGAACATCATGTGGTTTTCCCGAGGCACGCCACGCGACACGATGTCGTCGTGCTCGCTGAGCAGGCGCTGCACTTCGGCCACGCGGTAGATGGCGCGCTCGCGAAAGCGTCGCGACCGCACGATATCCTCCAGCCGTGCCCGTCCGCGCCCGGCGAACCATTGGTGCGCCGGCGCGTTCCATCCGGTTTTCTTCACCCGCGTGCGTGTCGCCTCCGGCAAGACGCCTTTCATGGCTTCGCGAAGCACCTGTTTCGTCACACCGTTGCGGTACTTGATGACCGGCGACACGCGAAACATGAATTCCACTAGCCGATGATCGAAGAACGGGACCACGTTGGCCAAACCGAAGGCCGCCGTCTGCCGGTCTTCTGCCCTGAGGCAGCAAGGAATGGTTTCGCGAGAAAGATCCTGCCAAGTCCGGTTCTTGAGGTAGCTGGAAAACGGGTGCTCCATGACCGGCTCGAATGCACGCACGTCGAAGAATGCCGGATCCACTGCGGCAGCATAACGCTCGATGCGAGCGCGATCCGGCAAGCAGCGTCCCAAGACTGCAGGATCGGTCAGGCGGGCGAGGTCCCGCTGCATGGACTCGCGGCTCTTACGGTAAATCGGGTGGTCGTGGCGCTGAGCCCACACGCGCACCTCGTCGTCTAGACGCGACTGGAGACCACGTGGCTGCCACCATCTCGGCCACCAGATCCTGTACGTTCGGGTCGTTGACCTGTACGGGATGCCACTCCTCGACTGTGGCATCGAGAATCGCCTTGATGTCTTCAGACTCGTCGAAGGTCGGGTCCCGGTACACCGTGGAGAATGCCTGCTGGCGCGTGCCGCGCAAGCGGACGGCGCACGCGAGGACCGAAGACGAGTCCATCCCCCCGGAGAGCGTGAACGCCGCGCGCGGTAGGCGGGCTAGCCGGATTCGCACCGCATCCATAAGGAGCTCGCGGTATTGCTCCGCGAGCTCGTCCTCATCGGTCTGCCAGTCCTGCTCTGCATTTAGCGTCCAATAGCGCCGCATGGAGAGCCTGCCGTCCTTCCAGGTCAGGTAATGGGCAGCGGGAAGCTGGCGGATGGCGGTGAAGGGCGAGCGCTCCGGAGCGTTGTCAAAAGTACGGTAATGCGATCCTGCGAAAAGACCTGTAAACGTGCGATCGACGTCGCGCGGCACGTCGGCCAGGCAGAGAAGCGACCGGATCCGGGACGCGAACGCGAACCTGCCGTTCAAGGTCCAGTAGAATATCGGGCGAACGCCGAATCGATCGCGCGCGAGATGCACCGTTGAATCGCGCTCGTCGACGATCGCCAGCGCGAAGTCCCCATTGACCCTTTGCAGAACAGCTTCGAGCCCGCCCTGGCGATACTGATCGAGAAGGACGTCCACACTATCCGGCTGGAATAGCGCGCCGGCGAAAGCCAGGGTGGTGCCCGGCACCTGGGCAATGTCAGCCGCGATCACCGCGCCAGGCGGCACGCGGCTCTGGCGCGCGGCCGAGCCATTACCCACCGCTTTTAGCATTGCGCTTGCGCGCTCCGCCGCTTCGCGGGGCGGCCAGCCGATCAGTCCTGCCAGACGCGACATCAGGCCGCGGGCTCGGACCACTCATCGAGCCAGCGCACCAGATGTAGCTGAAAGCTGGAAAGATAAGCGGTGAATTCCTCGACCCGATCTCTGTCGACCAGCAGCACATAGAGGCGAGCCTCGCGGCCGCTGCTACAGACGAGAGCCGTCTTTATACCTTGGTGTCGCAGCGTTCCATTCAATGAATTAGTGAGGTAGAAGCCCCAGGACTTCCGCACGACATCGTTGCCACGGTCGGCCGTCAGACGGAGGGTGATCTGCTCGTCCTCCGCGAGGTAGAGGTCGCCTATGTCGCGCAAACGAATGCCGGGATAGGGAGAAAACGCTCGTGGCGGCTCGTGGCGGTCGAATTTCATGGCTAAGTCTCTTTACGGCCGACGAATATCCAATGATCCGTCGATCCCTCTTCTTCGCGGATTTGGCTGCCGTAGGAGCCGATGTGCAATGGCGCGAAGGGCGAAAACAGGCTGCGGAGCTGATCGCGTGTCTTGAAATTGATGAGGAGCTCGCCCTTTTGCCGCGGCGTATCAAGCCGAACCACTTTGAAGCCATCCCGTTCGCCCGCAATGTACCGGGCGTACCAGCATGTGGGCGCCATCATCGTTGCGACGAATACACCACCGGGTGAGACCATTCGATGCGCCTGTTCGACGATGGAGGCGATGCCAGGATCATCGAGGAAGTAAAGAACCTGGTTGGACATGAAGATCTGGAACCTTCCGCTCCCGAAAAGGGACGGGAGATCGGGATTTACGGAGGTTACGCGAAAGTTTCCGGCCCACTGGGGCATGGAACGTCGGGACGCCTCGATCGCCGTCTCGCTTGTGTCACAGCCGAACGGCTCGTAGCCCTGCTCTGCGAAGTATTTCAGATGCGCGCCAGCGCCGCACCCGAAGTCGAACACGCGGTCGCCTCGCATCCCGAGCTGCCATTCGAGTATTTGCTTGTTGACCCGGATGATGTGTGATTCGGGGTACTGCAGGCCGTAGCCTTGTTGGTAGCGTTTCTCGTAGTCCGCCGCATTGTGGCTGTTAGTTGCTGGCACGCTTTAGGTTCTCCTTAGATCTTTGCACGAAAGCGCGCAGGGTGAATTTTTTACTGGGCTCTCGCACACGTTCGAGCACCTTCAGTTGAAAGGTGGCGCGTTCAGCAAGCAGCGCCACCGATACCGGCGTAAACACATGCAGGTGTTCGATAAAGAATTCCTCGCGGCCGAATCCCTCCTGCCGCGCGCCTTCCGCGTCCGGGAGTTCGACGTACACGAAGCCGCCGGCATCCAGGTAACGAGCCGCCTTGCGCAGCATCGCGACCGGCTCGGGAACGTGCTCGAGCACTTTGTTGAAGGAGATGACGTCGAAGTGGCCGAATCCTTCACCAGTGACGAAATCGGCGTGCAGTGCGCGTACCCCGACGGTGGAGCGGGCGTGTTCACAGGCGCGCTCGTCCGGATCAAGCGCGGTGCAATCCCACCCAGCGGCCTTCATGCGGTGGAGGAACACGCAAAGGCCCGAGCCGACGTCCAGGATGCACGGCGGCCGCCTCAGGTCCCGGAAATGCTGCTCGGCGAAGGAGAGCACTCGCTTCACGCGCGCTGTGTTGTCCGAATTGGCATCCGGCAAACTGTTGATGCGCTGGAAATTGCGCCGGATGCCCTCAAGATCGCCATACGTCGAGTCGACATAGGAGCCGCTATAAAGCCCCGAGGTGTCCATGCCGTGCCGGGTAATGTAATGACCGCAGCTGGCGCAGCGCTCGATGGTGCGCCGATAGCCGCTGGCGCTGAATGGAAAACTCACTTCCCCGGCGGGCGGCGATTCGTAGAGATGTACCTGCTCAAAACCGTCACCTGCGCACGGACACTCCAGCGGTGGAATCGGGGAAAGCAGCGCGGTCACTTGCCGAATGCCTTCCCGATGATCGTTAGATCGGCATCATCGTCGAGCCAGCACACCACTTTCAGCGATTCCTCTCGCAAGTACGTGTCGAACTCGCTCTGGCGGGCGCGATCGACAAGCATTACGTTGTGGCGCCCGTTCGCGCTACGCACGAGCGCGGATCGCCAGCCGAAGTCGCGCAGGCGACCGTTTGTAGAGGGCGTCGCATAGAAACCCCATGACTTACGCGCGACGTCGTACTCCTTGCCATCCGGAGTAACGAAGGTGACCTGCTCGTCGCCCTTCCGCGATGGCATCGAAGCGCGCGCGCGTGACACCGGCGAACGCGCAAAACTTTTCGATGTCTGCGTGCGGCGTTTGGTCGCCTGTCCGGGTAACGACGGTGAGGGCCTCGTCGCGGCTCATGCGCCCATTGCGGATTTCGAGCGAAAGGTTGTCGAACAGCCGCGTGAAGCCGAACTTGTACCACTTCATGTGATGGTGAATCGAGATGAAGTCGTCGTCGATGTCCGCGAAGTCGTAATAGCCGGTCTTCGCGCCCTCGAGACGTCCCCGAAAGCCGTGCGACGCCGCGACGCGGCGTGTCTCGTCGGGATCCCAGGGGAAATAATAGCCAAGGAAAACCGCCAGCACGCCCGCCGCTTCCAGCTCTTCGTCGCTAGGCGCGAAGTACGCGGCAAGCTCCCTCTCCGTGAAGCCTTCAGTAAGCCAGTCGCGCGCCGTCGTACCGTGCGTCACGCCGTATTCCTTCAGCCACGCTCCGTCAAGGCGGAATCCGGTTTGCTCTTCGCGGCTCCCGCCGTACTCGAAAGCGGAGTTCTCTCCCCAGACAACCAAAGGTATTCGATATCTGGCAGCCAGAGAAAGCGGGATCGCGAACAGCGCCAGGTGCATGGGCAGCGCCGTGCTGCCAAAGCGCTCGAAGGCTCGCAGCATGAACCGCGCCTCGACTCTTGGATTAACTTGGTAGTCGATGTGATCGACGCCGAGGCGGACGAGATTGTCGAGGTTCGCCTGTCCGAGTGCGGTACGGGCCGGCGTCTTCCACGTGACGGCAAGCGGCGTCAGTCCGTGTTCCAGGCATTTGACGAT
>WNFW01003675.1_pt1 | contig 10673 bp, 7 predicted proteins | sample 5400131 | NCBI WGS metagenome assembly WNFW01 (sample SAMN13153362, study PRJNA577476) | soil metagenome | isolation source: 20 cm soil or saprolite under grassland replicate 1 | place: USA:California | collected 2016-06-15
CGCGGCGCAGTAGCGAGGAAGAAAGCCACCCGCCGGCGATGCTGCCGGCGTCCGACAGCAGGTAGACGGTCACCAGCGGCAGTCCCATCTTGGCGAGCGTGAGTCCGTGGTGCTCGTTGAGAAACTTCGGCAGCCAGTAGAGATAGAACCACCACACCGGATCGGTGAGCAGCTTCCCGACCGCGACCGCCCACGTCTGCCGGTGCACCAGCAGCTGCGCCCAGCGGATGTCACCGTCCCCGCCGGGCTCTGCGGGGTCGCGGTGGATGTACGCCAGCTCGGCCGGCGACACGCGCGGGTGCGACGCCGGGGGGTGATAGACCCGGAGCCAGAGGACGAGCCACCCGAGCCCCAGCGCGCCGGTCGCGACGAACGCCCACCGCCAGCCGAACGCGAGGGCGAGTGGCGGCACCACGAGTGGAGCGACGATCGCGCCGATGTTGGTGCCCGAGTTGAGGAGCCCGGTCGCGAACGCCCGGTCGCGTTTGGGGAACCATTCGGCGACGGTCTTGATCGCGACGGGGAAGTTGCCCGACTCGCCGAGCCCCAGCCCGAACCGCGCCACCCCGAAGCCGAGCGCGCTGCGCGCGAGGGCGTGGGCCATCGCCGCGACGCTCCAGAACGCGACGGCGACGGCGTAGCCGAGCCGCGAGCCGAAGCGATCCATGAGCCGCCCCACGAACAGCAAGCCCAGGGCGTAAGCCGCCTGAAAGGCCGTGACGATGTAGCCGTACTGGACTTCACTCCAGCCCAGCGAGCGCTGCAAATCGGGCGCCAGGATGCCGAGGACTTGCCGATCCACGTAATTGATGGTGGTCGCGGCGAACAGCAGGGCGCAGACGACCCAGCGAACGCGGCCGGCCGGGGCGGCGTCGTTCACGCGTTCACGCCGCTGGCCAGGAAGCCGCCATCGACGACCAGCACGTGCCCGGTCACGTAGCTCGCCGCGTCCGATGCCAGGAACACCGCCGCCCCCGCCAGCTCCTCAAGCCGCCCCCAGCGCCGCATCGGGGTGCGCAGCAGCAGCTCCCGGCCGCGCTCCGTGCCTTCGAGCAAGGAGGCGTTGAGAGCGGTCGGAAACACGCCCGGCGCGATGGCGTTGACGCAGACACCGTCGCGCGCCCATTCGATCGCCAGCGACTTGGTGAGCGCCGCCACCGCCGCCTTGCTGGCGTTGTAGGCCGCCACTTGGTAGAGCGCCACGAACGACGCCAGTGACGCGATGTTGATGATGCGCCCGAAGCGCCGCTCGACCATGTGCCGGCCGAAAATGCGGCAGGCCCGCAGGGTCCCCGTGAGGTTGGTGTCGAGGATCGCGTGCCAGTCGGCCTCGGCGAGGTCGAGCGTCGGCGCGCGCGCCGTGCGACCCGCCGCATTGACGAGGATGTCCACCTTGCCGCACGCGGCGACCGTGGCCCGGAACAGGGCGTGCAGCGACGGTTCGTCGCTCACGTCGGCGGGGACGCGCAGGGTGCGCCGGCCCAGCGCCTCGATCTCCGTCGCCACCTCGGCGACGCGCTCCGAGCGCCGCCCGGTCGCGACCACGTCCGCGCCGGCGACCGCCAGCCCGTGCGCCAGCGCCCGGCCGATCCCCGACGTGCCGCCGATGACGACGGCCACCTTGCCCGCGAGGTCCAGCCCTGGATAGGGCATCTACGCTCCCCCCCCCGTCTCCGACTCTTGCTCCTGCTCCCGCTCGGCGCGCACCAGGTGCTCATCCATCAGCTGCCGGGCCCGGGCGCTGTCGCGGCCGCGGATCGCCTGATACATCTGGTGGTGCATGTCGGCGGTGGCCTTGAGGTGGCGGGCGCGCTGCGCGGTGCGCCGGCGCTGCTCGTAGAACAGCGCCGAGACCATCTCCACGAGGGAAGCGAGGATCGGGTTGCCTGACGCGGCCGCGACCGCGCGGTGGAAGCGGATGTCGTGGACGAGAAATGCCTGGGGATGATCCACCGACGCGAACATCCCCGTCACCGCGTCGGCGATGGCGGCGAGCCCGTCGCCGGTGGCTCGGGCGGCGGCCAGCTCGGCGACCCCGACCTCGAGGGTGCGGCGGGCCTCGAACATCTCCGCGCGCGTGAAGCCGTGCAGCGCCGCGAGGAGGCTGAGCGGCTCGCTGTCGAGCATCGGCGGCCCGGCGGCCACGAACGTCCCCGCCCCGTGCCGGGTGACGAGCAGGCCCTTGGCGGCGAGCGAGCGCAGCCCCGCGCGCACACTGGGGCGGCTGACGCCGATGCGGCGCGCCAGCTCGCGCTCGGGGGGCAGCTGCTGGCCGGGCCGCAGCTTCCCCCGTCGCAGCAGCCCGCGCACGTGGGTGATCACCAGGGCGGTCGGGGGTTCGCTGCGGGAGCGGGTAGAGGTCATACCATTGTCGCGTGAAGTACGTATTCGAGCTACTATGGCGTGCTCAATGTGTCAAGAGTGGTCAGACCACTGATGGACCTCGTCACCTTCGGGGAAGCGATGGTGCGGCTGTCGCCGCCCGCGGGCGAGCGGCTGGACGACGCCCGGCGGTTCGACGTCCACGTAGGCGGCAGCGAGCTGAACGTGGCGGTCGGCGCGGCCCGGCTGGGGCTCCGCACGCGCTGGGTCTCGCGCCTGGCCGAGACCCCGCTGGGGCGGCTGATCGCGCGCCGGGCGGGTGAGGCGGGCGTCGATCTCTCGCACGTCCTGTGGGCGGAAGGTGAGCGCGTGGGGCTGTATTTCGTCGACGGCGAAGCGGTGCGCTACGATCGCGCCGACTCGGCGATGAGCCGCCTTGCGCCCGGCGTCGTGGATTGGCCGCGCGCGCTGGACGGCGCGCGCTGGTTTCACCTGAGCGGCATCACCCCCGCGCTCTCCACCGGCGCCGCCGCCGCGACCGTCGAGGCGCTCGCCGCCGCGAAACGGGCGGGGGGGGGGCTCACCGTCAGCTACGATCTCAATTACCGCCCGCAGCTGTGGACTGCCGAGCGGGCGCGAGAAGTGCAGGAACCATTCTTGGGACAGGTGGACGTTCTGATCACCAATCAGGAGGATCCGCGCATCCTGTTCGGCATCGCGGGCCCGGAAGAAACGGTGGCGCGCGCGCTGCAGGAACGGTTCGGCTGCCGCGCGGTCGTCGTCACGCTGCGCGCGCCGTCCGGCTCGGGACGCCGGACCCGCAGCGCCATCGCGCTCGCCGGCGGCGCGCTGCATCGCGGGCCACGCAGCGCTGCGGACATCCTCGATCCCATCGGGGCGGGGGACGCGTTCAGCGCGGGACTCATCGCGGCCCTGCTCCGTTCCGACAATTGGGCCACCGCACTCCGCTGGGGCGTGGCGCTGTCGGCGCTCAAGTACGGCGTGGCCGGCGATTTCAGTACGGCGGGTCCGGCCGACCTCGAGCAGGCGGTGAAACGCCTCGAGGACGTCAGGTGAGGCTCAGGGCAGCTCGAACAGCCAGAGATTCGCCGGCCACCCGAACGGCGACCAGTCGCGCTCGATCTCCACGACGAAGCGGCGCGTGCCCGCCACGGCGCTGAGCCGTCGGACCGGCGTTCGCGATGTCAGACTGCCCGCGACCACGCCGGTGACGGGGTCGAGCCACTCGATCGTCGTGTCGCCGAGCACCGCGACCGGCGTGCCCGCGACCGCGGCGAGGTCTCGGACCGAATCCGTGAACACGCCGACGGTCGTGCTCACGTCCATGCCGGCCGCGAGATGCAGCAGGCGCGCGGGATCGCCCGCCTTCACGATCCACGCGCCACCGTCCGGCGCCCGCGCCCACGCGGTCGCCGAGTCGCCCCCCGGGACCAGCGCGACGAGGCCGGTCCGCAGGTCGAGCTCCAGCAGCGCGAGGGGCACGAAGGTCGTGTCGGTGTACCGCTCCTGGCCGCCGCCCTTGACCTTGAAGAAGAACTCATACGCGCCCAGGAACCGGATGCGGTCCGCGTCGAGCCATTCGGGCTTCAAGATCCCGGTGACCGTTCCCGCCGTCGCGGCGTAGTCGATGTACCACGCAAAGCGCGTGGTATCGTCGGCGTGGGCGGTCGGCGCGACGACGAGCCGGGTGCGGTAAAACCCCAGCACGCTCACCAACGAGCCCTGCTGCCACGAAAACACCACCCAGTGCCCGTCGGGTGAGAGCGCCGGCTCGGTCCAGGTGTCGAGGAAGGTGTCCGCCAGGGTGGTGGGCAGCCTCGGGCAATACTCCCCGCGCAGCGTCCCGCCATCCACGGGCAGCAGGGCCAGGCAGCGCTCGCGGGTCGCGAGCGCGGACGCCTCCAGCCGGCTGAACACGATCAGGCCGCCGGCGACCGCGGCGTTGCGATCGTCGCCCGCGCTGAAGGTGAGGCGCCGGGGCAGTCCCCCGCCCCAGGGCCCTTGAGTGCCGGGCACGAACGTGAACGGACTGGAGTGCTCGCAGGCGGCGATCAGCAGGAGCAGGCTCGACAGGGCGGCGCGCATCGCCTCATGCTACCCCGCCTAAGCCGGAGAGTTAGATTCTCTTCGGCTCGCGGCCGTGGCGGAACTGGTAGACGCGCGGGACTTAGGATCCCGTGGGACATCCCGTGGGGGTTCGATTCCCTCCGGCCGCATTCAGTCGGACAGTCGGACAGCCTGCCCCGAGCGCAGCGAGGGGGACTGTCGGACGGTTAGGCTGACACCAATCATGACTGCCTCCCTGCAGACGCTCCTCGACGTCGCGCTCCGGACCAGCGTCGTCTACCTCGCCCTCCTGGTCGGCCTCCGTCTCACCGGCAGGCGCCAGCTGGGCCAGATGTCCGCCTTCGACCTGGTGCTGCTGCTGATCATCGCCAACGCGGTTCAGAACGCGATGGTGGGGCCGGACACCAGCCTCGCCGGCGGGCTGGTCGCGGCCGGAGTGCTGCTCGTCTGGCACACCGTGATTCAGCGCGTGCGGCTGAAGAACCGGCCCTTCAATCGCCTGCTGGCGGGAGAAAGCATCATGCTGATCAACCGCGGCGAGGTGCTGGCAGGGCACACCCTCCGGGCCGGCATCACCGCAGACGACCTGTTGCAGGCGCTGCGCGAGCACGGCGTCAGCTCGGTTCACGACGTGCGGCTCGCCGTCCTCGAGCCCGACGGCTCGATCAGCGTGATCCGCAACGACGACGTGAAGCCGGGCGACCGGCCCCACCACCGGATTCGCGCCATTCGCCGCACCGCGCAGGGGTGACATTCGGCGGGCTTGACAGCCTGCCGGGCATGTAACCGATTACATCCCGCGCCCCAATGGTTACGATCAAGGACGTTGCCCGCGCGGCGGGGGTGTCGGTTGCCACCGTCTCCCGGGCGCACAACAAGAGTCGCCTCGTCACGGAGACCACCGGCCGCCGCGTCCGGGCCGTGGCCGAGCGCCTCGGCTATTCCCCGCACGCCGCCGCGCGCAGCCTCAGCACCCGACATACCAGCACCATCGGCGTTCTGCTCCCCGACCTCTACGGCGAGTTCTACTCCGAGCTGATCCGCGGCATCGACCAAACCGCGCAGCGCCACGGCTTCCACCTGCTGCTCGCCAGTTCCCACAACGAGAGAGACGCGATCACCGCCGCGCTGCAGTCGATGCGTGGGCGGGTGGACGGGCTGGTCGTCATGTCCCCTGCCCTGGGCGCGCACCTTGCGGTGCGCGACCTGCCGGCGAGCTACCCCGTGGTGCTGCTCAACAGCGCCGCGACCGGCGCGGCGTTCGACGCGATCACGATCGCCAACGCCCGGGGAGCGGCCGACATGGTGCAGCATCTGGTGGGCCTCGGGCACCGCCGCCTCGCGATGATCTTGGGGCCGGAGACGAACTCCGACGCCGCGGAGCGGCAGCGGGGCTTCCGCGCGGCGGTGCAGGCGGCGGGGGTGCCGCGCGACGACGTGTGGGAGGTGCCCGGGGATTTCACCGACACCTCCGGGTTCGAGGCCGGCGTCACGCTGTTGCGGCGGGCGCGGCGGCCGAGGGCGGTGTTCGCCGCCAACGACGCCATGGCGATCGGCGCGTTGTCGGCGCTGCGCGAGGCCGGGGTGGCGGTACCGGCGGAGGTGGCGGTGGCCGGGTTCGACGACATCCCGATGGCGCGCTACACGCATCCGCCGCTCTCGACGGTGCGGGTGGACATCGCGGCGTTGGGGGCGCGGGCGGCGGCGCGGCTGCTCGAGGCGGTGGGCAACCACCGCCGGCATCGCAAGCGGCGGGAGCGGCTCCCCGTCGCGCTGGTGATCCGGGAATCCTGCGGCGGGCGCGCGGCTCGCGGCCCGCGATTCATTACCACTCAGGAGGGGGAATCATGAGACGTCAGGAGATTGTGCGGCGCCTGGGAGGTCTGCTGCTCCTCGCCGGGTTCCTCGGGGCGGCGAGCGCTGGGCGCTTGGCGGCCCAGACGAGCACCGGCTCGATTCGCGGCTACGTCAAGGACGGGAATGGCGCGCCGCTCAGCGGTGCCGAGGTCCAGGCGAAGAACGTGGTGACCGGCGTGGTGCGCACGGCGACGACCGCCCCCAGCGGGGCCTACGCGCTGCCGGGGATCGTACCGGGGACCTACGAGCTCCTCGCCCGCCACATCGGGAACGCCGCACAGCGGCGGCCCGTGGTAGTCCAGATCGGGGTCACGGTGCTAGCCGACTTCGCTCTCCAAGCCGGGGCCGTCGAGCTCGCGGCCGTCACGGTGACGGGCGCCAATCCCCAGCTGGAGACACGGACCTCGGAGATCGCAACCAACGTGACGCCGCAGCAGATCCAAGCCCTGCCGACCGCCAGCCGCAACTTTATCGATCTGGCAGCGCTTGCGCCCGGCGTGTCCGTCAGCCCGGACTTCGTGAACCTGGGCGGCAACACCACGACGCCGAGAACCTTCACCGGCGGGGCGCAGGGACCGGGGTCGGTCAACGTGTTCGTCGACGGCGCAAGTCTGAAAAACGACCTGACCGGCAACAACGCCAGCGGCGTCGCCGGCCAGGACGCCAGCCGCGGGAACCCCTTCCCGCGAAACGCGATCCAGGAGTATCGAGTACTGACCCAGAACTTCAAGGCCGAGTACCAAAAGGCCTCGAGCGCGATCATCACGGCCACGACCCGATCCGGGGGCAACGTCTGGTCCGGGGACGCGTTCTTCAACTATGAGAACAAGGATTTCGTGGCAGTCGATTCGATCAGCCACGCTATCCCAGGCTTCAAGAAACCCGATTACAGCCGGTACCTCGTCGGACTGAGCGCCGGCGGCCCTCTCATGCGAGACCGCCTGTTCTTCTTCGGATCCTATGAGGGGAACTATCAGAACCGCGCCAACGTCGTGACCATCTCACCTCCGCCAGCGGGAACGTTCGATTCGCTGGATGCCGTGGGGTTGCAGAACTTCAAGGGGAGCTTCACCTCGCCGTTCCGGGAGTCGCTCTTGTTCGGCAAGCTCACGTACAGCGTCAGCAATCACTCGGCGGCGGAGCTGAGCATGAACGTGCGGCATGAAACCGACATCCGCGACTTCGGCGGCAACACGGCCTTCCAATCAGCGGTCAACTTCAGGAACCTCGCCACGACCGGCATCCTCAAGTACAACTACTTCAACGGTCCATGGTTGAACGAAGCCAGCGTGACCTACGAGCGCTTCCGGCGTAACCCCACGCCCAACGATCCGGGCATTGCCCACCGGGCATTTCGGAGTTCGAGCGTCGGCAACTTCGGCGGCGCGGAGATCGGCAGCAACCTCAGCTCTCAGGATTTCACCCAGCGGCGGATCAGCCTGCGCAACAACGTCACCTTCACCGGCTTCCATGGCGGCGGCGACCATGTGATCAAGGGCGGCGTCACGGTGGATTTCCTGAGCTACGACATCAACAAGGCCAACAACGAAACGCCGCTGTTCATCTACGACGACACGGTGAACGCGGGCGACGCCAATTGCGGCTGTCCCGGGCCCGTCGCGTACAACTACCGCGTGCCGTTCCAGGTGCAGTTCGCGACCGGCAATCCGCTCGTCACCTCCCACAACACGCAGATCGGCGCGTTCGTCCAGGACGACTGGAGCCCCACGCAGCGGCTCACGCTCAACCTGGGCATCCGGTGGGACTATGAGACGAACATGCTGAACCACGATTACGTGACGCCGAGTGACGTGCGCGACACGATCACCAAGTACAACAACGACCCGACGTTCCTGCCGAATCCGATCGACCTGAACGAGTATTTCACGAACGGGACGCAACGGCACCGGTTCACCGGCGCGTTCCAGCCGCGGCTCGGCTTCTCGTACGCCCTGGACCCGGAGAACAAGACGACCCTGTTCGGCGGCTGGGGCCTGTTCTACGACCGCACCTTCTTCGACCTCGCGGTGGATGAGCAGCTGAAGCTGAGACGCCCCAACTGGACGGTGTATTTCGCGGATTCCGGTCAGGCGCCGGCGGCCGGCCAGGTCGCGTGGCAGGATCGCTATCTCACCAACCGCGCGGCGCTCGATTCCCTGGTGGCGAGCGGGAGCACGGGATTCCGGGAAGCCTGGCTGATCGGCAACCATCTCAAGATGCCGCATTCGCAGCAGTGGAACGTCGGCGTGCGGCATATGTTCGGCGACGTGTTGGTCTCGGCGGCCTATGTCGGCGTCCGCGGTCGCGACGGCGTGGTGCTGAACTGGGCGAACATCGTCTGGAATAACTTCGGCACGCCGTCCAGTAACTGCTGTACGTTCCGCGGCAACGCGCACGGCTTCTCCAACATCATCGTTACGTCGAACAGCGTGAAGACGTGGTACGACGCGCTGCAGGTGCAGATCACGCGTCCCTATCGCAACACCGGCAAGTGGGGATGGGGAGGCGGCCTGAGCTTTACCAGCGGTCAGCGCTCCGTCGCCGGGAACGACAACCCGGACGATGAACTGGCGTTTCCCCAATCACGGTTCATCCCCAAGCACCCGACCAACGACGAGAAGAGCCGCGTCGTGGCGAACTGGATCATGGATCTGCCCTTCGCGGCGGGCATCCAGTTCAGCGGTCTCATGACGCTCGGCAGCGGTCCGCGCTACGACATCGGCGGCCGCTTCACGCCCAGCACCTGGCGGCCCGGGGGCTTCAGCCCGCCGCAGTGGCCGTTCATCATTCCGGGGGCCTGGGCGTATCGCGACGTCGACCTGCGCTTGAGCAAGGATTTCCCGTCGGTCGGCAAGGGCACGGTGAGCGTGACGCTCGATGTGTTCAATGTGTTCAACTTCCAGAACTTCACTTACTACTCCGGTAACCCGACACCGACCGGACTGCTCAGCGATCCCCGTCGCGTACAGCTCGGCTCGACTTACCACTTCTGATCCTTCCCACCGGGGCGCCGGCATCCTTGCCGGCGCCCCCCGCTGTCTCCAAGATCAAGCCATGAGCCGCGCGCCCTTCATCGCTGTCCTCGCCTTCGCCGCGGCCGCCTGCGCGTCCAACCATTCCGTCGGCCCGCCCCCGCCCGACACCACCGGCGCGGGCGCGTTCCTCGACACCCTCGAGCAGCGCACCTTCGCCTTCTTCTGGGACAAGACCAACACCACGAACGGCCTCACCCCCGACCGTTGGCCCACGCCCAGCTTCTCCAGCATCGCCGCCGTTGGTTTCGCCTTGACCGCCTACCCCATCGGCGTCGAGCGCGGCTACGTGAGCCGCGCCGCCGCCGCGGGTCGCGTGCTCACCACCCTGCGGTTCTTCTGGTCCGCCCCGCACGACTCTTCGGCGACCGCGACCGGCTATCACGGCTTCTTCTATCACTTCCTGGACATGAGCACCGGCGCGCGGTGGCCGAACGTCGAGCTTTCTACGATCGACACCGCCCTGCTGCTCGCCGGCGTGCTCACCTGCCAGTCGTACTTCGACAACGCGACTGACGCCGGCGAGATCGAGATCCGCGCGCTCGCCGAATCCATCTACCGGCGCACGGACTGGCAGTGGGCGTCGCCGCGCCCGCCCGCCATCGCGCTCGGCTGGCACCCGGAGACCCAGCCCCAGTTCATCCCGTACGACTGGAAGGGCTACAACGAGGCGATGATCATCTACATCCTCGCCCTCGGCTCGCCCACCCACCCCGTCGACACCGCCGCCTGGACGGCGTGGACCAGCACCTACAATTGGGGGACCTTCCGCGGGCAGACGTATCTCGGCTTCGCGCCCCTGTTCGGCCACCAGTACACGCACGTGTGGATCGATTTCCGCGCCATTCAGGACAGCTTCATGCGGGCGAAGGGCATCGACTACTTCGAGAACTCGCGGCGCGCCACCTACGCGCAGCGGGCGTACGCGATCGCGAACCCGGGCGGCTGGACGGGTTTTGGCGCGAACGTGTGGGGCCTCACCGCCTCGGACGGCCCCGCCGACGCGGCGCCCTACCACACTTACTTCGCGCGCGGCGCCTCCTTCACCGAGATCCAGGACGACGGCACCATCGCCCCCACGGCGGCGGGCGGGTCCACCCCCTTCGCTCCCGAGATCGCCATCCCCGCCCTGCGCGCCATGCGCTCCGGGTACGGCAGCAACCTGTTTGCGATGTACGGCTTCCTCGACGCCTTCAACCCGACCTTCACCGGCACGCCGGCCATGGGCCACGTCGTCCCGGGGGCTGGCTGGTTCGACACCGATTACCTCGGCATCGACCAGGGTCCCATCCTCGCAATGGTCGAGAACTATCGCAGCGACCTGATCTGGCGCCTGCTGCGCGGCAATCCGCACATCGTGCTGGGGCTGTGTCG
>WNFW01003677.1_pt1 | contig 10672 bp, 6 predicted proteins | sample 5400131 | NCBI WGS metagenome assembly WNFW01 (sample SAMN13153362, study PRJNA577476) | soil metagenome | isolation source: 20 cm soil or saprolite under grassland replicate 1 | place: USA:California | collected 2016-06-15
TGCCGGTGCGGGTGTACACGCCCACCGGCGCGCCGCGCGAGCCTCTGCCCGCGCTCATCTACTTCCACGGCGGAGGGCTGGTCGCCGGCAGTCTCGATTCGCACGACGCGATCTGCCGCTCCCTCACCAACGCCAGCGCCTGTCGGCTGATTTCGGTCGACTACCGCCTGGCCCCCGAGCATCCTTTTCCGGCGGCCCTCGCGGACGGCTACGCGGCGCTCACCTGGGTGGCTGCCCACCCGCGCGAGCTCGGCATCGACGCCGATCGGATCGTGCTGGGCGGAGACTCTGCCGGCGCCACGCTCGCCGCCGTCGTATGCCAGATGGCCGCCACGGCCGGCCGGCCGCCCCTGGCGGCGCAGCTGCTGATCTGTCCGATCCTGGACGCCTGCGCCGTCACGGATTCGCGCCGCGCCTTTGCCGAAGGCCACCTGCTCGATCAGGCGACCCTGGATCATGATCTCGCGCACTACCTCGCTGCGGATGTCGATCGCACGGATGCGCGGGTGTCACCGCTGCGCGCAGCACAGCTGCAGAGGTTGCCACCGACTTGCATTCACACCGCGGAGTTCGATCCGCTGCGCGATGAGGGTGCGGCCTACGCCGAGCGGCTGCGGCTCGCCGGCGTGAAGAGCACCTACCGATGTCACTCCGGTATGATCCATCTGTTCTACGGGATGGGGAGACTGATTCCCTATGCAGCCACGGCCTACAGGCTCATCGGCGAGGACCTGCGCTCGCTGCTCGCCTGACACCTGACGCGAGCGACGGGCCCGATGGTGGATCGCCTTCAGGTAGAGCAGCTGCTGCAACAGCTGTATGCGGCGCGCGTCGGCGGGCGGCTGGACGAGCTGTGTGCGCTGTTTGCCGACGACGCGCACTTCAGGATCGCCGGCACCAGCGACGGCAAGCCGATCGCGGTGGCGGCCCGCGGGATCGGCGAGATACGTTCCTGGCTCGCGATGATGCTGAAGACGTTCAAGCTCAACCGCCGCGAAGAGCTGTGCAGCATGATCGACGGCGCCCGAAGCGCCGTGCATTGGCGTGCCGACATTCATTCCCGGATCACCGGCGCCGTCGTGTCCACCGAGCTCATCGATCTGATCGAAGTGCGTGCCGGTCGCATCCTCTCCTACACCGAGTACTTCGTGCCGTATTGATCCTCAAGACCTGTGAAACACGGGCGATCGCGGCGGCCAGGTTCGACCGTGCATCGATCGGGTGACTGCCTGCAGCTCAGGCATAGCCGTCACGCGCACGCCCTGTGCGGCGCGGGGCGTCGTACGAGCGGTGGGTTTTTCGGTAGACTTCACCTTGGCGCTGCGCGTGCCGATGCTGCGGCTTCATGTCGGCCCCTCTGCAGAAAAGACTATGAGCGCTGAGCCGAGCGATCTACCCCGCCTCGCGACTGGCGCCGGGTCGGCCGTGCCGCTGTATTTCGACTCGGCAGCGCACCGGCTGTTCGCCTGGTTGCATCGGCCCGCCGTCCCGGCAGCGCCGGGGCTGGGGATGGTGATCTGCAAGCCCTTCGGCTACGAGGCGCTGTGTGCGCACCGCAGTGTGCGTGCATTCGCCGAGGCGGCGGTGGAGCTCGGTGTGCCCACGCTGCGCTTCGACTACCGCGGCACCGGTGATTCCGCGGATATCGAGCCCGCGGCCGATCAGATCGATGTCTGGCGGCAGGACGTGGCGGCCGCGGTCAGCGAGCTGCGCCGCCAGACGGGCGTGCAGCGCGTGTGTCTGCTCGGATTTCGGCTCGGTGCACTGCTTGCCCTGCTGGCGGGCGCATCCGCGGCTGTAAATGCAGTGATGGTCGTCGCACCCGTGCTCAGCGGCCGCCGCTACCTGCGCGAGCTGCGCACCACACTGCTTGCCGCGGCCGAGCCGGGCACCCTCATCCACAAGGACTCCCAGGCGCCTGGCGTCGGCTCGATGGAAGTCAGCGGCTTCTCCCTGTCCGCAGCCACCGTTGCGCACCTGTCGCAGCTGGATCTGTCGGCACCGGCGCAACCGCCGGCTTCCGACGTGCTCGTCATCGATCGCGATGATCTGCCGGGCGCCCGCGGCTGGAGCGAGTCGCTCGCCAGGCTCGGAGTCCGCACGCGCTATGTCGCGCTGCCCGGCTTCGTCGAGATGATCATGACGGCGCCGCATACGGCGGTCACCCCGCAATCCATGCTCGCGGCGATGCGGGACTGGCTGCCCTCGCTCCCGGGCGCCAGCTCTGCGCCGCCGGCAGACGATGACGCAGCGCATCTCGGGCGAGCGCATCCGCGGCTGCCCGCGCCGCTCCTACCGCTTGCGGGCGACGGGTACCCGTCCGATATGGCGCCGAGTGAGCGCCCCGTCCTGCTCGGCGCGGAGCGCAGCCTGTTCGGCATCATCACCGAGCCGGCAGCGGACGAACCGCGTCGCCGCGCAGTGATTCTGCTCAACGCCGGGGCCACTTATCACATCGGCTCGGGGCGCGTGTACGTGTCGCTCGCGCGACGCTGGGCCCGCCGAGGGTATGTCGTGCTGCGCATGGACCTGGCCGGCCTGGGTGACAGCGCGACGCGGCCCGGACAGCCGGATAACGAAGTCTTTCCGCCGGCCGCGCTCGAGGACGTGCGTACCGCGCTGGACTTCGTGGCCCGCCACTACGACGCTCGCGAGGTCGCGCTGGGGGGGCTATGCTCGGCCGCCTACCACGCCCTGCGCGCAGCGGTAGCGGGGCTGCCGGTGAACCGCCTCCTGATGGTGAATCCGCAGAATTTCGTCTGGGACGAGGACCAGATGAGCAGTGACCTGCCACCGGCAGAGGTGGTGCGCAACGTCGGCGGATATCGCGAGCGCGTCTTCTCCGCGGCGGCCTGGAAGCGGTTGCTGGGGGGTCAGGTGAACGTCTGGCACATCGTGCGCGTCTACCTGCACCGGGTGCGTATCGCCGTGGAATCCGCCGCGCGCAATGCCGCGCGCGCTCTGCACATTCGGCTGCCGCACGATCTGGGCTCGGAGCTGGAGGAGATCGCCGCGCGCGGCATCAGAGTGGTATTTGTGTTCGCGCGCGGTGATCCGGGCGTCGAGCTGCTGAGGATCCAGGGTGGATCGGCGGTCAGGCGGCTCGGTGATCGCTGCCACGTGCACATCGTCGACAGCGCCGATCACACATTCACCCAGAGCCGCGCGCGGGCGGTCCTCGAGCAGACCCTCAGCGATGAGCTGTTCGTGCGTCACGACGAGGTCGCCGACACCGCCGGGGCGCGCCCGGTTGCGCGGGCCGGCAGTTAAGCACGAGTACCCGGCAGGCACTGAAGGACAGCGCCGCCCGGTCCCGCCGATCCATTGTGCGAGCCCAGTCCGGGTCGGGGACGCCGGTAACTGCTAGCATCACCCGTGTCCGGCGTACGCCGATGCAGTGGTGCGGACTGAAAGTCTCACGGGGAGCTCATGAGCGAAGCCACCGATGACGGAGTCGCCGTACCCATACCTGCATTCACTGAGTGGAAAGTCCGGGTCGGCTTCGGGTTTGCGCTCGCCTGTCTGGGCGTGGTCGGGATAGTCTCTTATCTCAGTGTCGTGCGCCTGAACGAGAATGCGGCGCGGGTCGAGCACACCCGCGAGGTGCTCGGCAGCCTCGAATTGCTGCTGGCCGCCGCAACCGACTCCGAGACCGCTGAGCGCGGCTACGTCATCACGGGCGATGAGAGCTATCTGGAACCCTACCGCGAGGCTGCCGCGGTCATTGACAGCCAGACGAGGCGACTGCGCGAGCTGACAGCGGACAACCGTGCCCAGCAGCAACGGCTCGACTCGGTGGCGGCGCTCGTGACCGAGCGACTTGCCATTTTACGCGCGGGCATCGAATTGCGGAAAGACCAGGGCTTCGCAGCGGTACAAGAGGAGATTCTCACCGGAAAAGGTCAACAGTTGCACGATCGGATTCGCCGCCTCATCGGTCAGATGGAGGATGCCGAGACGTCCTTGCTCAGGCAGCGAGAGCAACTGACCCGCCGTAGCTCCACCATCGCTCAGTTGGTCATCATCGCGGGCGGGTTACTCGGCTGCGGACTCGTCGCTGTGGCGCTGTGGGCGATCCACCGGGACTTTGCGGGCCGAACCCGAGCCGAGCGAGCATTGCGCGCTGCGAGAGATCAGCTCGAATTGCGCGTCCGGCAGCGCACCGCAGAGCTTGCCCTGACCAACGAGCGCACGCGCGCAATCGTCGACACCGCCCTGGACGGCATCGTGACGATGGATCACGAGGGCAAAATCACCGAGTTCAACCCCGCAGCAGAGCGCATCTTCGGCTATAGCCGCAGCGAAGTGATCGGGCGGCCGCTGGCGCAGGTCATCATTCCCTCGAGGCTACGCGAGCGACATGACGCCGGGCTCGCGCGCTATCTGGCCACCGGCGAGGCGCCACTACTCGGCAAAAGGCTGGAGCTGAGCGGTTTGCGGGCTGACGGCTCGGAAGTCGCTGTCGAGCTGAGCATCAAGCGGATGCCCGGTGACGGGCCGCCCTCCTTTGCCGGGTTCGTGCGGGACCTCACGGAGCGTGAGCAGGCGGCAGAGACGAATGCACGGCTCGCCGCGATTATCGCATCGTCGGACGATGCGATTGCCAGCAAGAATCTGCAGGGCATCATCACCAGCTGGAACCTTGGGGCGGAACGGCTGTTCGGCTATTCCGCGCAGGAGGCGCTCGGCAAGCCGATGGCGATGCTCATCCCGCCGGAGCGATCGAGCGAGGAGCCTGCCATCCTGGCGCGCATTGCGCGCGGTGAATCGACTGATCATTTCGAGACGGTTCGGATTGGCAAGGACGGACGCAAGATCGATGTTTCCGTCACCATCTCCCCCCTCCGGGACAGCCAGGGCCGCATCATCGGCGCGTCCAAGATCGCCCGGGACATCACGGACCGCAGGCTCGGGGAAGCCAAAGTACAGGCCCAGCTGGCGCGCCTCAACCTGCTGCAGCAGATCACCCGGGCGATCGGCGAGCGGCAGGACATCCAGAGCATCTTTCAGGTCGTCATCCGCACGCTCGAAGAGCATCTGCCGGTGGATTTCTGCTGCATCTGTCTGTATGACCCGGCCGAGAATTGCCTGATCGTCACGAGCGTCGGCTCGCACAGCCAAGCGCTGTCGATGGAGCTGGCGATGACGGCGCAGGCGCGCATCGAGATCGATCGGAACGGCTTGTCGCATTGCGTGAACGGCCGGCTCGTTTACGAACCGGATATCACCCAAGTCCCATTCGCGTTTCCCCGCCGCCTGGCGAGCGGGGCCTTGCGCTCGATGGTCGCAGCTCCCCTGCTGGTCGAAAGCAAGGTGTTCGGCGTCCTGATCGCCGCCCGCCAGCAGGCGCACAGCTTCAGCAGCGGCGAATGCGAATTCCTGAAGCAAGCGAGCGAGCACGTCGCACTGGCGGCCCACCAGGCCCAGCTCTACGGCGCGCTGCAACAGGCCTACGACGACTTGCGGCAGACGCAGAAGGCGGTGCTGCAGCAGGAGCGTCTGCTGGCCCTGGGTCAAATGGCGAGCGGCATCGCGCACGATATCAACAATGCCATTTCCCCCGTGGCGCTCTATACCGAATCGCTGCTGGAGCGCGAGCCGGGCTTGAGTCCAGGCGCCCGCGGCCAGCTCCGAACCATCCAGCGCGCCATTGATGACGTGGCGCAAACCGTCGCGCGGATGCGCGAGTTCTATCGCCCACGTGAACCGCGGTTGACGCTGGTTCCCGTCGACATGAACACCATAGTGCAGCAGGTCGTCGACCTGACGCGTGCCCGCTGGAGCGACATGGCGCAGCAGCGCGGCATTGCCATCGCGATGCGGACCGAGCTCGCCCCGGACCTGCCGGCGATCATGGGCGCCGACAATGAAATCCGCGAAGCGCTCACCAACCTGATCTTCAATGCCGTCGATGCCATGCCCAACGGCGGCCCGCTGACGGTGCGAACCCGAGTCGCACAGCAGCAAGGGTCCCCTGCGGAGGAGGGGGCGGTCCCCCGATTCGTTCAGGTCGAGGTGATCGATGGCGGCATCGGGATGGATGAGGACACGCGACGGCGATGTCTGGAGCCATTCTTCAGCACCAAAGGCGAGCGTGGCACCGGCCTTGGACTGGCGATGGTCTATGGCGCCGTGCAACGCCACAGCGCGGATATCGAAATCGAAAGTGCAGTCGGCCAGGGCACCACCATGCGCTTGGCTTTTGCGATACCGGCCACGCCCGCAGTTGGTGCCGCACCGCCCACCACCGTCAGTGCGGTGCCGCCGCTGCGTATCCTGGTCGTGGATGATGATCCACTGGTGCTCAAATCGCTGCGCGATGCCTTGGAGGGGGATGGCCACAGCGTGGCAACGGCGGATGGTGGCCAGGCCGGCATCGATGCTTTCCTTGCGGCGCGCGCACAAGGCGATCCGTTCCCTGTCGTGATCACCGATCTCGGTATGCCCTACGTCGATGGGCGCAAAGTGTCCAACGTTGTAAAGACCGCCGCTCCGGGGACGAGCGTCTTTTTGTTGACCGGGTGGGGACAGCGACTGGTCGCCGAAGGGGACATCCCGCCGCATGTGGACCGTGTCCTGAGCAAGCCACCGAAGCTGCGCGAGCTGCGCGAGGCGTTGGCGGGATGCTCGGATGCCCGGGTCGCGTGATCGTCGCGAGCACACCTACGGATCAATTCGATCGTCGCACCGTGGCCGTGGTGCCTCGTCTCAAAACCTGTACACGGCCTCGAGGCCTACGGAAAACTGATTGTCGGTTATGCCGGCGCCGGGCGCTCCTGTAAAGAACGTTGTGTCTTTGACGAAGACGCTCGAGTCCGATTTATCACTGCGCACCTCACCGCGCAGTTCGATGAATTTTGTGGGCAGGTATGCGAGCGTCAGCGTTGCCTCCTTCCATTTTTGAATGACGCCGGTACGGTAACCATCCTTGTCGTCGAAGTACTCGGCGCGCACCGAGAGGCGCCATTGATCATTGACCTGATAATTGGCGTAGCCGGCCGCGCCATCCCACTTCGCCGTGATCGAGGTTCCATCGACGAGAGAGGTGACATTCTCCTGCTGGCCCCAATCGACGTTCAGAATGAGCGTGAGCTGACTGGTCGCGTTGTAAGTGCCCACCGCATCGACCAGGCTGCGCACTCCGTGTGTGCCGGCGCCGATGAACGTGCCCCCGGAGAGCTGCTCAACGCCGCTGTAGCCTTGCACTGCCAGGGAGAACACCTTGTTGGGGGTGAAGGATACGCCGAGCTCGGCGGTCTTCTGTTTATTCGCATCCTGCAACTGATCCCAGCCGTTGTTGACGCCGACGATAACGGTTACTCGATCGGATGTGGCGTAGGTGAGCCGCGCTCCCGTGTGCGAGAAGGGAATCGCGTAGCCGAACAGAATGGAGCGGGAGTAGTTGACGTCCAGCGTGGAGTTGATGACTTCCGCCCCTGCGAGCGTCACGAACTTGCCGCCGATGATCGTCAGGGGACCGCGGGCGTACTGCACGAAAGCCTGGGTGACGTCGAAATTGCTCGGCGTCTCGCCCGCCGCTGCGATGACGCGGGCGTCTCTTGCGGCCGTTAGGTTAACGAACCCGCCGAAGCCTTCCTTCGGCTGATAGTCGATGATGAGCGCTGCCTGATGCAGGTTGAACGAGTTGGGCTCGGTGTCGAACACGCGGTCCGCAACCCCACTGGTGAAAATGCCCGTCCCCGAAAGATAGGAGTAAGCCGTATCCAGGTAGCCGTGGATGTCTACACCGGATGCCGTCAGCACGTCGGTCAGCGACGGCGCGGTGGGTTTGGCGGGCTCTGCGGGCTTTGCAGCGTCGTCCGCATGCGCCCCGCGGGTACCCAGGGCCAAAAGACACAGCAGTGCGCCCCCCAGAGCGAGGCGAAAACGATTCATGTCGAAGACCTCCCCGTAGCGGAGGGACAAATCTCGAGTGACTGGCATGTGCATGACACAGGGCTCCGTAAAAGAGGGGTGGTAGGGGTCTCCGCCTTGGGCGGCGGAGACCCTCAGGATCAGTGGAGGGGCGCTACTCGACGTGCTCGCCGTGCAGTGATACGTCGAGCCCTTCCCGTTCCTCGTCCTCGGTGACCCGCAATCCAATGGTCACATCGATCACTCTGAGGATGAGGTAGCTCGCAACAAAGCCGTACACCAAGGTGGCGAGCACGCCTTTGAGCTGCGTGACGACACTTCCGGCCTGTCCGCCATCGAGCGCCGTGCTGGCGAAAACGCCCGTGAGCAATGCACCGACGATGCCGCCGATGCAGTGCACGCCGAAGGCATCGAGCGAGTCGTCGTAACCGAGGGTCTTCTTCAGCGAGGTCGCGGCGAAGAAGCAGATCACCCCGGCGGCGATGCCGATGATGACCGCAGGGGTGGGCATCACGAAGCCCGACGCCGGCGTGATGGCCACCAAGCCCGCGACCGCACCCGAGGCGATGCCCAGCACACTCGGTTTTCCCTTGACGGTCCATTCCATGAACATCCAGGCAAGGGCCGCAGCGGCGCTGGCGATCTGCGTGACCGCCATCGCCATACCGGCGCGGCCATCGGCGGCCACTGCGGAACCGGCATTGAAACCGAACCAGCCGACCCACAGGAGCGAGGCGCCGATCAGCGTCAGCACCAGGTTGTGGGGCGCCATGGAATCTTTGTTGAATCCCACCCGCCTACCCAGGGCCAGCGCGCAAGCGAGCGCGGCGATACCTGAGTTGATGTGCACCACCGTGCCGCCGGCGAAATCAAGCACACCCGCCTGGGCGCCCCAACCGCCCGGTTCCCACATCCAGTGGGCGATGGGTGCGTAGACGATGATCGACCAGATCGCCATGAACCAGAGCATCGCGGAGAACTTCATTCTTTCCGCAAACGCACCGCAGATGAGCGCGGGCGTGATGATCGCGAAGGTGAGCTGGAACATCGCATAGACGGTCTCGGGGATCGTTACACCCAAGTGGCTCACCGACACCTTGCCGATCACGGCCTCGACGGCCGGCGTGTCTTTCGTGGCCGCCGCCCCGGCAACGTCCTTGATGTAGATCACCCCGTTCATGAATAGCCGACTGAGGCCCCCGATGTAAGGCGTTCCGGGGGTGAAGGCGAGGCTGTACCCGATGGCGTACCAGAGCAGGGTCACGAGGCACGTGATGGCAAAACTCTGCATCAGCGTTGCCAGCACGTTCTTCTTACGCACCATCCCCCCGTAGAACAGGGCGAGCCCGGGGACGGTCATCATCAACACCAGCGCCATGGAGGCGAGCATCCAGGCGGTGTCGCCGGAGTTGATCTGCGAGTTGAGGATGACTGAAGGCTCGGTCGCCGAGGGCGCCGGGGCTGCAGCGGGCGCAGCGGCCGGTGTGGCTCCGGGAGCGGCCGCCGGTGCGACGGCAGCTGCGGCTTCGGGCGCCGGTGCGGGTGCCGACGTGGCAGCCGGCGCTGAAGTGGCATCTGCCGGCGGATCGGCCCATGCCAAGGGCACAGACAGTGCCAGTAGAGCGAGCAGGAACGATCGCGACAGTGTAATCATTGAGCATCTCCCCTGGCGTACGTGTGGTCCTAAATTGCGCTGGCGCCGCGCTCGCCGGTGCGGATACGCACGACTTGCTCGAGGTCGAAAACAAAAATCTTCCCATCGCCCACTTTGCTCGTGCGCGCCGTATTGGTAATCGCTTCGATCACGCGCTCAGCGAGGGCATCGTCGACCGCGATTTCGATCTTTGTCTTTGGCACGAACTCGACGACGTACTCGGCGCCCCGATAGACCTCGGTGTGGCCGCGTTGCCGCCCAAAGCCTCGGACCTCGGTAACCGTCACACCCTGAACGCCCACATCGCCGACTGCTTGGCGAACGTCTTCGAGCTTGTGTGGCCTGATGATCGCAGTGATCAGTTTCATGAATCCAACTCCTCCCCCGTGAGATGCACTGATTCGCCGCCCAATGTTGGGCCGTACGGAGCTGCAGCAAGCACGCGCCGTGCCAGGAAAAGACATTCGAGCTTGATCAATCAGTTGCCGCCGGAACCGGCTTGCTTTCCTGGAAGTCTCGCACTCTCATGGTGCGGTGACTTTCTTCATTGCTCCATCGTGTAGCAGCACGAGTTGACTGTTGGCCGCCGGGCGCCGGGGCAACATGATGTGACGCCCATGCCTGAGGAACGGTTCAGGTCAGCCGCACCTGCTCCGTGAGCTGCTGCTTGTCCAGGGGTCAGTGAGACGTTCGCAAAACTCAGCGCGAAACCTCGAGCCAGAGCGGTTGCCGAGGATCGACCGGCGTGGTCGTGCCAGGACCGTGGCCTGTGATCTGCACGATCACGGTCTCATCCGTGGCCGAGCCGTCCCAATGCGGTGCCCGCGCCGGGTGCACCATAAAGCTGCCGGGCGGCATTGGTACGGCGTGCTTCACGTCGAAGACGTTGCCGGTGCCGGCATACCATGTTCCCTGAAGCACCGTCACGTAGCGCGCGTTCGGATGCCAATGTGGCCGATCCATTACGTGCGGCGGAAATTTCGCCCTGATGACGTACAGTCCCGGCTTGTCGGGATCGCCCTGAAGCGTGGCCATTTGCACGCCGTGTCCGCCGGGCACGTCCAGCCAATGCACTTCGTCGGGTGTGATCCGGAGAAACTCTGAGTCGCCGGGCGGCGCGGCCGCGCTGCTTCCGACGAGGAG
>WNFW01005704.1_pt1 | contig 10670 bp, 10 predicted proteins | sample 5400131 | NCBI WGS metagenome assembly WNFW01 (sample SAMN13153362, study PRJNA577476) | soil metagenome | isolation source: 20 cm soil or saprolite under grassland replicate 1 | place: USA:California | collected 2016-06-15
CAAACTCCTCAACTTGTCACGCAAAAAACATCATTAAACTTTGCTGGCTAGACTACGCTATTCACAGGTACAGCTAGCGCGTGATCGGCAGTCACTTAACAACCGTAACCTTCGAGATTTCTACGTAATGGCATTCGGCTGTTTGTTTCCACGTGCCAGTCATGCGGACTGTCGATTTATTTTTCGCCGCCCGGTCGAGCACGTCTGTCGCATGTTTGGTCTTCGGGTAAATCTTCACGTCTTCGCCATTTTCGGGGTGTAAGGCCCAGCGCAGGCCCGTAACCATACAGATATCGACGTTGTTCTTTATCACTGTCCCGCTTCTGTTAAACGATTCGCCGGCTTTCGGCGTTTTTGTATCGCTGGTTTTTTCGGCCGCTTGAATAGTCGGTGCCGCGAGCGCCAGCAGTGGAAATGCTACTAGCGCGCTTAAGACAATTTTCATATCGGTGTTTCCTTTCACTTAAGAATCGCGTGCTGCGATGAGAATGCGCGGTCTTGAATATCTCTCATGATGGTACAATCATCACCATGCTGCCCTAATTCCCTGCCACCCTCCTGGTGCAGACGCCTCTCTCGAAGATCTCCTAAAAAACAGGATTGACATTGTTTGCCGGGTGGAGACGCCTAACGGACTTAGCGCGGGTGCAAGTCTGCCAACCCCCGCGCAACGAAACGCTTCCCGTCGTCACGGTGTGCATCAACAATCCAGATCGTTACCCCTTCGGAATCAATGGCTGAGACCCACCCCAAACTCCAACCGGCCTTGCTGAGATTGTCTTGTAGCTTTACTGGTTGTTCTCCGCCACTGAGAACAAGCGATCTTTAGGAAAATTCAGCTGTAGTGGCCGCGAAGAAACAGGGCAACGAACTGCGAGGGACCAGGTATTATACGGGGACTTAACCTGGCGCGGTGTCCACTTCTTAAGCACGGCTCCACTCCAACAACCGCCTCTCCGCACCGGTGAGTGCCCGCGGTTTGTTGCCAAACAATTTCAACCCAAAATCCTCGACTTTGTCAATGCGAAAATATCATCCAACGCTTGAATGATGTGCAGGATGCGGCCTCACGCCGCAGTGATTCGCGTTTACGATGATGCTGGCGACGTGATCGAGACGCACGAGCACGCGGGCGAGTTCAAAAGCGGATCGCGAACAGAGAATGCTGAAAAGTGAAATGCGAGGAGTAGCGTCTTCGTGCTGTAATTTCGTTCTTTCTAGTTTGCAGTTTTCCTGCGCCAGTCGCGTGGGGGGAGCGCCGATTAAGGCGCATCCCACTCCACGCGTTTGTTAGGAATGGCGCTGCACTGTTACGGGAGCGGCGCGCCAGGGAGAAAGTTCTTCGAAGACATCGCCGCGACTCCGGACTGATCGTCTCCGTCGAAGTGTCCGGGAGCCGAGCCAGGTACGCAATCTTCATCATCATTCGGATCGGCGAACCAGAAGACTATGTGGTTTAGCTCCGTACGCACGCCGGTGATGTTGTTAAAGGCGAAAGCCTCATCGATGATGGCATCCACGCGGACCGACCCTCTGCCCGCCGCATTCGTGGTGAAGTCCCCGATATATTGAACCGCGCCGAAGGGAGGCACCGGCATTTCGGTTAGGAAGACCGCAAATGTCGTATTGGGCCGCAGGCCCTCGGCATGCAAATCCAGCGTATCCACACCACGAATGTCCTCCCTCGGAAAAACGGCGACGGTCGCTGCCGCGTTCGGAAGGCAGGCTGCGATGGGATCTGAAGCCGGTACCAGGTCGAATCTGGTGGGCATTAGGTGCTGTGCATGAGCAGCCTCTGACCTAGGTGGGATACCCTGCGCGTCCGCAGCCAGGTGAACTGAGAGTAGCATCGATAGCAAGCCAAAGGCCGCTATGACCCTCGAACGAATTGGCAGCTTCATCGCTGCATGCTTTTGTCTGCAAGCAGCTGAAGGCTGATGATTGTTTGAGTTGGTTACTGATTGTTTAGTTTGCATATGTTTTTCTTGTTTTAGGTTTGCTTCCTGTTTTGGTTTTTTTCCGGCGTGTGTTGTTTGTGCCGGTTCATGTGGTAAAGCGGAAAGCCCGCCTGAAACCCACCACGACTGCGCGAAATTCTTTAAGAAGGTGTCCGTCGTCGCGATGCGCGTCTGCAATCCAGATTGTTCGCCCGTTGGAATCAATTGCTGAGCCGCAAGCCCAACTCCAATCGGCTCCAATCGGCTTTGCTGAGATTGTCAGCGATGAAGCTGGCAACGTGGTCGAGACAGACGAGCACGGGTGAGTTCAAAGAGCCGTGACAGTTTTTTGAAACGCGCAATTATGTACTTGACCAGAGTCCGCGATTTTCCTACGGTCAATCTGAATCGATGTCTGCGGACTATTAGGCCTTCTCAACGGTGAGTCAGGGCCCTCCGCTTAGTAATCTCTCGCATCGAATAGCAAAAACCGGAGATTACCATGAATATATCCGTCGTGGCAGCGATTCGCTGCTCTTCAATGTTCCTCGTTTTGGCCGTTGCGGCTGCCCTTACTCATTTAAGCGCCCTCGCTCAGTGTCCCACCAATGTCCCACATATCACTGGGACATGGACCGTGCTTCCATATCAAATGCCGATCAATCCAATCTCGGCCAATTTGCTTCCTAATGGCAAAGTGCTGATTGTGGCCGGATCGGAGAATGACGCAAGCAACAACTCTAGAGGTGCGGAGAGCTATCGCGCGGCAGTGTGGGATCCAAGCGGCACTAACGAGAGCAGTATCAGCGTTCAGAATCTTACCTACGACGTCTTTTGCAGCGGGACAGCCGCTCTGTTCGATGGGCGATCGTTCATCGTCGGCGGAACATCGGACTACTCGTTCACGGGCGAAAACCGGGCTTCGATCTTCAATCCAACGACCAGTCAGTATGTGCAGTCTCAGAATATGGTGGATGGGCGTTGGTATGCCACAGCGACCGCGCTTGCCGATGGTCGTATTATGGCCATGTCCGGGCTCACGCAAACCGGAGGTACAAGTCGAACCATCGAAATTTACGATCTCCAAAGAGCTGGAGCAGGTTGGAATCCACCTACCAGCGTTCCCTTCACTCCCCCGCTTTACCCAAGGCTCGAGCTGATGCCGGGTGGGAGAGTGTTTTACACCGGACACGGCAGTGGTACGTCGAATGCAAATGCGTGGATCTTCGATCCGGCCACGGGAGGCTGGGCGCAATCAGCTGCAACCAATCGCAACCGGAGCTACGGCTCATCAGTTCTGCTTCCTCTTCTACCGCCCAACTACGTTCCGCGCGTGATGAATTTCGGGGGAGGAGGAAATCCGGCAACCACTTCTACTGACATTATCGATCTCTCCGTTCCAACCCCGAGCTACACTGCCGGTCCGAATATGTCCACCGGCCGCATCCAGATGAACGCCGTTATCCTGCCCAACGGGAAGGTGCTAGCGGAGGGGGGTTCGGTTAATAACGAGTCTCCCGACACACCGGGTAAGACGGCGGACCTCTACGACCCGGTGAGCAATACCATGGGCTCTGCAGGCACAGCGGCTTATTCGCGCCTGTATCATTCCACTGCTCTGCTATTGCCGGATGCAACCGTTTTGAGCACGGGCAGCAATCCGGCCAATCGGGGCAGCTATGAGCCGGCAATCGAGATTTACACACCGTCATACTTATACAATAGCAATGATCACTTGATCACCACCAACCGTCCGCAAATCACTGCCCTTTCATTTTCCGGACCAATTCACTATGGCACGCCGTTTTCGGTGAATTACACCAGCACCTCGCCAATCAGCTCAGCGGTGCTCATACGTCCAGGCTCTACCACCCATGCTATGGACATGGACCAACGTCTGATTGGCCTTTGCGGCGCTGGTTCACCGTGCACCGCTTCTAACAACACGCTAAGTCTCACCACACCGCCGGACGGTAGCATCGCGCCTCCAGGCTATTACATGCTGTTCTTACTGGATAGCGCCGGCGTGCCATCTAAGGCTTGGTTTGTCCAGCTCATCCCAAATTCTTATTCCCTCGTTCCGCCAACTGGGGCTATTACAACACCGGCCAGCGATATGACGATTACCGCAGGAAGCGCGATCAACTTCGGCACAGGCACCACCGCTTCGCGGTACTCATGGGTGTTTCCCGGCGGTACACCGGCAACATCGACAACGCAAAATCCGGGCAACGTCACATTCGGCGTGCCTGGCACCTACACAACCTCGCTCACGGTGATCGACGCTACGGGTAATTCTGATCCGAACCCACCTACGCGGACAATCACCGTACTTCCTACAACTTCTGACTTTTCAATCGCCGTTGGCCCGCCTGCGCAGGAGGTATTCCCTGGTGGACCTACTGCATACACTGTTACAGTCACGCCTCTTAGCGGCTTTACGGGTACGGTAAATTTGAGCGTTGGCAGCGAATCCGGTTTTCCTACCGGTATTACGAGCGGTGGTTTCAATCCTGCATCAATTAATACCGGAGGCTCTTCCACGCTCACAATGCAAACCTCGACTTCGACCATCCCCTACGCGCTATCGTTAACTATCACAGGTACCAGCGGAACGATCAGCCACACAGCGTCAACTACCCTGCTTGTCAATTTGGCGCCCCCTGCGGCCCTGACTGCTACTGCTGGCGATGCACAGGTCTCGCTCTCTTGGCCTGCGTCGGTTGGAGCAAACCTCTACCACGTAAAGCGAGCGAGGATCAACGGCGGTCCGTATGAAACGTTTGCTTGCCCCACAGGGACCAGCGTTGTGGATACCGGACTAGTCAACGGAACCACTTATTACTATACGGTGTCGGCCGCCTACACCGGCGGCCCCGACGCAGGTGGGGAAAGTGCCAATTCGATTCAAGCGAATGCAACGCCGCAAGGCGGGACGCCCACTCCACCAGCACCTCCAACAGGCTTGCGCGCTAGGTCGAATAGGCCCGGGACGATCGATCTGCAATGGGTCCAGTCCCCAACTCCCGGAGTGACGGGCAATGGCGTGTACCGCCGTCTGATGAACGGCGGGACTTACCCGCCTTCGCCCACTTATACGATCAATGCGAACACTTCATTCCGGGATAGCCAGGTCTCGCGAGGGGTGAGCTATTGCTACGAAGTGACCGCGATTAACGCAAACGGGCAGAGCGGACCTTCGAACGAATCTTGCGCTCGGACGAAGTAGAGATTCTGTTCGCGCCGCCGCCCGACCATGTGCGGCCATGATGGATCAGAGCGAATGGAAGATTGGTAGTTAGTTAACAAAGCAGAAAGCGCGAAGCGGCGAAGCGTGTAAGACAACTCAGCGCGATGCCCGAAATCGCCGACTCTAGTTCCAGAAACGCGGTCAACTTCTCATCCCCATGCACAACCAAACGCTTTCCATTGTCGCGATGTGCGTCAACGATCCAGATCGTTCGCCCTTTTGAATCAATCGCTGAGACACAGCCCCAACTGAAACCGGCTTTGCTAAGTTTGTCAGCGATGATCTCCCAGTATTTCATCCGACTTCAAGTTGACGACGAATCGCCGCCCGTAGTTCCACAAATGCGGTGCGCATTTCATCTGCGTGCACAACGAAACGTTTTCCGCGCAGCGAGAGCGCGTCAGCAATCTCTCAGAATAAGATTGACATTATTTCCGCTAAGAGCGTAGTCTCGAAACACCCCCGACCCCTTTTCCTGGCGGGATCGGGCCGGTCTTGTCGAGAGAGGCTTCGGCTCGGCTTTTGGAGGATATCTATTATGAAAACTCTGCTTGTACGTTTCGTCGCCGGACTTTCATCAGCTTTTATTCTAATGCTAAGCATTGAAACCAGTCAGGCCGCCAGCGCCACATGGAAGACAAGTCCCAGCTCGAGGGATTGGAACACAGCAGCCAACTGGACGCCTACGACCGTGCCCAACGGACCGCCGGACACGGCGACGTTTGCCACCTCTAGTAGGACGTCCGTCTCTCTCTCGGCCAATACCGAGGTGAACAGCATCGTGTTCAACTCGGGCGCAAGCCCCTTTACCATCACCGTCCCCGTCCCAAATTATCTCGCGCTCACTATTAGTGGCGCCGGGATCACCAACAATTCAGGCACCACCCAGAACTTCGTTGCTGCCGGAGACCTATCAACTGGCTATTATGGATTGATACAATTCCTCAACAACGCCACCGCTGGCAGCTCCACCAGCTTTACTGTTAATACTGCCGAGATGTATTTCTACAATACCTCGAGCGCGGGCAGTGGCACCTTTACGCTCAACGGTGATCCGAGCGGCGAACGCGAGTACAGCTTGATAGCATTCAACAATACCTCGAGCGCGGGCAGTGGCACCTTTACGCTCAATATCAATACGCTCAACGGTGGTCCGGCCGGCGCCTACAGCCTAATAGATTTCTACGATAGCTCCAGCGCACAGAATGGCACCTTTACTCTCAACGGTGATCCGAGCACCGACCAATACACCCAAATGGATTTCTACGGTGGCTCGACCGCGCAGAATGGCAGCTTTACTCTCAATGCGCCTGCCGCGATGTATTTCTACGATACCTCGAGCGCGGGCAGTGGCAGCTTCACCATCAACGGCACTGCACTCAGCGGCGCAACCGGGGCGGCAGTGCTTATCGTCGGAAACGCCGATTCTGCGACCCTGATTGCGAACGCCGGATCGAATGGCGGCGACGGCGGCACCATATACTTTTTCTCTAATTCCACCGGAGGTACGTCGCGCGTCGAGGTCTTCGGCATGGGCACAGGTGATTTCATTAACGGCAATCTGGACATCAGCGGTCACAATGCCCCCGGCCTGACGATTGGCTCAATTGAAGGCAACGGCACTGTATTCCTCGGCCGATACAACCTGACCGTAGGGAGCAACAATCTGAACACGACCTTCTCCGGAGTGATGACTGACGGAGGTGAATTTCGAGGCACGGGTGGCTCGCTGACGAAGATTGGGAGAGGAAAGCTGGTTCTTAGTCATAGGAACACCTACACGGGAGGAACTACGGTCAAGCGCGGCAAACTTATAGTTAACAACATTGGACACTCCGGCACAGGCAGCGGGCCGGTGCTGGTCAATGCCGGCATGCTCGGCGGCAAAGGCATAATCGCTGGGGCGGTGACCGTCGGCACAGGCAGTGGGCAAGGGGCAACTCTATCACCCGGTTACTTGCACGAGGCTGGCAGCCCCGGCCCTCTTACCATCCAGAGCACGCTGACATTTAACGCAGACGCGATCTGCAAAGTGGAAGTGAACAGCGACACCGCCACCGCCGACGAAGTGATCGCCAACGGCGTGACCATCAACACCGGCGCGCAATTTTCCTTTGCCGATCTTGGAAGTGGCACGCTTATACCAGGCACAGTTTTCACAGTGATCAACAATACTGCGGCGACGCCGATTGCGGGCACATTCAGTAATCTTCCTGATGGTGGGACATTCACGAGCAATGGCAACACCTATCAAGTGAGCTACGAAGGCGGCGATGGCAATGACCTGATACTAACAGTCGTGCCGTAGTTTGCGCCACAGAATTTTAGTTACGAATCGTTACAATGGAGGCAAAGGTCATGAACAGAAAACTGAATTATCGTGCTGTAAAGCGTGTGTTAGCCGTCCTCGCTTTCGCAGTGGGACTGAACCTGGCGTGGGCGATACGGCTGCAGGCGTCGGGGAACGTGGAAGTGAGAGAGCAGGATGGAGTCCTGGTCGTTACAGGTGACGACAGTGACAACAACATCATCATCCAAGAAGGTGGCCTTGTGACAGGGCGTGGGGGAACAACTGTCAATGGCACTGTCCAAGGCGTAATCCGTGACGTCGTTATCAGGATGAGGGGCGGCGATGACTTCGTCCGCATTGATGCGGGTCCGGGTACGACGATTTTTAGAAACCTCAAAATCGAGACGGGCATGGGAGACGACATGATCGAGATCTTGGGTGTCAGAGTAACAGATGAAACACAGATTGACACTGGGGATGGAAACGACATCCTCTTCATTGATGGTGTGCGTACGCCTTTCGGGTTCAGCCGGTCGGGCTTTACAGGCAACTTTGCCTTGGAGACCGGCAGCGGCAGAGATCTTTTCGAGTTTCACAACGCCATTTTTCGGGGCGAAGTAGATGTGAGGCTCGGCTTCGGAATTGACGGCGCGTGCGGCTTTGAAGACTCTGAATTTGAGAGGCCCGACCTAGTGAGGTTCGATGGTGGACCGCCCAGCGGGTTTCCCGGCGACGGGATCGTTAACGCCGGCTTAGAATTTACGATTATTGATTTCGAGGACTTTCCTGATGACTGTTCCTTCCTAGGTGGCAGAGACATCTAGGCATCACGGATAGATCTTCGCTATCATAGAGGCGTCGTGTATTACATCTGCCGTCGCCCCAGAAAGCGAGCAAAACTGATATGGGGCCGACACGCAGCCCCAATTCCAACCGTTCAGCCGCTTGACGCTGGGAAGCCGATATGTTCAGTTGAACAGTATGCGTGCGGCGCGCCTTCAAGACGCACTCGAACGGCTAACTGTGGCAATACGTGACGTTGAAGCAGAACTCACCGCATTGAAGGCGGAGCACGATCCGCTGGCGTCGCACATCTTCGTTTCGCGCCGTCACTATCGGAACGTCAACGATACCAAAAGCGGGAAGCGACGCGAGATGATGGCCCGGATAAGTTTCAATACTGCCTGCGAGCTAGGCTTTCGCGGCGGCCTCGACGAGTGGAAGCGCCTTATGGGAGCAGTTGCGCGACGGTGACCGGTGTCAGCGATGATTTCCCAGTCTTCACGCACGCTCTGTGCTTAGACTATTCCAAGTGCTACAAAGGTTGGCTTTGTTGGCGTCGTATTTCTTCACCCAACTACGACGCGCAAGCAGGCTGGCTGCTTTATGCTGCTGATCGTTTCTCTATCAAACCGTCTCAATCGTAATCCACAGCCCTTATCGGCAAGGCGGATATCCATCACACAGGGCACTGGTTCAGTATGGTTAACAACCCTATAAGATCCTGACGGAAGCGAAAGCAGCGCCTCAACCACAATTTTCATGCACAAGTCCGGATGGTCTCGGTAGTCCGCTTCCGAGATTTTTACGATGTTGATTCCGACTAGCTTTGAGCATCTGTCGTCCCGAGGATACACGGTCATGCCGACGATCACGCCGCCAGTTATTGTATTGCCCTTACTGTTGCCACGTCGTCGAACACCGCGCCGGGACAAATAGCTCATTCAACAACTTCATACGGATTTCTGCGCTCGAAGTTCTCGAAACGTCGTTTGGCCGAATGTCCGAACAGATAGGTAGTGGCGAGATCCAATGCGCGGCGGGAGTGCCCACCCGCCGCTGTTCCTTCCGGTAATACAGCGACCCGACCCGCCACTCGGCATTCAATCGAAAAAAAATTAAGGATGAATCGCCCGTTCGAGTTGTTTCGGGAACTTTGTTCCGTAGTTTCCGTAGAACATTAGAAGGGACGTGTTTCCTAGACGCGCCGGCGCTTCAGCTTGCAGGCTTTGTCTCGAAGGGACACGCAAAGCTTTAACCACGGTGCCGGAGGGGAATCCTGGATGCGCTTCTCAGGACGCACAAAAGTACAGCAGCGGTCTGTCGTGACTTGACGGCATCATGAAAAAGAAAAAGATCGAAACGCACAAGATCGGGTTAGTCGGCCAAGCGCCTTCGCGGCGCGGAGACCCGCGCAAGCCACTAGCCGGCCCGAACGGCCAGAAGATTGCCAGGCTTGCAGGATTGAATTATGACGAGCTGATTGCGTGTCGCCGGAGACACCTGAACACGCACTACAACGGAAAGCGCGGCAAAGGCTACGCGTTCGACCACGCAAAAGGCAAGGTCAAAGCCGCCGACATCCTGTTAGACTGGCGCGTCGAGCGCATCGTCCTGCTCGGTAAGAACGTTGCTCGTTGCTTCGGCTTCTGCGACCTGCCTTTTCTGGCGGAGATAAGCGTTTATGGACGCCGGTTTTTGATCTTTCCGCATCCTTCTAGCATTAATCGATGGTGGAACGAACGACGAAACGAACGACGCGCTCGACAACTTCTGCAGCGGTTCCTACGGCTTGGTGAGTGAGCCACCGCTGCCCAGACTTGCACCCGTCGAGCTGAATTGTCGGTGGGCGGGATGCAGAGCATATTGGCAAAGTCTATGAAGGATTCTGTCGTCAGAGGCCGCCTACTGCAGCTTCTCTATGAACGTCGACGCGAAGGTTCCATTGCGTTCGGCCACGGTGAGCAGGCGGTCCCGCCGCCAGAAGGTATAAATCGCCGTGACTGGCTTCGCGCCGTTGCCCAGCTTTCAGAGTACCGCCTCATCGACTGGACTCCTCTTGAAGATCAGAGCGGAATGGGCCTGCTGTCCGGCTTTGCTAAGATAAGCGATTTCGGAGTCAAAGTGCTCGAAGTTGGTGTCGCGTCCCCGATCTCGATCTCTATCGATGAGAGCCGACGAACCACTGTTCTCCGGCAGCAACAAGCGCCGATCGCAGCGATTACTTCGCAGCAGCAGGCGACTACGGAGGCACTGGAAAAAGTGATCACCGCGATCAATCAAGCCGATCTGTCGGAGAAGGAGAAAAACGCGGCGAAATCTTTGTTGCGAAAACTGCTGGGGAGCAAAGCAGCGGGCAATGTGTTAGGCGCTGGCGCGCAATCCCTCGCCGCGAAGTATTTCACGGGATAGA
>WNFW01003928.1_pt1 | contig 10668 bp, 8 predicted proteins | sample 5400131 | NCBI WGS metagenome assembly WNFW01 (sample SAMN13153362, study PRJNA577476) | soil metagenome | isolation source: 20 cm soil or saprolite under grassland replicate 1 | place: USA:California | collected 2016-06-15
TGACGAGCTGGTGCGCATTTTTCTCTCGCCAAACAGGACCCGCGGCTGGGATTTGCTCGATTCGAGCGGGCTGATGCGCGCGATTTTGCCCGAGCTCGATCGGATGAAAGGCGTCTTGCAGCCAGAACAATTCCATCCCGAAGGCGATGTTTTCCAGCACACGCGCCTGATGCTGCAATTTCTCCCGGAAAAAGTTTCTGTGCCGCTCATTTTCGCGGTATTGCTTCACGACGTCGCCAAACCGGTCACCGCCACCATCGATGAGACGGGGCGAATCCGTTTCAGTGGTCATGATCGAGTCGGGGCGGAAATGACGGACGAAATCATGAGGCGTTTGCGTTTTTCCGGCGCTGAAATCGACGCTACGGTCGAGATGGTGCGCCAACACATGGTCTTCAAGGACGTGCCTGAAATGCGGGAGGCAAAATTAAAGCGGTTCATGGCGCGACCAACTTTCAATGACGAGCTCGAGCTGCATCGGGTCGATTGCGAAGGCAGCCATCGCATGCTCGACAATTACGAATTAAATTCTCGAGGCGGTAGAGACGCAACAGCTTGAGGGAATCCTGCGCACGCGGGAGGAAGCGCTGGAGTGGGTGAAGCGGCAGTATGCGTTAGACAAAGACGATTGAAGAGAACGCAGGACAGAACAACGAATGAGAATTTTTAAAGATCAGCACGTAGACGTTATTGTGGACCTTGGAGGGCCCTCCTGACATCCGGGTGTTATCTTAGCGCATGAAAATGCTGACGAAGAGGTTGCCCGGCCCGTTGCTGGCTTGGTTGGAGAGGGACGGGAAACGGCTTTCGGAGTCCCCACCCGCAATCTTGCGGCCTGCGCATGAGGACACGCCGCCTCTATAAGTCTGGTGCCCTCTCCGGAGCTTTATCCGCCTCCGGCGCGAACCGCCTTGAACGTGCCGTGCTTCGAGGGTCGGTCTCCAAGGAGGTGGGAGAATTCCACCTCGCCGCTTATCGAGCCATCTGTTTCAAACTTTCCTTTGAACAGTAATGTTCCCGGGTCGCGCCCGACATTGCCGATCAGAAACTCAACCGGCCCCGAAAATTTCACGGAGTTTCCTTCGCCCTGAGTCCAGCTTGCCTCCGAAGGCTTGGCGGGTGCCCAGACCTTCAATCGTGGATCGAGCAACAGAAAAGAGCCTTTCCCGGTCCCTTGCGCGTCAAAACGCAACGAACGGTGGTCCTCATTCGCGAAGGTGAACTCTACATTCCAACTGCCGATCATCTTCGGAGACTGCGCCTGGGTCCAGGCAACGCACGATGCTTGGCAGATCAACATTAGAATCACACGCCCAGGATTCGCCACGCCCAAATGTTGCACGCCTGCCGGGCAAGATGAAGACGTTTTTTAGAACGTCCAGATTCTTCTGGCTTTATCTAAATGGTTTCAACTGGCGAACGGGGCACGGCGTGTGGAGTTCCTCAGGCTAGCCTGCCGCGCCAAGGAGTAGCGCGCTAATTAAAAATTTGGGCGCCTCGTGATTTTCGGTTTTACGTTCTCTCTGTCGGTTTCGAACAAAATGATTTCGCGGAAGCAGATTCCTCCTTTTCGAGCCGAGCTGCTCTGCGCCGGCGCAGTTTTTCTGGCTACACTTTTGCTTTATATCTGGACGCTCGCTCCAACGGTTACTTTGACCGATAGCGGCGAGCTGATCGTGGTTGCTTATGGCCTTGGCGTCGCACACCCGCCGGGCTTTCCGCTCTGGGTTATTCTTGCTCATCTCGCGTCGCTCGCGCCTCTCGGAAACGTTGCCCTGCGCATTAATTTTGCTTCCGCTCTCTTTGCTGCGCTTGCAGCCGCGATGCTCACTCTTGCCGTGGCAGAATTAATGATTGCCGCTTCGTGTCTCGCCACGCCAAAGCGAAAGGGAAAGCGTGCGAAGCGGAGTAAAACGGCTGCGCCCCACAGCGCGTGGGGAACGAAGGAGGATGATTCGGGACGCGACCGGCTCCTGGTGCTGGCGCCTGCGATCGGCGCGGGCTTGGTGATGGGATTCTCTCGGACGCTGTGGTCTTATGCGACGATCGCCGAGGTCTATACTCTCAACACTCTGCTCATCTTCATTATTTTCTTTCTGATGCTTCGATGGCGGCGGGGCATCATCGCAGACAGAAGGCGTATGGATGCGCCCGCGGAAGGTGGGCAGGGCACGTCCGCAGACGCCGCGCACGACGTTTTTCTTTATGCCGCTGCGCTGGTATTCGGCCTCGCACAAGGAGTTCATCACGTCACCGTGGCGCTAACACTTCCAGCTCTGGCTGTCATCGTTTACAGAACGGAAGGCCTGCGATTCTTCAGGAGCAGGCGACTGCTTTACGCTGCGTTGATCTCGGTTAGCGCTTTGGTGGCGATTTACGCCTACCTGCCGTTTGCAGCGGCGCACACGCCTATCATTAACTGGGGCAATCCGCGGTCGCTGCAGGAAATCTGGTGGCACGTCACCGGCCGGCAGTATCAGGTGTTCCTCTCCTTTACGCCGGAAATAATGGGAAAGCAGTCTCTGGAATTCTTCAGGATGCTCTTGCGCGAATTCGGTTTGTCCTGGCTGCCATTGCCGCTCGCCTTAGCTTTCGCGGGCTTCGCCAGCGCTTTCAAACGAGACCGCACAACTTTTTGGTTTCTCTTGTTCGTGGTCATTGCCGATTTGGCATATGCATTCAGCTACGAAATTGCTGAGGATAAGGATGCATATTATCTGCCCGCATTCGTTGCGATCGCGATTGCCGCCGGATTCGGCATCCGTTGGTTGATTCGGTTGACTCTCGCCAAGCCGATGTTGATGAGGAGGCCCTTCCTAGTCGCTGTAACTGCCGTCCTGCTCTCGGTCACGATCGAACTCACGGGCAACTGGCCCTTAAACAATCGCAGGCACTACTTCATTGCGCACGATTATGTGGAAAATCTCCTCAGCGCGATTGAGCCTGACGGACTGTTACTGACATCCGACTGGCAGGTCGCATCGCCAATGCTTTATGCGCAAGAGGTGGAACAACGTCGGCGCGATGTAAAAGTTGTGGACATCAACCTCCTGCGACGCTCATGGTATTTTGATTACCTTAGGCACGCTCACCCTGGTTTGATCGAGCGGTCGCACGATAAGATTGATGCCTTTGTTGCGAATCTAAAAGAGTGGGAGCGCGATCCTCGAGCTTTTGCCACCAGTGAGGCGCTTACTCAGAGGATCAGCGCGGCATTTGAGGAGATGATCCAGTCAATGGTGACAAACGAGAATCGTGTCGGACCGGTTTACATTACGAGAGAGGTGCCTTTCGCCGACGAACAAAGTCGGGAACTCTCCAGGTGGATCACTCAAAACTATCGACTTGTTCCACAGGGACTCGTTTTCAACCTCGCGAGCGACAACAGCTTTCATGACTCGCCTGACGTAGGCCTGCAAACCCGTGGCCTGGCGGACGGCACCCTGCGGTTTGAGAAGGATGACGTAGTAAACCTCAAGGTGCTGCCCGTCTACACGAGCATGCTGATCAATCGTGGACGGTATCTCGCTGCATTCAATCAGCACGAGCGGGCCGTTGCTCTCTTCAGGCAGGCGCTCGCGCTCGATCCGGGTCTCGACGCAGCGCGACAGGGGCTTGCGGAAAGTACAGCCAAACTGCCGAGCCGATAACTTCGAGTCGGTCAGACGGGAGAACTCGCCGGGACGAAAGCCCGAGGCGGCTTTAACATTGAACGTCGAACATCCAGCATCGAACATCGAACACAGAATGAGAATTCTAATGATCAGCGCGGAAGGTCCGCCATTGCAGCGCGCGGGGGCGCTAATCGACGTGATGGATGCACTGCCGCGAGAGCTCCGCAAACGCGGGCACCAAGTCAGCGTGACAGTGCCGTATCACCGTGAAATTCGAGAGAACTCGAAATTCAGGGCAAAGAAAACCGGCATCGCGGTCGATGTGCGGGTTGGCGATGAAACTTACGTCGCCGATTACTTCGAGGCGCGAAGCGCAGGCGGCGTGCAGCTGTTTCTAGTTCGCTGCGACGATTTTTTTGATCGGTCGGGAATCTATGGTGAGCATGGCCAGCCGTACGAAGATAACGCGGCCCGGTTTATCTTTTTTTGCAAGGCTGCGCTGGAACTCGCCCGCCGATTGACTCCGGCATTGCAGATTCTGCACGTGCACGATTGGGCGGCCGCGCTGGTGCCGGTGTTTGTGCGCGCGCACAATCTGCCGTTCGCAACCCTGCTGACAATCCATCACATCGCTGATCAGGGCAGTTTCTGGGGACTGGACTTCAACCTCACAAATCTGCCGGAGCGGTTCTTTACTCTTCACGGCGTCGAATTTTTTGGACGGCTGAATTTTCTCAAAGGTGGAATTCTCTACGCCGACAGGATCACAACCGTGAGCGAACATTACCGGCGCGAAATACAGACGCCCACGGGCGGCCACGGTCTTGACGTGGTGCTGCGCGAAAATGCGCATCGGTTGACGGCGATTTTGCACGGGGCGGATTACACACGGTGGAACCCGGCCTCCGATTGCTTTCTCCCGGCGCAGTATGACGCGAGAAGGCTGCGCGGAAAACAGGCCTGTCGTGGCGCGTTAATGAAAGAAATGAAACTCGCACCTGCGCCGCACGGCCCGGTCTTTGGCATGGTGACTCGGGTAGTTGAGGAAAAGGGCTTCGAAGTTCTTATGCCGGTTCTTGATCGGCTGCTTTGGGATGACGTCCGCCTGATTATTCTCGGCGAAGGCGACCCAGCCTATGAAACTGCTCTCGCAATCGCCGCGCGAAAATTCCCAGACAAGTTTGCATACCAAAAGGATTACCACGAAAAACTCGCGCACTTGATTGAAGCAGGCATGGATATCAGTCTGATTCCGTCTCGGTTCGAACCGGCTGGTTTGAGGGCCATGTACGACCTGCGATATGGAGCTCTCCCGGCGGCCCGTGCTACCGGCGGCATTCAGGAAATAATCGAGGATTACGATCCTACGATGGATCGGGGTTATGGTTTTCTCTGTTATGAATATTCAAGTGAGGCTTTCTGGGATGCGATCAAACGGGCACGGGAAGTTTTTCGTAGCCGGCAATTGTGGACGAAGCTGATGAAACGGGCAATGGCCCGTAATTTTTCGTGGGATACGGCCGCGCGGCGGTACGAAGAGCTTTATCGAGAGCTCGTTGGAGCGACCGACGAAGTGGCGGCATAGGTGCGGCGACAGTAAGCGTTCCGGCGGCGACGCTATCCGATCCAAAAAACTTTTTTCGTTTTTGCGGATGGCATCCCACTAAGGGCGGGATAATTTCAAGCGTGCGCCAATATCATGATCTCCTCCGGCTCGTTCTGGAGCGGGGCCGGCCACGCAGCGATCGCACGGGTACGGGAACATTATCGATCTTCGGCGCACAGGCACGGTTCGATTTGCGAGAGAAGTTCCCGTTGTTGACGACGAAGAAACTGCACATCAAATCGATCATTTACGAGCTGCTCTGGTTTTTACGCGGCGAGACCAACGTTCGTTATCTGAACGAACACGGTGTCACAATTTGGGACGAATGGGCTGACGAACATGGCGATCTGGGGCGAGTTTACGGCGCGCAATGGCGCGATTGGCAAGGCCAGAACGACATGCGCGTGGATCAAATCGACAGTGTCATCGCGCAAATCAAATCGAATCCGCAGAGTCGGCGATTGATCGTGAGCGCATGGAATCCGGCTGAGATCGACAAAATGGCGCTGCCGCCGTGTCATCTGCTCTTTCAATTTTATGTTCAGGACGGCGAATTGAGTTGCCAGCTTTATCAGCGCAGCGCCGATCTTTTTCTCGGCGTGCCATTCAACATCGCCTCATATTCGCTGCTCACGTTGATGGTCGCGCAGGTATGCGACTTAAAACCTGGAGATTTTGTTCACACATTTGGCGATTTACACCTTTATCGGAACCATCTCGAGCAAGCGCGCGAACAACTGACGCGCGATTGCCGATCGTTGCCGCGGATGAAACTGAACCCGCCGGTCAAAGACATTCACGATTTTGAATTTGAAGATTTCGAACTCGTCGGCTACGACCCGCATCCATCGATCAAGGCCCCGATTGCGGTATAGGTCTCCAGAATAGCAGGCTCCAGTCGCGACTTTCGCGCACCGCGTGGGTTCAACTTTCTGTGAGAGTCGTCGTTGCCCTGTCGATTTTTGGCTGCGCAGCCGCGTCACTCCTGGCGGAAACATCAGTCGAAATCGATTTGCAGGAACAGACCGCTTATCTTCTCAAAAACGGGCGGCCGGTGTTAGCATCGCCGATTTCGAGCGGACGTTACGGGCATCTCACCAAAACGGGGGTCTTCGAGATTCTCGAGAAGGAACAAACTCATTACTCCAGCATGTATGGCAAAATTGTCGATGCGCGCGGAAACACAATCGTGGCCGACGCGGATGCCGACATGCCGGTTCCTCAGGGAGGAAAATTTGTCCCGGCGCCGATGCATTACTTCATGCGGTTCAGCGGAGCGGACGGAATGCACGCTGGAATCCTACCGGGCTACCCAGCCTCGCACGGCTGTGTTCGCATGCCCCAGGAATATGCAATTGCGTTCTTCGATTCCGTCAGTGTCGGAACTCCAGTCACTGTTATCGGCAGAACGCCCACCAGCCGTTATTGGAGCCAGGCGGGATCCAGGTTTCCAAGAGGCCGCGATCGATTTGCAGACCCGCGCGTCGGCTCATCTTCTGATCCGCGTCTTGCGCCACCGCCGCCATTTTGGGGACGGTGAATTAGTCAGATATTAAGGTCGCTGCGCCGGCGATTTATCGACGCTCGTGCTGGCTGTCTTCGGCCCGCGCGAAAGATCGACAAGATCGGCCAGGATATTCAATGCCTCATCTCGGGCGGGATCGATGGCTGGTTCTTTCGTGCCGTCTCCGCCGGCGCCAGGGATTAAATCCGTATCTGCATCCGGAGCGGCGGCTTCAGGGTCGACTTTTGGCGCAACTCCGTTCTTCTTCGCCTCGGCCAGTTTTCCGGGATACATGATCAATTGGAGATTCGGCTTGTCCACCGTGTCGAGCGTCACACGATAGATGCGCGGTTCTTCCTGGTTCCGTGCCAAACGCTCTTTCGAACGCATTTCTTTGCGCAGCTTATCATCCGCAAGTTCCTTTTTCCGGAGATCTTCGTTCAGTGAAATTCGGTTCTCGTCGAGCTTGTGACGCAAGCGGTCGATGTCCTCCATCACGTAGTGAAATTCAGGATCGTTCTTAATGCGCCCTTCTGAGCGGACCTTCAATTGATCGACAAACAGCGAATGCGTGTCGGACCATTTGGTATATTTCGTCTTGGGAACTTCATCGTAAGGCAAGCAATTCTTCAGCGCTCCCTCGCCAAATTCCGGCAGATCACTCAAGCTCGGCAGCACAATATCGGAGGCTACGCCGTGAAGCTGGGTCGAGCCGCCAGCGACGCGATAGAATTTCTGGATCGTCAACTTCAATGCCCCGTCCTCATCGGACTGGCTGCCAAGCAGCGACGCGAACCGACCGATGGGGAGAATCGTCTGGACCGTGCCTTTGCCGAAGGTGTTCGTGTCGCCGACAATCACTGCGCGTCCGTAATCTTGGAGAGCAGCCGCAAAAATTTCGCTCGCCGACGCGCTTTGCCGGCTAATCAAGACCACGAGTGGTCCCGAATAAGCGATGCCGGGATCCGGATTGGACGAAATCCTAATGCTTCCATTATAGTCTTTCGTTTCGACTATCGGGCCCGACTTTAGGAACAATCCGGTAAGGGAGAGCGCTTCCTCCAGTGAGCCACCACCATTTCGCCGAAGATCGATAACCAGGCCGGTGATGTTTTCTTTCTTAAGCCGTTTGAGCAGCGCCAACACATCTCGCGTCGTGCTCTTTTGATGTTTGTCCATGTCTGCGTAGAAGGACGGAAGCGTGAGCCAGCCGAGTTTTATCGGTTCGCCATTCTCATCTTTTCTGATGATGATGTCCGCCCGCGCTTCCTGATCTTTCAACTTAATTTCATCGCGCACCAGCTCCACGTTCTTCCGGCGGGAGGGATCGGTTGCATCCGCGGGAATCACGAGGAGACGCACACGAGTGCCTTTCTTTCCACGGATCATCTCGACGACCTTGTCGAGCCGCATCTCGCGAACATCGACAAACTCATTCTGGCCCTGCGCCACGGCGGTTATCCGGTCGCCCACCTTGAGCCGTCCATCCGTTTGCGCCGGTCCGCCGGGAACAAGGTTCTCTATCTTTGCGTAGCCATCCTCCGAGCGAAGCATGGCGCCGATGCCGACCAGCGACAGGCCCATGTTAATGCTGAAGTTCTTCATGTCCGCCTTGCTCAGATACTCGGAGTGCGGATCGTACGTTTGAGCGAGCGCGTCGAGAAACAGCTTCATCTGCTCGTTTTTGTCCTGCTCATGGACGTTACGTGCGAGACGATCATAACGGCGTTCAACCAGTTGCGGCGCGGGTTCGATCGGGTGTTCGCTTAGTTTTTCCTGCAACAGCTCGTTTGTGATCCGCCCGCGCCAGAGTTGATCGGCTTCCTCTTCATCTTTCGGCCACGGCGACTTTTGGCGGCTAAGCTCAATGCTCGTATCGCTTTTGAAGTCGATCGGTTGCTTCAAAAACTCCTTTATCTTGGCGACGCGCTCGTCAACCCGTTTCGCGTAGAGATCGTAAATTTCGTAAGCCGGTTTCAGCGTGCCGAGAAGAACGTCGCTTGCAATCGAGTTGCCATATTTCGCAATCAGCGCGTCGACGTCTTTCTGGGTAAAAAACAAATGGCTGAAATCGAGCTGCTCCAAGTACGTCTGAAGGAATTTTCTCGAAACGTCCTCATTGAGTTTCTGCCGGGTGTAATGGCCTTCCTCCAAAAGCCGTCCCACCGACATGGCAATCGTTTCCCTCGATGTCGCGACAGCTGGCGGAGCCGCGATGGCGGATACCAAAACGATGGCGCAAAAGGCCATTGATCGCTGGAAACGTGATTTCATCGGTAAAAAAGGGGTTTCCCACCTTGGCAGATGTCGGAGCGAAACGCAAGATAATGGGACAAGATCGACATTTAGGTAGAAATGAGACAACTCGCGAGGAGGAACATTCAATATTCGTAAGAACTCACGGCTTCAGCCGTAAACGGGGCTCTGGCCGGGGTTACGGCCCCTGGCTACAGTGAAATACGATGATCTACGAGAGCTTTTGTGGCGGTATTTTCGAGACGAATTGCTACCTGCTTAAAGCGTCCGAAGGCGGGATTCTTTTCGACGCGCCCGATGGAGTTTGCGATTGGATGGTATCCCGAAACGTCGATCCAAAGCTTTTGCTCCTTACGCACGGCCATTTCGACCACATTCCGGACGTAGCCAAAATCAGGGACCGCTTTGGGTGCCAAATCGGCTGTCATCCTTTAACCGCGCCGATGATCTCCGATCCGGAATTTTTTCGCAGCTTTGGATTTCAACTGGAGATTGAGCCGGTTGAACCCGATTTCTTCATTGAGGAGACGTCCACGAGAAAATTTCTCGGCTTGGAAATGCAAGTGCTGGAAGTTCCGGGACATTGTCCCGGCAGCCTTTGCTTCTTTTCGCGTGAAGAACAATTGCTCATTGGCGGTGATGTCCTTTTCGCCGGGAGCATTGGCCGCGGCGACTTGCCTGGTGGAGACATCGATCTCTTGCTGGACGGGATCAGGAAAAAAATATTTCCGCTCGGCGACGATGTGACAGTGCTTCCCGGTCACGGCCCGCCGACAAAAATCGGTACAGAACGCAGAACCAATCCGTTCCTGGCTAAGTGATGCTCCTTTCCGAAGCTCAAGACCTCGTCGTTTCGACACTCGGGTGGTGTGACGCCTGCCGCTTGTGGATTCTCGAGACACGCAGCGGCGAAGTGTCAACGCATCAAATCTCTGATGCTAAATACCTGAGTCTTCACGCTGGCATGACCGGACATTTCGCTGTCGTGCATCATTATGACAGTGACCGACTCTGCATCTCAGCTCACTCTTTGAGCGATCCGCGCAAGCCCATTGCGAGTGTTCGCTTTGGTCCGTCTGGCGCTAACTTTGAGGGCGACAGTACGATTTGGAGATACGTTCCGAAGGCGTACGTCGCGTATTTCAAGCGCCCAGCGCTTTCAGACTTTCATCTTTTTCTAGTCGAGCCGGCACGCCGCAAGCAGAAATCGGTACTCTTGATTGGTACGACGAGTCGTATGACAAGGGTTATCAGGTGTCGTCGACGTGGTCGAAGTTTCGGGTGAGGACAAATTGATTTTTTCCGTGCAACGGGACTCAAATCCCGTCCTTTACGATCTCCGTGAGCGCAAGGTCATCTCAAAGCTCTCCCTGGCCAATCGCCTCGGGAATGCCACTCTGAGGTTTAGACGACGCGCCCACGAATTGTGGGCGGACGACTACGACACTTTGCTGCGCCTTGATCCCTCTGATTGGCACGTCACAGATAGCCTATTACTGCAAGGTAGCATTAGCGGGTCTCGTCACTTCATAGGCGAATTCTGCTTCAGCCAAGACGAATCATTGTGCGTGGTGCCTCGTCCTTTCAGCGGTGACGTGGTCGCACTGGAAACCACGGGCTTCAGAATCACTCATATTTGCAAACTCGGGCAGCAGCCGTTGGTCGCCGCCCTTTTGACCGATGGAACG
>WNFW01008577.1_pt1 | contig 10667 bp, 12 predicted proteins | sample 5400131 | NCBI WGS metagenome assembly WNFW01 (sample SAMN13153362, study PRJNA577476) | soil metagenome | isolation source: 20 cm soil or saprolite under grassland replicate 1 | place: USA:California | collected 2016-06-15
CCATGCTGCGCGCCCGCGCGACGCAGGTGGGCCCCTGGGAGCAGTACAGCATCCCTAACGTGCCTTGCTGATCTCAGTCCGACCCCCGAACCCCCATGGTGGCCCGGCGCACCATGGGGGTTCGCTGGTAAGCGGGTCTCGCCTATGCGAGCCTGCTCCGGGCGCGGACGGCGTCGGCGATGTAGACGTTGTCGACGTAGGCAAGCCCCGCGGCGGCCGCGAGTTCGCGGGCCTGGCCCGACTCCCCCGGCGGTACCCAGCAGCCCGACGGATCCTTGCTGCCGTCGCTGGCCAGCCCGGTCTGCCACCAGAGCGCTCGGGCGCCGAGCCGCCCGGCCAGGGCGATGATGCCGGAAAGCTCGCCAAACGGCCGGTGACAGTAGACGAGATCCACGCGGTCCAGCGCGCGGCCGAGCGGCCGGGACACCGGCTCGCCGCGCTCTAGTTCCCAGACGGTGTAGTCGGCAGGCCCCGGGCCGCCCTTGACGAAGACCGTGAACCCGGCGAACGCCAGCGACGCTGGCACGTCCCGGCTCGGCCTGATCTGTATCGCCGGGCTGGTGGCCACCGCGGTACCCGCCCCGGCCCAGGCAGGCACCGCGGCCGGGGCTGCCGTGACCGCGGCGGGCACGGCCCGTTCCGGCCCGGTCAGCAGCTTGTGCAGGCGCTACCAGCATCTCGCCGTGGCGACCGCGCAGGGCGGGCATTTCGTGGTCAAGAATGACAACTATGGCGGGCAGCAGGAATGCCTCGCGGTCCGCGGCGAACGGCCCAATTTCACCGTTACCCAGTCACAGCTGCCCACCTGGCACGCCAAACCGCAGGCCTATCCATTCATCCTGCGCGGCTGTAGCTGGGGCACCTGCTCGGGCCCGGACAGCGGCCTGCCAAAGCAGGTCTCCGCGCTGCGGCGCCCGGTGGCCACCTGGTACACCACCCAGGTGGCGAAGGGCGAATGGGACGCCGCGTTCGACACCTGGTTCGGCACGCAGCCGATGACCACCGGGCAGGCGGACGGGGCGGAGATGATGATCTGGCTCAGCGCGCGCCGCATCAAGGTGCCGCCGCGGACCCGGATCGTGCACATCGACCACGTGCGCTGGTACCTGCTGCACTGGCGCGCCTGCCACGGCGGCACCTGCTGGAACTACATCCAGTTCCGCCGGGTGTGGCCGGTGCTGCGGGTCCGGCACCTGCACCTGCTCCCGTTCATCCACCGTGCGCAGCGGCGCGGCTGGATCCAGCAGGCCTGGTGGCTGGAGAACATCGAGGCCGAGTTCGAGCTGTGGCAGGGCGGCACCGGGCTTGGCACCGACTGGTTCTGGGCCCGCGCCTAGGGCCGGGGCCGTGCCTACGGGGTCCGCGCACCGGAGCACGCCCCGGGCAGGCGAGAATGGCGGGATGAGGATTGCTGTACTCGGCACCGGCATTGTGGGGCGTACCCTGGCGGCCCGATTGGACGGACTCGGCCACGACGTGGTGGTCGGCACCAGGGACCCGGCGGCGACGATGGCCCGCACCGAGCCCGGCGAGTTCGGCACCCCGCCCTACCCGCAGTGGCAGGCCGAGCACTCCGGCGTGCGCCTGCTGAGCTTCGCCGAGGCCGCCGCCTTTGCGGAGCTGCTGGTCAACGCCACCTCCGGCGGGTCGGCCATGGCCGCGCTCGTGGCCGCCGGCGAGCCTGCCCTGGCCGGGAAGGTGCTCATCGACGTGTCCAACCCGCTGGACTACAGCCGCGGCATGCCGCCCACGCTGGACCCGGTGAACACCGACAGCCTCGGCGAGCAGATCCAGCGGGCGTTCCCCGCGGCCCGGGTGGTCAAGGCGCTGAACACGATGAACTGCCAGGTGATGGTGGACCCCGTCCGGGTGCCCGGCGAGCACAACGTGTTCCTGTGCGGCAACGACGACGCCGCCAAGGCGGCCGCCGCCGAGCTGATCACCTCGTTCGGCTGGCCGGCCGGGGCATTGATCGACCTGGGCGACATCGCGGCCGCCCGGGGCACCGAGATGCTGCTCGCGCTCTGGCTGCGGCTGATGGGCTCGTTCGGGCACGCCGACTTCAACTTCCACGTCCCGCACGCCTGACCGGTCCGGAGAAGGATCCCGCGAGCCCCGAGGAGCGTCATGGATACAGAAGAGCTGCGCGCCCTGCAGCAGCCGCTCAAGGACGCCTACCGCAGCGACCCTGCGTCCGCCGTGATCACCCTGCGGGCGCGCGGCGAGCTGGGCGCCGAGGAGGTGAGCTGCTCGGTGGAGACCGGCCGGGCCTTGGCGGTCGCCGGACTGCACCCGGCCACCGGCGGCGATGGCACGCTGGTTTGCTCGGGCGACATGCTGCTCCAGGCGCTGGTCGCGTGCGCCGGGGTCACGCTGCGGGCGGTGGCCACATCCCTGGGCATCGCCGTCAGGGGAGGCACGGTCCGCGCCGAGGGCGATCTTGATTTTCGCGGTACGCTCGCCGTGGCCAAGGACGCCCCGGTGGGATTCACCGCGATCCGGCTTGACTTCGACCTCGACACCGGCGCCAGCCCGGACCAGCTCGACACCCTGCTCCGGCTCACCGAGCGGTACTGCGTCGTCTACCAGACCCTGAGCCGCCCCGCGCGGCTCACTGCCGCGCTAGCCGCGACCGGGTAAGGACTCCGTCCAGGGCCTGCCGCGCGTCCCGGCCGATCCGCTCGGCGTCCAGCGTGGTCAGCGCGCCGCCGTGCTTCAGCACGCGCCCGTCGGCGATCACCGTGTCCACGTTGGCCGGCTGGGCGGCGGTGACCAGGAGCTGCACCGGGTCGGTGAGCACGCCCAGGTTCGGGCCCGCGGGGCTGACCACGATGAGGTCGGCGCGCTTGCCCGGGGTCAGTGACCCGGTCACCGCGTCCAGCCCCAGGCAGCGCGCGCCGTCGATGGTGGCCAGGGCCAGCGTGCGCCGGGCGGTCAGCGCGAACTCGTCCTGGGCGAGCGCGTTGGCCAGGCCCTGGGTCACCTTCATGATGGCGAACATGTCGGCGTTGCCGGTCAGCGCCGTCGTGTCCGCGGACAGCCCCACGCCGATGCCCGCCGCGAGCAGTTCCGCGGTCTGCGGCAGGCCGTACCCGATGAGCAGTTCGCTGAACGGTGAGATGCTCACGGTCGCCCCCGCGGCGGCCAGGTGCCCGATCTCGGCGGCCGTGGCGCAGTTGGCGTGCACCACCTGGACATCGGGCCCCAGCAGGCCCTCGCCGGCGAGCGCCCCGATCTGGCCCGCCGCGTGTGGCGGGCCGCAGGCGTGGATGGTCACCGGCAGGCCAAGCTCGCGGGCGGTGCCGAACTCGGGCCGGTAGACCTTCTCCGGCACGTGCATGGCGGGGTCACTTCCCCCGGGCCCGCGGCAGGCCATGCCCAGCGACAGCAGCCCGCCTGCCGCGCGGCCGTCCCACTCCGCGTGCAGCCGCCGCAGCCCGGCCAGGTCCATGGCCTGGTCATTGGGATGCGCGGCGGGATAGCCGTAGGAGAACCGCGCGCGCAGCCCGGCTTGCGCCAGCGCGCGGAGCCCGGCGTCCGCGTACTCGGGGCCGCGCACGTTGTGCGCCCAGTCATGCACCGTGGTGATGCCGGAGCTGATCGCCTCCGCGCAGGCCAGCAGCGTGCCCTGGAACACATCGCCGGGGCCGAACGCCGGGCCAAGCCCGCGGCAGAGCCGGAAGTATCCGGGGCCCGTTTCTGACATGCCGCGCAGCAATGTGTTCCACATGTGCCAGTGCGTGTCCACCAGGCCCGGGGCGACGATCATCCCGGCCGCGTCGATCACCCTGGCCCCGTCCGGGGCGGCCAGGCCGGTACCCACCGCGGCGATCGCACCGCCGCTGACCAGCACATCCCCGTCCGGAATGTCGCCGGTGCCCGGGTCCATGGTGATCACGTGGCCGCCCCGGACCAGCAGGGTGCCGCCCCCGCTGGCACCGGGCACGGGGCCGCTCTCGGGGCGGGTCACGTCGCGGGTGCGTAGGTCCGGGTCACGTTGCGGATAGTACTGGTGACCTTGACTTACGTGGTAGGCATGGCGCATGGCCGAACTCATTCCCAGGCGGGTCCTCTTCGGGAACCCCGAACGCATCAGCCCACGAATCTCTCCGAACGGCACCAGCCTGGCGTGGATCGCGCCGCACAACGGGGTGCTCAACGTATGGACCGCCCCGGTAGGTGCCGAAGGAGTCGACTGGGACTCGGCCAAGGTGGTGACCAACGACACCGACCGGGGAATCCGGGTGTTCAGATGGGCCCACGACGGGCGGCATCTGCTCTACCTGCAGGACACCGGTGGCGACGAGAACTGGCGCCTGTACGACGTGGACCTGCACACGATGCAGCGCCGCGACCTCACCCCGTTCGAAGGGGTGCAGGCGCAGATCCTGGCGACGGAGAAGAAGTACCCCAGTGAGGTCCTGGTCGGGCTGAATCGTGACAACCCGGCCCTGCACGACGTGTACCGGCTCGATCTGGTCACCGGCGACCTGGCCAAGCAGGTGGAGAACCCGGGTTTCGCGGGCTGGGTCGCCGACACCGAGCTGGTGACGCGGGTCGGTGTTGGGCTGGAGCCCGACGGGACCATGGTGATCATGGTCCGTGACGACGCCGACGGCGACTGGCGGCTGCTGCAGACCTTCCCCGCCGAGGACGCCATGACCAGCGGGCCGATGGCGATCAGCGCGGACGGCAGCTTGATGCTGGGATTGAGTTCGGCAGGGGTGGACACCGGCCGGCTGGTCCGCGTCGACCTGGCCAGTGGCGCGGAGGAAGTGATCGCCGAAGACCCCGAGGCGGACGTGGCCGGTGTCCGGGTGCACCCGGACACCCGGGAACCACAGGTCGTCACCTGGGTCAAGGAGCGCATGGAATACCGGGTGCTCGACCCGGCCCTGGAGGCGGACGTGGCGGCCGTCCGCGCGCTGCACCCGGGCGACCCGGACGTCGTCGCGCAGGACCACAGCGACATGGTGTGGCTGGTGGCGTTCACCAACGACGCGGGCCCGGTGCCGTTCTTCCTGTACGACCGCAGGCGCCGCGAGGGCAGTTTCCTGTTCGAGCACCAGCCCGAGCTGTCCCAGTACGAGCTGGCTCCCATGGAGCCGTTCTCCTACCAGGCGCGGGACGGCCTGACGATCCACGGGTACGCGACGTTCCCGCCCGGGGGCGGCCGCACCGGGCTCCCCATGGTGCTCAACGTCCACGGTGGGCCGTGGGCCAGGGACACGTGGGGCTTCGACTCGGAGGCACAGTGGCTCGCGAACCGTGGTTACCTGTGCGTGCAGGTCAACTTCCGTGGCTCCACCGGCTACGGCAAGGCGTTCGTCAACGCCGGCGACCGGGAGTGGGGCCGGGCCATGCAGAACGACCTGACCGACGCGGTGGAGTACGCGATCGCCCAGGGCTGGGCGAACCGCGAGCGGGTGGCGATCTTCGGCGGGTCCTACGGCGGCTATGCCGCGCTCGCCGGGGTCACCTTCACCCCTGACCTGTACCGCTGCGCGGTGGACATCGTCGGCCCGTCCAACCTCAAGACGCTCATCGAGACGATCCCGCCGTACTGGCAGCCGCAGATCGCGCTGTTCCATCAGCGGGTCGGCAACCCGGAGACCGATGCCGAGTTCCTCTGGTCCCGGTCGCCACTGTCGCGTGCCGCCAGCATCAAGACGCCGCTGCTGATCGCCCAGGGCGCCAACGACCCTCGGGTGAAGCAAGCCGAGTCCGAGCAGATCGTCGCCGCGATGCGGGACGCCGGCATCGATCACGAGTACATGCTGTTCCCCGACGAGGGTCACGGCTTCGCCAAACCAGAGAACCGGCTGAAGTTCTACGCTGCCGCGGAACGGTTCCTCGCCCGCCACCTGGGCGGCCGGGCGGAAGACGACGCGGAGGACGACCAGGCGTGATCGAGATCAAGGGCGATGCCGCGATCGATGCCATGCGGGAGGCAGGCCGCGTCGTGGCCACCGCGCTGGACGCGGTGCGGCGTGAGGCGGCGATCGGGGTGTCCCTGGCCGACCTGGACGAGGTGGCGCACGACGTGCTGCGCAAGGCGGGCGCGCGGTCCCCGTTCCTGAACTACCACCCGTCGTTCGCGCCCACGCCGTTCCCCGCGGTGATCTGCGCGTCGGTCAACGACGTGATCGTGCATGGCATCCCGGACGGCTACCGGCTGGCCGACGGCGACCTGGTCAGCATCGACTTCGGCGCGCAACTGGACGGGTGGACCGGCGACGCCGCGATCAGCTTCATCGTCGGCGCCCCGGATCCGGCGGACGAGAAGCTCATCGCGGCCACCGAGGAGGCGCTCGCGGCGGGCATCGCGGCCGCAGCCGAGGGCGCGCGTCTCGGCGACGTCTCCCATGCCATCGGCACCCTGGCTCGCGGCGCCGGGTACGGCGTCCCCGAGGGATTCGGCGGTCACGGCATCGGCCGCCACATGCACGAGGACCCGCACGTGCCCAACGAGGGCCGGCCGGGCCGCGGGATGCGGCTGCGGCGCGGCCTGGTCCTCGCGATCGAGCCGATGCTGATGGCCGGTGGCGGCAGCAGCTACCAGACCGCGCCGGACGGCTGGGCGCTGAAGACGGTCGACGGCACCCGGGCGGCGCACGCCGAGCACACCGTCGCCATCACCAAGGACGGCCCAAGAATCCTGACGCTCCCTTGATGGTCGGCGACGGATACCGCTAACGCGGTAAGGCGTCAACCCCAAGATCAGGATGAAGGTTCAATGGCTGTGGCCTACACCGTGGATTTCAACACCGTCTCGACCGTCGGTCTGGAGTCGTCGCCGGTCGCGGCCGCGCTCGCTGGTCTGCGCGCGAACGAGGCCCGCTACTTCAAGAACAAGTACGGCCACGTCTTCACGGTGGAGCCTGCGAGCAACGCCAAGACGGCCATCGACTGGGCGCACCGGATCCTCAAGGAAGAACGCGGCATCGTCATCTCGTCTCGCCCTCTTGAGGCTTCGGCCTTCCAGATCGAGGACATCCGAATGGTCTACGTCTTCTACGAGAGCGGTCTGTCGATCAACGTAATGTACACCGTCGACGACCCCAAGAAGCGGGCGGTCGGGTTCAAGCTCTCCGAAGGGATGGACGTCCCCGCGGAGCTCGCCTCGCGGTTCAAGTTCGCGCGCCAGAAGTCGAAGCTGGCCGGAACCATCCGCGGCTCCTTCTTCGCGTTCAAGAACGAGTACTGACCCCCGTCACCAGCAGCGGTCAGGCCGCAGCCGGTTCGGGATCAAGGTCAATTCACGGGAGTTCCTCACCGAGGCTCAAGGGGCACAGCTTCAGCGCCAGCTCCGCGCGAAAGATGTGCCACTCAAGGTGAGTGCCGGCAACGGCAACGAGCTGGGCGCGGGGAACTGCCAGATGTACAGCTATCCCTACCCTCGCGGGATGTGGTCCCGGGTCTTCATCTCCAGCCACATTCAGGGCGGCCGGGTCGTGCTCGTCATCCACCCCGCGGGCCTGGCGCCTGGCACCGGCATCCTCCTCAGTGGAGGGCCGGCCACGGTCTACCTCCAGAAGCCACCAGGGCCGATCCAGAAGCGGACCGAGCCCAACAGCCTGGGATGGGGCTTCGTGAAGGCGAGCACGAAATGCACCGGCACCTGACACCACCAGCGGACCAGCACAGACCGGCTCACGCGCTCGCCTGTGCCATCAGGGCGGCCAGGGGTGGCTCGGGTTCCAGGACGTACAGGCCGCCGCCGATCCGGTCGGTTACCCAGACCAGGCCGCCGGCGTCCACGAACAGGTCGTTGATCTGGGCCACCGGCTGGCCCGGGGCCGGGCGCGGGATCCAGTGCGCCACCTCGGCCGGGTGGCCGGGGTCGGCCAGGTCATACACCCGCACCCCGGCGCTGAAGTAGCTGGCGAACACCAGGCGCTCGCTGCGATAGGAGCCTGGCTGGTTCTCGTGCAGGTTGTGCGCGCCGAACCGGAGCGGGAGGTGGCCGAAGCCGTCCGGATGCGGGCATTGCGCCAGCAGCACCGGGCTGGCGCCGGAGACGTCGAGGACGTGGACCGCGCGCCGGGGCGCGTGCGGGCCATCGTGGACCTGCTCGTCGGTGGCGACCACCAGGCCCCGCCCGGGCAGCGGCAGGCAGGTGTGCGTAGACCCGCCCTGCCAGTGCGCCAGGCCCGCCTGACGGGGACGAGTCATGTCGGACACGTCGAGCACCACCATGCCCGCATCGTCGTAGCCGAGGTAGGCCCGGTCCCCCGCGATGAGCGCGTGGTGCGCGGCGTACCGCTCCCCCGAGGGCCAGCCCGGCCGCTCGTCGTCCCGCTGTCCCGGCCACCACCAGCGGGCCGCCTCCACCGGGTGCGCGGGATCCGCCAGGTCCACCACCAGCCAGATGCGGTCGCGGAAGCGATCGGGGGTGGCGGACATGTGCGCGTACCTGCCGCCGGTCCAGACGACCCGGTGCACCCCCCTGCCCCCGCTGGCCCAGAAGGCGAGCCGCTCCGGGCGCAGCGGATCCGCCAGCCGGTAGATGGCCAGGCCCGCCGACGCCGGCCCGGTGTCCGGCGCACGGTAGGGAAACTTCTCGTGGTTGACCAGCAGCAGGCCATCGGCGACCTGCACCTTGTGGGTGTGGCTGCGCGCCGAGGCCGCCCACTGCCTGACCAGCACCGGCCGGGCAGGGTCGGCCGCGTCGAGTATCGACGTCCCGGCCCCGGTGGTGCCGGTGTGCCCCACGTACACGACGTCGCCGTGCCGGATCACCTGCATGCCGTCGCCGTGCCCGGCCAGGTCGTGGTGGCCGATCAGGCGCAGCCCCGAGGCGCTCGCGGTGCGCGCCCCGCCCACGGCCGCGCCGCTGCCCGGGGCCGGGCCGCCGCCGGTAGCCGGGCCGCCGGTCATGGCCGGCCGGCCCCCCGAATTGCTCGCGCGCCGAGTTTCTCCGCCGCCCAGTCCGCGGTGCGGTACCGGTGGAACGGCGCCAGGTTGGCGCATCCGTGGTTGCCCTGCTCGAGCAGCAGCAGCGCGGCCGGGCCGCCGGCCTCGTCGACCAGTTGCTCCGCCTGCTGCCAGGGGATCAGCCGGTCGAGCTTGCCCATCACGGCCAGCAGCGGGCAGCGGATCCGCTCCGCGCGACCGGCCATGGTCAGCTCGCCCGCCTTGACCCTGGCCGTCTCCGCGTCCGGCGACTTGGACCGGACCCGGAACGCCTCCCTGGTCAGGCTCGGCAGGTTGTCCCAGTTCCCGGCGAACGTGAACGGGCCGGCCAGCGCGATGCACGCCTGGATCCGCTCGTCGCCGCTGGCGACCCGCGGGGCGTAGTACCCGCCCAGGCTCACCCCCCAGACACCGATCCGGCTCGGGTCCAGGGACGGCTCGGTGATCAGGTAGTCGATGATCGCCCCGCCCGGGACCTCCCAGTCGCCGCGGATGGCCAGGTCGTACTCGGCCTCGCCCTGCCCGGGGCCGTCCACGCTGAACGTAGCGATGCCCCGTTCCAAGAACAGGTCTTCGGTGCTGCGCAGCTCCTCCTTGGTCGAGTCCAGGCCGGGGATCATGATCATCACCGGGTGCGGGCCCCTGCCTCTCGGCTCGCGCAGGATCCCGGCGATGTGCGAGCCCTCGAACGGTATCTCCGCCCGCTTGCCCGGCGGGTCGAGGTAGGGCAGCGCGTCATTCAGGCAGCGCACCGCATGGCCGTGCGCCTCCCGCATCTGGTCCATGTCGTTCACGAACAGGAACTTCGCGAAGTGGTAGTACACCGCCGCCTGGGACAAATGGGCGCCCGCCGACATCTCCCGGCCCTCGGTGAGAGCCTCGCGGCCGAGCGACTCGTGTTCGGCGGCGACCTTGCTCCAGGCCGTGCACCAGTCGTTCCACGAGGTCAGCCCGCTGGTGATCCGCTCGAAATCCCCCGCTGTCACCCCGTTCATGGTGAACCGCGGCGCCCAATGCGAGATCGCCATGGCTACCCGTTCGTCCACGCGCCCTCCTCGGCGTTTGCTGGCGAGATCTGCAAACGAATGCATACTCTCAAGGACACGCCCGGGTCAACCTGTGGTACGCAGGAGAGCGTGATGGAACAGCAGGAACTGCACCTGACGGTGAACGGCGAGGACCACAGCCTGGCCTGCGATCCGGATCTGCCGCTGCTCGACGTGCTGCGCGCCGGGCTCGGCCTGGCCGGCCCGCGGTTCGGCTGCGGCCTGGGCCTGTGTGGCGCCTGCATGGTGATCATCGACGGCAAGGCCAGGTCCTCCTGCGACTACCCGGCCTGGGCGGCCGAGGGAACCGAGGTGACCACGGTCGAGGGCCTGTGCCATGACGGCGCGCTGCACGCGGTGCAGCAGGCGTTCCTCGACGAGCAGGCGGCGCAGTGCGGCTACTGCACCTCGGGGATGATCGTCGCCGCGGCCGCACTGCTAACGGTCAACCCCGAGCCGACCGAGCAGGAGGTCCGTGCCGCACTCGACGGAAACCTGTGCCGCTGCGGCACGCACGGCCGGGTGGTGGCCGCCGTGCTCCGGGCGGCCGGGCACCACGACGGCGGTGAGCAGGCCGCGCGGTGACCCTCCCGCCGGCCGGGCTCGCCACCTACCCGAGCCTCGCCGCCAACCCCGTGCTGAGTTCCTGGCTGGCGTTCTCTCCCGGCGGCACGGTCACGATCCGGCCAGGCAAGGTGGAGTACG
>WNFW01003681.1_pt1 | contig 10664 bp, 9 predicted proteins | sample 5400131 | NCBI WGS metagenome assembly WNFW01 (sample SAMN13153362, study PRJNA577476) | soil metagenome | isolation source: 20 cm soil or saprolite under grassland replicate 1 | place: USA:California | collected 2016-06-15
AAGCCGGACTGGTCCAGCCGACGATCAGGAACGCCAAACAGGTGAGCAGCAACGTCGCAACAGTCATTCCCGAAATTGGATTGGAAGATGAACCAATCTCACCGGTCAGACGCGACGAGACCGTGACGAACAGAAAACCAAACAGCACGATCAGAAACGCGCCCAACAGGTTGCCGCGCAGGTGTAATTGCGGCACTGCCATGATGACCACGATGATCGCCAGGCATCCGATAATGACCACGCGCATCGACAAATCGCGATCGGTGCGCGGCGCGTGTTCGCGTGGACCGTGTTGTCCGAGTAAGTCGGCCAGACCCCCCTTCAATCCGTGCCAAATGGTGGGAATCGAGCGAAACAGGCTGATAATTCCCCCGGCTGCTACCGCGCCCGCGCCGATGTATAGAATGTAGGCGCCGCGCACGTCGTCCGGACTCATCTCTGAGATCGGCATTGTCCCCGGCGGAACGATGCCAGTGACGTGGTCGCCGAAGAACTTGATCGCCGGAATCAGCACCAGATAGGCCAGCACACCGCCTGCACACATGATCGACCCGATCCGGGGCCCGATGATGTAACCGACTCCGAGGAGTGCTGGCTCAATCGTGGCGGAGATCGAGCCGCCCTTAAATGGCGCGACAAAGATTTTCTGGGGCGTATCCTTCCACATTTTGAACGCGCCCATCGCGGCTTGATAAAGAAAACCGATACCGACTCCTGAGAAGATTACTTTGCCCCCGCTTGCGGCCTCTTCGTTAACGATCTCGGCGTCCGCGGTCGTACGTGTTTTGTCTGCAACTGCGAGCGATTCCTTCGAAGCGGCTGCTTTGAGAACTTCGGCGCACGCCGTGCCTTCTGGATATTTCAAGATTCCGTGTTCATGGACAATCAGCGCGCGGCGCAGTGGGATCATCATCAAGATCCCGAGCAGTCCGCCGAGGACGGCCACGAGCATCACCCGACCGATCTCGAGATCGAACCCCAGGATCATGATTGCCGGCATGGTCACGCCGAGACCAAACGCGATCGATTCGCCAGCCGAGCCAGCGGTTTGCACGATGTTGTTTTGCAAAATCGTCGCGTCGCGAAAACCGAACTTCGAGAAAATACGAAAGATGGTTATGGAAATCACGGCCACCGGAATAGAAGCGCTTACCGTCAACCCGACTTTGAGCACCAGATAGAGCGACGACGCGCCGAAAATCATTCCGAGAATCGTGCCCGTGATTAAGTGCGGCCACGTCAACTCGGGCAATTGCACTGAAGCAGGAATGAACGGTTTGAAATTAGCTGCCAAGGGGTTGGTTGGGCGCGCCCCGACGATATCGGGATATTCCTGCGGCGGGTTCACGGTATCGACGGTCGCCATCTCCAAGAGCTTTGAGAAAAAGCGCGAAAAGCGCAAGCGCGCTAAAGAAATTCGCCCGGTTTAAGACGAAGTTAACTCTACCTGCCGACGTCAAGTCTTCGGTGGCGGCGCGAGCAGGACATCGCGCCGCTGAGAGAACGCACACGACACGGTCTTGACCCGGCCGCCGATTTCACACTATCCTTCGCTCTCGTCGGTCGGCCGCATACCATTACAATGGAGCCTAACTATGCCGAGAATCAGGTCGTGAGCGTCGGCCAACCAACCCGCGCGAATGGGCCCGCCGAACTTACCATCCGCGGCCTCATCATAGGCGTCGTCATCACGCTCGTATTCACGGCGGCCAATGTATATTTCGGACTCAAAGCTGGTCTCACTTTTTCGACATCGATTCCGGCGGCGGTGATTTCGATGGCGATACTGCGCGGTTTTCGGGATGCGACTATCCAGGAAAACAACATTGTGCAGACGGTTGCCTCAGCGGCAGGCACACTGTCGTCGATCATTTTCGTATTGCCGGGTTTGATCATGATCGGCTGGTGGACTGGTTTTCCGTTCTGGATCTCATTCGCGATTTGCGCGTTGGGCGGCGTTCTGGGTGTGATGTACTCGATCCCGCTGCGTCGCGCGTTAGTGACTACGTCTGATCTGCCCTATCCCGAGGGCGTCGCTTGCGCCGAAGTGCTGAAGGTCGGCAGTAGCGGGGATACCGCGCATGCTTCCGACATCGAACACGGACGCGCAGGTCTGCTTGCTGTTTTGTGGGGATCGATTGTTGCAGCAGTATTTGCGGTAATCGTCGCTACGCAAATCTTCGCGTCGGATGTCGCCCAAACTTTCCGAATCGGCAGGCGAGGTGCAGTGAGCGGTTATGATTTCTCTCTTTCGTTCGCGCTGCTCGCAATCGGACACTTGGTTGGTCTCTCAGTTGGAATCGCGATGCTGATTGGCGCGCTAATTGGCTGGGGCTGGGGCGTGCCGCACTATTCTGGCCTTGCCCACGATCTTAGCACCGCTACCGCTGCACTCGCGCAAAGTACTTGGAGTCGTAAGGTGCGTTTCGTCGGCGCGGGCGCGATCGGTGTGTCAGCTGTTTGGACCTTGCTCAAATTGGTAAAGCCCGTCGCCAGAGGTCTCGCCGGCGCGATGGCCGCGTCGCGCGCACGCAAAGCGGGCAAGGGCGACACGCTGCCGATCACCGAGCGCGATATCCCTATCGGCATTGTCGGGCTTTCGACGTTGGCGTGCATGTTCCCGATTGGATGGCTGCTCGGCTATTTCGGCAATGCGAGCGGTCTCGGCGCACATGTGACAACGCTCATCATCGGCGGCGTCGCCTATGTCGTGTTGATGAGCTTCTTTGTCTCGGCCGTCTGCGGTTACATGGCGGGATTGATCGGTTCGTCCAATAGTCCGCTATCGGGCATTGGAATTCTGGTGGTGATTGGCGCTGCGTTGCTGCTCGTATTCGGCATAAAACCGTATGTGTCGCCGGACGCGGGCAAAGCACTAATGGCGTTCGCGCTTTTTACCACGGCGGTGATCTTCAACGTTGCCGCGATCGCCAACAATAATCTTCAGGATCTCAAGACCGGCCAGTTGGTTGATGCTACGCCGTGGAAGCAGCAAGTGGCGCTTGTTATCGGCGTAATCGCGGGTGCGTTCGTTATTCCGCCCGTGCTCGATCTGGTAAATCATGCTTACGGATTCGTGGGTGCACCGGGCGCGGAGCTGCGCCCCAATCCACTGCCGGCGCCTCAGGCCGGCCTGATCTCCTCGCTAGCGCAGGGCGTCATCGCTGCTGATATCGACTGGAGTCTGATCCGGACCGGCGGACTGATCGGTATTTGCATCATCCTGCTGGATGAAATCCTCGCACGCACAACGCGACACATGCGCGTTCCTCCACTGGCCGTCGGTCTTGGAATTTATCTTCCGACGCAGAGCACTTTGATGATCGTGGTCGGCGCGGTCGCGGGCTGGTTCTTCGACAAACGTGCTGACCGCAGCCCCAGGCCAGACGCGACGAAACAACTCGGGGTGCTACTGGCGTCAGGACTGATCGTCGGCGAGAGTGTGATCGGCGTGGTGATCTCCGCAATCGTCGTGTTCTCCGGCGTATCTGCACCGCTCGCGCTCGTCGGGCCAGCCTTTGGACCCGTTGCGATCATCATCGGTGGCGTTGCATTCGCCGCTACCGCAATTGTTCTTTACCGGTGGATCCTGCGGATGGGGGCAGCAAGATCGACATGAAGCGAAGCTGGAATTGGTCGATCTGGATCGGATTCCTTTTCGCGCTAGCTGGTTTTCTCAGCTACACATTCTTTGCGCAATTCCCAGTCACCCGTGATTTTCCGTGGGCGAATCTCTTGTTGTTTGCTGCCGGCGGAATTTTTCTCGTGCTGGGACTGTTTCGGGCGTTCGGCAAAGCGCGAGTTTATCGCGGTAAAATCTTGGGACCGATTTTGGCCGTGCTGGGGATACTCATGCTTGGATTCTTTTCTTACGTTATGTTTTACGAATTGCGGCAGGTCCCGCCTTCGACGGGAGCGCCGCGAGTCGGAGAAAAAAGCGCCTGAGTTCACGTTGCCGGACCAAGACGGCAGGGACATGGCCCTCGCTGATCTAATTAGCAGATCGGAAGCCGTCGTGTTGATTTTCTACCGCGGATTTTGGTGAGTGTTGTGCAACTCCGAGTTGCGGAGTTTTCAGCAGCGGCTTCCAGAATTTGCATCGCGCGGGATTCGTGTCGTCGCGATTAGTGTCGACGCGCCGGAAATCAACCGACGCCAGCGACAAAAACTTGGCTACACCTACACATTCCTGTCGGATCCGAAGGTAGAAGTCATTCGCCGCTACGATCTTTTGCACGCCGGTGCAGGACCCAAAGGCGCAGACATTGCGCGGCCGGCAGAATTTCTAATTGATTCGACCGGAATGGTCCGCTGGGTGAATCTCACCGAAAACATCGCAGTACGCGCGCGTCCTGAACAGGCGTTGAAAGCGTTTGGAGAAATGCAGCAAGCTGCCTCCCATTAGCCGTAAGCCAGGTCTCTGGCCGCGCGATTGACGGCGCTCCGCCGAATCAATACGTTGACCGCTCGTGCATCCGGAATTGGAACAACTTCTTGTCCTTCAAGATCGAGAGCAAAAGATCAGGCAGATTCACGCCGAAATAGAGACCGTGCCGCTACGGCGAAAGAGTCTTGAAGCTCAATCGGCTGCAAGCGTGGCAGGAGTGGAAACGCTTAAACAAAAAGCGCGACACGTCGAGATGGACCGGAAGAAACTTGAACTTGATGTGGGGACTCGTGCCGAGACAATCGTGCGTCTCAAGACTCAGCAATATCAAACCCGCAAGAATGACGAGTTCCAGGCAATCGGACACGAGATCGAGCGTTACGAAAACGAAATTAGCAAAATCGAGGACGACGAGCTGGAATTGATGGTGCAAGCCGACAAGATTAAGGCGGACCTTGCGGAAGAGGAAAAGAAAGCAGCCGCCGTTAAGCAATCGATCGCGCGGCAAACGGCTGACCTCGATGAAAAATCGAAAGTGTTGGGGTCGCGATTAGAAGAATTGACCAGGGAGCGTGCAGAGCTGGCTGGAAACATCGATGAGGATTTGCTCACTCGCTTCGAACGTCTTTTCAAAAGCAAAGGTGATGCCGCGGTGGTCGCGATCGAACACGGAGTTTGCACCGGCTGCCATATGAAAGTGACGACCGCGACCGCGGCGGAAGCAAGAGCTGGAAAAGAGATCGTGAGCTGCGAGAATTGCGGTCGCATTCTCTACGAGCAAGGGTAGGCTCGGTGCGCTGCGCCGATTCCCGAAACCTTTCGGGGCAGCGCGGCCTCCCTACCTAGACATTGAATCGGAAGAAAATTACGTCGCCGTCGCGCACGACGTAGTCCTTTCCTTCAAGCCGTAGTTTGCCCGCTTCGCGAGCTTTTGCCAAAGAACCAAGAGCAACGAGGTCGTCATAATGAACAGTCTCCGCTGCGATAAAACCGCGTTCGAAATCGGAATGGATAACTCCGGCAGCAGTCGGCGCCTTGTCGCCGGCGTGAATGGTCCAGGCACGCGTCTCTTTTTCCCCGGTGGTGAGAAAGGTGCGCAGACCAAGCAAATGATAAACGGCCCGGATGAGCGCGTGCACACCACTGTCTTCCACGCCCAGACCGCGCAGATATTCCAGCGCGTCCTGCTCGTCAAGATCGACTAGTTCACTTTCGATCTGCGCGCTAATGACTACGGCCTCTGTGGCAAAATGGTGTTCCGCGTAATTCTGAACGGCCGCGACGTGCTCGACTGAACTGTAGCCGGGGTCGTTGACCCCGGCATTCACGGGCTTAGATGGTTCGTCGCCATGCGTCTCACTGCTCCTTGTCAGAACGGCTAGATCAGACTCCGCGACGTTGGAAGCGAAAATTGTTGGCTTTGATGTAAGCAGAAAAAATCCGCGCACGATTATCTTTTCTTCCGGAGTCAACGGAGCGGTGATGGCTGGCTTACCGGCATCGAGATGGGGCAGCAGTTTTTCGATAACCGCGGTTTCATTTTTTGCAGCCTTATCGCCTGCGCGCACTTCCTTCTCCAGCCGATATTGCCTTCTCTGAAGTGAGGCCAAATCGGCCAGCACAAGCTCGGTGTTGATTATTTCGATGTCTCGGATTGGATCGACGGTGGTGCTAACATGATGAACATTACTGTTTTCGAAACAGCGCACGACCTGCACGATCGCGTCCACCTCGCGAATGTGATGGAGAAATTGGTTGCCTAGTCCTTCACCTACGCTGGCGCCTTTGACCAGGCCGGCGATATCGACGAACTCGATCGCGGTTGGGACAATCTTCTGTGAATGCGAAATTTCGGCGAGTTTTGTCAGCCGCGCGTCCGGCAGAGTGACCACACCGATGTTCGGATCGATCGTGCAAAAGGGATAATTTTCCGCCGGCGCCTTGTGCGTCCGGGTCAGTGCATTAAAAAGGGTGGATTTGCCAACGTTCGGCAGTCCAACAATTCCGGCGCTGAGCATGATGCAATCTAGCGCGAGCGTCCCGTTTGCGCCGCGGAAAATGCAAGCGAGAACGCTTGCGCGACACTTCTCAAGTAGCCGCCGATTTGTGATAATCGGGCCGGCGGGATTTGAACCCGCGACCTCTTGAACCCCATTCAAGCGCACTACCAAGCTGTGCTACGGCCCGTTTGCTCGCGAACTATTCACCAATTGCGGAAAATCGCCAGAGGTCAAAAGTGGATTAAGCCACCTTCTTACGAGCACAAGCGTTGTTATTTTGCGTGCTACTTAATGAATCTGAAAAATAAAGGAATAGCGACCATGTTTTTTGCCGCAGCGTTTGCCTTTTTCTGCGCGATTTCGCCGGCACCTAGCGCCGATCAAGAGAGCACTAATGCGGTAAAGCTAAACATTGGCGCCTTCGAGTACGCTAAAGAACTTATCAAGCAGGGGCACATCGTTCCGGACGGCAGGGGAGCGTGGAGCGAACATCACCCGTCGGCAGTAGCAGAGAATGAGTTCATTCGGCTGCGTGGATTCGGTGAGTATGCAAAATGGCATCTGGGCATCGACGTCCGATATTCCGAGAATACAAAACGAAGATACAAATTCCCCTATGGCGATTTCAAAAACGCTCATCGCTGCGGGATGCTTGCGGCTAAAACCAGAGCTCACCAATACGGCTACACCGAAATCGAAAACGCGGCTTCCAAACTCATCAAGATGATAGCGCAGTAGCGCCAAAGGCGCGGCTTTCACCATCAGCCTGGGGCATCGTCCCAGGGCATCGGGTTGTCTAAAGAACAAGGCCTCAAAGCGCGACTTAACGCAAGAATGAGTTCGACCAATCCGCCCGATTGAAGCGCGCTTTTCAGCGCTTTTTTACACGATCTTTCGAATTCCTGGGGCGATGCCGCAGGCTCGCAATGAGACAGCGCAGTTGGCGATGAACACACACAGCAGGGATGCGGCTCACTATTTTGACCACGAGCTCAAAAAAGAGTCGATCAACTCCGGCAATTCGTCGCTGTAACCGCCTTCGAGAATCGCAGCCGTAGGTATATCGATCTCGCGCAGCCATGCTCCCAACCTGGCGAAATCTTCCTGTTCGAGCGTCATTTGCACCAGCGGATCCCGCGCGTATGCGTCGAAGCCTGCTGATACGAGAATCAGGTCAGGCTTGAACGCCATCAATTTTTCCAGTGCATGCTTTGCAACATCAACATGTTCATTGCGTCGGGTGAAGGGAGCCACTGGGTAGTTATAAATGTTCGCGAAAGATTTTGCGCCTGTACCGGGATATGCGGGGAATTGATGAATGGATGCAAAGGCGATCCGTGAGTTGTGCGCGACAATCGCCTCCGTTCCGTTGCCGTGATGCGCGTCAAAATCCCAAATCGCAACACGATGGGCGGCGTTCTCCAGCGCGTCCAAAGCGGCGATGGCGATGTTGCTAACGTAACAAAATCCCATCGCCTGATGTCGGGTCGCGTGATGTCCTGGCGGCCGCATAAGACTAAATGCGCGCTCGCCGCGCAGCGCTGCATGCGCAGCTTCGATCGCCGCGCCGGCGGAACGCAAGGCATGTTCATAAATGTTTGGATAAGCCGGCGTGTCCGCATCGAAGTCACGCGCTGCGTTTTTTATCCGTGCCAGATGATCGCTCGAATGCGCCCGCAATAACGCCTCTTCGTTACCAGCAACCGCGTTGCGCCATTCCCAGGTAGGATGCCGATCTCTCAGCAATAGAACGGTGCTCGCGATGCGGGCTGGGCGCTCCGGATGCCCAGCCATCGAATATTCCAGGCAGCGTGCGTCGTGAAAAATGATCATGAGAGTTGCATGGTGCCACTTCAACGCATATTCGACTACCACGATGCTAAACGGCCAGAAAATTGTCGTGGTAATGCCCGCTTATAACGCCGCGCGCACTTTGCAACGCACCTACGACGAAGTGATGGCGCAGGGGATTGTCGATCTGGTGATCGTCGTAGATGACGCCAGCCACGACGATACAGTGGCAATCGCACGCAAGCTTGATCGCGTCCAGGTTGAAGTCCATCCGGAAAATCGCGGTTACGGCGCCAATCAAAAGACGTGTTACCGGCTCGCACTGGCTGCTGGCGCAGATATTATCATCATGATTCATCCCGACTATCAGTACCCACCGCAGTTGATCCCAGCGATGGCGGCTTTGGTGGCGAGCGGATTATATCCCTGTGTGCTTGCTTCGCGTATTCTCGGCGGGGGAGCGCTGCACGGTGGCATGCCTTGGTGGAAATACGTCTCCAACCGATTCCTGACCTTGGCGGAAAATGTTTTGCTCGGTGCAAAACTCTCGGAGTATCACACTGGTTATCGCGCTTTTTCGCGCGATCTGCTGGAGCGTTTGCCGCTTCAAGCGAACTCCGATGACTTTGTTTTCGACAACCAGGTTATTGCGCAAGTCATCGCGCTTAACTGCCCTATTGGCGAGGTAACATGTCCTGCTCGCTACATGCCCGAAGCTTCGTCGATCAATTTTCGCCGAAGCGTTCGCTACGGACTGGGCTGTCTGGCAACGGCCGTGCGTTTCCGTTTAGCGCGATGGGAGTTCGTTCGGCCGATAGTGTAGCAATCCCTGCGACCGGTAGCCAGCGGACCGATATCGAGTACCTGCACGACTCCGTCCGATGTCAGAAAACGCTGCAATGCAACATGCGAATTGCTCGTGAAAGCCACCCACTCGAATAGTCACTACTACAGGGCTAATCGATCATAGTGGTGCCTAACAAGTTCCGGCTGGTATGATAAAGATCCATTACGCGGAGCGAGGACGCTTTCCGCGTTCATGGCGTCGGGACACGTACGCCAAGCGCTCGCAGCGCGTTTTTCTGTTGGCTGTTTCTGAAGCGGGTGCCGGTGGAATACAGCGCGGCTGATTACCCTCTCAGAACATAGTGGCCGCGAATCCAAACGCCCCGGCGCCAATGTCCCGGGACCCACACGTAATAGGCGTGACCCGCCCAATAACCGGGGCCTCGATAATATGGCCGATCGCCAACCGCGACCGTGACGGAGCCTGGATAACCACCGTAATAGGGTCCAGGCGCGCCATAGCCATAGTAAGGTCCGTATCCTGGATAAGCTGTGTAAGTCCCTTCACATCCCGCTGCACCAAGGGCGGCAAAAATCAGAACCAACACGAGTGCGAGCCATTTCAGTCTCGTTTTTTTTTCACTCTCTGCGGAAACTACTTTCGTCTCCCCATGATCGACAATTTTCCTTTTCATACACTGAGTATACGGATTACAAACAGCCTTTACGCGCCTGTTTCTATCGAAAGAGCGCCCGGGCGGGGCAAGAAAGGCGTGGACCGCAAGGCGGCTACACGACGCCTTGATCGAGCATCGCATCCGCAACTTTCGCAAACCCAGCGATGTTTGCGCCAACCACAAGATTGCCTCGGTGCCCGTACTCGGCTGCAGTTTCCCAAGCATTTTTATGGATCGTGGACATGATGTGGCGCAAACGTGAATCGACTTCTTCGCGTGGCCACGGCAGTCGCATTGAGTTTTGGCTCATTTCGAGCCCAGACGTAGCCACGCCGCCAGCATTGGCCGCTTTGCCGGGACCAAAAAGAATTTTTCGCTCGATGAAAAGATCGACCCCTGCTGGGACAGTAGGCATGTTGGCCGCTTCGGAAACCAGGTAGCAACCGTTGTGGACTAATCTTCTGGCGTCTTCGCCGGTAATCTCATTTTGCGTGGCACATGGAAACGCACAATCGCATTTGATGCTCCATGGTCGCTTGCCGGGCACATATTTGGCGCGGAATTTCTTGGCGTATTCTCCAATGCGCCCGCGGCGCACATTCTTGACGCTTTTGATCCAGGCCAGTTTTTCTTCCGTGATTCCGTTCTTGTCGTAAATGAACCCGCTAGAATCCGACATGGTAATTGGCTTCGCACCGCACTCGATCAATTTTTCCACTGTAAATTGCGCGGCATTGCCAGCACCTGAGACGGTGCAAATTTTGCCTTCGATTGTCTCCTCGCGGGTTTTGAGCATTTCCTGCGCAAAATAGACCGCGCCGTAACCAGTCGCTTCCGGACGCATGAGTGAGCCACCCCAAGTGAGTGCTTTGCCGGTCAATACGCCTGTAAATTCATTAGCAAGCCGTTTGTATTGGCCAAAGAGATATCCAATCTCCCGCCCGCCCACGCCGATGTCGCCCGCCGGTACATCAGTGTGCGGGCCGACGTGGCGGAAAAGCTCGGTCATGAATGATTGGCAAA
>WNFW01003684.1_pt1 | contig 10659 bp, 7 predicted proteins | sample 5400131 | NCBI WGS metagenome assembly WNFW01 (sample SAMN13153362, study PRJNA577476) | soil metagenome | isolation source: 20 cm soil or saprolite under grassland replicate 1 | place: USA:California | collected 2016-06-15
CCGCGGAACGCGACGCGGCCACGGCCGAGGCGGAGTCCATGCCACTGCCTGGCGCCGCGGGACGGATCGTCGTCCGCTGGGACGACTGATCCGGCGGGACGGTCGCCAACCGGGCGCCGGAAATCACCCCTGGGAGGGTGACGACACGCCTGGGCCCGCCCGAACAAGATCAGTCATGGCGCACGAAACAGCGGAGCCGCCGACAGGCCCGTCATCGAGCGAGCATCCAGATGGCCCGGCCCGGCTTGCAACCGACCCGGCCGAAGTTGGCCAGCCTCCCGCCACCGAGGCGCCGGCCGAGCAACGGAAGCGCCGCAAGCTGCTCTATGTCACGCTCCCCGGCTGCTGGGGCGCGATCATCTTCGCGGCCCTTTCTTTCACCCCGTCGCTGCTCCCGCGTGGCGGCCTGATCCAGGGCATTATCTGCGGGATCACCGCGGCCATCGGCTACGGGCTCGCGGTATGGGTAGCGGCGATATGGCGCGCCTTCGCCAACCGGGATCCGCGCCAGCCGCGCCGATGGGCCTGGCGCACCTTCTACATCAGCGCGATTGTCCTGTTCGCCGTAGCCTTCGCGGCCGGGCAGTACTGGCAGAACGAGATCCGCAACCTGATGGGGGTGACGGAGTACAACATCCCGCTGGCCGTAGCCTCGCCCGTCATCGCGGCGGGTGTCTTCTGCGTCTTCCTGGCGATCGGCCGCGGCCTTCGTGGCCTGTACCGCTGGGTCGCGAAGCTGCTCGGCCGGTGGATCGGGCCGCGCGCGGCACGCGGGGTCGGCTGGATTCTGGTGGTCGGCCTCACCTACCTGGTGGTCAGCGGCCTGCTGCTGCAGGGCTTCATCAACCTCATGAACGCGGCCTATGGCACGCGCGACACGAAGACCGCGGAGGGGATCCACCAGCCCACGACCGGCCTGCGCTCGGGTGGCCAGGGCTCGCTCATCCCGTGGGACACGCTGGGCTGGCAAGGCAGGAACTTCATCGGCCAGGGCCCGTCGACAGCCGATATCGCGCAGTTCACCGGCCAGCCCGCCGTGGAGCCGATCCGGATCTACGTCGGGCTGGCGTCGGCCAAGGGGGCGCGGGCCCAGGCCTCGCTGGCGGTCAAGGACCTGCAGCGCGCGGGCGGTTTCGGCCGCAAGAACCTGCTCGTGGTGACAACGACCGGCAGTGGCTGGGTCGATCCGGCGCTGGTCGACAGCTTCGAGTACCTCACCGGCGGCGACTGTGCGACCGTCGCGATCCAGTACTCCTACCTGCCGTCCTGGATTTCCTACCTGGTGGACAAGGCCAAGGCCGAGGAGGCCGGGCGCGCGCTGTTCGACGCGGTCTACGGCGCCTGGGCCGCCGAGCCCGCGGGCGGCCGCCCCAAGCTGTACGTCGCGGGGGAGAGCCTGGGCTCGTTCGGCGGCGAGGCCGCGTTCACCGGCGACGGCCAGATGCGCGACCTCACCTCGGGCATCCTGTTCGCGGGCCCGCCCAACTTCAACACGCTGTTCCGGATATTCTCCGACAACCGTGACCCGGGCAGCCCGGAGGTCCAGCCGATCTATCAGGCCGGACAGACCGTGCGGTTCGCGAATAATGCGGGCAAGGCGATCCCGCCGGCCGGTCAGCCCTGGAACGGCAGCCGGGTGCTGTACCTGATGCACCCGTCCGACCCGATCGTCTGGTGGAGCCCGCACCTGATCTTCGGCCATCCGGACTGGATCAGCGAGCCACCCGGCAGCGACGTGCTCGGGACCATGTTCTGGATGCCGTTCATAACCTTCTGGCAGGTCACCGCCGACCTTCCGTTCGCCACCGGCGTTCCGGACGGCCACGGTCACCGGTACAGCGCCGAGTACGTCGACGGCTGGAACGCCGTGCTGCGGCCCGCCGGGATCACGTCGCAGGACCTGGCCACCCTCAGGGGCATCATCGCCAAGGTGAGGTGATCTCCGGCCGGCCCGGCGGGAGACCCGGGCCCGCTACCGGCCGGCCAGCAGGCTCGCGTGGTGCACGGTGAACCAGGCGACGGTGAGCGCCAGGCCGTTGGTCGCGGCGTGCGCCAGCACCGGGGCGATCAGGCTCCCCGACCGCAGCCTGAGCCAGCAGAACACCAGGCCCGCGCCGGACGTCACCAGGACCGCGCCAAGCACCAGCAGCGCCTGCCCAGCCACGCTGCCGGCCTCGCCCCTGAAAACGTGGTTGTCCGACATCGTGTGCAGGGTCGGCGCGATGTGCCACAGGCCGAACAGCACCGAGGTGACCAGGCTCGCCCGCCACGGCCGCCACCGTTTCAGCGCCGACCCCAGCAGGACGCCGCGAAAGGCGAACTCCTCCGGGATCGCCGTGAGCAGCACGATCGAGACCCCCAGCTCGTAACCGAGCCGCCCGGCGCCGATCTGTGCCCGCGCATCGTGCAGGAAGCCGTTCGTGGCCGGGATCAGCGCCGCGATCACCAGCACCAGCAGGACCACGCCGAAGGCGGCGCCGCCGTATCGCAGTCCCGCGGGCGCCTGCCTCCAGCCAAGACCGAGGTCGTCGCGGGCGAGGCCGCCGTCCCAGGCGACAATGAACAGTGCCACCATGAGCAGGCCGGCTGCAACCGCGGGCGGGCCGAGCAGCCCGAACGTGCGGGTGATCGTGAACACGACCAGCACCGCCACGGTCTGCACAAAGCAGCGCATGGCGCCGTCGCCGCGGCGGCTACATCTGATCGAGAATGCGCCGCTTGGCAGTCTCATAGTGAGCGTCGGAAAGGACGCCCTCCTCATGCAGTTGTGCGAGCTTTCGCAGCTGGGCCAGCCACGATGTCTCGTCGTCCGCCGCGGGCGGGGGCTGGGCCGCGGTGGCCGATCCGGCGGGCCGGGCCGGAGCCGGAGGGGCCTGAGTGGGCGGGGCGGGCGCGGGCCGTGCGGGCGGCGGGGCAGGTGCCGCGGCTGGGCCGCCGCCCGTCACGGGCTGGCCGGTGACATTCACCCCCATCGCGCGCCAGAACAGCTCAGCCTGTGCGGCATAGTCGGCTTCGCTGAGCCGGCCTGCGCGAAACGATGCCGTGGCCCTTTTCATCGGAGCCAGATGGGGGAGCTGGGTCCGGCTGAGCTGCATGCCCCGGCTGCAGACCGGGCACACCAGGTAGTCGTCCGTGCCGTAGGGCACCACCGGCACGAAGTACAGGCGCACCGTCTTCTTCGACCGAACGTGGTGCAGGGCGACCTGGTTGTGGCAGTTGGGGCAGACGGTCTGCACGGCCTCGCCCAAGTCCTCCTGCTTGCCCGGGCCGAAGCCGAAAATCACCACCATCAATCAATCGAATCACCGGCCCACGCCCGGCGGTTCACCCATCGCCGGGTGATTAGCGGATCAGGTGAACACCGGGCGCGCAGCGGGATGCCCGGCGACGTGCCTGGTGTACGCGGCGGCGGCGGCCTTGATCGGGTGATAGGGCCCGCGGATCCGCTGCAGCTCAGGTGAGACCTCGCGGTAATCCAGGTCGGGGTCGTCACCACAGTCGCAGCAGACTATCTCGAACGCGTCGGTGTAGCCGCCTTCCTGCCGGCCCGCCACGATCCGGATGGGCATGCGGCGGAGAACCACGGTCCAGCCGTGGCCAGGCAGGCGGCCGCCCGTCATGCGACCGCCCGATGGCCGGACCGCCTGACCACTACCTTGCCGATCTCCCACAGGGCCAGCAGCACGACGGCGGGCACGAGGGCCCAGCCGAACTGCTGCGCGTTGATGTCGACGGTTCCGAGCAGCCGGTGGAACACGTCCATCTGCGTGACCAGCACCGCGACGATGAACTCGCCGAGCATCGCCCAGTTCATCTGCTTGCTGTCGAAGGTGGCCGTGGTCAGCGCGGTGGCGGTCTCGCTGCGGCACTCCACCGCGGCCACGATCAGGCACATCGCGAACGTGGTGAACGCGATCGAGTTTCCGATCGCGGCACTGTGGTAGATCGATGTGCCGATCTCGAGGACGGTCAGCAGGCCGATGGTAATGGCCAGCCCGGCGAGCGCCACGGTGGTGACCATTCCCGTGGTCAGCACGGATTGGCCGCGATGCCGCGGGCGCATGGACATCAGACCAGGGGTCTCCCTGTCGAAACCGAGTGCGAAACCGAATGGCGCGTTGACGAAGAAGTGGATCCACAGCACCTGGGCGGGGCTGAATGGCTCGCCATTAGCGATATTGAACAGCGTGGCGCCGAGGAAGGTCAATACAAAGGCGACCAGCAGCACCAGCACGAAGCGGATGTACTTGGTCAGGTTGTCGTAGATCTTGCGGCCCTGCTCGACCGCGAACACGATCGTGGCGAAGTTGTCGTCGGACAGGATCATCCGGCCCGCGTTCTTGGCGACCTCGGTGCCGCTGCCCATGGCGATGCCGATGTCGGCGGCCTTGATGGCCGGGGCGTCGTTGACCCCGTCGCCGGTCATGGCCACCACGGCGCCCTTCTTCTTGAGTGTGTCGGCCAGCAGCACCTTGTGCTCGGGGGCCACCCGGCCGACCACGCCGATGTCATCGATGCGGTCGAGCCGTTCGGACTCCGGCAGGGCGGCGAAGTCCGCGCCCAGGATGGCCGCACCGTCGATGCCGAGCTGGCGGGCGATCGCGGCGCCGGTGGTGACGTCGTCCCCGGTGACCATCCGGACCCGGATGTGCGCGGCCTGGGCGGCTTCCACCGCCGCCTTGGACTCCTCCCGGGGCGGGTCGACCATGCCGACCAGGCTGGTCATCTGCAAGCCGGTGACGTACCCGAGCAGGTCGCCCTCGGCGTCGAACTCGGCCGGGTCGAGGTCGCGGACCGCGGCGGCCATCACCCGCCGGCCCTCGCCCTCCATCCGCTCCATGTGCTGGGTGTGCGTCTGCGCCAGGGCCTCATCCCAGGGGAGGCTCGACCCCTCGGACAGCGCCGTGGCGGCCCGGTCCATCACCGCGGGCGCGGCGCCCTTGACGAAGCAGCGGACCACCGGCCGCCCCGAGGCGTCGGTGGCCGAGCAGAACGCGGCCATCAGCTTGTAGGTGGGGTCGAACGGCAACGTGGCCAGCCGGGGGAGCCGCTCCCGGGTGCCGTCGATGTCCAGCCCGGCCTTGTGGCCAAGCAGCAGCAGGGCGCCCTCGGTGGGATCCCCCACCACCTTGCCGTCCACCAGCTTCGCGTCGCTGGCCACGAGGTAGGGCAGGATCGCGTCCTCGATGCTGGCCGTGGCACCCGCCGCATGATGGACCTGGCCCTCCAGGCCGTATCCGCTGCCGGAGATGGTGTACCGGTCCGCCGGGCCCACCACCTCCACGGCGGTCATCTGGTTCATGGTCAGCGTGCCGGTCTTGTCGGAGTTGATCGCCGAGGTGAACCCCAGCGTCTCCACCGACGGCAGGTCCTTCACGATCGCGTTGCGCTTGGCCAGGTCGGCCCCGCCGAGGGACAGGATGGTCTGCGCCACCGTGGGCAGCGCCTCGGGGATGGCCGCGATCGCCAGCGACACCGCGGCGGTGAACAGGTCATCCCACGCCCGGCCGCGGGCCCGGCCGAGCACGAACATGACCACCATGGTCAGGCCCGCCGCCCCGGCGATCCACAACGTGAGCCGGTTCATCTCCCTGGTCAGCGGGGACTCCTCGACGACCGTGGCCGCCAGCATCCCCGAGATCTTTCCCAGTTCGGTGCCGCTCCCGGTGCCCGTCACGATCATCGTGGCGCTGCCGTGGGTGACCGGGGTGTTCATGAACGCCATGTTCACCTGGTCGCCCGGGTTCAGTTCGGTGTCCGGCAGGGTGTCGGTGCCCTTGGCGGCGGGCGTGCTCTCCCCGGTCAGCGCCGACTCGTCGATCTGCAGGGCGCTCGCCGCGACGATCCGGCCGTCGGCGGGCACCTCGTCGCCGGCGGCGATCAGCACGACGTCGCCCACCACCACCTGGTCGGCCGGGATCTGCGCCTCGGCCCCGTCGCGGCGCACCCGGGCGGTCGCCTTCATCATCGACTTGAGGGCGTTCATGGCGCTTTCGGCCTTGCCCTCCTGCCGCATCCCGATCACCGCGTTCAGCACGGTCAGCAGGATCAGCAGGATCCCGGTGCTCCACTCCTTGATGACCAGCGACACCGCCGCCGCCACGAGCAGGATGATCTGCATGTAGGTCCGGTACTGGTCGAGGAACCGGCGCCAGCCCGGCTTGGGCTTCTCCTCCGGCAGCGCGTTCGGGCCGTTCGCGGCCAGCAGTTCGGCGGCCCGGGCGGCCGGCAGCCCGGTGGCCACGTCCACGCCAAGCTCGGTGGTGACCTCTTCGGGCGAGCGTGCATACCAGTTCCGGCCTGCCGTGGCAGGCTGCCCCCGGGTGTCGGCATGAATTGCCATGTCCGTGCCTCCGATCTGGCCGGCTATGCCCGCTCCCGCTTCATCTGCTGGCGACGCAACTGAATGACCTTGTCCACCCCTACGATGCCCGGGGCGATGAGCGACAGGCCGAACGGTTCCCGGGCCGCTTGCTCTGGCACTGTTGCGGCCCTCCCTACGCGACCACGTTCGTGCCGGCTTCCCCGGCCACGATCGCGGTGATGTCATCCAGGGAGCCGATGGCGGCCCGTTTGCCGGTTTTCCTGGCGAAGCGCATGGCCGCCTTGACCTTCGGTCCCATCGAGCCGGCCGCGAACTGATGGCCGGTCAGTTCGGTGGCGGACACCTGGCCCAGCTTGCGTGCCTGCGGAGTGCCCCAGTCGAGGTAGACGCCGTCCACGTCGGTGGCCATGAGGTATAGGTCCGCGCCCACGTCCCTGGCGAGCAGTTCGCCGGCCAGGTCCTTGTCGATGACCGCCTCGACGCCGAGGATGGCGGGCCCGCCGTCGGCCGGATGCATCGTGGGGATGCCCCCGCCGCCGGCGCAGATGACCACGGCGCCCCGGTCGAGCAGCCAGGTGATCGGCTGGATCTCCACGATGGTCCGTGGCTCGGGGGAGGGCACCACCCGGCGCCACTTGTCCCCGTCCTGCCGGAACGACCAGCCCTTCTCGGTGGCCAGCTTGTCGGCGTCCTGCTTGGGGTAGACGGGGCCGACGAACTTGGTCGGGTTGCCGAACGCGGGGTCGTCCGGATCGACCAGGATCATCGTGAGCAGGGTCGTCACCTGGCACTCCGGCGGCAGCAGGCTCCGCAGTTCCTGCTGGATCAGGTAGCCGATCATGCCCTGGGTGCCCGCATCGAGCACGTCGAGCGGGTACGGCTCGGCGCCGCGGTAGGCGTCGGCCTGGAGCGACAGCAGGCCGACCTGCGGCCCGTTGCCGTGCACGACCACGATGCTGTGCGCTGCGGCCAGCGGCGCGATCGCCTGGGCCGCGATCTCGATGTTCTTGCGCTGCACCTCGGTGGTCATCGGGTCTGAGCGCCGCAGCAGCGCGTTGCCACCGAGGGCGATCACAATCCGCACTTTCAGCCTCCAGGCGGGTGAAACCGGCTGACATCACGATCGGCGGCGACGCACCGGTCGCCGGCTGCTTGCCGTTTGTTTCGAAACGGTTTTCTCATGCTGTCCGCGCCGTCCCGGAACGTCGTCACCCTTCCGCGGGTGATTCCGCCACGGCCCTGCTCGTGATGGTCCCGCGGGGGATCACCGGTAATCCGGCACCGCGCCCGGCTGGGTCAGATGGTGGCGTTGTGCCAGGTAGACGGGGATGCCGAGGAGGAGCGCGGCGGCGGCGAGGAAGAACGGCGCCCAGACCTCCCAGAGGCTGTGGCCGGTGTTGCGCGAGTACCAGATGAACAGGATCGAGAACACCAGCGAGACCACCGCGATGATCATGTCGCGGACGAACCGCGGGGTCTGCGTGGTCCTGTGGTCGATCCAGCGCCACTTCATCTGGGCGAGCGCGGAGAAGCCGTAGGGGATGGCGGAGGTGATGCCGGTCATCAGCACCAGGGTGGTGAACACGGTCGCGCCGCCGCCGCCGAGGTAGTTGATGATCATCGCGACCGAGGCGAGCACCGTGGAGGCGATGATGCCGAACGCGGGCACCCCGTTCTTCGACATGCGCTTGAACCGCTCGGGGAACAGGCCGTCGTTCGCGGCGGCCAGCGGCATCTCGGCGCAGATCATCGTCCAGCCATTCAGCGCACCGAAGCCGGAGATGATGACTGCGATCGCCAGCACGTTGCCGGCCCAGGTTCCGCCGAACATCGCGTTGGCGGCGTCGGAGAACGGGGCGTTCGCGGTGGCGAGCTTGCTCGTGGGCACGATGCCGAACACCACGGTGAGCGAGAGCATGTAGACCACGGCGGTGGCGATCGTGCCGAGGACGGTGGCCCGCGGGATGTTGCGGTCGGGGTTGCGGACCTTTCCCGCCGCCACCGAGGCGGTCTCGACACCGAGGTAACTGAACAACGCGATCGCCATCCCGCCGCCGATCGCGTTCAGTGCGCTTCCCCCGCTGACGTTCAGGGGGTGAAGTTGGCGCTCGAAATGTAGAACAGGCCCGCGATCGACATGAACGCCAGCGCCGCGAACTTGATGATCGTGGTGATCACCTGGACCGAGCCCATGTTCTTGACCCCGGACAGGTTGATCGCCGCCGGGATCCACAGGCCGACCAGCACCAGCAGCACCGAGTAGAGCTTGTTCTGGCCCTTGTTGATGAAGTGCTCCACGTACAGGACCCAGCCGACCGCGATCGCCGCGTTGCCCGCCCACGCGGTGATCCAGTACGACCAGGCGTTCATGAAGCCGAGCCGGTTGCCGAACGCGACCCGGGCGTAGGCGTACGGGCCGCCGTCGGCCGGCAGGCGCCGCGAAAGCGCCGCAAAAAGTAGTGCGAACGCGAGCGCGCCCACGGTCGTCAGCGCCATCGACACCAGGGTGATCGGGCCGTAGGCCGCCAGCGAACTCGGCAGGTTGAAGATGCCGACGCCGATGATGCTGCCGACGATCAGCGCAATCGCCGCGGTCAGGCCGAACTGATTTGGCTTGTCCCCTTCGGCCGTCTTGCCGGGGGACCCGGTGACCTGAACCTCATCCGCCATGACTCACTCCTGGCCGGTTCATTCCTGACGCGCCAGGCGCCGCTTGCCTCCGCATCCTGTGCGGGCCGTTCGGGGGTGTCGTCACCCTTCAGTGGGTGATTCGCCCGCGCCGCGGCGCCGCTCAGAGCAGCCGCAGTTCCACCGCGCGCTCGATGGCCTGGGAGCGCGATGTCGCCCCGAGCTTCTGGTAGATGGACCGCAGGTGGGTTTTCACCGTGTTGCGGGAAACCGCGAGGGTGTCCGCCATCTGCAGGTAGGTGCTGGTCGGCAGGAGTTCGAGGATGCGCTGCTCGGCGGTGGTCAGCGGCTCGGCGAGCCCGTGACGAGGCCGGGGCGAGCCGGGCTGCCCGGCGTGCACCTCCACGGCCGCGTTGATCAACTGCTTGATGAACGGATCCGGTCGTAGCCCGGTGGCGTGTTCGATGAGGTAGCTGGTCACCTGCGTGGCGGTGGTGACGACGGTGTTGAGGAAGCCCTCGCCGCGCGCGGCGTGCAGCACGCTGCCAAGGGTGCTGGGGGTCATGGGGTCGGCGCGCTCGATGGAGGTGGCGGCGAGCAGTATCTGGCGGATCAGCGCCTGGCGGGGCGGGAGGTCGGTCAGGGCGGGTGCGTGCAGATGCTGCTGCGCGGTGTGGTGGTCGCCGGCCGCGAGGGCGATTCTGGCGTGCAGCATGGTGCGGTTGACGGGGGGCAGAGCGGTGGCTAGCTGCGCGGGGGTGCGCAGGTCGCCGAGGGACAGGCGGAGCAGCGCTTCGGCTTCGTCGGCGCGGGCCAGCAGCGGTGATCTGGTTCCTGGGAGGGAGCCGCGGGCGGCGCGGACGGTGGCCAGGGCTTCGCGGTGCTGCCCACGGGCGGCCCAGACCGCGGCCCGGTCGAGCAGCGCGAGGAACTCGAAGATCGGGCGGCGAGTCTCGGCGATGGAGAGGTTCTGCTCGGTGAGGTGCTCGGCGGTGTCGAGGTCGCGGCGTTCCAGGGCCAGGCCGGCCAGGACCCGGAGGTGGTCCACGGCGAACAAGTGCTGTTCGAATCCCAGCCGCTTGGCGTCGTCGTCGGCGGCGTGGGCGGCGGCGTCGGCGTCGGCCAGGCGGCCGGCCTGGAGCCAGGCCCATGCCTGCACGCCGGGGACCAGGACCGCCTTGACCGGCTCGGCGGCCGCGGGCATCGCGAGCACGGTGGCGGCTTCCCGCTCGACCGCCTCGGTGTCCTGCAAGCTGGCATACACGCACAACAGGTTCAGCGGGATGACAACGTTCCACTCGTCGGCCAGTTGTTCGGCCTGCTGGATGGCCCGTGCCTGAAGGGCCTGGCGTATGGCCTGGTCCAGTTGCCCGGTCACCGTGTAGTACACCGACTGCAGTGCCGCGAACCGGGCGGCCAGTTTCGGCGCCGCGGAGTCCGGAGGGCCGGCCTCGGCGAGGTGGTTGAGGTATTCGCCGCCGCGGGCGATATCCCCGCGCAGCAGCAGGTCGGCCGCTACCGCCAGGAGTTGGTCGGGGGTGTGGGTGAGGGTGGTGGGGGTGACCAGGGTCAGGTCGAGGGTGCCGGGTGGGGTGGGGTTGTGCAGGAAGTCGGTGATGACGCGGTCTTGCATGAGGTCCAGGGCGCGGTGGATTTGGCGGGCGGCCAGGAAGTGGCGGGTGGCGCGGGGGGTGTCGCCGGTTTGC
>WNFW01003685.1_pt1 | contig 10659 bp, 11 predicted proteins | sample 5400131 | NCBI WGS metagenome assembly WNFW01 (sample SAMN13153362, study PRJNA577476) | soil metagenome | isolation source: 20 cm soil or saprolite under grassland replicate 1 | place: USA:California | collected 2016-06-15
ACTCGCCGCCGAATCCAGGCACAACCCCGTCCCGCCCAATTTGCCCAACACGCTCCGGCAATACATCGCGGAAGAGAGAGAAGCGCTCCAGAGGTCGCAAGATGTTAGGCCTTGATTTCACGGCGCACAAAACATCTAACCAGGCGATGGAGCGAACGGCGGACCGCCGTACGCTCCACTTTTGAGATGACTTCCACATTTCAACTCCGAGCGACGCGCAGCCTCGTCCGCCGTCGCTCATCTTGTTCTCGTTAGATGGTAGAGTCTTTATCGAAATGGTTCTCGTAGACGTGGTAAGTCGTGGAACAGGCGGCTTGCCTTGGGCCTTGCTGGGCGATATTCTCTGGCTGTCTCGGGTGGGGCGCACCCAGTAATAACAAATAAACCAGCCACGTAAAACGTGGCAAAACAAACGGAGGAATCGCGATGAAGCGAGTCATATCGTCAGTTGTAGCAGTCGTCGCGTTGGCGGGCGCTGCTGTGAATCTGCAGGCGCAGGACGCGGCAAAGGTGGATGCGAAACATTACACGGTGGCTTTCGAGAACGATCGGATCAGAGTGCTGAAAGCGCACTACGGTCCCGGTGAAAAATCGACCATGCATTCGCATCCGAATGCCGTGGCCGTGTTTCTGACTGATGCCAAGGGCAGGTTTACGTTCCCGGATGGCAAGAGCGAAGATTTCAACGGGAAGGCCGGTGATGTAATCTGGAATAAGGCCACGGTTCATCTGCCGGAGAATACCGGCGACCAGGCCTTCGATGTGGTCGTGGTCGAATTGAAGGGCAAGCGCTCCGCTAAGTAACCAGTCAAAGGCTTATCTCTTTCTCGTTAGGCCTCAACTTTCAGAGAAGTTCGGTTAATTGATTCTTTGCCGTTCGCACGAAAACTTTATCCAAAGTTATGCTATCGAGCATTAATACGATCGCAGATATTGAAACACTCTACGCACGTTTAGGCGAACGCGACTACGAAGCTGTGATGTCGTATTTGGCCGACGACATTGTTTGGATCGTGGCTGACAATTCGCCGTTGGCGGACCGCAGTCCTTATCACGGAATAGCTGAGGTGCGCTCGGGCATTTTCGAACGCTTAACGGTGGGTTTCGATAAACTCGTCTTTGACGCGGACGAGATCTTTGAGTGTAACGGCGGCGAGAGAGTTGTGGCTCTCGGCTACTATTACTTCAGATTTCACGGGCAAGCTGAGGAACGCAACGCACAGGTCGCCCACGTCTGGACGATCCGCGACGGCCGGGCAATTAAGTTCCAGCAATACCTCGACACGCTCCAGGTCGCACGCGACGCGGGAGCGGTCTAAGGCTCCAGGCCCTCTTACCTTTCAGGAACTCGCCATAACTTGAGGAGCCGTAGGAATCAATCGCTGAAACGCAGCCCCAACTCCAACCACCGTTCCTAAGATTTAGCAGCGATCAATTACTTCACAGGAAAGGCTGTCATTCGCATTTGGGATGAGGAAACGTGATCGAAACGCACGAGCACGTGGGCGATTTCAAAGACTGGTAGGCGGGGCTGCCACTTGCGCCTACCGGAGCCGCGGCTGAGCTTCGCGGATCGGTTGGACTTTGTCTCGTTAGAACCATGAAACCTGGCACCGGCACGATCATTCTTGTTGCGGCACTTTTGGCTGCGTTCGGAATCGAGCTTGCAAGCCACTCTGTTGGAAATGAAGCCTTGTTACTGAAACTTGGTGCGCTGCCCGATAATGGGGAGTTACACAGCCAATACTGGCGTCTGGCTACGTACTCGCTCCTGCACTTGAACGGTACGCATCTTCTCGTCAATGCAATGCTGCTGCTTTGGATCGGACGAATCGTGGAAAGTCGCGTCAATATTGCTGACGCGAGCGCCATCTATGTTTCTAGCGTGCTTTGCTCGGCAGCACTGATTTTACTCGTTCATCACTTGTATCCGAAGACAGGCGCGACAATGGGCGCGTCAGGCGGCGTGTTTGGCTTACTTGCTGCTGCTCTCATAATCTCTTACCGTCAAAAGGCGGAACCACTCGATCGACAAAGTCGCCTTCGCACTTTGCTATGGATCGCGTTGCTCGTAGGTTTGGGCATTTCACTTCTCCCCGGCATCAGTATGGCTGGCCATGTGGGAGGTCTCATCGGCGGGGCAGTTGTGGCACCGGTTGCGAGATTGCGAAAAAATGTATGACGAGGTAATGCAGCCGGCAGGCGATCCGCCCCGAATCACGGATTCGAGTTCAAACAAACGCGCTCAACTTTTCATCCGCGCGCACTACGAAACGCTATCCGTCGTCGCGATGCGCGTCAACAATCCAGATCGTTCGCCCGTTCCGCCAAGCATTCGCGCCGCCCTTGCTAGGCGAGGGAGGCGAGGCGAGGGACAGTGCAGCGCCAGCGAGAGCGCACGCCGCGGGACCTTGGGCGTGGCCGAAGGAAGTCCTCACCTTAGCCGTATAGCGGCGATGCCCCGATCGTCCTGGCGGCCTGCATGGGAAATTACGATGGGGCAACGGGGGGAGAGGGACTCGCGCGCGCGTGCGCGTGCCGCAATTGTATGGCGCTCCCATTGGCTCTGCGCGTACGCAATGAGCGGATCCAAGGTGATGGCGTGTCGTGTGGCTCGCGTTGGACATTCGACGGCTGACTATCACTTGAAGAACGACCTCGATTTCGCTGCGCTAGCCGAGGGTGCCAAGGATTACGCTGACGACTTACTGCATACCCGATGTCTGCAGCGATGCATCGAAGGGGACATAGAACCCGTGGTCGGCCACATCCAGAAGTTCGATACCCATCTGCAGATCGAAATGTTACGCGCCCACCTGCCGAGCACCTTCAAAACACCGGGGCAAGGCGGCAACATCAATATCAAAGACTCGAATGTGCTCGTGATGACCGAGGAAATGCGGGCGAAACTCATGGCAGCAAACCGTGAGCGCATCATGGCGCTACCGGACTCCTTCGACATGCTGGCCGCTCGGGTTGCAACGTTGCAAGAATCACAATCTCACGAGTCCCAATGATTTATGCGTCTCACATTTTCCCAACGCCTCACGCAGCGAGAGGATAAGCGGGCGGTAGCTGGCGTCTCCCATTAAACGCAATCGGCTCTCCAGCCCGCCCGCCCCAGCTGCAAAGAATTCTTTGGGTTAGCCCATTAGCGCGATCACTCCGAATCGCCCGCGCCCGTGCGAAGCGAATGATGATCGTCATCTTCAGGCAGAAAAGCGCAATTGCAGACGAGGGCAGATCGAACGTCAATGTCGATTGCCATGAACGACACCTCCTTGCTATCGCCCGCCACGGCCACGTCGACCGCAGAAATCAGGAAATGTTTTCCTGCACTCGAACGCACTCATAATGGTTACCCGGTTGCCTATTTCGACGGGCCTGGCGGCACACAAGTTCCACGGGCGGTGGTAGAGGCGGTGACCGATTATCTCTACCACCACAATGCCAATACGCATTGGGCTTATCCGACAAGCCAGGAGACCGACGCGATCATCGACTCTGCCCGGAGCGTGCTGGCCGATTTTCTGAACGCAAGCCCGACCGAAATCGTGTTTGGCGCGAACATGACGACGTTAACCTTTCACCTCGCGCGCGCTCTTGGCCGCGGCTACGAACGCGACAACGAGATTTTGGTCACGGAGCTTGATCATCATGCCAATATCGCGCCCTGGCGGACGCTAGAGAAAGAATGCGGCGTGAAGGTGCGCATGGTGAAAATGATCCCTGAAACCGGCGAGCTGAATTGGGACGATTTTTCCCGGCAGTTAACCGAACGCACGAAGCTGGTCGCAATCTGCGCGGCATCGAACGCACTCGGGACGATCAACAACGTGCGGCGCGCGGGGGAAATGGCACATTCTTCAGGCGCAAAAATCTTTGTCGATGCCGTCCATCATGCTCCGCATGAGTTGATCGATGTGCGCGATTGGAATTGCGACTTCCTCGCCTGCTCGGCCTACAAATTCTATGGTCCGCACATCGGAATTCTCTATGGCCGACACGACCTGCTGGACTCGCTTGATTTTCCGAAACTGGCCCCGGCGCCCGATTCAGCGCCGGAACGGGCGGAGACTGGTACTCAGAATCATGAAGGAATCGCAGGCGCCGCCGCTGCTGTGAATTTTCTCGCCTCGCTTGCTTCGGGCCCGACGCGGCGGGAACGCTTGCACGCTGCGTTCCAGGAACTACACGAGCGCGGTGAGGCACTAATCACACAACTCTGGAATGGGTTGCGCGAAATAAGGCATGTCCGCGTCTACGGACCATCGTCCCGAACACCACGCACACCAACGATCGCATTTACTGTGGACGGCGTGCTGGCGATTGAAGTAGCCGAGAAATTGGTGGAGCGCGGAGTTTTCCTTTCACACGGCGACTTCTACGCAATGACAGTGGTCGAGCGATTGGGCCAAATGCCGCACGGACTGGTCCGCGCCGGCTGCGCCTGCAGCACCACATCGGAAGAAGTAGATCGATTACTGGCTGGCGTGCGCGCTATCGCGCATCGGTAATGAATCACAGCGAAGCCGGCGATTCCCGACTTCTGACTTCCTTGGCACGGCGTAACATCGTGTGAAGGCGGCCGAGTAATGTTTCAGAACCACTTCGTAACGCTTGTCGCTTTCAGTCGAACCGATGTTCATGGCTAGTAAGCAATCGCGCCGCCCTAAAATCGGATTGGCCTTTAATTCCGTCTGCACGCTTTACGGCGCACGGCGCTTTGTGATTCAATCCCTTCCTCATTGCAGCGCCGCGAGCTGTTCGCGCCCCCAATCGAGATGCTGCTGCGCTTTTGCCCGCAGCGCCGCTGTTTGCTTCTGGTAATCAGTGTCACTGGCGTCATTAGCGTGGGCGTCGATAACCTTCAACCCGTTCTGCACCAAGCTGAGGAATTCGTTGAGCGCTTTCACCAGCGCGTCATGCTCCTCTTTGCATGCTTGGCTATCGGTGTGTCCGCTGCATTCCTGCTGGAACTTTTTGATGGCGGGCTCAATCTTCGCGTGCTGCTCCTCGATCAGAATGCGGAGCGGAAGCGCGCACACATTACCGATCCCGCACAGCAGCGCCGCAGCCATGATCATCATCGTCGTTTTCGTCTTCGTATTAATGGCCGAGTAAAGCAGCTTCGTTCGCAAATTCTTCGACCCCAATATACGGGTTCTGTGTCGCGATCAACGCAATCGGCTAAGCGAAGTTTCGCAGCCGATCACATCGCGCTGTGATTCGCGTTTATGATGGGGCGGGCAACGTGATCGAGACGCACGAGCACGCGGGCGAGTTCAAAGAGTTGATAGACAGGGCTTCTGCTTGCGCCTTCCGTAGCCGTGGCTGAGGTTGTTCTCGTTCGGCCCCTATCCCGGGGCGCCGGACCTCAACACCGGTATGAGAACATGATCCAAGAGGAGGTCTCATGTTTCCGCTCGACTTGGAGAAGCTGACGCCCGAACAGCGGGCGATGGTTGACTTGTGGGAGAGACACCTCCAGGCGGAGTTCGAGGACAAGGATGCTCGCGCCTCGTGCGATACCATGGTTGCATACCCTTACGTCAACCACGTACCTGTCCTGACCGGTGGCGTGGGCCGGCCGCAGCTGGAGCACTTCTACGGCCGCTACTTCATCCCGGGCATGCCAGCCGACGTGGAGCTGGTGCCCATCTCGCGGACCGTTGGCTACGACCGCATCGTGGATGAGTTCGTCTTCCGCTGCACGCACACGGTCCGGATGGACTGGCTGCTACCCGGCGTGCCGCCGACGAGGCGGCGGCTGGAGCTGGTCATGGTTGTGGTCGTCTCGTTCGAGGGTGGCAAGATTCACCACGAGCACATCCACTGGGACCAGGCCTCGGCCCTAGTGCAGCTGGGCTTACTGGACCCGACGAACCTTCCCGTGGCCGGGGACGAGACCGCGCGCAAGATGCTCGACCCCGCAGCCGTGCCGTCGAACCTCCTGATGAAGCGGACGATCCCCGACGAATTGCTCTGACGGGACCGAACCAATCGCTCGAGCCAACCGGTGGCCGCTGTGATAAGGTAGATTTGACGCCCCTGATCGCCGATTCAAGTTCCAGAAAAGCCGTCAGCTTTTCGTCCGCGCGCACAACAAACCGCTTTCCGTCGCCGCGATGTGCGTCTGCAATCCAGATTGTTCGCCCGTTGGAATCAGTCGCTGAGACGCATCCCCAACCCGAACCGGCTTTGCTGAGTTTGTCAGGGATTATTTCCCAGTGTTGCATTCGATTGCCTCGACTTTGATTATTGGGTGAATTTCCAAGCAGTCGCTCACGGCTGCCTTTCCTCGCAGAGTTTTTGGAAGCGCGGATTATTCCGGACCGGATCGAACATTGGATCGAGCCGGAGCAGCGCGGGAGTAAGCGGCGCTTCACCGAATGGGCCCGCGTATGGGATCGAAAGTAGTTTCTGTAAAGCGGCAATGGCGCGATCGGGCTCTCCCATTTTCGCGGATACCCGGGCAAGGATCTCGATTGAAGTAGGGCCATCCATCGGGTCTTTCTCAATCGGATTTGCGGCCATGGCCCGTTCGGCAAGAGCGAACGCGGCGGCTTTATCACCGAGGCCCATTTTGCTCAGCGCGAGATATCTCAGGAGGATATCATTCTCCGGCTGTTCTTTGAGAAAAGGTTCCAGTTCGCTGCGCGCCTGCCGCCAAGTTTCTTGGGCAGCGGCATGATCGCCGGCCACTTCTTCGGCCCAGCCTAGGTCGAATCGCAGTTGGCCATTGATGTAATCCAAGGCTGGATCAGGCTGAGCCAGTATTTCCTTCAGCCGGGCAATCATTGGTGCAGGCTGGCGCTCCAGAATCGCTTGATAAACTTGTATTTCCAAAGCCTGGGTGTCGGCGGCCGGGTGCAGCGGCGCAAGGAGCGCCGCCGCACGCGGCAGATTGCCTTCAGCCTGTGCGACATTCGCCTTGAACGCGAGGGTATCCGCGTCGTCCGGTGTAATATTGAGAACGCGGTCAAGCTTTCGCAGCGCTTCGGGAAAACGACGAAGGTCCATATAGGAAAGTGCGTGCTGGGTCAGCAGCGCAACGTTGCGCGGGTCGCGCCGCTCGGCTTCGTTGAAGTAACTCTCGCTCTGGTCCCACTGGCCGCGCCTCCGTGTGAGATAGGCCAGCGATTCAGGAATCCGGCTGCTATTGGGCAGGAGTGGACCTGCTTGTTCGAAGTAATGCACCGCGGTGTCGTAATCCTTCAGGCAGGCGTAGTGGTAATATCCCTTGGCCCATATAGCCTCACCGAGATCAGGCTGAAGGGTGAGTGCGGTTTCGGCTGCATGCCGCGCTTCTTCACGCAACGCAACCGTGGGTTCCAGAGCCTGTGTGCGGTAGCCCGCCGATTCCACGTTTGACAATAGCGCCCAGGCAAGGGCGAACTTCGGGTCCAAGCGCACCGCTTCTTTGAGATATTTCTGTGCGCCAAGGGCGTTGGCCGGGGTGTTTGCCGTTCTCAGTGTATAAGCCAAGCCACGCAGGTAGGCGTTATAAGCCTCCATATTGTCCGTCGGTTTGACGGCGAGCTCTTGCTCTTCTTGACCGGTGAGGTGCGCTCGCAGCTGCTCGGCGATAACTTTGGCGACCTCACTCTCCACCGAAAAGAGGTCAGTCAATTTGCGATCAAACGTATCGGCCCAAAGATGAGAATCATTGGCCGCTTTGATCAATTGCACATTCACGCGCACCGCATCGCCGCTTTTCTGGACGCTTCCTTCTAGAATATAAGCAACCCCAAGTAGCTGGGCGATCTCAGACAGGTTTTCCGGCGCGCTCTTGTAGTGTTGCGTAGAACTGCGCGAGATCACCTTCAGATCGGCGATCCTGGATAAGCGGGTCAGAATCTCGTCCTGGATTCCTTCGGCAAAGTAGGCGTTGGCTTTATCATCGCTCCGGTTTTCAAATGGAAGCACCGCGATACTTTTTTCCACAACCGCCAGGGGCGAGCGCGCCGGCCTCCGCAGAAGCAAGACGAAGGCAGCGAAAATCGCCGCAAGCACGAGCAGCGCAACGGCCACTTCGGCCCAGCGCAGACGCGTCCGGCGTTTCTGCACGGTCTCGAATCTCTGCGGCAGCTTTGCGTTGCCGAATTGATCATCATAGAGGTTCACGACCGAGACGCGCACGCCATGTTTCACTTCACATGTGCCGAGATCGTGCAGAAACGGTCGCCACTTCTCGTATTCTTCGAGATCTTCGGCGACATGCTTGGAAAGGAGGATGTGCCCTGCGTCGCCGCAATCCATCACCCGTTTTGCCATGTTAATTCCAGGACCTGCGAGATTGGCCCTTTCGTTTACATCGACCACTCCGCTAACTGGTCCGCTGTGGATTCCCATCCGAACTTGCAGGCGAGGATGTTCCTTGAGCGACCGGCTGATCTCCACCGCGAACTGCGCAGGCGCTCCCGGATTGGTGTAAAAGACCAGCACCATCCCATCGCCAGTTGGAATCCTTATCAAACGATTCGCGGCTTCGGCTCGTTGAAACTGTTGGGAGGCGCGAACAATTCGGTTCAGTTCCTCAACCGCCGCGTGCTGGTCATTAATTGAAAGCTTCGAGTAGCCAACGATGTCGATGAACAAGACATGGGCGATTTCGAGTTGGATCTCCTTCTTGATCTCGGCCATCTTGTCGTGCGCTCTAAGATTACGTGAATTTCATAATCGCGCTTTATTCAGACTGCCGAGAGTGTCAGCGGTGACATTCCAGTTATTTACGCGACGGATTGTGCCTCTTTTGCTCTCCCCAGAGCAACGACAAAATGATATGACCGGGCGCAAATGAGGCAGGCGGCATTCACAAATCGCGCCTTAGTCGCTCTACTTGCAGCGTTCGTCGCTAGCTCTGCACTCGGTCAATCGCCGGAACCGTCTAAGGTCCGCATTACAACTTGGAATCTGAATGGTTTCCGAATGCTTCGCCTCCTGATGCGACACCGGAATTACAAGCACAACGAAGCGTTAAACGTCGTCGCGGTGTGCGTCAACGATCCAGATTGTCCTCCCATCACGGTCCATAGCTGAAAGACAGCCCCAACTCCATCCGGCTTTGCTCAGATCGTCCGCGATGCTCTCCCAGTGCTTCACGCGATTCTGTGACGATTGTTTTAATCCTCTAAGGATTTCAGTTCGTCTAGCTTTGCTTCCAACGAAGAAAGCTTGGAATCCAAACTTCGAATTTCGCGTAGAACCCGTTCATGTGCACTCTCGTCCTGCCTTAGTTCGGGCTTCACGAACAAACGCGCGATAAAGCCTGTAAAAGTGCCAAACAGGCCAACGCCAACCGTCATTAAAATACAAGCGACGATCCGTCCCTCTGGCGTCATCGGAAACTTATCGCCGTAGCCTACCGTGGTAACCGTGACGATGGCCCACCAGAAAGCATCTCCCGCAGTCTTTATATTCGAATCAGGCGACGTTTCGAATTGTAATACCGCTATCGCAGCAAAAACGACTGCAACTAGTGATATTGTGGCAACTGCCGCCAATGAGGTCGTTTTTCGCTCTCGCACAAGATAGACGAGCAAAAACTTTGCAGAACGAAACGCACGCAGCACGCGAAACACCCGAATAATTCGGACAACTCGTCCGACACGAAAAATATTAATCGCTGGAATGCTCGACACGAAGTCGATCCAGCCCACATGGCAGGACCGGGTATGTTGTGGATCACATCATCCCGCTCAAACGTGGCGGCTGCGACTGTCCCTCAAACATGCAGTGGCAGACAGTTCAAGAAGCCAAAGCGAAAGACAAAGTGGAATAAACCGGCCCGCTTCTTGTAGCTGTTTGTCAATCGAATTGAGCCCGCCAGTTGAATCCACAATGCGAATCTCCCCGGAACGGAAGCAGGCGCGGCACGTAGCGTAGTCAATTGCTTGCTCTTGGCTCAAGAACATGAGCGAGCCAAGTTTCTGTAAAGCGGCAATGGCGCGGTCGGGTTCCCCTGTGCCCGCCGCCACCCGGGCGAGGACCTCCATCGCACCAGGACCAAACAGCGCGTCTTTTTCGATCGGGACCACTGCCATCGCCTTCTCGACGAAAGCGAACGCGGCGGTTTTGGCACCAAGGCCCATATTGCAATCACGCATTGGTGTGAACGCGCGCGCTATCCGAGGGAACTCCGCTTCGGCAATTCCGTAGAACTAACTGATAAATGAAAGGACCCCCCACAAATGAAAAGACCGCCCAGCCAGAGCAGCCATGTTCTGCACCGCCTCCCGCAAGAACCGAACGAAAAGCGAAACCCGTCGATCAAAACGAATCTCGGGCGTTTTGATAGTTTGGTCGCTCGTCATTATCCCGCTGTTTACAACTTCGCTTCTCGGCTGACTGATGACCCTCGGGAAGCAGTTTTGCTAACGTACCGCGCGTTCAATAGCATGCGAAAGCAATTGTGGCTTCCTCGCGATGAGATCGCGCTTGTGAGAATCCTTCTAAAGGCCGTAGTTCGGGCCGGTGTTACGTCAGCTTGACGCAATGTCTGCGGCACAAAACAATCCCTCGTTTCACCTAAATTGCCTGTAATGTCGCGCCGGATCGCCCGACGTATATGAGTGAGATCACAAATCAGAGAAGGCCAAAACAGTGAAAGGAAATTTGAGTTATGAAAACTTTTATCGTGTATGATTTAGATTCAAA